>Ga0302157_10002437_pt1 | contig 21662 bp, 22 predicted proteins | sample I_Bog_N3_3_FD_193502 | JGI IMG/M metagenome (GOLD analysis project Ga0302157, IMG submission 193502) | Peat permafrost microbial communities from Stordalen Mire near Abisko, Sweden - I_Bog_N3_3 | ecosystem: Environmental > Terrestrial > Soil > Wetlands > Peat | place: Sweden: Abisko, Stordalen... | reverse complement strand
CCCGCGGACGGCCGGTCGAAGGCCACCGGGCGCTGGCTGACCTGGGCCCAGAACAGGTCGCCGTCGCGCCGGCGCACCTGGCGTTCGCCGTGCGAGCGGCCGAGGGTGGCCATGTCGCGCGTCTCCAGGTGCACGTAGTGCTGCCAGGCCGCCTCGCTCTCGTACAGGCGCGACATCGGCGAGCCCGTCAGCGCCTCCGGCGCCATGCCCACCAGGTCGGCCATCGCCTGGTTGGCGCGCTCGATCTGGCCGTCGCGCTGGTAGACGATGCCCACGTCCGACAGGTTGAACATCAGCTCGCGCTCGCGCGCCAGCGCCTCGAGCTCGCTCTGCTGCGACTTCATCCGCGTGGCGTCGGCCAGTACCACCACCATGCCGACCGCGCCCGGCGCGGTCTCGTGCGTGCGGCGCAGCGCCAGCGAACACCAGATGGCCGTCCTGCGGTGCGTGCCGGCGGGCAGCAGCAGCTCCGTCTCGAGCGTGCCGACGTCGCGCACAGCCTCGATCAGCGAGGCCACCGTCTCGGCCGGCACGCCGGCGCTGGCGAGGATGGCGTCGAACGGCTTGCCGGGCGCGTAGTCGCTGCCGCCCAGCAGGCTCTCGAACCGGTGATTGCAGCGCACCAGCTCCTCGCCACGCAGGTAGGCGATGCCGGCCGGGCTGACGTCGAGAATGGTGGTGAGCTCGGTCAGCAGGTCCTGGTTGCGGCGACGCGCCGTCTCTTCCTCGGTGACGTCGACGGTGACCACCGAGAAGGCGCCGCGCTGCGGCCCCAGCTCGGCTGGCTCGACACGCGTCATGAGCCAGCGGCGCCCGCTCTCGTGATGGCGCACGGCGTAGCGCACCTCGATGCGCGAGCGCGTGCGCAGCGCCGTCTGCAGCCGCTCGTAGTCGGCCATCGATTCGGCTTCGACCAGGTCGCGGCCCACGGCCATCAGGCTGCCCTGGCGCTGCCCTTCGAGCTGCGCCGGCGCGCCCTCCTGCGCGCCGGCGCGGGCGCCGCGCTGCACGGAGCCGACCCAGCCGCGCGCGGCGTCCCACGTGGCCACGCCGATGCCGGCCGTGCCCATCAAGGCCTGGATCTCCACGCGAGCGATGTCGCGCTCGTCCTCCAGGTTGCGATCCTCGAACATCGCGATCCAGCGCGTGCTGGCGCTGCCCGGCAACCGGCCGCCGCCGTTGGACGGCACGCCGCGCACGCGAACGCGCACGCGCATCGGTTCGCCGGCAGCGTTCGCAAGCCAGCCGTCCTGGGTGCGCGTGGCCGCGACGGCGGGCAAGTCGGCGGGCCAGCCCAGCAGCAGGCGGAGTTCCGGCGCGGTATCGCGCAACTGGCCGGGCATCGCGCCCACCATCTGGGCCAGCGCCGCGTTGTGACGCAGAACGCTACCGGCCTCGTCGAAGACGATCTGCCCGAGCGGCGACATCTCGAACCAGCCCTGGAGCTCGCCGCGCAGGTCCTCCATCGCCGCCGCGCCGGCGGCCAGGCCGGCGCCGGACACGCCCAGGGGCTGGCGCGGGAGCACCGGAGTGCGGGACTTCGGAGGCGTGGGGGGCGTGGTGGACATACCCCGCCAGAGTTTACGCGCGAGTCGCGCGCAGTTCTCAGCCCTTGGTCAGCGAATGCGCATGCACGAGGGACCTGGCCAGCGCGCGATTGACATCGCCCACGGACAACATCAGCGCCTCGGCGGCCTCGCGGATATCGTAGGCCGATTCGGCTTCCACTGCGCGCGCCAGGGCCAGGAACGGCGCGCAAGGGCCGCTGTCATGGGCCAGCGCCTGTGCCACGGATTCCTGCACGGGAATCGTCGTCAGCAAGTGCTCGAACGGCTGGCCGATCATGCGATCCAGCGTGGAGAAAACGCCGCAGATGAAGAGTTCGTTGCGCAGCGCGTCGTCGCCGCCGGGGCGGGCGATCTCCTCCATCAGCAAGCCGCGGCGCACCGCCAGCTGCATCAGCGGCTTCATGTCGGGATCGTCGACCGCGCTGGTCACCAGCAGCGCCAGCCAGCGCTTGAGCCGCTGGTAGCCGAGGATCATCAACGCATGGCGGAACGACGAGATTTCCACCGAGAGTCCGAAGCCCGGCGAGTTCAGGTAGCGCATCAGGCGGAACGCCAGCGTCGGATCGTTCTTGACGACGTCCTCCAGCTTCTCGGCCGGTTCCTGGCGATCGACGCGTTGCATCAGGTCGACGACCGTGGTCACGCCGGCCGGAATCGGCTTGCTCCTTGTCTCGGCGTTGGGGGCGTCGCCCACGGACCAGCCCACCACGGCGGAGAACCCCGCCTTGAGCGCACCCGCCGACATCGCCGGGCCATCGGCACCGACAAAGTAGCGCAGCAGCGGCTTGGCGCCGGCGCCATGGGGGAGGGGGTCGCGGATGCGCGCGCGATCGACGGTGACGGCGCGAAACAGCGACCACAAGCCCTGTGGAGCGCTGTCGGGCACACGACCGCCGAGAACCAGCGACAGGCCGGTGGCCACGCGTTCTTCCAGCAGCGTCGCCAGGCCGGGGTCGGACAACATGAAGCCCGGCACCTCGATCATCAGGTGCGGCGCCACGGGCGCGGCGAGGACCGCGCGCAGCCCGGCTTCGTTGGCCACGCTGAGCATCAACGGGCCGGCTTCCGGCGGCGCGACGACGTCGATCACCTGCAACAGGCCCGCCGCATCGATCGGCGCGTCGGGGCGTTGGGGGAACACCGTCATGTGCGCCGCGACGGGCACACGCTTCACGTCGAACAGCGAGCTCGCACCGAGCACGACCTGGTCGAGGACGGGATGGTCTAGAGACATTCTTGAACCTCGGGAGACGTATTTATTGGAATGGTTTCGATCCTCGACACCCGTATCCGCCGCTTGATGAAAAATCAGGCGTTCAGATACTGGAACAAGGACAGCTTCTGGATCGTGGCGTAGCTCTGGAGCGCGGCCTGGTAGCCCGTCTGCTGCTGGTTGAAGCTCGACAGCGCCTTCACCATGTCGAGATCTTCGGCACTCGAGCGCACAGTTTGAGCCGAAAGCTGGGTCGCGTCGAGCCGGCCCTTGACGCCGTCGAGGCGTTGCAGCGTCGTGCCGGCGAAGCTGCGTGCCGAGGAGATCTGGCTGTTGCACTGGTCGACGTTGCGCAGGCCGTCCTGTACGGCCTGTTGCACCTGCGAGCCGCTGCTGCCCGATTGTGACAATTGCGCGACGGCGTTGTCGAGGGTATCGAACACCGACAGCGACTTCGTGGACGGCGTCATCTCGAATTCGTCGCCGTCGGCCGGCGCACCGCTGATCGCGAACGACATGCCGTCGACGCTGATCTGCTGGCCGCTCGCGAACGCGTTGCCGGTGGAGACGGCAGTGCCGTCCTTGAGCACCGAATACGTGGTGGCGCCGCCTGCGGTACTGAACTGCAGGTCGTAGGTGGAACTGGTGATCAGGTCGGGCGAGGTCACGTGGCCGGAGTCGATCCACGCGCTGCCCGAATTGACGTTCTTCGTCTGGAACACGCCGTTGCCGGTGTTGGCGGACAACCAGACGTTGCCGCCATCCAGCGTCAGCGGCAGCGGCTCGTCGGTGGCCACGTTGACGGAGCCGCCCACCCCCTGGAACACCACGCCACCCGGCTGGTCGACGAACGGCGCGCCGCCCGAACCCTGGCCCGAGAACACGTAGCCGCCCTGGCCGTCCGGCCGGTTCGCCACCGACAGCAACTGGTCGCGGATCGCCTGGATCGCGGTGGCCTTCGAGGCGCGTTCGGCGTCGCTGTAGCTGGCATCGCCGGCGCTCACGAGCAGCTCGCGCGCCTGTTGCAGCAGCTCGTTGGCGTCGCCGAGCGCGCTTTCGGTCAGCGTCATCGCGTTACTGCTCGCGTCCACCGCCTTCCCGCTGGCCGTGGTGCGTTCCTCGAGCGCGCGCGCACGTTCCGCGCGCGCGGCCGCGGCCGGATCGTCGCTCGCCTTGACGACGCGCTTGCCGCTGGTCATCTGCTCCTGCGTCGACGTCAGGTGGTCCTGGCGCGACATCAGGTTGTTGAGGGCGCCGTTGTAGGCGTTCGAGGTGGAGATGCGCTCTACCGTCACATCGATCTCCGGTTAGTGGGAAGCCATCTGCAGCAAGGTGTCGAAGATGGCCTGCGCCACCTGCAAGACCTTTGCAGCAGCCTGGTAGCCCTGCTGGAACTGGATCAGCCGGCCGGCTTCCTCGTCCAGGTTGACGCCGCTCTTGTCGGCCACTGCGCTGTCGGCCTGGGCCGACGTCGCCGACGAGATGGTCGAGGCCGTCTTCGCGCTCTGGACGCGCACGCCCACGTTGGCGAGCAGGCTGGCGTAGGCGTCGGTGGCGGTCTGGCCGTCCTGCAGCGTGCCGTCGACCTGCATGTCGCGGCCGACAAAGGTCTCGTCGCGCAAGCCGACCATCGTCAGCGCATTGCCGTTGTTGCTTTCCGGGTGCGCCGTCTTGTTGACCGAGATCGTGTCGCCGCTGGCCGGCACGCCGTTCAGGTTCAACTCGAAGCCGTTCAGCGCGATCGGCTGGCCGGCCGTCCATGTGGCATTGCCCGAGGCGGTGACGTTGCCGCTGGCGTCGGTCAGCGTGTACGCGTAGTCGCCGGTGGCATCGGTGAAATTGATGGCGGCTGTGAGCGTCGGATCGTTGCTGGTGTCGACCACGTCCAGACCGGCAACCGTCGCCGTGCCCTTGTTGGCCACGCCCATGACGGCCGTCATCGGCGCGGCGGCGGCGATGCCGGTCGGGTCGTCCAGCACGCGGGTCATGCTCACCGCGGCGCGACCCACGGGCTCCAGCTCGAAGCTGTCGTTGGGGCCGGGCGTGCCCGTGATCGCGATCTGGAAGCCGTCCATGCTGTCGCCCATCGCCGCGTTGTCGGACAGGCGCGTGTACTGGAAATCGCTGCCGTTGGGCGCCATCTCGAACTGCACGCCGTCCGAGCCGCGCGTGACGATGTAGTTGCCCGCGTTGGCCGGATCGGCGGCCAGCGTGTAGTCGCTTGCCTTCAGCTGCGTGCCGTCGGTGACGGTCAACGCGACGCTGCTCGCGAAGCCGCCCGAGCCATCGCGCGTGTTTTGGACGTTCGGGATCGCGACCGGAGCGCCGACCGCGAAGATCGGGTTGCCGGGGCCCGAAGGCGAGCTCGTGTCGATGCCGTAGCCCTGCACCTGGTTGACGCGGGCCGACAAGGAGGCCGCCATCTGGCCCAGCTGGTTGCGTGCCGAGACGAGGTCCTCGTTCTGGTAGGTCAGCAGGCCGCTGATCGAGCCCCCCACCAGCAGGTCGTTGGACAGCACGTGCGTGATGCCGCTGTCGCTGATCGAGATCACCGAGCGGCCGCTGTTGGCCGGATCCGGGGTCACCGCGAGCTGCTGTGCCTCGGCGCCCAGCACCAGGCGCTGGCCGCCGGCGATGAACACGCCCATCGTGCCGTCGTTGGCGGCGATGGTGGAGACCTTGACGTGGTCGCCGATCTTCTTGATGAGCTGGTCGCGCTGATCCAGCAGGTCGTTGGGGGCCGACGACGAGCCGCGCAATGCGGCGATGCTGCCGTTCAGCGTCGCCACCTGCGTGGCCATCTGGTTGACCTCGGCCACGGAACTGGTCAAGTCGGCCGTGACGCCGGACTGCAGGCGGTCGAGCTGGTCGCCCGCCGTCGAGAAGCGGTCCGCCACCTCGGCGGCATCGGACAGGATCACCTGGCGCGCCGACGAGTCGGCCGGGCTGTTGGCCAGGTCCACGAACGCATTCATGAAGCTGCCGACCGCGGCGCCCGTGCCCGTATCGCCGGGCGGGAACACCGTTTCGAGCTGTTGCAGGTTGGACGAGCGCGCACGGTCCATCGCCGACATCGAGCTGGCCACCTGGGCCTGCGTGGTGAGGAAGGCGTCGCTGGCGCGCTGCACGGTGACGACGTCGACGCCCCTGCCGAAGAAGCCCGCGCCCGTCTGCTGGCCGCCGGAGGTCTGCAGCTGCACCGTCTGGCGCGAGTAGCCCGGCGTCTGCGCATTCGCGATGTTGTGACCGGTCGTCTGCATCGACGCATAGTTCGCGAACATGGCGCGCACGCCGATCGACATCAATGCCGACGAACTCATGGCGCGCTCCTTTCAGTTCGGAAGAATCGGGTCGATATCACGATCAGGCGAGGGTTTGTTGGACCCGTTCGGTCATGTGAATCATCTTGGCGAGTTTGGTGGCATACGACGGATCCGTCGCGTAGCCGGCCTTCTGCAGGCCCTTCGCGAAGCCGTTGGCATCGTTGCCCGCGGCCACCACCGCCGCGTAGCGCGGGCTGTTCTTCATCGTGTTGGCATAGTCGGCGAACGACTCTGCGTAGCTGGCGTACGCCCGGAACGTCTGCGTGACCTTGTGGGCCTTGCCGCCGATGTACTCGGTGGTGGTGGTGTCGGTGGTTGCGCCCTTCCAGTTCGGACCCGCCTTGATGCCGAACAGGTTGTACGAGGTCGTGCCGTCGGCGTTCTTGATTTCCTTGCGGCCCCAGCCCGTCTCGTGCGCGGCCTGCGCGATCATGAACGTGGCCGGAATGCCGGAGGTCTTCTCGGCCGCGGCGGCGGCGTCGGTGTGCGCCTGGATGAAGTTGGCCGCGGCTTTCTGCGGCAGCGAGATCTGCGCATCCGGATGCAGCGGATCGATCGGCGTCGGGTTCGCGGTCGCAGGCTTCGCGGTGATGCCCTGGGTGATGCCCATCTGGCGCTCGAGCTGGCGCGCGATCACGTCCGACAGGCCGCCCGGCTGGCCGGAGATCTTCGTGGCCCACTGCGAGTCGAGCATCTCGGTGCCCATCTTCGTGCCCTCGTTGTCCAGCATGTCGGCGTTCATGGTGGAGTCGCGCATGCTCTTGAGCAGTTGCTGCGTGAACATCGTCTCGAACTGCTTGGCCGCTTCGCGCACCGCGCTCTTGGGATCCTTCTCCGCCTTGAGGCGCAGGTTCTCGAGGCCGCCCGCGAGGTTCAGCGAGGCCGGCGTCGGCGCCGTGGAAGAGGAGGAGATGATGCCGTTGGCCATGATCAGATCACTTCGATTTCGGCGGTCAGCGCGCCGGAGGCCTTCATCGCCTGCAGGATCGCGAGCAGGTCCTGCGGCGTCGCGCCGAGCGCGTTGAGCGCCTTGACGACGTCGGCCAGCTTGGTGCCCGCGGGCATGTTGACCAGCGAGCCGGCCTGCGACGAGATCGCGATGTCGGTCTTGTCGGTGACCACCGTCTGGCCGTTGGAGTTCGGCGCGGGCTGGCTCACCTGCGGGTTCGAATTGATCGTCACCGACAGGCTGCCGTGGGCCACGGCGCACGGCATCAACGTGACGGCCTGGTTCATCACGATGGAGCCGGTGCGGGCGTTCATCACGATCTTGGCGGCGGGCGCCTGCAGGTTGATCTCGAGGTTCTCGAGGTCGGCCAGGAAGCTGACGCGCGCGTCCTCGTCCGCGGGCACCTTGATCTTGACCACGCGACCGTCCACGGCGCGGGCGATGCCGACGCCCTTGTTGACGTTGATCGCCTGCGCGACCGCGCGCGCGGTCGCGTAGTCGGCGGAGTTCAGGTCGAGCTCTAGCGTGTCGCCCTGCGACAGCGGCGTGGGAACGGCGCGTTCGACCGTGGCGCCTTCCGGGATGCGGCCGGCGCTGAGATGGTTGATGGTGACCTTGGAGCCGCCCGCCGCGGCGCCGGCGCCGCCGACGATCAGGTTGCCCTGCGCGATCGCGTAGACCTGGCCGTCGGCGCCCTTGAGCGGCGTGGCCACGAGCGTGCCGCCGCGCAGGCTCTTGGCGTTGGCCACCGACGAGACGTCGATGTCGATCGCCTGGCCCGGTTGCGCGAACGCGGGCAGCGACGCCGTGACGATCACGGCCGCCACGTTCTTCAGCTGCATCGTGGTGCCAGCGGGCAGCGTGACGCCCAGCTGCTGCAGCATCGTCGTGAGGCCTTGCGTGGTGAACGGCGCCTGCGTGGTCTGGTCGCCCGTGCCATCGAGGCCGATGACCAGGCCGTAGCCGATCAACTGATTGCTCCGCACGCCCTGGACGGCCGCGACTTCCTTCAGGCGCGTGGCGTGCGCGGGCGTCGCGAACAGCGCCGAGACGATCACCAGGATGATGGCGACGATGCCCACGCGCAGGGCCGTGCGGTCGGAGACCGGATGGCGCGAATGCACGCTGCGATGGCGCAGATGACGGTGGCCGGACGCGGGGTCGAACATCACAGTTGTCCCAGGCGTTGGAGCATCTGGTCGGAGGTCTGGATCGCCTTCGAATTGAGCTCGTAGGCACGCTGCGTGGAGATCATCGACACGAGCTCCTCGACCACGTTGACGTTGCTGGTCTCGACGAAGCCCTGGCGCAGGCTGCCCAGGCCGTTGGTGCCCGGGGCGGCGGCGCTGGGCGTGCCCGAGGCGGCCGTCTCGGCGTAGATGTTGCCGCCCTTGGGGTCGAGGCCGCCCGGATTCGCGAAGCCCGCCAGTTGCAGCTGGCCCAGCGTGCTGGGGGTGGCGCTGCCGGGCAGCGTGACGCTGACGGTGCCGTCGGCGCCGATCGAGATGCTTTGCGCGGTCGGCGGGATCGTGATGCCGGGCTGCACCACGAAGCCGTTGTTGGTGACGACCTGGCCCTGGGCGTCCATCTTCAGCGAGCCGTCGCGCGTGTAGCCGGTGGTGCCGTCGGGCATCGTCACCTGCAGGAAGCCGTTGCCGCTGATGGCGACATCCAGCGTGTTGCTCGTCTGCTGCAGCGAGCCCTGCGAGAAGTCGCGCGCGGTGGCCACGGGGCGCACGCCGAGGCCGACCTGCAGCCCGGTGGGCAACTGGGTCTGGTCGGAACTCGCGGAGCCGGACTGGCGCAGGTTCTGATAAATCAGATCCTCGAACACCGCATGGCTCTTCTTGTAGCCGTTGGTGGCCACGTTGGCGAGGTTGTTCGAGATGTTGTCCAGCTGGAGCTGCTGAGCCTCCATGCCGGTTTTCGAGATCCACAATGAGCGAAGCATGACGTTGAACTTTCGTTCGGGTGATACGCCATGATCCCGAAAACTTGAGGGTGGGAACGCCCGGAAAAGGCCTCCTTACCGCCGGCTTATCGCAGCTGGCTGCGGCAGCACGATTGCGCCCGGAGGTGTCTGGCATCTCCTCGGATCGCGCCCAGGCATCGGCCGGAGGTCTGGACGCTGGCTGCGATTCGAGGCGATGCCTGACGCCGATCCCGACGCCAAACCCGTTCACGATCGGCGTCAGGCATCGCCCCGTCCGCGAGATGCATGGTTTGCAGCGGCCGGCTCTGCCGTGCGGACGCGGAGATGCCAGACACCTTCCAGCCTTGCCCCGCCAGCGATCAGTTCTCGGAGAGGAGCTTGGAAGCCTGCTGGTCCTGCTTTTCGGCGTTTTCCAGCATCTTCATCTGCTGCTCGAACTGGCGCGCGGCGGCGATCATGCCCACCATCGTCGCCACCGGGCTGACGTTGGAGCCTTCGAGCGCGCCGGACTGCAGGCGCGCGTCCGGATCGGCATCGAGATCGCCCGCATCGGCGCGGAACAGGCCGTCGGTGCCGCGGGTCATGGCCGTCTCGGGCGTGACCATCTTCAACTTGCCGATCTGCTGCGGCTTCTGGCCGTCGACCTTGGCGGTGATCGTGCCGTCGTCGGCCACGTCCACCGAGGCATTGGCCGGCACGGTGATCGCGCCGCCGTCGCCGTTGACCTGCAGGCCGTCGCGCGTGACGAGCACGCCTTCGGCGTTCACATCCAGCGAGCCGGCGCGCGTGTAGGCCTCGGTGCCGTCCAGCGCCTGCACCGCGAGCCAGGACTTGCCGGTCATCGCGACGTCCAGGTTGCGTCCCGTGGAGTCGATCGGTCCCTGCTCGTCGTTGTAGCCCGGCGTGGTTTCCAGCGAGAACACGCGCGTGGAGGCGCCGTCGCCGCGCACCGGCACCGCGCGGAACGCGGTGAGTTCGGCGCGAAAGCCGTTGGTGGTGACGTTGGCGAGGTTGTTGGCGAGCGAGTCCTGGCGTTGCAGGGCGGCTTTCGCGCCCGACATCGACAGGTAGATCATGCGGTCCATGCTCGCTCCTGCCTAGCGGTCAGCGAAGGTTGACCAGGGTCTGCATCGCCTGGTCCATCGTCTTGATGGTCTGGGCGTTGGCCTGGTAGTCGCGTTGCGCGGTGATCATCGAGACGAGCTCCGCGGTCAGGTCGACGTTGGACTCCTCCAGCGAGCCGGCACTGAGCGTGCCCAGGTTGCCGTCGCCGGCGACGCCCACCGTCGGCGTGCCGGATGCGGCGGTCTGCTGCCAGGCGTTGCCGCCGACGGCCGCGAGGCCCTGGTCGTTGCGGAACGTGGCGAGCTCGAGTTGTCCCGCGGCCTTGGTCTGGCCGTTCGAGTACTGGGCGATCAGCGTGCCGGAGTTGTCCACCGAGACGCCGGTGAGCTGGCCCGCGGTGTAGCCGTTCTGGGTCATGTTCGTCACGCCGAAGTTCGAGCCGAATTCGGTGGCGCTGGACACATCGAGCTGGATGCCGTTGATCGGCAGCGTGGCGGCGCCTGCGGCGTTCGTCGAGGCCGGAATGTTCAGCGTGATCGGGCCCGTGGGCGAGACCAGCGCGCTGCCGTCCGTCGAATACTGCAGCGACGCGATCGGCGACGGCGCGCCCGTCGTGCCGCCCACGGTGGCGCCGTTGGCGGTGGCGTAGACGTCGAACTGGTCGGTGCCGGTCTTCTGGAAATAGTAGCTGACCGCGACGTCCTGGCCCTTGGCATCGAACATCGTCACCGAGGTGGCGTTGTTGTAGGTCGCCTGGTTCGTGAAGTCGATCGTCGGACCGGAGGTGGGCGTCGTCACCGCGGCGCGCGAGTCGAGGTTGAACTCCATCGAGCTCGTGGTGGTCTGCTGCGGATCGATGCCGCCGGTGGGCAGCTGCAGCGGCTGGGCGGCGCCCTGCACGATGTTGCCCAGCGCATCGGCGGGATAGCCCAGCAGCTTGTTGCCCTGGTCGTTGATGACGTTGCCGGTGTTGCTGACCTTGAACTGGCCATTGCGCGTGTACAGCAACTGATTGGACGGGTTCTGCGTCTGGAAGAAGCCGCTGCCGTTGATCGCCAGGTCCAGCGGGTTGCCCGTGGGCGTGATGTTGCCCTGGTTGAACTGCTGCGCCACCGTGGCGATCTGCACGCCGATGCCGGCCGAGATGTTGTTGCCGGAGGTGCCGGTCATGGCACCGGCATACATGTCGGCGAACTCGGTGCGCGACGACTTCTCTCCGTAGGTGTTGGAGTTGGCGACGTTGTTGCCGATCACTTCGAGGTTCTTCGAAGCGGCGCTCAGTCCGGACAGGCCTTGCTGGAAGCTCATGGAGATCTCCTGGGAAATTCGGTGTGCGGGCGGGTGCCGATTAATAGAAGGCGCGGACGCTGCCGTAGTCGACCCGGCGGCCGTCGTCGAGTTCGACAGCCAGCTTGCCGTTGGCACTGCTGACGGCGCTGATGCTGTTGAAGGCGAAGGGCTGAGCGTCGAGCGCTGCGTCGTTGTTCGCCGCGTTGACGCGGAACGTCAGCGCCTGGCCCTGCGCGCTCGGCGGCACGTCGAAGTCGAAGCCGTGGCTGCCGGCGTCCTGCGGGCCGAGCTTGACGGTGCCCACCGTCGCACCGGACGCGTTGATGACATCGACGTTGACGCTGGTGGCCGGGCTGGCGAGCTCGAAGCCGCCGTCGCCCTTGTGGGTGTCGGGGTCGACGCGCAACGTGTTGCCGTCGGTCGCCACGTCGTGGCCGACGAGGGCGGCGCCCTGCATCGTCTGCAGCTGCGTGAACTGGGTGTCGAGGCCGCTGACCGTCTTGTTGAGGGTCTGCACGCCCTGCACGGTGCTGATCTGCGCCATCTGGCTGGTCACCTGGGCGCTGTCCATCGGATTGAGCGGATCCTGGTTGGACATCTGCGCCACCAGCAGCTTCAGGAAGCGGTTGGACTGGTCCTCCGCGGAGGTCGTGCCGCCGAGGTTGGACGCGTCGGCACTGCCGGCTGCTGCCTTGCCCGCCTTGGTGGCCTTGGCGCCGGCGTTCGTGGCCGCGGAGGCGCCGAAGCCGCCGAGGCTGCTGAGCGCAGGGTTCGTGCTGGAGGTGGCTGAGATGGACATGTTCGTGTTCTTTCGGGTTAGCCCTGACCCATCTGCAGGGTCTTCATCAGCAGCGTCTTGGCGGTATTCATCACTTCGATGTTGTTCTGGTACGAGCGCGAGGCCGAGATCATGTTGACCATCTCGTCGACCGCGTTCACGTTGGAGTACGTGACGTAGCCGTCGGCGTCGGCGCTGGGCGAGTTCGGGTCGTGCACCTTGCGGCCGGGCGACTGGTTCTCGGTGATGCCGGACACCTTGACGCCCGCGCCCGGCACGCCGTCGGGCGTGCCCATCAACACGGTCTGGAAGGTGACCTCGCGCGCCTTGTAGGCCTTGCCGTCCGGGCCGGCGACGGTGTCGACGTTGGCCAGGTTGGAGGCGACGACGTTCAGGCGCTGGCTTTGCGACGAGACCGCGCTGCCCGAAATGTCGAAGATCTTCATCATGCTCATGACTTACTCCATCAGCCCTGGCTGGGGCTCTTCATGGCGTCGAGCATCGTGCGGACGTCGGTGTTGATGAAACGCAGCGTGGCTTCGTACTTGACGGAGTTGTCGACGAAGCTGGCCCGTTCACGGTCCATGTCGACGGTGTTGCTGTCCAGGCTGGTCTGCGAGGGCGCGGCGTACTTCAGGCCCAGTTCGCTGGTGGAGCCGGTGCCGATCGGAATATGGCCGGGCGCGGTGGCCGTGGCGCCGGCCATCGTGGTGCCGGCGGCCTGCGTGCCGGTGGCTTCGCGCAGCGCGGCTGCGAAATCCATGTCGCGGGCGACGTAGCCCGGCGTGTCGGCATTGGCGATGTTGCCCGCAATGATGCGCTGACGCTCCGCCCGCAGCGTGAGCGCCTGGGCCTGGAAATCGAGCGAGTTGGTCATGCGGTTCATCGGGTCACCTTCGGTGTTCCTGGGGTCGGCAGCGCGGGCTCAAGAAGCAGACCCGGCACGGAAACGACGGCCATGAAGAGCGATTGTGAAAGTCAAGACCAGGAACTGAAGGCCGATAAGACAGGGGAACGGCCTTCAATTCGAACCACCGGTGCGTGTCGGGTTCTCTAAAGTGGCCACATCCCCTCATTCCCTGGCCCAGTCCCTTGAACTCACCCCTCGCCCTCACTGCCGCTCCGTCCGGTCGCCGCCTCGCAGGCATGGCGCTGGCCGTGTTGTCGGCAGCGTGTGCGCCGGCGGCGTTCGCGCAGGACGAGGCCGGCTACACCCCGGACAGCGGCCTGCTCCAGCAGGTGGAAACCATGGCGCGCACCGGCGCCACGGCGGCCACGGCCGGGCAGACCCAGGGCGTGCGCGTGGAGGTGAAGGTCGGCAAGCTCGACCCGCGCCTGCGGCTGGCGCCCTGCCTCCATATCGATCCCTACATGCCGGCCGGCCTGCCCATCTGGGGCGCCACCCGCATGGGCCTGCGCTGTACCCAGGGCGCCAAGCTGTGGAACGTGTCGATCCCGATCACCGTGAGCGTCTACGCGCAGGCCACCGTCCTGAAGATGGCCCTGGCCGCGGGCACCGTGCTCGACGGCAGCCAGCTGACCCAGGCCGAGGTGGATCTCGCGGCGGCGCCCGGCGCGGCCGTGTCCGACCCGATGCTGGCGGTCGGCCGTACACTCGGACGCAGCGTGGCGGCCGGCGTGGCCTTGCGCCAGACCGACCTGAAGGCCCGACAGTATTTCGCCGCGGGCGAGACGGTGCGTGTCACCGCACTCGGCCCCGGCTGGGAAGTGGTGACCGAAGGCCAGGCGATCGGCGCGGGCATCGAAGGGCAGTCCGTGCGCGTGCGCACCGAAGGCGGACGACTGTTGAACGCACGGCCGACAGGCGACCGGCAGGTGGAGATCACGCTGTGACCGCCGGCCGCAAGAATCTTGGAAATATCGCTAAAGTTCGTTTTGGGACTGCCGAAACAGTCTCACACCGCATGGGCATGAAGGCATTCAGCCCCGCGCTCAGGAGAGCATCATGAAAATTGGCACCATCACCAGCACCGTCGCGACCACCGCCATCGACAGCGATCGCCGCACGTCCAGCCAGCAGAGTTCGACGTCCTCCGTCACCACGGCGCTGGACGACGATTCGAGCACCCAGGTCGAACTGTCCCCGGAGGCCACCATGCTTTCACATGCCAGCCAGGATCCGTCGTTCGACTCGGCCAAGGTGGAACGCATCGCCCAGGCCATCCGCGACGGCAACTTCAGCATCAACCCGGGCGCGATCGCCGACAAGTTGCTGTCGAACGCGCAGGAAATGCTCGACCGCTCGCAACAGCAGCACTGATCTTTCCCCGACACCTGATTTCCTGGACCGCCGGTGACGACTTCTCAACAGGCTGCGCGCCAACCGGCGCCCGGCAACCACGCCCTGCCGCCCGACACGTCCGAACTGGAAGTGTCGCTGGCGGCCGTCGAACTGGCGATCGCCACGCTCGGGCAAACGCTGACCCGCCAGGACATCGCCGCCGTCGAGGTCGCCTCCACGGTGCTGCACGACGCGATGCGCGCCGCGATGAACGCGTTCGCCCAGGTGGCGCGCCGCGGCACGATGCCGGCGGCGCTGCGCACCCGCTTCGCGATGGCCAACGGCCAGATCACCGCCCAGCGCGAAGCGCTGTTCCGCGCCTCGTCCATCGTCGAACAAGGCCTGGAGATCCTGATTCCGCGCCCGATGGCCGAGACCAGCGTGTATTCCGCTACCGGTTCGAACCAGCGCGGGCCGGGTCGGATGATCGCGGCGAGCTGATCAGCCTCTCCTCCTGCACGAACAAGGCCCCGAGGGGTCTTTCTTGCATGCGCGCGACAATCGTCGCATGCACGCCCTCCTCGCCGCCGCCCTCGATGAAGCCGCCCCGTTGATCGCCGATCGCGGCTGGATCGCGCCCGCACCCGCGACGATCGCCGCCGCCGAACGCCTGCTGGCCCTCGTCGAGAAACTGCCGCGCTCACCGGCCGTGCAGGCGGAGCCCGAAGGAACGATCTCATTCGAATGGGAGGCCGCGGACCATGGCTGGCTCACGTTGAGCGTCGACGACATCGGCCAGTTGACCCACAGTGCGGTGCTGGACGAGGACGAGTTCACGCAGGCCGAGGCGTTCGAAGACGAATTGCCGGACTGGGCCGCGACGCTGCTGGCACGCCTGATGGCCGTCGGCCACTAGGCTTCGGGCGGCACGCGCATCGGGTTGCGCGCGTCCCGCCTGGCCGCGGGGACCGCCGACGGTCGGTTCAGCGGCCCTGGCCGCCGCTCGTGGGAGCGGCTTCCGCGAGGCGCTTCTTTTCGCGCATGCGGGCCAGTTCCTCGTCCTCGGCCTTGTGGCGCGCCTCGGTCTTGCGGCGCTGCTCCTCGACCGCGTCCAGCTTCGGCGCCTCTTCCTCGGCCATGTCCAGCGACAGCGAACTCTCGCCGAAGGCCGACGGCTCGCCGCGCTTGCTGCGCAGCTTGATGTTCAGGCGCAGTTCGTTGGCCGAATCCGCGTTGCGGATCGCCTCCTCGAAGTTGATGTGGCGCTTCTCGTACAGGTCGAACAGCGCCCAGTCGAACGTGCACATGCCCAGCTCGCGCGAACGGCCCATGATGTCCTTGATCTCGTTGAACGCGCCCGTGAAGATCTTTTCGGCGATCGTCGGCGTGTTCAGCAGGATCTCGATGGCGGCAGAGCGACCCTTGCCGTCCTCGCGGCGCACGAGGCGCTGCGAGACGATGGCGCGCAGGTTGGCCGACAGGTCCATCAGCAACTGGGCGCGGCGCTCTTCAGGGAAGAAGTTGATGATGCGCTCGATGGTCTGGCTGGCGCTGTTGGCGTGCAGCGTGCCCAGGCACAGGTGGCCCGTCTCGGCGAAGGCGATGGCGTGTTCCATCGTCTCGGCGTCGCGGATCTCGCCGATCAGGATCACGTCGGGCGCCTGGCGCAGCGTGTTCTTCAGCGCGTGATGCCAGCTGTGCGTGTCCACGCCCACCTCGCGGTGCGTGACGAGGGACTTCTGCGACACGTGCACGTACTCCACCGGATCCTCGACCGTGATGATGTGGCCGGCCGACGTGCGGTTGCGGTGGTCGATCATCGCCGCCAGCGACGTCGACTTGCCCGAGCCGGTGGCGCCCACCACCAGCACGAGGCCGCGCTTGGCCATCACGACCTCCTTGAGCACCTCGGGCAGCTTGAGCTTCTCGAAGTTGGGAATCTCGGCGGCGATCGTGCGGCACACCAGGCTCACGCACTGCTGCTGCACCAGGATGTTGATGCGGAAGCGGCCGACAGCGGGGATGGTGACAGCGAAGTTGCACTCCAGCTCCTTGGCGAACTCCTCGCGCTGGCGCTCCGTCATCATCGCGTCGGCCAGCGCGCGGGTGACGTCGGCGGTCAGCTTCTGCGCGGTCATCGGCTTCATGCCGCCGTCCACTTTCATGCTGGGCGGGAAGTCATTGGCGATGAACAAGTCGGATCCGCCGGCAGCCGCCATCGCGGCAAGCAACTTGTGCATGTAGGTGCGGGCTTGATCTTCGGTGAGGGCAGACATGGATCTCCGATGGGCAACGGTTGTATTCGAAGCTCGTTCGAGGCGAACAGGCGGCCGGCGCGAGCCAGCGCCAAGATTGCCAGCGAACGGGCGCGGGGAATCGAAGGAAGAACGGGGTCGCGCGAAGTTCGCGCACCCGCTCCGCCGCGACTTTGCCGCGCGTCCTCGGTGTCATCGGCCGGACGGCCTGAAAGATGAAGCGGGAGGCGGCACTAATCCTCGTGCCGGAGCACTTCTTGGTGGCCGCCGGGCCAAGCTCAGGCCGGATCGAGCTGGACCCGCAGGCGGCCGGCGGCCAGGTGCACCCGCAGGTGGCGGTGCCGGGCCAGGTAGTGCACCAGCACCGCCGCCGCGGCGAAGCCGGAGGCCGCGCCGACACCCAGCGCCCAGCGCGGGCCGAGCGTGTCGGCCACCCAGCCGACGATGGGTGCGCCGATCGGCGTGCCCCCGAGCGCGATGGCCAGCCGCATCGCGAGCACGCGGCCCCGCATCGCCGGCTCGGTGCCGAGCTGCAGCAGGCTGTTGGTGGAGTTCGCGAATGTGAGCGCCGACACACCGATTAGCATCAGCGCGGCGCCGAACAGCCAGTAGGTGGGCATGATCGCCGCCAGCGCGCAGCCGACACCGAACAGCGCGGCCGATGTCAGCAGGATCTCGATGCGCGGCTGCTGGCGGCGCGCCGCCAGCAGCGACCCGGAGATCGTGCCCACGGCCATGATGGACATCAACATGCCATAGCGCCCGGCCCCCGCGTGGAACACGCTGACGGCCATCGTCGAGATGAAGATCGTGAAATTGAGCCCGAACGTGCCGATCAGGAACAGCATCCAGAAGATCGCCCGCAGGTCGGGCCGCTGGCGGACATAGCGCAGGCCCTCGACGAAGCCCTGGCTCTTGGGCGCCGCGCGGGCACTCGCATGCAGGCGGTCCGTGCGCAGGCGCCACAGCGAGGCCAGCACGGCCAGGTAGGAGCCGGCGTTGACCATGAACGCCCAACCCGTTCCCACGGACGCCAGCAGCATGCCGGCGATGGCCGGGCCCACCATCCGGGCGGCGTTGAACGACGTGGAGTTCAGCGCGACGGCGTTGGACAGGTCGCGGTCGCCCACCAGTTCGGAGACGAAGGTCTGGCTGGCCGGCGCGTCGAACGCCGTCACGCAGCCCAGCAGCAAGGCGAAGACATACACGTGCCACAGCGCGACGACGCCGAACAGGGTCAGCAGGCCCAGCGCCAGCGCCAGCAGGAACATCGCCGACTGCGTCAGCACGAGGATGCGGCGCCGGTCGAAGCGATCGGCCGCCGACCCGGTGAACGGCAGCAGCAGGATGTGCGGCCCGAACTGCAACGCCATCACCACGCCCAGGCTGGTGGCGTTGTGGTGCGTCAGCTGCGTGAGGACGAGCCAGTCCTGCGCCGTGCGCTGCACCCAGGTGCCGATGTTGGACACCAGCGAGCCACCGGCCCAGATCCGGTAGTTCGGGTTGCGCAGCGACCGGAAGGTGCCTTCGCTCATTCCTGCGGCGCGTCCTTGGCCAGGTTGCCGCCGTTGAAGCGACCGAAGCGGCGCGCCATCATGAGCCCGAACAGGACGAAGCCGAGGCCGAACGCCAGCGCATGATCCGGGGCTGTCAAGTCGAAGCTGCCCACGCGCACCAGCAACAGCCACGCCATCACCGCGTTCAGGAAGCCCCACGCCATGTTGACGGTCGACGACGACAGGCCTTGGCCGGGCGGCTTGGCGAACGGACTCTGGAACGCGCGCCCCATCGACCCGGCGACGATATGCGGAATGGCGTTCAACACGAACGCACCGCCGAAGAACAAGGCGACGTAGTGACCAGAAATCATCTCAGGCTCCTCGGGTGGCCAGCAAGGCCAGGACATCGGCACACGAGCCGGTTTCAGCGATGCGCGGGAAGACGCGCTCGATGCTGTGGGCATGGCTCTCGACGTTCATGTCCGTCATCGCATCGACAGCCAACGCCACGTTGAAGCCCAGGTCGAATGCGCCGCGCGCGGTCGCCTCCACGCCGTTGCTGGTAGCCACGCCGACGATGACGACCTGCGTCACGCCGCGCGAGCGCAGGTCGGCAACCAGCGATGAGTCGCCGAACGCACCCGGCGACCTCTTGGTGATGACCAGGTCATCGGGCTGCTGCCCGAGCTCCGGCACGAACTCGAGCCAGTCGGCACCGTGCGCGAGCGCGTTGCGCGGCTGATCGGTGCGACCGGGAGCGCGGGCCGCCGCGTTGACCAGCACCACCGGCAGTCCATGGCGACGGAATGCGGCCGCGAGCTCGGCGGCGCGCGCGACGATCTCCGACAACGGGTGCAGCGTCGGGTAGGCGAGCAGGCCTTTTTGCAGGTCGATGACGACGAGCGCGGTCCTGTCGTCGAGTGTCGTGATGGGCATGGGGCGGATTGCGGGTTTGAACGCTCAGCTCTCGCCGAGCCGGTTGATGAGGGCGATGGCGTCGACGAGCGTGCGCTGCTCGTCGGCATCGAACTGGCCGATCGCGGCGGTGAGCCATGCGAGCTTGGCCGCGTGGCGCTGATGGCGCGCCTCGGCGCCTGCCTTGGTGAGCGAGAACAGGATCTGGCGGCCGTCGGTGGGATGCGGCTGCCGCTGCACGAGGCCGTCGGCTTCCAGCTCGGCCAGCAACGCGCCCATCGATTGCGGCTTGACCATCTCGACGCGGGCGAGATCGGCGGTCGTCATCGGGCCGACTCTTTCAAGCCGCCCCATCGCAGCGGCCTGGGACCAACTGAGGCCTTCCGGGCTGCCCTGGCTGCGAACGCGACGCACAAGGATGCCGACGGACTGCATCAGGTCGGAGGCGTTTTCTTCGAGCGATCTCGGGCTCGGCTGACGGCGGGAAGGCATTTCTGCAGTCTATATATAATCAGCTAATCTTGCAAGTTTAACTTCTAATAAAGCCAGCAACCCGCGAGGCGCTGCGCCGCAGGCAAACCGGGTGCGAAAAATACAAAACGAAAAGCCGCCCGAAGGCGGCTCGTTCATCGAAGGGGCGATCCCGAGATCACCACTCGCGCAATTTCACGCGCAAGCGCGCAATCGACTGGCTGTGCAGCTGGCAGACCCGGCTCTCGGTCACCTTGAGCACCGCCGCGATCTCCTTCAGGTTCATGTCGTGCTCGTAGTACATGCTCATCACGTACTGCTCGCGCTCCGGCAGGTGCTTGATGGCTTCCACCAGCGCTTCGCGCATGCGGTGATCCTGCAGCATCGACAGCGGATTCGCATCCTCGTTCGACACGTGACGGTCCAGGTAGTCGTCGCCGCCTTCATCGCCCGACATGTCTTCGAGATAGACGAGCTGCGTCCCGCGCACCTTGCCCAGCACTTCCTGGTATTGCACCAGCGACATGCCCATCGACTCGGCGATCTCGCTTTCCTGCGGTGCGCGCCCGAGCTTCTGCTCCAGCTTGTGCACTGCCGTCTCGATCTCGCGCTGCTGGCGGCGGCCGCCGCGGCTCATCCAGTCGCTGCCGCGCAGTTCGTCGAGCATGGCCCCGCGGATGCGTTGCGTCGCGAACGTCTCGAACTGCACGCCCTGCTCGCTGTCGAAGCGCGACATCGCGTCGTTCAGTCCGATCATGCCGACCTGGATCAGGTCGTCGATCTCGACATTGGCCGGCAGCTTGGCAATCATCTGGTGCGCGAGACGGCGCACGAGCGGACTGTATTGCTTGAGCATCGCATTGGCATCGAGCTGGCCCTTGGCGGTGTACATGGCGATCTCCAGAATCTTGTTCAAGCGGACAGGTAGGACGACGACGCGGCGGCCGAACGTGAGGACGTCCAGGCAGCGGCGGGAATCTGCGGATCCGACACGCGAAGCTGCGCGGCGGCCAGGCGCATCAGGTCGGGGCGGGAGCCCTCGCCGAACGCCATGTCGGGATCGATGGTGGCCGAGTCGTGCATCGCGGCGCCCAGGAAACGGTCGGCACATTCAGCCACGCGCCCGGCGATCTGCGCGGACGTCGGTCCGCGGCCGCGGACTGTGGGCATCACCAGGTCGAAGCTCATGAGGCCCAGGCGTTGCACGAGCATCTTCAGCGCCGCGTAGGCGTGCGTCAGGCTCTCGCTGGCACCGGAGGCCAGCAGCACCGGCCGCAGCGACTGGTCGCCCAGCATGCGGGCCAGCACGCGCGCTTCGGCGTGCATCACGACCACGTCGACGTCGTAGACGACGTTCATCATGCGGGGAATGAAGCTCGCGCACGAACCGTGCGTGTCGACATGCTGCATCGGCAGGCCACGGGCGGCGAGGTAGGCCAGTTGCGGCGACAGCGGCTCGACGCAGGCACCGAGATCGATGAAGGCCAGCTCGCCGGGTTCGGGGGCGGTATCCGCCGCATCGACCACCAGCGTGTTCAGGCCCTGCTCGGCGAACACGCTCGCCAGGCGCGCCAGCACGGCACCGTGATGCTGGACGTGCGGGTTGGCGACCACCGGCACGATCACGGCCCGGGTCGCGGCGAACATGCGCCGCAGACCGTCGGCCTGGTCTGTCGGGGGTGGGCTGCGATGACGGGTCATGGGTTGACTACTCCGTGCAAGAGCGTGGTCATTTGGCTGAAATGCGGCGCTTCGGCGGGATGCTCAGACGCGCAGCGCGGCGGCCGCGTGCTGGTTCAGGCCCGCGTGCGCGAAGATCAGATGGACGTCTTGCGGATCCATGCGATAGGCCGCGCTGCCGCCGCCCTTGAGCGCGCGGTGCACGAGCGCGTTGGCCGACAGGTGATGCCAGTCTTCCGGCACGCGCTGGCCGTTGGCCACGCCGATGTTCTTGAGCTTGTGGCGGATCAGCGCGTCGAGCGCCGGGGCCAGCTTCACGGCCTCGTCGATCTTGGACAGGATCACGCCCGTGCAGACCGAGGCCTTCCAGTTGATGATCACGTCGTCGATGGTCTCGCCTTGCGACGAGGCATCCACCACCAGCACCTTCTTGATCGACCGGTGCGCCAGCATCTCCAGCAGTTCGCGGGTGCGGCCGTCG
>Ga0302157_10002434_pt1 | contig 21673 bp, 10 predicted proteins | sample I_Bog_N3_3_FD_193502 | JGI IMG/M metagenome (GOLD analysis project Ga0302157, IMG submission 193502) | Peat permafrost microbial communities from Stordalen Mire near Abisko, Sweden - I_Bog_N3_3 | ecosystem: Environmental > Terrestrial > Soil > Wetlands > Peat | place: Sweden: Abisko, Stordalen... | reverse complement strand
GACGAAGAGATCCACGCGGTCGCCGCGTATGGCGATGGCGCGAGAGTAGGCAGCGAGCGCGCCGGTGTTGTCCTCGAACTGCACATCGACGCGGGCGAGGTCGATGGCGAAGCGCGCGTCGCGCGGAGAGGAGGCGACTGCCTGGTTGAGGAAGGCGAGCAGTTGCGGCTCGCGGCTGCGCAGACGCGCGTAGGCGACGGCGCCTTGCAGGATGCCGTCGTCCTCCGGGAAGGCGGAGAGCAGCGCGAGGTGCTGGTCCATCGCGCCGGCGTAGTCCTTGAGGTTGGTGAGGGCGGGGATAAGACCCTGGCGCGCGAGCGCGATCTTGTCGCGGCGGTCGGACGGGGTGAGCGGCGCGGCCTGGAGCGCGGCGAGCGCAGAGGCGTAGAGGTCGCGCAGGCCGGCATCGTCGTGCGCGAGCGAGAAGCTCTGCGCCTGCAGGTTAAGCAGCTGCGGGTTGAAGGGGTCGGCGGCGAGCAGCGGCTGCAGCAGAGCGCGTGCGCCGGGGAAGTCTCCGCTGTGGTTGGACTTGTCGACTGCCTCCAGGGTGTAGTCGCGGGCGAGCGGAGGGTTGGCCTGGTGCGCGGCGGCGACCAGCGTGGCGACGGCGCGCTGCGGCTGTTTGTGCTGCCAGTAGAAGTCGACGGTGGCGCGCACGACGCCGACGATTTTGGGATTAGCGTTGTAGAGGGACTCGATGACGCGCTGTGCTGCGGCGAGGTCTTTGGCGTCCGCATACGATTGCGCTAGCTGGAGCTGGAGCTGCATCTGCTGCACGGGGTCGGTGGAGAGCGCGATCTCGCGCTCGAGGGCGGACTGCGCGGCGCGCGGGAGCTGGTGCTGCTGCGCGAAGTCGGCGTAGGCGGCGAGATCGTCGGCGGTGGCGGCGCGGGCGATGGCAGATTCCAGCAGCGGAGCGAGATCGTTGGGGCGATGCAGCGCGGTAAGGATCTCCGCGCGCAGGGAGAGCGCGGCGACGGAGGGTTGCGAAGAGACTGCGGCGGCGGTGGCCTGATCGACAATCGATGAGATCTGGGGACGAACAGCAAGGGTAAGCAGGCGGGCGCGGGCCTGGCCGTCGTCGTCGCTGTGGATGGCAGCGGCGGTGTACTCGGCGACGGCGCGGGCGTCGTCGCGTTTGGCTTCGTCGATGGCGCCGGCCTCATAGCCGAAGAGGGCGGGGTTGTGGAACTGGCGGCGCGCGGCGTTGATCTGCGCGAGCGCGTCGTCGAACTGGAAGTAGTCCCAGAAGACGGTGGCGGACTGCAGGTAGCCGTCGGGCGTGCCGGGATGGACGGTTGCCATGCGCCGCCAGAACGGCGCGGCCTGCGCGAGCTGCGCGCCGGCGTCGAGGTTGAGGCCGGCGGAGGTGCTGTCAGCGAGTATGTCGCCAATGGCGGCGAGGCGGTCGAGGCTGGTGGGGTCGGCGGCGGAGAGATGCTGCGCGATGGCGGCGGCACGCGCGGCGTTGGCGGGCGCGAAGTAGGCGAGCGAGCGGAAGACGCTCGCGGCCTGGTCGCCGAGGGTGGCGTCCGCAGGGTAGGCGTCGGCGAGCCGGCCGAGCAGCGGCGCGCTCTGCTCAAAGTGCGACCGCCAGAGGTCGAGTTCGGCGAGCTCGCGCGCGGCGGCGGGGTCCTCCTTCTGCTGAGCGGCATTGGGGACGAGAGCTTCGAGCGCGGTGAGTTCGGCGGTGAGCTGGTGCGAGCGGCTGAGGCTGTCAAAGAACTCGGCTTGCAGGTCGGAGGCCTCCTGCCAGTGTTCGCGCAGCAGGCGGGAGCGCGCGGCGGGGTCGGCGGTGGATTTGGCCGCGTAGGCGGAGAGCAGGTTGCGGGTGAAGGCGAGGTCGTGCGGGAAGCGGCGGTGCGCGTAGAGGTTGAGCTGCAGATACTCCTGCGGCCAGTTCGCGTTGACGTTGCCGAAGTACTGTTCGAGTTCGGTGCCGCGGAAGATGTCGACGACCTTGCGGCTGAGCAGGGTGAAGGCCTCGCGGCGCTGGCGGCGCAGGTAGAAGCGCGCGAGCTTGTCGTAAAAACTGGTGGTGTTGAAGCGGGCGATGGCGCGCTGATAGACCTCTTCCTCCTGCGCGTCGAGGTTGTTCTGCTGCAGGAACGCGGCGAGGCGTTCGTAGAGCAGCGGGTCGTTGGGGTTGCGGTCGAGCTCGCGGCGCAACACGGCGAGCGCCGCGGGCAACTGTCCGGAGGTGGTGAGGCGGCCGAGGTAGCGGTTGAGCACCTGGGTGTAGGCGTCGGCTGCGGCCGTGCAGCACGGCGTCGCGACGGGGAGCGTCAGCGACTGGCGCAGGAAATCCGCGGCGGACGGTTTGGGAGCGGGCTGGGCGTCGCTCGGCTCGGTGGAGCCATTGTCGTCGGTGGCGGGTGGCGAGGCAGGATCGACGGCGCTCGCGGAGGCGGTGAGCGGCATGCCTTGTAGGCCGGCCGCGAGTTCGGTGAGCAGGCTGTCGTAGAGGGCGAACTCCGCTTTGGAGTCGTTGGCGCGGGCGTCGGCGTCGGCGACGTCGAGGGCGATCTCGAGGCGCTCGGGCGCGTGCGGGAAGTCGGTGAGGAAGTGCTGCCCGGCGTCGCGCACGGCGGCGTCCTGCCCGTAGCCGAGATAGGCGCGGAGGAGTGCGGCGTGCAGTGCTGGGCGCGCGGCGGAGGCGGGGAAACGCCGGTCGAGCACGGCGAGCAGCTCGGCGGCCTTCTGACGATGGAAGTACGGCACGGCCTTCTGCTCTTCATCGTGGAACTCGGAGGCGGGATTTTGTGAATTCAGCCACAGCGAGAGGATGCCGTTGAGATAGCCGGGGCCGCGGTCCAGCGTCGTGATGTCTTTATAGAGCCCGAGATTGCCGGCGCCGAGATCCATCGGAGCATCAGGCGCGCGCAGCAGAAGATCGATCAGGCCGGTGAGGCCGGCCTCCTCCGGCGACTGCGGTGAGGCGTTGAGGCGGCCGGGTGTGGCGGCGAGCGCGAAGTAGAAGCGCGCGGCCTGCGGGTACTCTGCGGCGCGGTCGAGCAGGTTGGCGAAGGTGTAGATTTCGTCGGCGGACCACGGTGTGTGGCGGGCGTCCTTGCTCGCGCCGTACTCGGCGAGCGAGTTCAGCGCAGCGTCCCTGCGACCCAGCTGCTGGTAGCAGGCGAAGAGTTTGGTGGCGGCGACGAGATCGTCGGGATTCTGCTGCAACCTGGCGCGCGTGGCGGCGAGAAAGGCGTGCTGGGTGTGCGTGGCGCTGAGCAGCTGAAAGTAGGTGGCGACGAGATCGCCGGGCCAGAGCGGCTGCCAGGCCTGGTCAAAGAGCGTGAGAGCGCGGGCGGTGGCATCGGGCGTGCCTTGGTCGAACGCCAGCAGAGCGGCGGCCTTGAGCGGGAGGACCGGGTCCTGCGGGAAGGCGGACTTGTAGTCGTCGATGGCGCGCTGGGCGTCGTCGAAGCGGCGCAGCGTTAATAGTGTGGTGATGAGGTTGGCGCGAACGGAGGGCTCGGCGGGGTAGCGGGCGAGCCACGCGTGGTAGATGGCGAGCGTGGCATCGTCGCCGAGCGCCTGATCGCGGGCGACCGAGAGCGCGCGCGGGAAGGTGAGCCACGCGGGCTGCTTGTCCGCAGGGAGGAATTTCTCTGTCGGTGTGGAGGGCTGCGCGGCGGCGGCTTCGAGGGCGGCGATCTCCTGCGCGCCGAGGTTGCGGCGGTGGTAGAAGCCGGCGAGCTGGAGGTTGGCGGATGCCTTGTCGGGTGCGTGGGCGACGTAGGCCTGCCAGTCCTGCTCGGCGGCGGGGAAGTCCAGCGCCTGTTCGTCGATGTGGGCGCGCAGGGCGAAGAGTTCGGCAGTGGGTGTGGCGACGACTAAAGTGTCGAGTTGTCTGCGGGCCTCGGCGGGGGGACGCGGATAGAGCGCGCGCAGGCCGGGCAGCTCCATCGCGCGGTAGAGCGCTGCTTCGATGGCGGAGTCGGAGACGGCGGATTGCAGCCAGGGTTCGAGCTCGGCGCGGGCGGCGAGCGCGGCGAGGGTGAGTGTGGTGATGCAGAGGAGCGTGGTGGTGAGAAAGGTGCGGGCGGTTGGGGTGATGCGGGCGGCGTCGGGGTCCTTCGACTCCCCCTCGACGCGCTTCGCTTGCTCGGGGTCGCTCAGGATGACAGAGATTTTGTTGTCAGGGGATGACATCAATGCGCACCTCCTGCGAGCCGACGTTGTGCGCGATGTCTTCCGCGGTGACGGAGAGCGTGTAGCTGCCGGGGGCGAGTGTGGCGGGGATTTGCAGCTCGCCGAGGCTGGCGGCGGCGGCGGTGTTCCAGTGGAGGTCGGTGACGCCAAAGGCCCCGGCGGTGGGTCCGGCGCCCTCGAGCCGCGCGGTGAGGGTGCGTGTGCTGGCAGTTGCACCGGCGCGGATGCGCATGACGTCGCCGCGATGGAAGCGGGTGCGGTCTAGCGTGATGCGCACGCTGGGCGGCGTGGAGGCGATGACGAAGGTCTTCTGCTCGGCGTAAGTGTTGCCGCGCGCATCGCGCAGGATCAGGCGGACGGTGTAGCTGCCGTCCTGCATGTCGGCGGGAGCGAGGAAGCGCGTCTCCCAGAGATGGTCGGCATCGGGGCCTTTGGTGATGTCTTCGGAGGCGAGGTGGCGCAGCGGTTTGTCGAGCCCGAAGGGGAAGAGCGCGATGACCGAGACGATGGAGGGGTCAGTATGGACGCGGAGGACGGGGTCGCCGGGGCGGATGATGCGCGGCCGCAGCAGAGCGCGCGGCACGGCGAGGAACGAGGTGTAGGGCGTGACGAACTTATAGCGGCGGGAGAGCGCGATGATCTCGTCGATGGCGGCGCGGGTCTCGCCGTCGCGGGCGATCTGTTCGAGCAGAGCGTTGACGCGGGCCTGTGCCCACAGGCGCGGCAGCTGCGGGTGGCCGAGCGACTCGGAGGGCAGGTCGATCGTGGCGGATGCGTTGAGGCCGTTGCTGCCCTGCGCGGTGAAGGCGACGTGCTGCGCCGGCGTTGCGTAGTCGCCCACCCAGGCGGCGATGGAGCCGGCGTAGACCGAGTCATCGAGCGGATAGACGGTGTGTACGGCGGCGGGTGTGATCTCCAGATGCAGGCCGGAGACCGGGTGTGAGTTGCTGTGCGCGAGGAAGGCGCCGAGCTTGGGCTGGACGGGCTCGGAGGAGAGGACGTTTTCGAGCAGGCCGTCACTTTGGGCGAGCAGGCGCAGCAGCGGCAGATTGGCGTCGTCGCCGACGGCGAAGATGTTAAGGCGCGGATGCGTGGACTGCTGCCACTGCTGTGCGTAGTTAGTGGCCAGCTTGCGCGTGAGCACAGTCGCGCCGCGGTCGGAGTTGCCGTCGGTAAAGAGATAGAGGGAGGTGTTGGATGTGGAGGCCTGGGCCAGCGCCGCGGTAAGGGCCTTGCCGAGGTCGGTGCCCCCGCGCAGACGGCTGGACTTGACGAACTGCAGCGCCTGCTGCACGGCGGCGGGAGTGGCTGCAGTGGGCGCGGACTGAAAGCTGGAGACATCCTGATTGAAGAGGATCAGCGAAAAGGTGTCGGCGGGCTGGAGGCTGAGCAGCACGGCTTCCAGCGCCGCGTAGCTGCGCTCCAGCTTGTCCCACTGCATGGAGAGCGAGGTGTCCAGCATGAGGACGACGTTGCGCGGGGCGGACGGCTGCGAGGGCGCGGGTGCGACTGGTGCGATGAGGGTTTGCGCGAGGAAGAAGCCGGGCTCGGAGATAGTCCCAACTGCGGGTCTCTCCACTACGGCGCTGCGCGCCTCCGGTCGAGATGACACATCATCAGCAGGCGAGGCCAGGGGTGCGTGCGGGTTGCGGAAGGTGGAGACGAGCAACGTGTTGGCCGCGGCAGGGTCGAGCTTCCAGGTGGCGCTGAGGTCTTCGTCCAGCACGACGTTACTGCCCTCCCATGCGCCGAGAACGGTGTGCGCGTCCTGCTGCTTGAGTTGGAGCGGGTAGGCTTTGCTGGTGAGTTGAGCGTTGGTGAGCGGGTTGGCGGAGTGGAGCTCGAAGTGGATGCGCAGGTGGGCGGCGGTCTGCTGCCGGTACTGCGCGGGCTGGAAGGGAAAGAGGAAGTTCTGCGCGAAGCGGTCGACGCTGAGACGCTGGTGGTACTCGAGCTCGAGGCGCTTGGTGCCGTAGGCGGGGATGGGGGCGATCTTGGCGGTGAAGGTGGAGTCCGCCTTGGGGTCGGAGCCGTCGCGCTCGCCGGCTTCGAGCAGGCCGGGATCGATGGCCTGGGCGCGGGCCTCGGCGTAGACCTCGGCGGCGCGCTTGCGTTCCAGGATGACGGCGGGGATGCGCACCGGGCCGTCCCAGGTGGCGAAGTCCGAGACGGTGCTGCCTGCGGGCAGCGCGAAGATGTAGGTGCCCTCCTGGATGGCCGGGCCGTGGTTGGCGAAGATCTGCGTGACGGTGACGCGGGCATCGCCGTTGTCGATGACGATGTTCACGGTCATCTCTTCGAGGGAGAGCACGGCGGGGTCGGGCTGGTCGGCGTCGGCGGGGAGCAGGACGCCGGACTGGGCGTGGGCTGCGGGGGTGGTCGCAAGCAGGATGAGGGCGACGAGGCAGCGGCGAAAGAAGCTGCGGCTCTCTCCACTCCCCCCTCGGTTCGCTGCGCTCTCTCGGGGTCCGGTCGAGATGACACAGACACATCTGTGGTGAGGCCTGATCATGGCAGCCTCGCTTCGGCGATGCGGACGATGCCGTTGGCGGTGCCGATGTAGAGCTCGCCGTTGCGGGCGGCGAAGGCGGTGACGTTGCGCGAGGGCAGGCCGGCGGTGATCTGCGTCCAACGACGGTTGGAGAGGCTGTAGACCAGCAGGCCGTCGTCGAGCGAGCCGGCGAAGACGTGCTGTGCGGTGCGCAACAAGGCGTTGGGGTTGATGACCGCGTTGGGTGCGGGGTTCTGGGACGCGACGACGCGCCCGGCGGCGTCCATCTGCACCACGCCGCCGCCGTAGGTGCCGACGAACCAGAGGTCTTGTTCGCCGAGTTGGTCTCCGCTTTGAGGAACGCGGGCGATGGCGGTAATCCAGTTGCGCTGCAGGCTGGAGTTGCGCAGCGTGACATTCTGCAACACGGTCTGGCCGTCGAGGATGGAGACGCCGCCGAGTGTTCCGGCGAAGACGCGGGGGCTGTCCGGTTCTGCGGATAGAGCGTAGACGTGGTTATTGGCGAGGCCCTGAAAGGTGTAGAGGCTCTGCGCGCCGGATGCGGTGAGGAAGGTAAGGCCGGCGGGCGTGGCCAGCGCGGTGCCGGAGCGGGTGAAGGCGATGTCGGTGATTTGATCGGAGACGAGGCCGTCACGGCGGGTAAGCACCTGGCGGGCGGTGGCGCGCTGGGCGTCGAAGAGGACCAGGCCGTTGGCGGTGGCGACGTCCATGGTGTGGCGCTGGGGGTCTGCGACGATGCGGTTGATGCAGAAGACGTGCTCGTCCTCGATGTGGCGTGCGCGGTTGGTTTCGAGATTGAGGACATCGATGCCGCGATCAAAGGTTCCGATCCAGAGACGTCCGTCGGGGGAGAAGCTGAGTGCGGCGATGTCGTTGTCCGTGAGCTGCTGCGGCGGAGCGGAGAGGATTGTCTGCCACGATCCGGCGGCGTCGCGACGGCGCAGGCCGTTGGTGTCGATGGCGAAGAGAGTGGTGCCGCTCGAGAAGAAGCGGGTGAGGGTGGTGGGGATGGTCGGCGCTAAAGGCGAATACAGGGGTCTCTCCACTTCGGCGCTGCGCGCCTCCGGTCGAGATGACACATTTGTGCTGGCGTGGGGGTCGAGGGGGACGGCATGGACGCCCTGGTCAAGAGTGGCAATGAGCAGGGTTGGGCCGTCGAGCGCGATGGCGTGGGCGAAGAGGCCGGGGGCGAGCACGCGGGCTAGATGGCCGTCGGTGATTTGCGCGACGCCGAGCGGCGTGGCGACGAAGACGCCCTCGGGACCGATGGCGATGTCCTCTACGAGCGGGTCGGGGAGGTTGTCGCCCGGACCTATGGCGTCGAGCTGTCCGGCGTGCCAGTGGAGGACGCCGCGTGCGCAGGTGCCGATCCAGAGATCGCCCTCGCCGCCCGCGAGCGCGGTGACGGAGACCTGCGCGAGCGCGGGCGAGAATTGGCGGAGGGTCGTTCCGTTGTAGAGCAGCAGGCCGGCACGGCGGGTGCCGAGCAGCAGATCGCCGGAGTCGAGCGGGAGGACGGCGGTGATGTCGCTCGCGGCGGGGTCGGCGGGGAGGAGCTGCTGGATAGGCTGGTTCGGATCGGCAGAGATCAGCAGCAGGCCCTCGCCGTGGGTTGTGGCGAGAAGCAGCGGAGTGCCCGTCCCGCGCAGACGGCCGGCGCGCAGCGCGACGATGGGTGCGGGCGGGAGTTCCGGGCCGGTGCGCAGCCAGCGGGGATTGCCGAGGGGCTGAGCAGACTGGTTGTTATAGATAGCCAGCCCGCCGGGACCGGCGAGGTAGAGCTTGCCGGCAAAGACGGCACCGGCGGTGAAGGCGCCGGTGGGAGCAAGCGGCTCAAAGGTTGGTTTGGGGCCGGGGTCAGAGGATTGCGGCAGGCGGGTGAGGGTGAAAGCGAGGTTGCCTTCGTCCGCGACCTGGCGGCGGAGGGCATTCAGGTTGCGACGGATGCGGTAGATCGCAACACAGGTGCTGGCGATTCCTGTTAGGAGGAGAGCGGCGGCGACACCTGCGGCGACCTTGCGCATGGAAGTTTGCAGAACCTAGACACGCTAACGTAGCACGAGCCGGAGCGTGTGGGCTGTGCAATTTTTTGCGGGTGCGACTCAAGCATGTTTCATCATCCCCGGTGTGGGTTGGCGGGCCGAGCCAACAGCAGATCCTTCGCTACGCTCAGGATGACAATTTCATAGAGCAACGATTTGTGAAACACGACTAGTTAGTGGGCGGCCTCGACTTCAAACTGCGCGGGGGCGGCGGTGGCGTGCACATCGGGGTTGTAGTACTCGTAGACGCGCGACTCAAAGGTGTGCGCGTGGATGGGGTATCTGGCGTGCAGACGGAAGGTCAGCGTGACGGTCTGGTTGGGGCCGAGGGCGTTGAAGTAGAGGATGGCCTGGGTCGCAGTCTGGGAGAATTTTTCTAAGCGGCCGGCGGGCTCGGCGGCGGTCTTTTCCTGGAAGGTCTGCAGGTCTTCGCTGAGCAGGTCAAAGCCTGGCGGGATGCCGAGGTCGACCATCACCATGTTGGCGGTCTTGCCGGTGTTGTTGCGGATGGTGGCCGTTGCGGTGGCGAGGTCGTTGGCCGCGAGTTCGGTGCGGTCGTAGGCGACGTCGATGGATAGAATTTCGTTGGCCGGGTGCTGCTCCCAAGGCAGGAAGTAGCTGCCCGCGACCTGATAGGCGAGACCGCCGGTGCCTGTGAAGCGGACTTCGACTGTGTTGGTGGTTGCCGGCAAGGGCGAAGACTTTAACGCGGAGGCCGCGGAGGTTTCGCGGAGGTCGCGGAGGGGAGCCTGCACGGGAAGCACGAACTGGTGGAAGAGATCGTTATTGTCGGGGGTGAGCTGAAGGGACTCGACGACCTTGCCGTTGAGCAGGATGTCGGCGGTGCCGCGGACGTCCGCGCCGCTGGACTCGGAGGCGAGTACGAGCGCGCGCAACGCCATGATGGTGGCCTGGGTGCTGCCCCAGTTGCCGCTGGCTCGCTTGGTGGAGGTGAGGTACGCGAGCGCCTTGCGGGTGATGGCGGGCGACTGTCCCCACTTGAGCAGCGCCTGCGCGGCGAGGCCGGTGGTCTCGACGGACGCGCTCTCTCCGCTGGAGTAAACGCTGGTTTCAGCGGCGGACCAGAAGACCTTGTCGTCCTTTTCGGTGCGGGCGTCGAGGAGGAGCTGGAAGATGCGCGCGGTGAGGTCGCGGTCTTTGTTGTCTGCTATAGCGAAGTTGGCGAGCACGGCGAGGGTGTAGGCGTCGGGGTGGCTGTCGAGGTGAGACGCGATGTAAGCGCGGGCCTTGTTGACAGCGGGGCCGTGGTAGCCGGTGTCCGCCAGCGACCAGGCGAGGTAGGCCGTGATGCGCAGCACGTCTGTGTTGTAGCGGTTGGTGGCGCCTTCGTTGATGAAGCTGGTGTCGGGCTTCCAACTGCCGTCGGGCTGCTGCTGGGCGGCGAGCCACTCGCTGGTGCGCGCGATCACTTTGGGGTCTACGTCGTAGACCTTGGACATGTCGCTGAACTCCATGAGGCCGTACGCGGTGAGGATCTTGTTGGCGGGGGCCTGGCCAAACCAGGAGAAGCCGCCGCCGGGGACCTCAAAGGTGAGAAGCCGCTGGTAGCCGTTGGCGATGTAGCCTTCGGCCTTGGCATGGACTTCGGGGGTGAGTTTTTTGGTGCGCTTCATGTAGTCGAGCGCGAGGACGTTGGGGTAGGTGCTGGAAGAGGTCTGCTCAAAGCAGCCGCCGGGCATGCGGAGGATGCTGTCCATGCCCTCCATGATCTCGCTCAGCGGGCCGGGGTAGAGGCGGACGAAGATCTTGCTGGCGTCAGGGATGGCGGCGGCGGGGAAGACGATTTCGTGATGCACACTGCCGCTGGCTTTATCTCCCGCGTTTCCGCTGTCTATATTTCCGTTGAAGGCGACGGTCTGCTCGCGGCCGTTGGGGACGACTTCAATCTCGCGCACGACGATATCGCGGCGGGCGATTGTGCCTTTCATGGCGGCGGAGAGCGTGAGCTTGAACTTGCCGATGCGGTTGGCCTGGAGCGTGTATTGTGCGGAGCCGACCTGGCCGGCGTCGACGCTGAGGCTCTTGTGGGTGGAGTCGTTCACCAGCGAGAACCAGTCGTCCTGCTGGAGCGTCAGCGAGACCTCGCCGCGCGCGCCCGCGTAGTTATAGACGGCGACGGGCAGCGTGACGCGGTCGCCCTGGGTGAGCGTGACGGGCAGGTCGAGGTCGACGAAGAAGTCCTGGAAGACCTTGATGGCGCCGGTGGCGGTGCCGAGCGCGCCGGACTGCGTGGAGGCGAGCATGGCCATGCGCCAGGTAGTGATGGAGTCGGCGAGCGGGATGGCGATGTCGGCGTTGCCGTTGGCGTCGGTGAGGATCTCGGGGTTGATGTAGAGGGCTTCGGGGAAGTAGGAGCGGACGCGGGGGGCGGCGGAGTCGTCGGAGAGCGCTTCGGCCTCGGTGACCATGGTGGACATGGGGCCGCCGATGGAGCGGGCCTTGGCGGCCATGCCGAGGGTGACGTGGCTGGCTTGCGCCATACTCTTGCGGGGTGCGGCCATGGGCATGGCCGCGCCCATGCCGCCGAAGACGCCGCCGGCCATGCCGCGGCCGGTGCCGACGAATCCACGGTCGGCCATGACGACTTCGTCGAGGACCATGCCGTTTTGTGCGGCGGCGACGGAGACGGTCTCCGAGACGGAGCCGACCTGGAGCATGGCGGAGAGTACGGCGCGGTCGCGGGCGGCGATGGTGAGTTCGGTGGCGAGGATCATGAAGCCGGGCGAGGTGACGGTGAGTTTGTAGCGGCCCGGAGGAAGCGCGGCGAAGGAGAACCCGCCGCGGTCGTTGGAGACGGCTTTGCGAAGTTTGGCGGTGGCGAGGTCGCGGAGTTCGAGGCTGGCGTGCGGGATGATGGCGCCAGTGGGGTCGGTGATGGTGCCGGTGATTTCGGCGAGGCCGTTGTCGGGGCCGCGGTTGTGTTCGAGCTTGAGGTCGACTTGCCGCGTGGAGGCAGTGGTGTTTTTGGCGCGGGCGGCTTTCGGGCGCACCAGCACGACGACGGTGAGGTCGTCGGCGGTGTCGAAGCTGCGGTCGGGGCCGGCGCTGCGGAAGGTGTAGTAGTTGCCGCCGCCGTACCAGGGTGTGCGTTCCAAGTGGAGCGGCGTGCCCCAGGCGTCGATTGACGCGTCGTGCGGGAGTGAACCGTCGGTGCTGGTGAGCTTGGCATAGAGCTTGACGGGGTCTTTGGTGTCGGGCTTCTGCGCGTAGAGCCGGCTGAGCTGGGCGGCGAGGTCCTTGACCTGGGCGTTGAGCGCCTTCTGGTAGCGCTGCTCGAAGGCGTAGAAGTTGCCGGTGGGCAGGGTGCGGCCGAACTCCACGTCGCGGCGGTTGGGGTTGGGCATCTCGGTGGCGGAGAAGAGAGCCTGGGCGGCGCGGTCCTGCGGGTCGTCTGGATTGTTGGGAGCGTTGCTGGCGGGTTCGACGACCGAGGACATAGTGAGGGAGTGGATCTCGTAGCGGGGCTTCATGGCCTCCTGCTCGAGGTAGAAGAAGACCTTGGCGAAGCCGGGCTGCTGCTCGGCGAGGGCGAAGACGGCCTCATCGACGACCTGCAGGCCGAGCGCGGCGGAGACGCCTGCGCCGCGCGCGTTGGTGACGTGGAAGTGGATGCGGGCGTCTTCACCGGGTTTGTAGGTGGTGGCGTTGGTGGTGGCCTCGATCTTGAGCTCGTCGGCGGGCTGCACGAAGAGCAGGCGGTGGTCAGCGACGGGCTGCGCGTTGTGGCTGAAGATGTAGGCGCTGAGGTCGAGCGTGCCGGACATTTCGGGTGTGGCGGTGAGGGAGAGCTCGGCGTGGCCGTCGGTGAGGTCGAGGTCGCGGGTGAGGATGGTCTGGCCGTCCTTGACGACATCGATGTAGGCGGCGCCGCTGCGTTTGCTGGAGAAGACCTGCAGGCTGATGCGGTCACCTGCACGATAGACGGCGCGGTCGGCGCGGAGCAGGACCTGATCGTCGCCGCCGCGCGGCTCGAGCGTGACGGTGCTGGTGGCGCGGCTCCCGTGGTGGTCGTCGGCGTCGATGGTGAGAGATGTGGTGGACTTGTTGGCCTTGAGTCGCAGCACGGCGATGCCGCCGCTGTCGGTGGTGAGCTTCTGCTCGCCGCCGCCGGGGAGGTGGACGGTGAGCTGCGTGCTTGCGGGTGTGCCGTCGGTGTAGGCGGAGAGCAGGTAGACCTGGTTATCGAGCCCCGGAACGAGCTTGCCGCCCTCGGGGACCGCGGTGAGCAGCAGTGCGGACGGGCTGACGATGATGGGCTCGGCGCGGGCTTCGGAGTGCGCGGCGGAGTCTTTCACCGTGGCCTCGATCAACACCTGCGCCGCGCCCTGCGAGAGCGGACGGCCGGCGAAGTAGGTGGGCAGCGCGATGTCAAAGTGGTACGCGCCGTCCTTGTCTGTCCTGCCGGTGACGGTGGCGACATCAAAGACCGCGACATCGGCGCTGGAGGCGTGGAGGGTGATGGCGGCGTCCGAGACCGGCTTGCCGAAGAAGTAGTTGGCCTGCACGGTGCCGGTGACGTGGTCGCCGGGGCGGTAGTCGCGCTTGGGCTTGCCATTGGATTTCGCGAGATCGACGGCGACCTTGAATTTGGGCAGGACATACTTCTGGACGTTGAGGGCGAGTTCGGCGGTGTTGGTGGGGGCGGTGTCGCCGGGCGCTGTCATGAGAGCACGCAAGTGGTAGGTGCCGAGGTTGACCTCGTCAGCGAGGGAGAACTCGGCGGAGGCGATGCCGAAGGCGTCGGTTGCGGTGACTTTCTTGAAGACCTTGTTGCCGCGGGAGTCCTCGACCTCAAAGGTGAGCGGATGGTTGGCGGCGGCGTGGTGGTCGGCGCGCTCCAGCGCAAGGGCGCGGACGTGGATGGTCTGGCCGGGCTGGTAGACGGGCTTCTCCGTAGAGAGCAGGATGGAGGCCTTGTCTTCCAGACGGACGGTCTGGGTGTCCTCGGCGGCGCCGATGGGGGTCTCGGCGGTGAAGCGCAGTTGGTAGCTGCCGGTGAGTCCGGCGGGGAAGCGGAACTGCGCGTCGGCGGTGCCGCGCTTGTCGAGATGGCCGGAGAAGAGTTCGCGTGGAGCATGGCCGGTTTCGAGGAGGGTGATGTTGATGCTGCCCGTAGTCACGGGCTGGTCGGCTGTGTCGGTGACGATGAGCCGCAGAGCGGCCTTGCCGCCGCTGAAGTAGGAGGTCTGGCCGAGCACGTGGACGACGGGGCGGCGGAGGACCTCAGAGATGGAGACGGTGTCGGTGAGGGCAGCGGTGGTTTCGCCGGTGTAGACGAAGCGGGCGCGGAGGCGCTCCCAGATGAGGTCGTCGAAGGGAACGGGCTGGCTGGGTGTGACCTGCTGCTGCCACTGGCCATCGCCGGCGGAGGCGGTGACGTTGCGCTCGCTGCGGCCGAGAACTTTGTTATCGGGGTCGAGGAGTTCGACGGTGAGCCGGCCGGGGCCGCGGAGCAGGCCGTGGGTGGGGACGGTGACCGTGAGAGTGTTCCGCAGCAGCGTAGCGGAGACGGTCTGGGCGCCGGCAGGGGCGAGCGACGGAGCGGCGAGCGCGAAAAGGAAGGTGCAGAGCCGGAAGAAAGAGGTGCAGCGGAGGTTCATGGCGGATCTCCCTGTGGGTAGAACGTAGGCCCGGGAGAAACTTGCAGGGCGGTGCAATGTTTTTTGTTAGACACCGGGCGGGGGAGTTTCGGGTGATGGGGCAAAGAGCAGCAGCAACGGCAAAGGCAACAGCCTTCAACGCGGAGGTTGCGCGGAGGTCGCGGAGGTCGCGGAGGAAGGCTGTGACGCTTCTGGCTATTGGGGTTGCCAGTGGAGGCCGTCGGGGCTGAGCCAGACGGCGCCGGTGGTGGTCAGGAGTTGGAAGACGGACGGTGCGGGGGCGAGGCGCAACTGCGCGACCTTGCCGGGCCACGCGGCGGCGACGGGCTGCCAGTGGCGACCGGCGTCGACGGAGAGGAAGAGCGCGCCGGCGGTGTCGGCGGCGAGGGTGCGCGCGGCGCTGGAGACGGAGGCGGCGGCGGGCAGCTTGCTGGGCAGCTCGGCAGGAGAGGTGAGCGGTGCCTGGGACGCGCGCTTGTGCGCCGCGGCATCCATGGTCAGCCCGTTGGCGAGGTGGACCGGCTCCGCGTCCAGCGCAGGGGTGCTCTGCACGGTGACCGTCTGGGCTGCGGCGGGCAGCGCGGCAAGGGCGTCGGCGGTTGTGACGGAAGCGGCGGTCGGCGGTGGAGCGGGTGCTGCAGACGGCGCCGGAGAACCGGAGCCGAGCGTGACGGCAGCGGGCCGGGGAGCGGCAGCCAGCGGCTGCCCGCTGCCGCCGAAGACAGCCTGTGGTGCTGCGTCGCCCTGAGACGAGGACATGGCCATGGACCGTCCGGTGATGGGGCCTCCGACGGTGGCGCCGCGGTCGATACCGCCGGCCGTGCCTGTACTCATCCCCATCCCCATTCCCATGAAGCTGCGGCCGGCCACCATGGGGCGTGGTGGAGTTGGTGGCGCTGCTGCGAGCAGGGGCGGTTCCAGCTTCGGCAGAGGCTTTGCCACGCCACGCGGCGCGGGATGCTGCGATACGAGCGGCTGCGGCTTTGCCGGGGCGGCGGGCGCTGCGGGCGCGGTTGGCGGCATGGTCTCCGGTGCGCGCGTGGCGAGGGACGGCGCGGTGTTGGGATGGAGCCGCAGCGTGATGAAGATCAGCGCCGCGCCCGCCAGCGCTGCCGCGCCAATGCCGATGCCGAGCATCGGCACGGAGTTGAGCCAGCGCGACCAGACGGGCGCCGGAGCGGGGGCCGCGAGCGGAGCGGTCTGCTGGGTGAGGAAGACGATCTCGCGGCAGTACGCGCACTCGGCCAGATGGGCGAGCGCCTGCGACCGCTCGTGCGCGGGCAGCGCACCCTCGGCGAAGGCGTTGAGCGCGTCTGCGTCCAGATGCAGGCCAGGTTGGAGTCGATCGCTCATCCGGCTTTCTTATCCTCCTCCTTATGGTTAGAGAACGCGGGAGCGGCGGAAGTTTGCAGCAGATCGCGAAGATGGAGGCTGAGGTCACGGGGATCGGCGCCCAGGGTCTCCTCGGCGGCGCGGTTGCTCATGCCTTTGGCGCGCAGGCAGGTGAGCAGGCGCTCGCGCAGATGCGTGGTCAGGCGCTTCAACTTGCGGCTGACGGTGGCCTCATGCACTCCGAGCAGCGGCGCAATCTGCTGCAGCGTGCGCTGGTCGAGGAAGTAGGCTGAGAGCAGAAAGCGGTCGTCCGCGGGAAGAGCGGCGAGAGTAGCGGCGACGGAGCGGCTGAGCGCGGCGAGTTGCTCCGGCGGCGGTGCGGGCGTGGATTCGGGTGCGGCGAAGGGGGCATCGTCCTCGAGCGGCGACTCGCGATGGGTGCGGCGGTGGTGGTCGACGTTGCGCTGGGCCAGCGAGGTGCGCAGCCAGCCCAGCAGCGAGCCGCGCCCGGAGTAGGAGGCCAGCGGCGAGCGGCGGAGGCCGTCGCGTTCGCTGAGGCCGAAGAGCTCAGCGTAGAGGGAGTCAGCGAGCTCGGGGCCGAGCGAGCTGGAGCGTGTGATGGCGATGGCGGCCTGGGTGAGAGGGCGGCGAAAGCGCGCGAGGAACTGCAGCCAGGCTGTCTCGCGGCCCAGAGCGCAGGCCTGTGCCAGCGCGAGGTCGGCGAGTTGCAGCGCGCGCAGGAAGCTCTCCTTGCGCGACGGCGAAGGCTCCCCTCCGGGAGCGAGGCCGAAGTTGTGCTTCGCGCCGATGGCGAGCAGCGCAGCCTCGAAGTCTGCGTGGCCCAGGCCGACGCTCCCGGTCTGGGCGAGCAGGCAGAGTTCGTCGAGCAGCCGAGGGGGAAGGCAGTCCGTCGCACGGGCCGGAGCGGTCTTCTGCGCGTCTGGCTGCATGCCGGGCAGCATGAGGCCCAACTTGTCGGGTTGCGGCGTTGCTCCGTCCACTTCCTCACGATACGCTTGGGAGCGAAAGCGCAGTGGTATGCTGAATCCCTCCAAAGGGGCACAGGAAAACGACTTGGCAGCGATAACGATTCCGTGGACCCGGCTTCCGTTGCGCTTCGATGCGGGGCTGCTGCGCGCGGAGGTGCAGGCCATCGCCGAGGCCGCGTGGGTGCCGCACTTCAACCAGGCCGACTACGAAGGCCGCTGGAGCAGCGTGGCGCTGCGTTCCAAGTCCGGGCGCGTCGATGACATCACCGCGCAGGGTTCCATCGAGGAGTTCCGGGACACGCCGCTTGCGGCGCAGTGCCCGCACCTGCAGGCGGTGATGGCGGCGTTCGCGTTTCCGCAGAAGTCGGTGCGGCTGCTGCGGCTGCACGCGGGGTCGCGGGTGCGGGAGCACCGCGATGCGGACCTAGGGCTGGCCGACGGCGAGCTGCGCATCCATGTGCCAGTGGTGACCAGCGAGCAGGTGGAGTTCGTGGTCGCCAACCGGCGGCTGATGCTGCGCGAGGGCGAGGCGTGGTACATCGACTTCTCGCAGCCGCACCGCATCGACAACCGCGGCGCGAGCGACCGTATACACCTGATCCTCGACGGCACGTTGAACGAGTGGGCGGCGGCGCTGCTGCAGCGGTCGGTGGAGGAGATTGTGACGGAGACGTTTGAGCCCGCCGGCGCGGCCGGCTTTCGCGTCTTTCGCGAGATGGTCTTTGAAGACCTGCAACTACAGGAAGAGATGCTGCGGGCCGCCGAGCGGCCGCGGTTTCTGCAGGCGGTGGTAGCCGCGGGCGCGGAGCGCGGATATGGGTTCGGGATGGCCGAGGTGGAGTCAATCCTTAACCAGCGCCGCCGCGAGTGGATGGAACGGTCGGTGGGGGCATGAACCTGAGCGGCTGGATACCGGCGCGGGTCGCCTGGCGCAGTGAAGGGCCAGAGGTGGAGTGGACGCTGCTGGGCCGGCAACGGCTGCTCGACCCGTTCTATGAACAGACGATGCAGCAACAGATGGTGAACCCGTTCCATCAACTGTTTCGCCGCGACACTTCCATGGAGGAGATGGTGGCGTGGACGGAAGCGCATCCGGGCGCGCCGCTGCGCGGGATCATCTTCCACATGTCGCGCTGCGGATCGACGCTGCTGTGCCGGCAACTGGGGGCCCTGGAGCGCAACATTGTGGCCTCCGAGCCAGCGCCGATGGACGCCATGCTGCGCGCGCAGCTTCACCTGCCGGAGCTGCCCCGTGAGGTGCAGGTGAGCTGGCTGCGGGCCATGGCCGGGGCGCTGGGCCAGCCGAGGAGTGGGGAAGAGGCGTTCTATCTTAAGACCGACTGCTGGCACATCCACCAGTTCGACCTGCTGCGCGAGGCCTTCCCCGGCGTGCCGTGGATCTTTCTCTACCGCGACCCGGTCGAGGTGATGGTCTCGCAAGCACGGATACCGGCGGCGTGGACGGTGCCGGGGATGCTGCATCCTAGCGCGTTGCAGATGGAGCGTTCCGACTGGGACCCGACGCAGACCGACGTGTACCGCGCACGCGCCATCGCGAACATCTGTGCGGGCGCGCTGCGGGCGGTGCAGAGCGATCCACGCGGGCTGCTGGTGAACTACACGGAGCTGCCGGAGGCGATGTGCGGGCGGCTGCGGGAGCACTTCAGCCTGTGCGAGCAGGACGTTCCCGCAATGCGGCAGGCGGCGCAGCGGGATGCCAAGGAGCCGAGCATGACCTTCACGCGCGATGCCCAGGCCAAGCAGGCCGAGGCCACGCCGCGGCTGCGTGCGGTCGTCGCCGAACACCTGCAATCGTTGTACGAACGGCTGGAGGCGGAGCGGCAGGCGCAGATGGAGGCTGGAGCGGCGGTCAGCGTGTGAGCCACAACTGAAGCAGGCCCAGCACGCGGGCGCAGCTCTGTTCCACGGTCTCCTGGGCGGTGCGGCAGTGGGCGTCGGGCGCGGTGGGCGGCTCGTAGGGGTCGTCGATGCCGGTAAAGTTTTTGAGCTCTCCGGCACGGGCACGCAGGTAGAGCCCCTTGGGGTCGCGCAGCTCACAGACCGCCAGCGGAGCGTCGACGAAGATCTCCAGGAAGGGCAGGGGCGCGCTGGAGCGTAGTTGCTCGCGCAGCGCGCGGTAGGGCGATATGGCCGCCACCAGCACGACGGCGCCCTGTTGCGCATCCGCGAGGGCGAGCTGGAAGATGCGGCGCACGTTCTCCTCGCGGTCGGCGCGGGTGAAGCCGAGGTCGCGGGAGACGGTGACGCGCAGGCGGTCGCCGTCCAGAACGGAGTGCGGCGTGCCATGAGACGCGAGTTCGCGGGCTACCACGCCGGCGAGCGTGGTCTTGCCAGCGGCGCTGAGGCCGGTGAGCCAGACGATGCAGCCGGTGGGAGCGCTGGGTTCGGGCGTGGGCTGAGGCGGCATGGGCACTCAGGTCAGGCTCGGCTGGTCGGCCGCGCGCTTGATCCACTTGTAGCAGCGCGCCGAGTTCTTCCAGAAGTACTTCTCCTGCACCGTGGGCGGCTTGGTGGAGAAGAAGCGCTTCACCAGGCCGACCTCCTCGGGGATGGTGGCCACGCCGTAGCTCTCCGGGTAGTCGGTGCCGAAGAGGACGCGGTCCTCCCCGAAAGCTTCGAAGAGATATTCGAGACGTGAGCGAAGCGCCTCGTAGTCCTTGACGATCACGCGGTCGGTCTCGCGGGGGTGGTAGACCTCGGTGAGCTTGACGAAGATGTTTGGACGCGCGGCCATCTCCTTCACCACGGCCTCGTAGGCAGACTGGTTGTCGGGCGTTGGATCGAAGCGGGGCAGGTGGTCCATGATGATGCGCAGGCCGGGAATGGCGTCGGCGAGCAGCACGTTGGCTTGCATCAGGTTCATGCTGGGATTGGCGGTGTCGAGCGCGAGGTCGGCCTGTGCGAGAAGTTTTAAATTCGCGACATTGTCGGGCTTGAGCGTGACTTTGCCGTCGTCGGTGCTGCCGGCGGCGGTGTAGAAGCGGCTGGAGCGGATGGCGCGGTAGAGCGGGTCCCTGTGAAAGTGGTTCAGGTACTGGCCGAAGTCGGGGCGGCCCGGATCGAGGCTGCCGGAGACCCCGACCATGAAGGGGTCTGCGGCGCAGACCTGTAGGTACCAGAGGTTGTCGTCGATAAAGCCGCTGGACTCGACGACGATGGCGCCGACGATGCCCGCGGGCCGGGCGAGCGGGGTGTACATGGAGGGTAGCGACGTCTTGGAGATGGCGCGGTAGGCGGGCGAGCCCATGTAGCCCGCGCCGACGGTGCGGGTGCCGTCGAAGAGATGAATGTGGGCGTCGATGATGGGGACGGGAGTGTCCGGTGCTGGGGACTCGGTTGCGGCAAGGGCGTTGAGGGGGCGGGACAGGGATGCGCCAGCCAGGGCGGCGGTGGAGAGGAATTTGCGGCGGGAGAGCGTAGTCATGGGTGCATCCTTGGCAGATTCAAGAACAGGCAACATCTTTAACGCGGAGGGCGCGGAGGTTGCGCAGAGGGCGCGGAAGAAGAACGGGCAACCGCAAGGACAAACGAAAGGTTACTCCCAGCGGAGGAGCGCTTCGCCCGCGGCGCCGATCTCCATGGTGAGCGACTGAGGCTGGCTGGAGCAGGTGTGGAGGGTAGACGCCTGGTAGAGCTTCGACAGGGGTATTCCGTAGGGTGGATCTGGGATCTGCGCGCGGATGACGAGTGGACCGCCGGGAACGGCAAAGGAGGCAATGCCATCGTTGATGGCGGTGGATTGGTCGGTATCATTCGCCAGCAGAACGTAGCCTTTGGCGATGGAGTGTTTGGTCATGAACCGGATGCGAAAGGTCATGGGGCAGGGGGGAGTCTTTGCATCTGCCGCCGTGCCGCTGGGCGATGCACCGAGGGCAGGCAGCCCGGATTGCAACTGCGACTTGGTCCAGTCGACCAGCTTGAGGGAGGCTGTACCGATGCGCATCTTCTCAAAGTCCGCGGAGTTCTTGAAGAAGGACGCCACCAGGCTGGCTCGCTCATCGGCGGAGATATAGCCATTGGCAACGGTCATGGCGAGGTCGCTGGTCTGGATCTCCACCGTGTCGTCGACCAGCCTGGCCGAGACGTTGCCGGTCTTGACGTCCATGATCTCGATGGCGAAGACGAGGCGTCGGCGTCGGTCGTTGACCTTGAGGGTGGGCAGCAGGCGCGAGATCAGCATGGCGTCCACGTGGGATTTCCTGCCGTACTCCTGGATCCAGTCCTTCGAGCCAGGATCGTAGAGTCCTCCGGGGGCCAGTAGGATTGGCTCCATGTTGGGCATCTCGCGGATGTGGTTGTAGAGCAGCATGGTGAGGCCGGTGGGCAGGGTCTCGGTGAGCGTCTCGGCGCTCTCGTCGTCGACCGGCAGGATGCCGACGACGTACCGGTTGGCCTGAGCGAAGGCGCTGCCGGTCATTAAAAGGATCGCGAAGGTCAACAGGATTCGTGGGACTTTGTGCATGTGAATTCCTTGCAGGCAAAGGGAAGGCCGGGTATCCCGGCCCTCGAGGAGTTGCATTACTTTTTGGCAGTTGTTTGTCGAACGTGCGCGCCGGAGTCCGGTGGCGGGGAGGCCGGCGCCGAGTCGCCGCCGCCCGACACCAGCGCCTTACGCACCACAGCGGACGGAGCGATGGTGGTGGCGGAGGAGGCGTTGTTCATCTGCGTATTGGGATACCAGCCGGGCGGCAGATACCATCCCGTCTCGCCCACCAGGTTGAAGTAGTCGATGATGGCGGGCATGTTGTTGGGCAGGTTGCCGGAGTTGTCGCGCTGGTAGAGGGCAACGTAGGACTTCAACTCGTTCACGACCTGATCCTTGTCGGCGCTGTTGCCCTGCGTCAGCAGGGAGATGGCCAGCTCCAGGTGCAGGTCGGGAATTGCTCCGCGCGCGGCATCGAGGCGGATGGCGTCCTGAATGTGTGAGACGGCCATATGTCTATCTTCGGGAGTGTGCGCGGTCATGGACATGACGCGGCTGAGATAGAAGTGAACGGT
>Ga0302157_10002430_pt1 | contig 21683 bp, 16 predicted proteins | sample I_Bog_N3_3_FD_193502 | JGI IMG/M metagenome (GOLD analysis project Ga0302157, IMG submission 193502) | Peat permafrost microbial communities from Stordalen Mire near Abisko, Sweden - I_Bog_N3_3 | ecosystem: Environmental > Terrestrial > Soil > Wetlands > Peat | place: Sweden: Abisko, Stordalen... | reverse complement strand
CCTTGTAGCCGCGGATGGCTCCTTCGGCAGCGCGCTTGGATTTCGCAAAGGCTGGCGGATCGAGCACGATGGCGTCGTAGGAATTGTCAGGCGAGGGCGTCTTGCGCGCGGTGTCGTCGAGGTGGCGAAGGTAGTCGAAGGCGTCCGCCTCCATCCATTCCACTTCGCAGCGCCCGGAGAGTGAGGGGTTCAGGAGCAGGTTGCGGTCGGCGGCCACCAGCGCGGAGTGGCTCGCGTCGACGCCGGTAACCTGCGAGCATACCTGCGCAAGATGCAGCGCGAAGCCGCCCTGGTAGGTGCAGATGTCGAGTGCGCGCCCGGTGCGGCCGGAGGCGGCGACCACGCGCGCGGCGGCTGCGTAGTTCAACCGCTGATCGAGAAACGCTCCAGTCTTCTGGCCGCTCGCTGAGTCGTAATGAAAGTGAAGATTGTTCAGCGCGAATTCGGTGGTGATGGGAGCGAGTTGGTCGGTATCGCGTTCGGCGCCGGTGCGGAAAGACAGGCCGTCGGGCGCGACGGAATCCACGTGCGTAGTGAAGAGCGGGCCGGGCGCGGGCGCGGGCAGTTGCTCGAGTTCGCGAATGCGCGAGTCGGGGCGCTCCCAAAGCGTGAGCGGACATTTCTCCTTAGCAAACGCAGCGCTGAAGGCCGCGATCAGCACTTCGCGAACATCGTCCTGCGCGGTGCCCTGCGTCAGCAGTTGCAGCAGGACCATATCGTTGTAGCGATCGGCGATGATGCCGGGAAGGTTGTCGGCTTCGGAGAAGATAACGCGATGCGCGTTGTTGCCTGCGGACACCGGTGCGAGCTCGCGGCGAAGCTGCAGCGCGGCATCGACGCGGGTGCGCAGGTCAGCGAGATACTGCGCGCGGGTTTGCGCGGGGGTTCGCGAGATGAGCCGCGCGGCGATGGTGGACGCGGTGGAGTAGAGCGCGGTGCCGAGCGGAAGTTCGCGCGAATCGATCAGCGTGACGAGCGCGCCAGCCTCAAGCGTGTTGGTCTGCGATTCGAGGTCGCTGCGATAGACCCAGAGGTGGCCGGCGCGAAGGTTATCGGCGGCGCGGCGGGTAATGCGAAGTGTAGTTGCGGTTAACATCTACTTCAAGTGTAGACGTGCCGTGCGTTCGGCGATGCGCAGGGCTAGGTTAGCTGCGGAATCGTGATGCCGAGGTGCGCGGCGATAGCCGTCACGACGAGGTTGTGATCGTCGCGCTGCAGCAGGCCCGAAACGATGATCGTGCCCACGCATTTGCCTTCTAGGAACAGTGGAAAGCCGCCACCATGTGCTGCGTAATCGACGAGCGCGAGGCCGTGGTCGGCTTCCAGCGTTTGCTGGTCGAGCATAAGTTGGCGACCGACAGCATACGAGCTGCGCGCAAAGTGATGCACGGTGTTGCGCTTGCGGCGAATCCAATCAGCCTGATCAGGCTTGGCGCCAGGCGTCGTGCACGCGAAGAGAAGCTGGTCAGCAAGCTCGATCTCAACCGTGCCGCCTTTTTCGTGGCGGAGCAGGGCCTCGTGCAGACGAGCGCCGAGTGCCCACGCTGTGTCGGGCGTGAATTCGGTAAAGCGCAGCAGCGCTTCCTGCTGCGCGAGGATCTCGAGGTCGTGTGCCGGATCGAGTGTGGTCATGGTGCTTCTCCATTGCGTGGATTCCATTGTCGCGCGATTGCGGAAAAACGTCGCTGCCGGTTCCTGCGAAAATAGGAGGGATGAGGAATCGGTGGGATGCGGTGCCTGCGGTCGGGATCGATTTTGGCACGACGAATAGTTCGGTGGCGTTGGTAAGAGGCGACGGGCAGGTGGAGTTGGTGCGTTTCCCGGCGCGCGAGGAAGAGACATTTTCGTCGAGGTCGGTGTTATATCTCGAGAAGATCAAAGATGCCGCGGGCATTCGCCGCACGCATTCGTGGACGGGCCCTTCGGCGATTGAACATTATCTGGACGCAGAGGATAAGGGCCGGCTCATTCAGTCGCTGAAGTCGTATCTGCCTAGCCGCACGCTCACAGGCACGAGCATTTTCGGGCGACAGTACAAGTTTGAGGATCTTGTCGGAAAGATTCTTTCTGACCTCCGCGAACACGCCGAGCGGCAGTTTGGCCAGCCGATTCGTCACGCGATGGTGGGGCGTCCCGTGCAGTTTGTCGGCGCGGAAACGGAAGAGGATGACGCCTTCGCGGTGCAGCGTCTTGAGGCTGCGTTCCTGCAAGCGGGTTTCGAGAGCGTCGAGATGGAGTTCGAGCCGGTGGCCGCGGCATACTCGTATCAGTCAACGCTGGACCATGAAGAGCTGATCCTGATTGGCGATTTCGGAGGAGGCACAAGCGACTTCTCGCTGCTGCGCGTCGGCCCGAACACTCGCAGCGGGAACAGTCCGCAAGAGGTGCTGGGCAACAGCGGCTTGCGGCTGGCAGGCGATTCGTTCGATGCGCGGATTGTGCGCAAGCTGGTGTCGCCAGCCCTCGGATCGGACTCGTATGCGCGCTCGATGAACAAAATTCTTCCCGCAGTGCCCGCGTGGATCTACGCGAATTTGGAGCGCTGGCACTACCTGTCGTTCCTGCGCACACACGAGGTCACGGAGATTCTGCGCAGCGCTCGTCTGCGCGCGTTGGAGCCGGAGAAAATCAAGGCCCTCAGCTCGCTGATCGAAGAAGACCTTGGCTACCAACTGCATCGCGCCGTGCAGCGAGTGAAGTTCGAGTTATCGCACGAGGAGCAGGCCACGTTTCATTTTCGCGATGGCAGCATGGAGCTGGATATTCCCGTCACGCGCGAGGAGTTTGAAGGATGGATTGCGTCGGACCTGCGCGCCATCGAGCACTCGATTGACTCGCTGCTGGAAAGCTCCGGCGTGAGCGCTGGAGACGTGGATCGCGTGTTCCTCACTGGCGGATCGTCCTTTGTTCCCGCGGTGCGGAGGATCTTCGTGAAGCGCTTCGGCGAAGAGCGCATCCGCAGCGGCAACGAGTTCACCTCGGTGGCGCACGGGTTGGCGCTGCGTGCTCAGGAAAGCCTACGTGCGCGGTAATGGCCGGCACTGAGTTTCAGTAGAATCGAAGCATGGCAGCAGCACGCAAAACGCCGACATATATTGAGACTTCGCTGATGGGGTTAGGACTGTTGAACACGCCGATGTTCAACAAGGGCACGGCTTTTCCAGAGTCAGAGCGCGACGAGTTTTCGCTACACGGTCTGCTCCCGCCGCACGTCGGCACGCTCGACGACCAGGTAGCGCGACGGCTCCGTGCCTTCCGCGCACTGCCCGACGACTTCTCGCGCTACACGATGATGCGCGATCTGCAGGATGTAAACGAGACGCTGTTTTACGCGCTCGTCACGCGCAACGTGGAGGAGATGCTGCCGATCGTCTACACGCCGGCTGTGGGTGAAGGATGCCAGCGTTTTTCCGAAATCTGGCGGCGTCCGCGCGGAGTCTTTCTCAGCTTTCCAAATCGTGCGCGCATGGAGACGATCCTTAATCACCCGCGCTACGACGGCGTGCGCTGCATCGTGGTGTCGGATGGCGAGCGCATTCTCGGGCTCGGCGATCAGGGCGCCGGCGGCATGGGCATCCCCATCGGCAAGCTTGCGCTGTACACCGCGCTTGCGGGAATTCATCCCAGGCAATGCCTGCCTGTGTTGCTGGATGTCGGCACGGATAACGCCGCGCGCATTGCCGATCCGATGTATATCGGCTGGCGGCACGAACGTGTGCGCGGAGCCGACTATGACAAGTTTGTCGACACCTTTGTGCGCGTGGTGCGCAAGCGCTGGCCGCACATTCTGCTGCAGTGGGAAGACTTCGCCGGTAACAACGCGGCGCGCCTGATGGAGCGCTATCGTGACGTGCTGCCAAGCTTCAACGACGATATCCAGGGCACCGCCGCAGTGGCCGTTGCAACGCTGCTCGCTGCGGTAAGGGTAACGGGGATCCCGTTCGCCGAGCAGCGATTTGTGGTGTTTGGATTTGGCTCCGCGGGGCTAGGGATCACCGATTTGATGTGCCGCGCGCTGGTGTCGGAGGGGCTGAGCGAAGAGGCGGCGCGCGCACGCTTTTACGCCGTCGATAAAGATGGCCTACTGGTCGAGGGAATGACCGGGATGACGCGCGAGCAGGCGAAGTTTGCGCGCTCGAAGGACGAGGTGCAGGATTGGCCGCGCGGAGAGAAGGGCATTGGCCTGAAGGAGGTTGTGGAGCGGGCTCGGCCGACCGTGCTGATTGGCGTGTCCGGGCAGGCAGGAGCATTCAGCGAAGAGGTGATTCGTGGCATGGTGCGCGGGTTGGACGAGCAGTATGCGGGACGCGCCGTGCGGCCAGTGATCCTTCCGCTGTCGAATCCAACCAGCCGCTGCGAGGCAAACCCGGGGGATGTGATTCGGTGGACAGACGGCCGCGCAATTGTCGGTACAGGCAGCCCGTTCGCGCCGGTCGAGTTCGAAGGCAAGACGGTGAAGATCGCGCAGACGAACAATTCGTACATCTTTCCCGGCCTGGCGCTGGGAATCATGAGCGCGCGCGCGAAGCGGGTAAGCGAGGGCATGATCATGGCGGCGGCGAAGGCGCTGGCCGCACTCTCGCCTACGCAGCAAGATGCAAACGGCGCACTGCTTCCGCCGCTCGAATCGCTGCGCAGCGTCTCGATGAACGTCGCGATCGAGGTAGGAAAGCAAGCGCAGGCAGAAGGCCTCGCCGAGGTGAAAGATGAGGCGTTCGCAGAGGCCTTACGCGCCAACGTGTGGGAGCCGGTGTATCTGCCGTATCGGCGCAGATAGCGCAGCGAAACGGCAGACACTAGGCGAAAGCAGGCTAGCGGTTGAACTCGTGAATCGTCTGGCCGGCAGCCTGGGCGACCGATCCAGCGGCGTCCTTGAGTGAGCCAGCCACCTGATCGACGACGCCCTCATCCGCGAGGTCGGGATTGCCGGTGAGGTTGCCAATGCCCTCTTTCAGTTTGCCGCCGAGCGAGGTGCCGGCGCCCGTAATCCGATTCTTCGAACCCCAGGCCGAAGTTTTGCGTGCGGCGCCTTCGATGCTGTCATTGCCGGTCACGTACTCCGGTCCAGGCGTGTTGATAACGATGTAAGCAGCGACGCCGAGGCCGACGGCTGCGAGAATCCAGGGAAGTGACTTCATGATTTGCTCCTATATTTCTTCCTCAGCGTAGGATGCAGCCGGGCCGCCGCGCGTTGGGTTCCATAGAATGAGGAGAGGTATGTTTTTCGAGTGAAGGCGTAGGTGGCGACGATGCAGTATGACGTGGTGGTGCTGGGCGCAGGTGCGGCCGGAATGATGTGCGCGTTCGAGGCCGGCAAGCGCGGACGCCGCGTTCTGCTGCTGGAACATGGTGAGCGCGTGGGCCGAAAGATTTTGATCTCCGGCGGAGGCCGCTGCAACTTCACGAATGTTGGGACGAAGGCAGAAAACTTCCTCAGCGAGAATCCGCACTTCGCCAAGTCGGCGCTGGCGCGCTTTACGCCGAAGGACTTTATCGCGCTGGTAGAAAAGCACGGCATCAAGTATCACGAGAAGACGCTGGGGCAGCTTTTCTGCGACGACTCCGCCAAGCAGGTTGTGGCGATGCTGCAAAAAGAGTGCGCAGAAGCTCAAGTAGAAACTCGCTGCAGCGTTACGATAACGGCAGTGAAGCGCGGCGCCGCGTCGGGATTTGTGGTCGAAACCACGGCGGGAAACTTCGAGTGCGCGTCGGTGGTGGTGGCGACCGGCGGGCTATCGATTCCGGCGATGGGCGCGACGGGGTTTGGCTACGACCTGGCGCGGGAGTTTGGGCACGCGATCATCGAGCCGCGCGCAGGGCTTGTGCCGCTGATGTTTTCGGTGGCGGAGAAAGACCGTTGGTGCGACCTTGCCGGCGTCGCGTTTGAGGTTGTTGCGCGTGCGGTGGCAGAGGAGAAAACACGGCGAAAGATTCCGGTGTTTCGCGAGAGCCTGCTGGTCACACATCGCGGAGTGAGTGGGCCGGCGGTGCTGCAGGCGTCGTCGTACTGGCGGCCGGGCGGAGAGGTCAGCTTCGATATGGCTCCTGGGCTTGAAGTGTTTCGACCGCTGCTGGAGCAGGTTTCCGGGCGCGACTGGAACAGCGCCTACTCCGCGCTACGAACGGTTTTGCCGACGCGTTTTGCTGAACGTTGGGTGCGGCTCCGCGCGAATGCGGGTGCGGGCGACTGGACGAACGCCGGGATCGCGAGGCTGGAAACCGACCTGCACGCATGGACGCTGCGGCCCGATGGCAGCGAGGGTTTTGCGAAGGCTGAAGTGACGGTGGGTGGCGTCGATACCGCCGAGCTCGACGCGCGCACCCTGGAAAGCAAACGCGTGCCGGGCATGTACTTTATCGGCGAAGTAGTCGACGTCACCGGGTGGCTCGGCGGCTACAACTTCCAGTGGGCATGGGCCAGCGCGGTGGCTGCAGGCGCGGTCGCATGAAGGTCAATTCCTTTACGGAGAAAATGGATACACTCAAAGTCCCGCGTTTGGCCGTCGTATCGATAGGCTTAAGCATTCTTCAGGGTGTCCTGCAAATTTGGTGGAAGGCAATCCGCTATTCCAGTTTTGGTCCTCGTCCTTTACTCGCCAAGCTAGTCATTATTGTTCAGGAAGTTGTGGTGATGTTTGTGATGCGCGAGGGCATCTCGGCTTGGCAAGTATCGGACGAAGACAGCGACAAGTCTTTGAGCCTAATGAGAGCGCACAAAGTTCGCCCGTTTGGGGGTTCACTCCTATGGATGCTCCTTGCCATTGGGGCTTGGATCCTGGCAGCCTCCGTTCTGGGCTAACGACCTTACTGCACGACCAGCGTCAAGCTGACCGAGTGTGTCAGCCCGGCGGCTGAAGCGCTGATCGTGAGCGTCGAAGTTCCGGTTGGCGTGGGAGTGCCTCCGCCACCGCCGGTTCCGCTTGCGGGGATCGTGCGGCTAGCCCCACAACCGCTCAGTCCGCCAAAAACGCAGGTGAGGATCAGCAGCCGCGCCAGCCACGGAAAGCGTCGCCGTTGCCAGATGGCGAACGGCAGCAGCAGCGCCAGCAGTGCAGCTTTGGAAGTCCTGGCGAAAGGTCGGCCGGGCGGTGCATTCCTTGCAACGGCGGACACGGCCGTTTCGACGGTAACGACAACAGGCACGGTCGTTCCCAGCGGACCAACGCCCGGAGTCACCACGCACGTGGAGTCGGCTGGCGCGCCGCTACAACTGAGCGCGACGTTGCCGGAGAGTCCAGCGAGCGAACTCAGTTGCAGCGCGTACGCAACGCTCGCTCCGCTGGCGGCCACGGTGGCGCTGGTGGCCCCGGTCGAGGTCAGCGCGAAGTCAACGCCCACGCCCGAGAGCGACGTCGTCTGGACGCCGCTTGCAGCGTTGTCGGTGAAGGTAAGCGTGCCCGCGCTCGCTCCAGCAGTGGTCGGCGCAAAGACAATCGTCAGGCTGCAACTGGCGTTGACCGTGAGCGTACTGCTGCAAGAGTTGAGCGCCACGACGAAGCCGGGACTAAGGACGACATTCGACATTGTGAGTGGCATGCCGCCGTTATTGGTCAGCGTCAGCGTTTGCGGGAGCGCGGTCAGCCCCACGCCGGTCGCCGGAAAGCTGAGCGAGGTAGGCGTCAGCGAAACACCTGCCCCGGCCACGCCCGTGCCGGCCAACGCGACGGTCTGAAAGTGAAACTGGTCGGTAACGGTCAGTGTTGCGGTCCGCGCACCTACCGCCGTGGGAGAGAAAGTGACGTTGAATGCGCAGGTCGCGTGCGCCGCCAGCGAGTTGCCGCAAGCATTCACGACGGCGAAGTCTCCCGCCGAAACGCTCGCGGCAATCAGCGTCAGCGGAACGCCTCCACTGTTGGTCAGCGTAACGCTCTGCGAGTTGCTGTTCGTGCCGATCTGTTGCGACGCAAAGCTCAGCGCCACCGGAGTGAGCGTGTCCGTGGCCGGAGCATCGCCGATCCCGGTGAGCGAGGCCGTCTGGGTCGCGGCCGCCGCGGTGCCTGCGTTGTCGGTCACGGAGAGTGTCGCCGAGCGCGCGCCGTTCGCCTTCGGGGTAAAGGTGATCGTGACGGTGCAGCCGGTGGAGGCCGCGAGCGTTGATCCGCAGGAGTTGGCATGGATTGCAAAATCGCCGGTATTGCCACTGAGCGCTGGGGCAGAAAGTGTAGCGATGGTTCCGCCGGTATTCGAGACAGCGATATTCTGCGAAGCGGCGGTCTGGTTCACGATCGTCGCGGGAAAGGTGAGGACAGGCGGCGTGAGCACGACGCTTGCGGGTGTTGTGCCCGAGCCGCTCAGCGCGACGGTCGCCTGCCCGCCCGCGACGTTCGCATAGAGGGTGAGTTGCCCGGTGCGCGCTCCGATCATCGTAGGCGCAAAAAGTATCTGCACGCTGCAACTGGTTCCCACCGCGAGCGTCTGGCCCGCACAGGTATCCGTTTCTGTGAAGTCCCCCGCAATGACCAGCGAGCCGAAAACGACAGGCGTATTCCCCAAGCTAGTAATCGTGATGGTCTGTGCCGCGGACTGCGTCCCTACCTGCTGCGTGGCGAAGGTCAGGCTGGTGGCCGAAAGTGAAATCGCGGCCTGGCTCACGGAGGTCGCGGTCAGGAGCGGCGTCTGCCAAAGGCCACGCCCGTAGGTCCCGGCGCGGAGTAGGCCCACTCGCCCATCGCCGGTCGCGAGGTTCACGCCCGCGGCCAGGCTCGTGATGGGGGAGTTCCGCAGAGCCGTTCCCAGCACGCTCCAGCAGTTCGACGTCGCACAAATTAAGACGGTCTGCGTAACGAAGACGCCAGCGTCCGTCGCCACGTACACAGTGTTCGCGTCGTTCGGATCGACGACTACACTATTGGCCGGAGAGTTCGGTAGATTCGCGCTGATGTTCACCCAGCTTCCGCCGAAGTTCGTAGACCGATAAAGCTGCGGCACCAGAAAGCCCATCACCGTCGCGTACACGGTTCCGCCCGTCGCATCGTGGGGATCGACCGCGATCGACGAAACGTCGAAGTGCTGCGGATTGAAGACGTGCGCGTCGGAAACATCGTTGGTCACCGTCGAAAGCGAAATATCGGTCCAAGCCTTCGTGCTAGTCGCCGTGTTCGCGGACTTGGTGACGAACAGGTGCCCGGGAATCGCGCCGCCGCCATCTGCCGCTCCGGCCATACCTGCATAGATCACCGTCGATCCCGAGTTCTGCAGGTTCGCGGCGGTCACGCTCGGGCCTCCCGCAGCGATCGATCGAATCATCGGGCTATACAGGCCGCAGGGCACGGTGGCGCCGCCCATCGCCGGGCTCAGCGCGTTCGCATTCGACCACGCCGAGCCGTTCCCGGCCGCCCCGCGCCACACCCTGCAGGTCCCGATCAACAGGCTTGTCGTGAGCGCCGGATCGAGCAGCGTAGGCGTGTCCATCAGGCTGTTATCCGCACTCACTTGCGCCGCGCCGATGGTCGCGGGAGGAAGAAAGTTCGCCGCCGCGCAATTGCTGCCCAGGGGACACGTGTCAAGATTTACGCCGACGCCGATGGTCGCGTACCAGTTCGCGGGCGTGGCCGCGTCGATCAGCGGATAGCCGCCCTCGCCCGCGGAAAGTTGCGGCCACGGGGTAAGCGCCGACGCCGCAGACGTCGCCGCCGACCCATTTGCACCCAGCCCCGCGATAAGGGTATTGCTGTTGCTCGGACTTTGCGCAAAGCCGACCACTTCGCCCAGCGATCCACCCGCAGCAATCGCCGCATTGAGATTGTCGAAGTGCGTGGAGTCGCTCGCCGAGCAGACGCTCCCCGTCTCCGCAACGCCATCGAGCGAGCGCCACAGGCCGCTATCGTTGCCCAGAAACAGAAGCGGTACGCCGCTGGTTTGCGCGACCGTCGCAAGTCCATGCTGCGCGCCGCCAACCTGCGCCGGAGCATTGCAGCCGTCGAGCACGTTGGTGGTGTTGCGAAGGCCGCAGACGGACGTTCCCGCAGCGAATGTGCAGTTGTAGAGGTCGACTGTTCCGACATAAAGACTCGTGCCATTGGCCGCGGATGCAGCCGCGCTCAGCACGAGGTTATAGCTGCCCTGCGGGATCGCCGTGCTGACGCTGCCAGCCTCCAGCGCACCCTGATCGATGCGGTTTGCGAACGTCGGAGCCGTGTTTGCACACGCGCCGGAGGTAGCCGCGCAAAGGTCCTGCCAAAGCCCCTGGTCGAGATTATTTGCGTCCACCGTGAGCGCGTAGAGATCGCCCGTCGCGGCCTGCACTGCCAGTGCCCCGCGATAAATCGGGCAGTTCGCGCTGCCCACGCCGCCATTGCCCACCGGACAATTCGCCACGGTGAGACTGGTGCCGGGCTGGGCAGTGAGGCGCGTCCACGTGATGCCGTCGGGCGAGGAATAATACCCATGCGAGCGCACCGCCGCGTAGAACTTCGCGCGCACCGGATCCCACACCACGGACGTAACGGCATTGCCAACCTGCGCGGTGCCTAGCGGTTGCGGCGTCTGCACAATCGTGCTGCCGTCCTGGATGGTCGCCATCTGCCACGTCAGCCCGGCGTCGGTGGAGTAATACAGCCCCGCAACTGAATTGACGAGCGCAGCGCCAACCACCGCCCCCTCCGCAGACGTCGTAAACGCCGCGACGACGATCCCCGGCGTCGCCGTACCGAATGCAATCCCAGCGGTCGCCAGCCCAACGAACGAATGCATCCCATTGGCGCCGTCCTGCGACCCCTGGATCAGCGCCCACGTAAGGCCGCCGTCGGCCGAGCGCAGCAGGCCTTCGCCATAGTACGAATCCGTCGCATTATTAGGGTCGCCTGTCCCGGCGATTAGCACCGGATTTGCTTGCGGCTGCACCGCCAGCGCGCCGATGGTCAGCGACGGCACGACACTGCTCCCAGCGTTATTGCTGAAGACGGGCAGCGTGTCCGTAAGCGGCGCAAACCTCACCGCGCTCAGCGAACCCGCCGCGTTGGTGGACTTCCACACACCTCCGCCGGTGGTGCCGAGATACACCGTATTGCCAGTCAGATCGTTCGGATCGGTGGCAATCGCGGCCACCCGGCCGGTCACATTGCCGTACGCCGCAGTCAGGACAGAGCCAGGACCCAGCGGCTGCCAAGCCGCCGTGAGATTCGTAGTCGCATGGGGTGTGGGGAGCTTTTGCGCGCGCAACGGCTGCGAGCAGAGGCCCGGAAGAATCAACAGGGCAAGCGCGCTCCGGCGAAGCAGCGTGCGCGTGCGGCGAACATGAAACTCCGTGCGAGCCGCGCGGAAGCGGATGCTCGCGGTACTCCTCTGCGGCAAGCGAAAACCCTGAAATACAGTTGTGAGACGCAGACCCATACCAGCCTAATCGGATCAAACGCCTCGGGGGATGAGGGCAGGCGGCGCAAGGGCGCGCTAATTTCGAGCGACCGTCCCAAATTGGTACACCCGCCATCGTTGAGCAGAGTGTAGCAGGGGAAGGGTTTTTTCGCGGTGAGCGGCGCACGGTGAAGCGTTCTCAGTTGTTAGTTCTCAGTTCAGAGCGCCCGTCCTGACAACTTAGAACGAACAACGGACACCCTAGGCAGGCCGATGCACCAGCCGCATGAACGTCGGGCGCACGACCAGCGCAAACAGATCCAGCCCGGCATGAACGACGATGGCAACCCACAGCTCGCCCGTCCAAAGATACAGTCCGGCCATCACCACGCCGACCAGCGTCGTCATTACCACGCCGACTACGCCCTGGTAGAAGTGCACCAGCCCAAACAGCCCGGTCGCAATCCCAAACGCCCACAGCGGATTATGCAGCAGGGCGGTCAGCAGCAGGGGCAGCAGCAGCCGGAAGAAGCACTCTTCGCTGAGCCCGGCGTTGAGGGATAGCAGCGCGGCCCAACCCGTTTCGGCGCCGTTTCGAGGCATTAGCGGTTCCACGTCGCCAAGCGTTGCGTGCGACGTCTTCAGCTTCTTCGCCAGCAGGACACCCACGAGCAGCCCGATCACCATGGCCCCAATCGCGATGCCGATCAGGAAAGTCTTGTCGAGCATCGCGGTCGTCGGCATCACCGCGCCCAGCTTCGCGGCGAGCGGGATGAACTCTGCCGGCAGAGTCCGCAGCGACGGCAGCGCACGCAGGATCGCCAGGCTGACTATGCTCCAGCCGAAGAAGGTAAGAAAGCTTTTCAGCACCCAGTTGCGATAGAAGCGCTGGCGCCCGGCTGTGTCGGCGAGCCGCTTGAACGCGGCGTACTCCGATTTGTCGTTGCGGACAAACCACCACAGCAACGCGACGCTGACGAGGAGCAGCAAAAGCTTCAGCATAGGATTCCCTGAGAAAGTCTACGCCACCGTACCACGCCGCTGGTTCGCCGCGCTCAGTACGTTTTCACGGTGAAGTCGATCACCTTCTCCATGTGGCTGTCGAACTTGCTGATCGTGTGCGTCGCCGAGTGTTTTCCGCGAAACACCACCCACACCACGTAGTCGGCATTGCCGTCGAGCCGCTTGAAGTTGTAGCTTCCATTCGGCTCGGTGATGAAGGTCACCAGCGCCTGCGAGCTCTCATTGCGCAGCTCCACCACGGCACCGCGAATGGGTTCGTGGCCCTCGTCGGTTACCGTGCCGCTCAGCGAGCGCATGGTCGCCTGCGTAGGCATCTGCGCGGCGAGAGGGATCGAGCCCAGCATCAGGCAGACTGCCACGAAGACGGCGAGGATCGCGATCCAGGGATGCTGCGGCTCGGACGTTCGCGCAATCGTTGGCATGAAGGCTTGGCCGATCAAGGCCATGGGACACTGGGAGTCGGCCTCTTCGCAAAGCATAGCCGACTCGAGGATTGGATGCAGCGGAATCCTTACGCGAAGCCGATTTCCGCATGGGTCGCAGCTTAAGTAACCGCTAGTAACTGTGCCCAAGGATCGGATGTGCCTCATAATGCTGCTCTAACTGCCCAATTTCCTCCGGCGTCAGCTTAATCTCGACTGCACCCAGCGCGTCTTCGAGCTGCTCCAGCTTACTCGCCCCCACAATCGGAGCCGACACACCCGGCTTCGACATCACCCACGCCAGCGCGATCTGCGCGGGCTTCACCTCGCGCTTCGCCGCGAGCTCCAGCACGCGATCCACGGTGTCGAAATCAGTGTCGCGGTAGTACAAGCTATGTCCGAAATCGTCGGTGCGCGCGCGCAAGGTCTCGCTCTTGCCATCGCCGCGCTTGCGGCTGCCCGTAAGAAATCCCCTCGCCAGCGGGCTCCACGGAATGCACCCAATCTTCTGGTCGAGGCACAGCGGAATCATCTCGCGCTCTTCCTCGCGATACACCAAATTGTAGTGATTTTGCATCGTCACAAAGCGCGCCAGCCCGTTCGTCGACTGGAAATTCAGCATCTTCTGAAACTGCCACGCATACATGCTCGACGCGCCCAGATACAGCGCCTTGCCGGCCTTCACCACGTCGCTCAACGCCTCGCAGGTCTCCTCAATCGGCGTGTCTTTGTCGAAGCGATGAATCTGATACAGGTCCACATAGTCCACGCCCAGCCGCCTCAAGCTGGCGTCAATCGAGGCCATGATGTGTTTGCGCGAAAGCCCGCGATCATTGGCGCCGTCGCTCATCGGGTTGAAGACCTTGGTCGCGATCACCAACTCTTCGCGACGCGGCTGAAACTCGTGCAGCAGCTTGCCAGTGATGCGTTCGCTCTCACCCAGCGAGTAGACATCGGCCGTATCAAAAAAGTTAATACCCGCCTCAACCGCTCGCTGCACAAAGGGCCGCGAGGCCTCTTCTTCCAGAATCCATTCGCGCCAGCTCTTGGCGCCATACGTCATCATGCCCAGGCAGATCGGAGAAATCTTCACGCCGGTATGCCCAAGGCTCACCGTCGACAGGGAAGTAGTTGCAGTCTCGCTCATGGGTGGTTGGACGCAGATTCGTGGCCCAAGGACGCCGTCGACCCGCAAGATGGCCGGCCCATCCGGATTGCGCATCCTATTAAGGTGCTGAGTCGCTGTGCGTGCCTCCGGGCCCAGAAGCATATCAGGCGCGCACAGCGGCCACAGTGAACACGATTTCAGCGCTTAGCTCGCCTCGGTGTGAGGATGAGGACGCAGCCAAAGCCCGGTCCAGGTCTCCGACACGATGATGCTGTTCCCAGGATTGCGCGGGTCGTACCGCACCTGCACTGGCTGATCGATGCGAAACCCCACCACCTCATTCGGCAGCGTCGAGACATCCTGCGCGCAGTTATAGACCAGCCCGGCAAGGCTGTAGCTATAGACCAGCACCTCAGGAGTCGCCGAAACGCTGTCCTCATTGCCCAGCGTACGAGCATCCAGGATGACGCCATCGGTGATGCGCCCGCCCAACGCCAGTTCTTCGCGGCGGCGGCGCTCAATCTCTTCTGCCGACGGCCGATGCGCGCGGATCCACCACCAGACGCCGCCAGCGATCACCACGGCCGTACCGGCAATGCCGCCGAGAATCCGCGGATCCTGCGTGCGGACTACGTGGATCGTCTGCTCAACGAGGGGCTGCTGGAGAATTGGCTTCAAGGTCGCTTCAAAGTGCAGGTTTAATTTCATGGCAGTGCAGGTTGGATTTCAAGATTCGATCAGCGCGCAAAAATAACCGCTCTAACAGAAGCATAGCCCACCCCGCGCATCCGCACGGTGAAAGCGCTGCGCCAAGTGTTCCCAGCGTGGTTCGTACCGCTGCGGCGATATACTGCGGTGTGAGCATGCGAAAGAAAATTGCAGTTACCGAACCAGCCTTCACTGCCGGAAACAGGCATCCCGGCAACACTACCGGCCACCCACTGGATCTCGGAGACGGGCGGCGCGTACGGTCGACCACCGTCCTCTGCGTTCGCCGCGGCAACGAAATGGTAATGGCGGCGGACGGCCAGGTCACCCTCGGCTCCACCGTGATGAAGCACTCCGCCAAGAAGATCCGGCGCCTCTATAACGACAAGATTCTCGCTGGCTTTGCGGGTTCCACGGCCGACGCCTTTTCGCTCTTCACCCGCTTCGAAGCCAAGCTCGAGCAGTACGGCGGCAACCTCGGCCGCTCTGCCGTCGAGCTCGCCAAGGACTGGCGCACCGACAAGCTCCTCCGCCAGCTCCAGGCCCTGCTCATCGTCGCCGACGCGAAACAGATGTTCCTCCTCTCCGGCGATGGCGACGTGATTGAGCCCGACGCAGTCGGCAACCCCGAAGAAGGAGGCCTGATCGCGACGATCGGCTCCGGCGGAAGCTTTGCTCTGGCAGCGGCCACCGCGCTGATGGAAAACACGTCCATGACCGCCCGCGAGATCGTAGAACGCAGCATGAAAATCGCCGCCGAGATCTGCATTTACACCAACCAGAGCATCACGGTCGAAGAGTTGAAGGTAGCCGAATGAACTCTGCCCGCACAAAGACATTCCTTCAAGGAAAACGTATGCGTCTGACTCGATCTGCGCTCATAGCCGCCGCCGCAATGCTCCTTCCTTTGGCGATTGCGGCGCAGCGGAAATCTGCTCCCGTGAATTTATCGCAATCGCCTGTGCCCACGCCTGTTCTGCAAGCTAAAACGGCATTCATTTCATTCGAACTCGGCAGTACGGCGTCGTTTCCCGGCTTCTACAGCGGAGGCCCGGAGCGCGCGTACAACGAGTTCTACCAGGGCATGCAGCAGTGGGGACGCTATCAGCTAGTCAGCGATCCGAAGCAAGCGGATGTGATCTTCGCAATTCGCTACGTCGACTCCGGACCCTATCTCCGGCTACAAATCACCGATCCGCACACCGGCGTCTCGCTCTGGGGTTTTGAGGAGCAGATCAAAGCCTCCGGCTTCAAGAAAACCCGTGACGTTGGCTTCGATACGGCAGTCGCACAAGTCGTCAGCGACGTAAAACAGCTCGTCGCCCCTAACGGTCCGCCCGTACCCGCGCAGCCCTAAATTCACGCACCACGAAAGAGAAGTTGATGGCAATTTTCCTACCCGGCAAGGCTGAAGACCAGGCGCTCTCGCTCGACGAGATGACGCCGCGCGAAGTCGTCGCCGAGCTCGACAAGTATGTAGTCGGCCAGGCCGCGGCCAAGCGCGCGGTCGCGGTCGCGCTGCGCAATCGCACCCGCCGCCAGAAGCTTCCTCCCGATCTCGCCGAAGAGATCATGCCGAAAAATATCCTCATGATCGGCTCGACAGGCGTTGGCAAAACGGAAATCGCAAGAAGGCTCGCCAAGCTCACCAACTCGCCCTTCCTCAAGGTCGAAGCCTCCAAGTTTACTGAGGTTGGCTACGTTGGCCGCGATGTGGAATCCATCGTGCGCGACCTCATGGAGATTGCCATCGACATGGTGCGCGACGAGAAGCTAGACGACGTAGAGGACCGCGCCGAGCTGATCGCCGAGGAGCGCCTCATCGAGCTGCTCATCGCGCAGGGAACTCCCACCACCGAGCCTGCAGCTGCGCCCAATACGGAGACCTCGCCCAGCGAGGACGACCCCGACGCACCGAAGGAAGACGCGCCTCCCGCCCTCGCCATCGTCCCCAAAAATGATGCCGACGGAGTCCGCGAACGCGAGCGCCTCCTGCAGCAACTCCGCGAAGGCAAGCTCGACGACCGCATGGTCGAGCTCGAAACCCGCGAGCGCGCCCAGCCGCAGGTCGAAGTGCTCAGCAACTCGCCCGAAGACATGGAGCAAAGCGGCATCAAGGAGATGATCGCCGGCATGTTCTCGCAGCGCACCCGCAAGCGCCCCATGAAGGTCGCCGACGCCTTCGAGTACCTCTCGCAGGAGGAAGAATCGCGCCTCCTCGACATGGACCAGGTCGTCCGCATCGCCGTCGAGCGCGTCGAAGATTCCGGCATCGTCTTCCTCGACGAGATCGACAAAATAGCCGGGCGCGAAGGGGGCCACGGCCCCGACATCAGCCGCGAGGGAGTCCAGCGCGACATCCTCCCCATCGTCGAAGGAACCACCGTCAACACCAAGTACGGCATGGTCGCCACCGACCACATCCTCTTCATCGCGGCCGGAGCCTTCCACGTCTCCAAGCCCAGCGACCTCATCCCCGAACTACAGGGCCGTTTCCCCATCCGCGTCGAGTTGCTGCCGCTGACCGTCGAAGACTTTCTGCGCATCCTCACCGAGCCGCGCGCCTCGCTCGTCAAACAGGCCATAGCATTGCTGGAAACCGAAGGCCTCAAGCTCGAGTTCGCCCCCGAAGCGCTCGAAGAGATGGCCAGCTTTGCTTTCCAGGTCAACGAGACGACCGAAAACATCGGCGCCCGCCGCCTCCACACCATCATGGAGAAGGTGCTCGACGAGATCAGCTTTGAGGCCCCCGACATCGTCAAGGCCGGAGCCGGAGCCATCTCCGACAAGGTCCCCGCGCTCATCGATCGCCTCGTCCCCACGCCCAGCGGAGAGCCGCAGCACGAGCGCGTCCTCATCGTCGACCGCGCGTACGTCGAGAAGCAGGTAGCGAGCATCGTAAAGAACCAGGACCTGAGCCGCTATATCCTCTAGCCCGCGGCGCGATCCTCTAGCCCGCGCAACTTGCGGCCTGCCCGAGGGCGTCGGATATGCTGAAGGAGCATCCCAAGCTCCATGAAGCAATCGACGCCCCAACCACCCGAACGAGGAACCCGTTGAGATCCGAAACCCTTCGCCGCGCCCTGTTCGGCTATCTCGCGCTCCTTGTCCCCATCTCCTGGCTCGCGATGAAGTTCGATCCCTACGCCCTCGACGGCGACGGCATGGCCTACATGGATGTCGCCGACCTCATCCGAGGCCATCACTGGGCCGGTGTCGTTAACGCCTACTGGCACCCGCTCTATCCCTTGCTGCTCGCCCTCGCGCAAACCGTCTTCCACACTACGCGCGGCAACGAGCTCCACGCGTACTACCTCGTCAACTACGTCATCTTTCTGGCATCAGTCGGAGCGATGCTGGCCTTCGTCAACGCACTCGTAAAACTGCGCCGCCGCATGACGCCCAACCCTGACCAAAACGCCGGAGCCAGCCCACTCCTCAGCCTGGAAGCGATGCAGCTCCTCGGCGTCGGTCTGTTCGTCATCGCGACCGGCCGCGAGCTCTCCATGGCGACCATCCGCCCCGACGCGCTCCTGCAAGCTCTCATGCTCGCAGCCTTCGCCATGCTGCTGCAATCCTTCGCCAGCGAGAGCCTCCTCTACGCCCCGGCGATGGGCTTCTTCTTCGGCCTCGCTTACCTCACCAAGTCCTTCGCCTTCCTCATCGCGCTCATCACCATCGCGCTGATGATGCTCTTCCAGGCCTGGGTGCAGAAGCGCAAACCCATCCGCGTCATCGCCGCCGGAGCCCTCGCCTTCATCGTCTTCGCTGCGATTGCAGGTCCGTACATCGGCGCGCTCTCCAAACAGAAACATCGCTTCGATTTCGGCGACTCAGGAGCCCTCAACTACGCGTGGTACGTCAGCGGCACCGTCAAGATGCACATCGAGCCGTCGATGACCGCCGACTTCGGCTCCGCGAAAGTAAACCTCATCCATCCCGAGCAGCAACTGCTCGCGCAGCCCGGCATCTACAGCTACCGCGCCGAGCCCTACGGCACCTATCCTGCTTGGTTTGATCCGACGTACTTCCACGAGCGCATCGTTCCCGTCTTCAACGCGAAGCTCCTGCTCCATCGCGATGTCCGCAACGTCGTCCTCAGCTTCCGCTACCTGCTCAACCACCCGGAAGCCTGGATACTGCTGGCGCTCCTCTTCACCTGCGGCGCCCGCTTCGGCTTCACCCACGCGCGCACCAGTTCGCACCACTGGCGGCACAGCGTTTTCTGGCTTCCGCCCGTCGCGCTCGGCCTCGCCATCTGGGGAATCTACGGCCTCGTCAACATCGAAGAGCGCTACGTCACGCTCGCGTACCTCATTCTGGTCCTGCCCATCTTCGCTGCGCTGGTTTCCTACTCGTCCGACACGGTCGACGACAGCACGTGGCCCCGCCGCACCGCCACCGCAATGGTCGCAGTCCTGGCGTTCCTCGCACTCGGTGAAACCCTCCGCGTCGCCCTCGACAATCGTCGCAACGAATCCTCCGCCGGCCTTCCCGCCGCCTGGGTTCAGCCCAACATTGTCGAAGCCGCCAAGGGCCTCAACGCCCTCGGAGTCGGCCATGGAGACGAGATCGCCTGCATGGGCACGATCGCCTGCCTGAACGATCCCTACTGGATGCGCCTCGCAAATGTTCGCGTCCTCACCGAGGTCTACAACCCCGACGCCAAGCACCTCCTCGAAGAGTTCGAAGGCCTTCCCAACCGCCAGCAGGTCGAGGACGTCCTCAAGTCGCAGGGCGCCAAGGTCGTCGTCGCGTCCTTCGATCCCGGCGAGATGACGGGCCGCACACCAGCCTCCGCTGGCTGGATCCGGCTCGGCGAATCCGACCTCTACGCCTTCCCCCTAACCATTGCCGCACCCTCACCCGCCGCGCCCGCAACGCTGCCGTGGGACATGACCGGAGCCGCCAAACCATGAGCCTCACAGGACAAACCGTTCACCAACGTGTAGACGCCAACGACAGCGCAAATCCGGAAGTCGAGTTGTCCGTCGTCATGCCCTGCCTCAACGAGGCGGAAACCCTCGCCGTGTGCGTCGACAAAGCGCTCGCCGCGCTCGCCGAAAACGGCATTGCCGGAGAAGTCATCATCGCCGACAACGGCTCGACCGACGGCTCGCAACAAATCGCGTTCGAGCACGGAGCGCGCGTTGTGCCCGTCCCTCTGCGCGGCTACGGCGCTGCGCTCAACGCTGGAATCCAGGCCGCGCACGGCAAGTATGTCCTCATGGCCGACGCGGACGATAGCTACGAGTTCGCCCACATCCCGCGCTTCCTGGCCGAGCTCCGCAGCGGAGCCGACCTAGTGATGGGCAATCGCTTTCGAGGCGGCATCGGCCCCAAAGCTATGCCCGTTCTGCATCGCTACCTCGGCAACCCGGTGCTCAGCTTAATCGGTCGCGCTCTCTTCCACGCTCCCATCGGCGACTTCCATTGCGGCATCCGAGCGTTCAGCAAAGACGCGTACGAGCGCCTCGCCCTGCGCACCACCGGCATGGAGTTCGCCAGCGAGATGGTCGTCAAATCCTCGCTGCTCGGCCAGAAGATGACCGAGGTCCCCACCACACTGAAGAAGGATGGCCGCAGCCGCCCGCCGCACCTCAAAACCTGGCGCGACGGCTGGCGTCATTTGCGGTTCCTGCTAATGTATTCGCCTCGCTGGCTGTTCCTTTACCCCGGCCTCGCGCTCATGATCGTCGGCCTCGCCGTCATGGCGTGGCTCCTGCCCGCCGAGCGCCCCCTCGGGCACGTGAACCTCGGCGTCGACACGCTAGCCTACATGGCCGCCGCCGTTCTTCTCGGCTTCCAACTGGTCTTTTTCGGAGTCGCCGCAAAGGTCTTCGCCATCTCCGAAGGCCTTCTCCCCGAAGACAAATCCTTCGAGCGCTGGTTCCGCTACATCACCCTCGAAACCGGCCTGGTCGTCGGAGTCCTGCTGGTCTTTGTCGGCATCGGCATCGCGCTCTCCTCGGTCCTCTCGTGGTCGCACACCGGCTACGGTCCGCTGCCGCCGGTGCAGATGATGCGCCGCACACTTCCCGCCATGCTCTGCCTCATGCTAGGCACAGAAATCTGCTTCGCCAGCTTCTTCCTGAGCCTGCTAGGCCTCCGCCGCAACTAGCTCGCCAGCGTGTAAGGCGCAACCAAAAGGGCCGCCTCATCGAGGCGGCCCATCTTTACTACCCACTACTCGTTACCCACTACCCAATAATTACTTAGCGACCGCAGCCGCCTTCGGCAGTTCGCTTAGCCGCTTCGCCAGCAGCTTTTCCAGATCTTCCAGCGCCTTCGAGAAGCCTTCGATGCCTTCCGTCAGCTTGTCGTGCGCCATCCGATTCTCCGCGTGCATCTTCTCGAACGTGGCTTGATCCATCGGGATCTTCTGGATGTCGAGACTCGCAGCCTTCGCCGGGTCAAGCTTGCGCTCGAGCGTGCCGTCCGTCTTCTGCAGCTCGTCCAACAGCTTCGGAGCAATGGTCAGTAGATCGCATCCAGCCAGTTCGATAATCTCGCCGGTGTTGCGGAAGCTCGCGCCCATCACGACGGTCTTGTACCCAAACTTCTTGTAGTAGTTGTAGATCTCGGTCACCGACTTCACGCCGGGATCCTCGGTGCCGCTGTAGTCCTTGCCCGTGTCTTTCTTGTACCAGTCCAGAATGCGGCCAACGAACGGCGAGATCAGCGTAACCTTGGCCTCGGCGCAGGCAATCGCCTGGTGCAGACCAAACAGCAGCGTCAAATTACAGTGAATACCCTCGGTCTCAAGCTGCTCTGCCGCCTTGATGCCCTCCCACGTCGACGCAATCTTGATCAGCACGCGCTTGCGCGAGATCCCGGCATCCTCGTACTGCTGGATGATGTCGTGCGCCTGCTCCATGGTCTTTGCCGAGTCGTAGCTCAGGCGCGCGTCCACTTCAGTCGACACGCGGCCCGGCACAATCTCCAGAATTTTTTTGCCGAACGCAACCGCCAGCGTCTTGAACGCAGCCGCCGCAACGTCCTTATCGGAAGCGCTGTCCCCAGCCTTTTCGCGAGCCTCCTGCAGCACGCCGTCCACAATGGACTGGTACGCCGGCATCTGTGCAGCCGCTGCGATCAGCGACGGGTTCGTTGTAGAGTCCGTCGGCTTG
>Ga0302157_10002429_pt1 | contig 21684 bp, 20 predicted proteins | sample I_Bog_N3_3_FD_193502 | JGI IMG/M metagenome (GOLD analysis project Ga0302157, IMG submission 193502) | Peat permafrost microbial communities from Stordalen Mire near Abisko, Sweden - I_Bog_N3_3 | ecosystem: Environmental > Terrestrial > Soil > Wetlands > Peat | place: Sweden: Abisko, Stordalen... | reverse complement strand
CTGATCGCGGGGACTGCCCTGGCGATCTTCGCGTGCCTGACCGCGCTGCTCGCCCTTTCCGCGCGGGGGCGGCGCTTTCAGTCCCTGGCGGCCTTGAGCAGAAGGCCGCTGTCCCACGCCGGTTCGGTAACACGTCCCCTGCCATTCAACCAGGCGGCCTCGTTCACGACCTCCGGCATCGTCATCGGCATCGTCGTGCTCTTCGTGTTGGTGAGGCTCGTGCGCTTTGTCGGCTGGCGCCGGGCCCTTCACAGGCTGCGCCCAGCCGGGTCCGCTGCAAACGCGACCTACGACGATGGAGGCGCGAAACGTGCGGAACTCGAGGAGCTCGGCACGGAGCTCGCCCTGGTGACAGTGGCGGACCCGAGCACCGAACCGGACCCGCGCCGTGCGGTGATCGGGTGCTACCTGCAGATGCTCGAGGTTGCAGCAAAAAGCGGCGCCGAACGCAGGACCAGCGAGACGCCCACCGAGTACCTGCGCCGGATCCTCGCTGCTACGGCGGCTGGCAGAGCACCTGCGATTTCGCTCACGGGGCTGTTCGAGCGCGCCCGTTATAGTCGACAGCCCGTCGGCGAGTCGATGCGATCCGACGCGATCGTCGCTCTCGACGCGCTTCGCAAGGGTCTGTTGGGAGCCGTCGCTTGACGCGCGCGCTCTGGGCGACCTTCTTCACGACGGCAGCGATCGTCGCCATCGCTCTCGGCATCGCGCTCGGAGTCGGTGCACCCGATCAGGGGGCGATCGAGCGCGCTGCGGCGGGAGCTCTCGGGCTGCTGGGGCTTGGTGCAGGGTCGATCGCCCTCTCGACCGCGGTCGAAGCCGGCTTGCCGGCGCGCCCGCGCCGGCGGCGCCCTTTCGAGGAGCCGACCGACGCCGGCGCGGCTGGGTTCGTAGCACTCGAGAGCTCGCTCCGGTTCGGGGCTTCAACCGCCGGCGACTTCTACGCGCAGGTCCGGCCCAGGCTGGTCTCCCTCGCTGGGTCGTGCCTCGCCCGCCAAGGTGTGGCACTGTCCGACAGGGAGCGCTCGGTTCAGTTGCTGGGAGCCGACGCCTACGCGCTCGTTGACCCTGACGGCGCTCCGCCGGAGGATCGTTTCAAGCCCGGTGTTCCCCTCAGCCGGGTGCACCTGCTCCTTGACCGGCTCGAGGCGCTCGGGAGCGACCGGTGACCTACCGTCCGGAGACATCGGCGAGACCCTTCACTTCCAGTGACGTGGAGAGGATCGCTCAGGACGTCGTCGCTGAGGTCGAGCGCGTCGTCGTCGGCAAACGGGAGACGATCGAGCTCGTCCTGATCGGGGTACTGGCCGGAGGGCACGTGCTCTTGGAGGACGTGCCCGGACTTGCCAAGACCCTCATCGTGCGGTCCCTGGCGCGCGTGCTCGGCCTGGAGACCTCCCGAATCCAGTTCACACCCGACCTCATGCCCGCAGACGTCACCGGATCGGGAGTCTTCGACCAGAGGCGCGGAGAGCTGACGTTCCGGCCCGGACCGGTCTTCGCAAACCTCGTGCTGGGCGACGAGATCAACCGCGCACCGCCGAAGACTCAATCAGCACTTCTGGAGGCGATGCAGGAGGGTCAGGTGACCGTCGACGGAAACACACACCTGCTCCCCTCTCCGTTTGCGGTCGTGGCCACCCAGAACCCGATCGAGTACGAAGGCACCTATCCGCTCCCCGAGGCACAACTCGACCGGTTCCTCCTCCGTATCCCTGTCGGCTACCCCGACCGCGACGCGGAATGGGACGTGATCCGGCGTCGCGCCGAACGCGGGCAGGAACAGCTCGACCTTGCTCAGGTCGCGGACGCACGCACGGTCTTGTCCCTGCGCGAGGCGGTGGAGCGCGTCGAGCTGAGCGAGCCCGTAGGTCGGTATCTGGTCGACGTGGTCCGGGCGACACGATCTCTCGCCGGTGTGGAGGTCGGGGCGAGCCCCCGCGGCTCTCTCGCTCTGCTGCTGTCCACAAGGGCCCGCGCCGCTCTCCAAGGGCGAGACTTCGTATTGCCAGACGACATCAAAGCGCTCGCTGTGGCTTGTCTCGCCCACCGGCTGACACTCCTGCCCGACCTGTGGCTGCGCGGCAGTCGACCCGAGGACCTCGTTTTCCAATGCCTCGACTCGGTGCCCGTGCCAGTTGCCGACGACCAGTGAGCCAACCGGCAGCCACTCCGAAGGTAGTCGCGTACGCGGTCCTGACCGGTATCGGATTGCTGGCTGCGGTCGTCCTCGGGGACCCCGCCATCGTCGCTCTCGCCGCGCCCTTCGGCTTCGCGCTCGTCATAGGCATCCTGACTCGTGTCGCTCCGCTGCCAGAGGTCGGTCTTTGCCTCGACACGCCCCGGCTCGTCGAAGGCGGTAAGGCGACGATGACTCTCGAACTCTCGGCGTCCGCGACGACACCGCGCTGCGATATCGCGCTCGGTCTACCCCTCGGTCTCAGCGCAACAGGGCCTACCGCCTGGTCGCTCCGACTGGACGAGGGGTCCCCCGTCGTGGTCGAGATACAGATAACCGCGGCTCACTACGGCCGTTTCTCGATCGGGCCAGTCACCGCAAAGGTACCGGGATTGTTCAAGATTCTCGAGAGGTCGGGCGAGGGTGGCGACACTCTCCAGCTCGAGGCACTGCCGAAGGCCGAGGCGCTACGGACGCTCGCGAGGGCACGCGAGGTCCGCGCCACCGCGGGGGACCGGCTGGCACGCCGACCCGGCGACGGCATCGAGTTCGCCGAAGTACGGCCTTACTCTGCGGGTACCCCGGGCAGGCTGAATTGGCGAGTCACGGCGCGCCGTGGCGAACCATACGTCAACCTTCGCCATCCTGAGCGCAGCACCGACGTGATCCTGCTGGTTGACACGTTCTCAGCCGCCGTACTTGCGCGCCAGGTGCGTGCGGCGTCCGGTCTGGCAGCTGCGTACCTGGCGCGCCACGATCGGGTCGGGCTCGTGGCCTTCGGTGGCGCCCTTCACTGGGTTGAACCTGCCATGGGACGGGCCCAGCTCGAACGCCTGGTCGCTGCGCTCACAGCGACGCAGTGGCACCACTCTTATGCGTGGAAGAGCGCGGAGACGATCCCCTCGCGCGCGCTCCCGTCGACCGGGCTCGTCATCGCGATCAGTCCCCTGGAGGACCCCCGGATCATGAACGCACTTGCGAGCATCCGTGCGAAAGGAGTCGACCTTGGCGTCATCGAGACGATCGGTCGCCGTCCATCGAAGACCAGGTCCCCGGCAGGCAGTCTCGCCGCCAGGCTCATCGAGCTCGAACGCGTCGGGATGCGTGACAACTTCGCGCGGCGCGGTGTTCCTGTGGTCGGATGGCACGACGGCGAGTCGCTAGAAGCGCCCCTCCAAGCGCTCGCCGCCTGGCGGCGCCGCGCACGCGGGCGCGTCGCGAGATGAGACTTTCGAGGCGGCGTCCCCAATTCACCGGAGTGGCCCTTTCGATCTTCGGGATCTCAGCAGTGGCCGCTTGGGCGATATCGCTCGCGACCGAGAACAGGACAGCGACGGTGGCCCTGGCCGGCGTCACAGGGGTCGTCACCTTTGCCGTCGCTCTGACCGCACCGTTCGCCCGGGCACGCAACCGCACGAGTGCCACAGGCCTGGCACTGGTCGGCGCGGCCGTCGTCGTCGGCGCGATGGGACAAACTGCCGCCGACCGCACGACCGTGTTCGCCATATCTGGAGCGATCTTGTTCTGCGCTGCCGAGCTCGCCGACCGGTCTCTCGCTCGGGCCCGCGGTGTCGAGCGCCGCCGCGGAGTCGAACGCTGGAGCCTGGCCTGGGTGCTCGGCGTCGCCATAGGGTCCGCCGGGCTTTCGTACGCGGCCATTGCGACCCGGGGACTGCTGGGTGGCGGAGGGCCCGCCGCGCTAGCCGTCGGCACCGCCGGCGCAATGCTCTTGTCTTTCCTCGCAGCCCTGGTGCTTCGGACCCGCGCTCGCAGTGGCGTGTAGCCCGCGGTTATTTCAGCCCACGAGAGCCTCCAGCACCTTTGCGGCGTGACCGTCGGCCCGCACGTTGTACCAGGCACGGTCGATCCTCCCGTCTTCACCGACGAGGAAGGTCGACCGGATGACGCCCACCGTCTCGCGCCCGTAGAGCGTCTTTCGGCCGAAGGCGCCGTAGAGAGCCATGACCTCGTGTGCGGGATCGCTCAGCAGCACGATCCGCAGCCCGTACTTCGCGCGGAACCTCTGGTGTTTGGAACCGCCATCGGGAGAGATGCCGAGGACCTCAACGCCCAAATCCGCATACTCATCGACGAGATCACTGAACTGACAGGCCTCCTTTGTACAGCCGGGAGTGTCATCTGCCGGGTAGAAGTAGACGACCACCTTGCGCCCCGCGTAGTCGCCTAGCCGGACAATCACAGCGTCCTGATCGGGTAGGGAGAACAAAGGGGCGACGTCGCCCTTTACCAGTCTTGTCATGCCTACATGATCGCATTGCGGCTGGTGAACCTGGCACGCGGGTATCGCCAGTAGCCTTGTCGGAGACAGCGAGGAAGTACATGACGACGGATACGGAAATCGGGACCACATTCGCGGGTCTCGGTGTTGCGCCCGAACTGGTCGAGGCGCTTGAAAGACAGGGCATCAGGCGCCCCTTTCCTGTACAGGAACTTACGATCCAAGACGCCTTGGCCGGTCGGGACGTGTGCGGCAAGGCTAAGACCGGCTCGGGTAAGACGCTCGCCTTCGGCCTGCCGATGCTCATGCGGACTCCACGTGCCGGATCGGGTGCACCGACGTCGCTCGTCCTCGTGCCGACGCGCGAGCTCGCGGTCCAAGTCGCCGACGTGCTCGAGATCCTCGCGAAGACCGTCAACAGGCGGGTTCTGGCCGTCTACGGCGGCACCGACCTCGACCGCCAGACCCGCCAGCTAGCCAAGGGCGCCGATATCGTCGTCGCTACTCCGGGCCGGCTCATCGACCTCGCGGACCGCAAGGCGGTCCGGCTCAGCAAGATCTCGACCCTCGTTGTCGACGAGGCGGACCGTATGGCAGACATGGGCTTCTTGCCCCAGGTCGAATGGCTGCTCAGGCTCATGCCGGTTGAGCGCCAGACGTTGCTGTTCTCGGCGACTCTCGACTCGGCAGTCGACCAGGTCGTCCGGCGACACCTGCGGGACCCCGTGCTGCACCAGGTGCAGGCAAAGCAGGTCACGGTCGATGAGATGGAGCACCGATTCTTGAAAGTGCACCAGCTCGACAAAGCCAAGGTGTGTGCCGCCATCGTTTCGGGCGCGACCAAAGCGTTGTGCTTCTGCCGGACCAAGCGGGGCGCCGACCGGCTCGTTGACGACCTACGGCGCGAAGGCGTGCGCGCTGCTGCCATCCATGGTGACCTACGCCAGTCCGCGCGCGAGAAGGCGCTCGAGGACTTCGCCAGCGGGAAGCTCTTGGCGCTCGTCGCGACCGATGTAGCGGCCCGGGGTCTCGATATCGACGGAGTCGACGTCGTGGTCCATTACGACCCGCCCGAGGACCACAAGGCTTATCTCCACCGGTCAGGCCGCACTGCCCGAGCCGGTGAGGTCGGTGTCGCCGTGACGCTGGTTCTCTGGGACCAGGAGCTGGCCATCGAGAGACTGCAGCGACGTATAGGACTCCAGCTTCCGATCGTGGAGGTCTTCTCGAACGACCTGCGCCTCGCCAAGTTGGCGGACTGGTCGCCTGAGCCGGCCCAGGCGTGACCGGCGACCGCCTGTACTTCCGTCAACTGCTGGCGGGTCGTGACATCGCAAGCGGCGATCCCCTGGCCCGCCAGATGCTGAATTTCGTGTACCTGATCGGCGACCGTGAGAGCGGCGAGGCCGTAGCCGTCGATCCCGCGTACGCACCGAGAGAAATGATCGACATCCTCGAGTCCGACGGCATGCGGCTCACCGGCGTACTCGCGACTCATTACCACTCCGACCACGTCGGAGGCGACCTGTTCGGCCACGAGATCGTGGGCATCGCCGAGCTCCTCGAACTGATCGAGGTCCCGATCCACGTACATCGAGACGAGGCAGCGTGGATCGAGCGCTCCACGGGGGTCGGGCGCGCAAACCTCGTGACCCACGAGAGCGACGATGTCCTCCAGGTCGGCGAGATGAGGATCCGTCTCCTTCATACGCCTGGTCACACCCCTGGGAGCCAGTGCTTCCTGGTCGACGGTCACCTCGTGGCAGGCGACACTCTCTTCCTCCAGGGCTGCGGAAGGACGGACCTGCCTGGAAGCGACCCTGCGGCGATGTACGACAGTCTGGTCAACCGCCTCTCGAAGCTTCCCGACGACACCGTCGTGTACCCGGGGCACCTGTACTCGCCCGATGGGTCAGCTTCCCTGGCCGAGACCAAGCGCAAGAACCATGTCCTCGCCCCCCGCAGCGCCGAGGAGTGGCTCGCTCTGTTCGGCGGGTAGGTGTCTCTTAGAACGCTCTCAAGCGACCTCGCCTGGAAGGCCCCCATCCGCGACGACGGGAAAGGACGCCACCTTCCACGCCTGCATCCCTCCCGCAAGGTTGAGGGCGGGCAGACCCTTTTCGACCAGAGCCTCCGCTGCTGTTTGCGAACGGATACCGGATCGGCACACCATGATGAGCTTGCGGTCTCTGGGCAGCTCGTTCAGCCGCTCGGCAATCTTGCCGAGCGGGACGTGGACCGCTTCGGGGGCGCGCCCAAGGCTCCACTCCTCCGGTTCGCGCACGTCGATCAGTGCGGCACCTTGGGCGAGCAGCCCGACGGCGGCTTCGGGGTCGATCTGTTCAACTGTCTGCGAATGGTCCATGAATCTGGCACTTTACTGTGGCACCGGTTCGCCCTGGCGCGGCCAAAGTTGGCCGATTGTTGCTAGCGCCTCAGCGGTAAGGTCCTGCGGATGGGCAAAGTCGAAGACCGAACAGGCGAAGCCGGCGACACCTGGACAGCTGCCCTCATGACCACGGTTGCTCTCGAGGCTCCGGGTCTCGGCGACCGTAGCTACCTGATCAGCGACGGCGAGGTGGGCGTGGTGGTCGATCCCCAGAGGGACCCGTCTCAGTACCTGCACGAAGCAGATCAGCTGGGAGTCGACATCACTTTCGTGCTCGAGACCCACATTCACAACGACTACGTCAGCGGGGGCCTGGCGCTCGCGCGAGCGACCGGGGCCACTTACGCGATCCCCGCAGGCGAACCGGTGTCGTTCCCCGACGAGTTCCGCGCTCTCGGTGACGGTGACCTCGTCACCACCGGCCAGCTTGAGATCACGGCGATGGCGACGACGGGCCACACAGCTCACCACCTCGCCTATCTGATCAGGGTCGCGAACGACGGGGACGACGATGGCGGAGGTCTCGTGGTGTGCACCGGCGGCTCCCTGCTGGTCAACTCGACCGGCCGAACCGACCTCTTGGGCACCGCCCTTGCCGAGGGGCTCGCGCGTGCGCAATGGCACTCTGTCCGGCGGCTGCTGACGTCCCTGCCAAAGCGCGCCCGGATCCTGCCGACACACGGTTTCGGCAGCTTCTGCTCCGCGACGCCGACGCACGGGGCTTTGAACGGGGTGCAGACGATCGCTCAGGAGCTCGAGCAGAACCCGGCCGCGCTCTTGGACGAGGACGACTTCGTCGCCCGGTTGCACGACGACCCTCTGCCGATCCCTTCGTACTACCGCTACATGGCTCCCTTGAACCGCAAGGGCCCGGCCGCGCCCTGTTTCGAGCCCGTCGCCGATCTTGACCCCGACGCCCTCGGCGATGCGATTCGAGGCGCCGAGTGGGTCGTCGACCTTCGCCAGCGTCGGGAATACGCCGACGGGCACTTGCCCGGGACCTTGAACCTCGAGTTGGGCGCGAATCTGACGACCTACCTCGGCTGGATAGTGCCTTGGCAGAGCGCTCTCGTACTTGTCGCGAACGAACCTGCCGAGATCGACGAGGCTCGCAGGATGATCGCCCGTATCGGCCGTGACGACCTGTCCGCCACCGCACTTTGGGAAAGGACCGTCTCTGACCTGGACGATGGCAGGCTGGCAGGGGGCAGCGGTCTCAACAGCTATCCGGTGGCAAGTTTCTCCGATCTCGCTCAGAGGTGGTCGGACCGCGAGGCATCGGGTCTTCATGTTCTAGATGTCAGGCACCTTCACGAATGGCAGGCCGGCCACCTGAGCGGTGCGCGTCACGTTGCGCTCCCCGAGCTGATCGAGCGCAGGTCTGAGGTGCCCACCACTGGGCAGGTCTGGGTCCACTGCGGCGGGGGGTTCCGAGCGGCTGTCGCGGCTTCTCTCCTGTCAGGATGGGGCGCGTCGCCGGTACTCATCGACGACGCCTGGGAAAAAGCCAAACTGGCCGACCTTCCCGTCGTCTCACAGGACGACTAACAACTCTTCGTCGCCCGAAGGCAGACCGAGTTGTGTCGGTCCAGTGTCCGTTCTCCCGCCGCGACCACACTCCGTAGCCAACTCCTCACTGAGGGTGCTATAGTTCCCTAATGACTACGGGCTCTACTTCCAGCATGCTCGCGCAACTGTACCGACGAGCTGGGTTCGGGGCGACGCCGGCGGAGATAGAAGACGCCGAAAAGCTCGGTTTTGACGCCTCCGTCGACAAGTTGTTGGCGGGGCTCACGGGCGAGGACGCCGCCGGGTCGGCTCTCGGGATCCCACATCTCACGCCGCTAGCGCAAGCGGACATCCCAGGGTTCAGCTACGACGACTATGCGGAGTTCATAGCCCTGTCCACCTGGTGGATCGATCGGATGGTGGTCAGCGATACACCTCTGAGGGAGAAGCTCGTCCTGCTCTTGCACGGCCAGTTCCCGACCTCGTACCAGAAGGTCGGCTACGCCGACCTCATGTACCGCCAGAACCAGCTCTTCCGAACTTTGGGCGCGGGCGCGTTCGACACGCTCACCCAAGCGGTCGCGCGAGACCCGGCGATGTTGATCTGGCTCGACACAGGCAACGACCACAAAGCCCACGCCAACGAGAACTTCGCTCGAGAGCTCATGGAGCGCTTCACGATGGGCGTCGGCACCTACACCGAGCACGACGTGCGGGAGGCCGCTCGTGCCTTCACCGGTTGGACCCTCGACTACACCACGGGCGACTTCTTCTTCAACGTCTACGACCACGATGGCGGCGAGAAGCGGTTCCTGCACAAGACGGGACGGTGGCAGGGCCAGGACATCATCGAAATCGCCACGCACACCACCGCATCGGCAAAGTGGGTGGTCGCCCGATTCTGGAGCTGGCTCGCCTATCCGGTGACCACCGAGGATCCTGTCGTGGCCGAGCTCGCCCCCGGCTACAAGAAGGACCTCAACGTGAAGAACCTCCTCGAGGCGATCCTGCGCCATCCTCATTTCGTCTCTGCCCGGGCGAGGTCGGGGCTAGTGAAGCAACCGATCGAATACCTGGTCGGCACGCTGCGCCTTCTCGGTCTGAGAACCGCAGCCTTCACGGAGGGCACGCTCGTCTGGCTGTTGGCGTCTTTAGGCCAACAGCCCTTCGTCCCGCTCAATGTGGGCGGCTGGGGTCAGAACCAGTACTGGCTGTCGACCTCGGCGAGCAACAACCAGCTCTCTCTCGCCTGGAACCTTGCGCAGTACGCGGATCTCACAGAAGTCGTCGACCTGAACGGCAGCCCCGGTGCTCAGGTCGACGCAGTGACCAAGTTGCTCGCAGTCGACGCCTGGTCAAACCGAAGCTACCGGGCGCTATGGAAAACAGCCGACAAGGGGAGCGCACAGGAGCTGCTGGTCATGGCCCTGGTTTCTCCCGAGTACCTCCTCAACTGATCGGAGCCCGTCATGGCGAGGTCCTTCACCAGACGCGACTTCCTTTCCGGCAGCCTCGGCGTCGGTGCGGCAGGCGCGTTGCACGCAACTCTCGGCCCTGTCGGGCCAGTGGTCCGGCTCGGTTCGGGCGCTAGAACTCGCGCCATCGCCACCGGCGCAACCTCCGGCAAGCCCCACAAGAGCGCCAAAGTGGAACTGACGCTGGTTCTCTGCACGCTGTACGGGGGCAACGATGGTCTTAACACCGTCGTCCCGTACGAGAGCTCCGCATACCGGGCGCTGCGTGGCCAGATCGCGATCGCCCACGACCAGGCTCTGCCGCTCGGCAAGGCCGGTGACATCGCGCTCGGACTCAACCCGGTGATGGTCGGTCTGAAGGCCCTGTGGGATGCGGGCCAGGTCGCCATAGTCCTCGGCGTCGGCTACCCGAACCCGAACTTCAGTCACTTCGCGTCGATGGAGATCATGCAGTCCGCCGATCCTTCTGGCGACAGCACCAGTGGTTGGGTCGGTCGGTGGCTGGACGCGAGCGGCTCTGACCCGACCCGCGCCCTGTCCATCGGGCCGAATCTCCCGGCGTTGTTCACCGGGACGCGCCAGCAGGCGTCCACGCTCGCGGACTCGACGACCCCGGGCTCGCAATTGCCCGGCGGAGACCCAGCATTCATGTCCGCCTACTCCGAGCTCGAGCATCCCTACGCCCACGAGCCCGCGCTGGAGGCTGCCGTCGCCCAGGCCGGTAGCAACCTGCTCGTGGTCGGTCGCAAGGCCGCCTCAGCGCTCACCGAACAGAAGCCGCCGAACCCGGTCAGCGCGAACTCGGCAGGCGACGTCGGCAATCAACTCGACATCGTCGCCGAGCTCATCAAGGCGGGCATGCCCACAAAGACCTACGGCGTCATGTTCAGTAGCTTCGACACCCACACCGACCAGCTCGAGACCCAGAACGGCCTGCTCTCGCAGCTCGACGCCGGTGTGCAGAACTTCATGGGCGACTTCCAGGCGGTCTCGGGAGGACTGAGCCCGGTCATCGTGATCTACAGCGAATTCGGCCGCCGCGCGCAGTCGAATGCAAGCGGAGGCACCGATCACGGCACGGCGAGCAACATCATCGTCGTGGGTCCCTCTGTAAAGGGCGGCTTCTACGGCGAACTACCGAGCTTGACCAAGTTGGACGACTCGCAGAACTTGGTGCACACAACGGACTTCCGGCGTGTCTACGCGACTCTGCTGGCTGAAATTCTGGGCGTCGACCCGAAGAGCTTCCTGGGAGCCCGGTTCGCACCGATGACGTTTCTCGGCTGACCGCTTTTTCCAAGCCTTCGGCCGCCGCTGCATGCCAGGCCGGCCAATCCAACGTGTCCCTGGTACCTCGCTCAGGTCAGCCGCGCCACGGCCAGCGCCGTCGCGAACAGGACCGTTGCCCACGCCAAAGCTCGCAAGGCGCCCTCGATTGGTGCGAGCAGGTAACCGCGGTCGATCGCGTGCACTTCGCCATCGCAAGTCGTGACAGTGCCTTGGACATGTTCTGTCCTCCGGCGCAAAGCGCGGGCCGGCGCGCTGAGGCGCCGCTGAGCGACCGACAGGGCAAAAGCCCCCAAAGTCGCCAACACTGGCGCCAAGGCGAGGGTCTTGGCCTGGGCGACATACGCGGTCAGGACCGGGAACGCACCCCATCCGGCCGCGAAGCCCGCGTCGTTGTGCAGGACGCCGCCGAAGAGCTCGGCGTTGTAGGCCATGACGATCACAGGCCCGATCACTATGAACGGAACAAGCACCCAGCCGGTCTTCGATACCCCGACCGCACCAAGTGCGACTGCCGCGGCGAGCCCCAACACGGTCGCGGCAACAAGATATTCCGAGCGGAGCCGGGTCCGCAGCGGCCGGCCGTGCAACTCGTCGAGGGCATGAGCGGAGACCCCGACGGCAAAGAAGAAGGCCAGCAGCGTTGCCAGCAAGCGGGTCGTGTTGACAACCGGGGCGAGGCAGGCACCGATCACGACGTAAGACAGATGCCACGCCGTGTAAGGGGGGTGCAGGATTACCCACCAATCACGCCAGCCCCCGGTCCCCACGGCGTAGAAAGCCGGTGCTACCTGGTCGGGAGCTGGTGAGCCGTCTTCACAACCTGGAGGGGCCCCGTCACGAGTTGGCGGGGCGCTCGCACTGTCGTCAGCCACTGGATCGCCGGCCCCACATCACGAGCCCTCCGCCGAGGCTCATGACACTGGTACCTACATCTTCGAACCCAGCCTGGCGCCACGCGTCGACCGTCCAGGCAACGGGATACTGCCGATACAGTCTGGAGATGCTCGGACCGAGGAAGCGACCGACGCGATACCACTCCAGGCCGCCGGTCGCTAGCCCTCCCACCGGCAGCACAAGACGCGTGTAGGCCCACCACAACCCGCGCCAGAACGGGCTCGGAGGCACCATGAACTCGAGGCTCGCCACGAGGGCACCTGGTCGCACCACGCGGGCGAGCTCTATCAGCGTGGACTGAGGATCGTCCACGTAACGGAGCAGGTACGTGAAGGTGAGCGCATCGAAGGCCGCGTCGGGGAACGGGAGCGCCTCGGCTCGGCCGTTCACCAGCTGGATCCGCCTCACCTGATGGGCCAGCGCCACATTGCGCTGACCAATCTTCAACATGCTCGGCGTGAGGTCGACACCCACCACGTGCGAGCTGGTGCGGTCCGCTAGCTGGAGTGCGACGCCTGCGGTCCCTGATGCCACGTCAAGTACCCGCCTCGGCGAGCCGGGCACTATGTGGTCGACCATCGCCTTGCGCCACCTGGCGTTCTGCCCAAACGACAACCATTCGGCGAGACGGTCATACCGGGCCGGCAGATCTGCGAACAGGCGCTGCGCGAACCGGTTGCGGTCGCCGGGGACAACGCCCAGGCTCATCGTTCCTCCAAGGTACTCATGGCTCGTAACCGTACGCGAAGCGACGATCAGGCGGGCGACATCAATCCTGTCATGCGACCAAGGCTCAGAGAGGTCCCTGCGGTGCTATGCACCCGAGTCTGAGTACAAACTGGCGAACGAAGTCGTCGGGCTCAGGCCAAGGAAACCCGGGTGCCGATGACTTGAGGCTGACGGTCCCGTGCAGGGCAACCCAGATCGCGGTGCTGTCAGCCATCGCGTCGACGCTCGCCGATCGACCGGCCGCGATGCAGGCCGCGAGCGCATCCACGAGGAGCGCAAAGCTCTCGGCGCCGAACTCGAGCACGGGAGAACCACCCGGACCGAACTTGACCGGCTTGCAGTAGTCCCTCCAGGCGTCGTCATCCCGCCTCTGTTCGGAGAAGAGCACGCGATAGCGAGCCGGATGCCTCAGGCCGAACGTCACGTATCCCTCACAGCCGGCGACCAGGTTCTCGACGGGATCGTCGCCGGCGGCGTCACGCTCCTGCAAGATCGCGAGAGTCAGCTCGTCAAACACCCGGGAGACGACCGCCAGCATGATCGCCGCTCGATCGGGGAAATGGGCGTAGATCGAGGGAGCGGCGATCCCGATCTCGCGGGCGACCGCGCGCAGCGTCACCGCCTCGTCGGTCCCTTCGCGCTCGATGAGCTCCAGAGCAGCCGAAACGATGTCCTCGGTCAGGCGGCCGCCTTGACCTCGAGCATTGCGCTTGTGCCTTGGCAGCGAATCGCGGCGTTGCCGTTCGGCTCTGACCTGGATGATCGACTCGGATTGCTGATCCTTCACGGTTCTTACTTTACAACCGTTAGCTCATCTATCTATACTTACAACTGTAAGTCAACGATCGTTAGGTCAGAATGAAGGAGGCCGCATGCACGCCCAGGTCAGCCCTCGTCCACCGACGCACCCTCAGGCGACCGGTGGCATGGCGAGCCCGAAATGGCCCGAAGGCCATCCGCGGCGCAAGCAGATACTGCTCGTGCTTTGCTTGAGCCTGCTCGCCGGTGTCATCGACAACACAGTCCTCAACACCGCTCTGCCGACTCTCGCCAGGGTGTTGCACGCCGGCACGAGCTCGTTGCAATGGATCGTGGACGGGTACACACTTTGCTTCGCCGCCCTTCTGATCCCCGCCGGAGCGCTCGGCGACCGCTACGGCCGTCGTCGCTCGCTCATTGGTGGACTCGTCGTTTTCGCCCTCGGGAGCCTGGCGGCCTCTTTCGCCCCGAACGCAGGAGTCTTGATCGCAGATCGGGTGCTCATGGGCCTCGGAGCAGCATTCGTGATGCCTGCCACACTCTCGATCCTGAATGCCGTCTTCCCGCCGCGTGAGCGGGCCCAGGCGATCGCAGCGTGGTCTGCGGTGGCCGGTGTCGGAATCATCATCGGCCCCACGCTCGGTGGCCTCCTCCTCGCTCAGTTCTGGTGGGGCAGTGTGTTCCTGGTCAACGTCCCGATCGTCGTGATCGCACTGGCTGGTGTGCTCTGGGTCGTACCCGAGACGGCGGAGCCCGGGCGCTGCTCGCTCGACGTGATCGGCACGCTGCTGGTCGCCGGAGCACTCGTCGCGATGGTCGACGCCATCATCGAAGCCCCGAGCCGCGGCTGGACCGGGCTCGGCACGCTCGGGGAAGTGGCTGTGGGACTCGGGGCGCTCGCGATCTTCGTCTGGTGGGAGCTGCGGGTCGAGAGCCCACTCATCGATCTGCGCATCTTCTCTTCCCGGGCTTTCTCGGCGGCGTCGGGATCGATAACCGTCACGTTCTTCGCGTTGTTCGGCAGCCTGTTCGTCTTCACCCAGTACCTCCAGCTCGTGCACGGCTACAGCCCGCTCTCGGCTGGAGTCCGGGCTCTCCCCTTCGCGTTCGCGACGGGCGTGATGTCACCGCTCTCGCCCGTGTTGGCCAAGCGGCTCGGCAACAGGGCGGTCATCTCGGCGGGACTTGCCCTCATGGGACTGGGCCTGCTCGATCTGTCAACCGCACAAGTCGCCACTGGCTATCCCGCCTTGGCTCTCGCTGTGGCGATCATGGGAGCAGGCATGGGCCTCGTGATGGCCCCGGCGAGCTCGACGATCATGACGACAGTGCCAGCCCACCAGGCGAGCGCCGGTAGCGCAGTCAACGACACGATCCGGGAGGTCGGAGGCACCCTCGGTGTCGCAATTGTGGGCAGCCTGGCAGCCGCGATCTATCGCAGCCGTCTCAGCACCAAGCTCGCCGCCCACCACACGCCCGGTTTCGTCGCCCATGTCGCGACGAGTTCCATTGCCGCCGCCGACGCGATCGGCAAGAGCATCGGCGGAGCACGCGGCGGCGAGATCGTGCAGGCCGCGCGTGCCACGTTCACAACCGCAATGGCCCTCGGGATGCGGGTGGCCGGTGGGATCGCCGTCGCCGCCGCCCTGGCGGCGATTGCTGTCATCCCCCGGGTGCGACCTGCTCGCGGCGCCACCGTTCCCACCCACGTCGAGCTGGTCGCCACAGGCTCGCCAGCCTGAGCGTTGGACCGGCGCCGGTGGCAGGCGCCCGGTCCCACCCTTACGACGCCGAGTCGGACAGACTGAGACGGTGACCGATCCCAGTCCCTACACGACCGAGATCGGCTTTCAACCTGCATCAGAGCTTCGTCGCCTGCTCGAGCGAGGTGCCATCACCTCGGTGGAGATCGTGGAGGCCTCCCTACGACGCATAGCTGAGGCCGACCAGGCAGGTCCCCGGCTGCACGCGGTGTTGGCCACCTGCCCAGACGGGATGGAGACCGCGCACAAGCTGGACGCCGAACGCCGGCAGGGCAAGGTCCGCGGTGCCCTGCACGGCATTCCGGTGCTCGTAAAGGACAACATCGACACCGCAGGCGTCGAAGGCACAACGGCGGGCTCCCTGGCGCTGGCCATGACCCGGCCCATCAAGGACGCCGTCGTGGTGCAACGGCTGCGGGCGGCGGGAGCGATCGTCATCGCGAAGGCGAACCTGTCCGAATGGGCCAACTTCCGCGCCACGAACTCCTCGAGCGGTTGGAGCGCCACCGGTGGCCAGTGCCGCAACCCCCATGTGCTGGACCGGTCGCCAGGAGGTTCCAGCTCGGGATCGGGCGCCGGTGTGGCTGCCGGGCTCGTCCCGATGTCAGTCGGTACCGAGACCGACGGGTCCATCCTCTGTCCGGCGGCTCTCAATGGGGTCGTGGGGATCAAGCCGACCGTCGGCCTCACGAGCCGGACCGGAGTGGTCCCGGTCTCGTCGAGCCAAGACTCGGTAGGCCCGATCGCTAGGACTGTCGTGGACGCCGCGGCGCTTCTCGGGGCTCTCGCCGGCAGCGGGGCGGGTGCGGACCTGCTCGGTCCGGTCACGATTCCCCGCCCCACCGGCCTGCCCAGCGATTACACGGTTTTTTGCGATTCGGACGGGCTCGCGGGCGCGCGGATCGGCGTTCCTCGTCAGCACTACTTCGGCTACAGCGCCATGGCCGACGCCCTCGTCGAAGCCGCTCTGAAGCTCGCCCGAGACGCGGGGGCCACGATCGTCGATCCTGCCGACGTCCCTACGGCCGAGGCCATCTCGCAGAGCAGCGACGAGATGACAGTGATGCTCTACGAGTTCAAGGCGGGCGTCGAGACCTACCTTGCGACAAGGCCACCCACCCCGGGCCAACCGCTCACCCTCTCGGATGTCGTCGCCTTCAACCAAGACCATGCCGCCGATGAGCTCGCCTTGTTCGGGCAAGACATCTTTATCTCCGCCTGCGCTGCCGGCGGCGTCGCGAGTCCCACCTACGTCGAGGCTCGGGCCCGCAACTGGCAAAGGGCACGCCGGGACGGGATCGATGCCGCGCTCGAACACGCGAGGCTTGACGTGCTCGCCTTCCCGACCATGGGACCAGCCTGGTGCATCGACCACGTCAACGGCGACTCGCACACCCGTGCCGGCTACCAGGCCGCGGCGGTGGCCGGCTACCCGGCGATCAGCCTGCCGGTCGGGAAGACAGGCGGGCTCCCAGTCGGGCTCTGCCTAGTCGGCACGGCCTGGAGCGAGCCGACGCTCATCCGGATCGCCTTCGCCCTCGAGCACGCTCTCGCGCTCTGCGGTGACATGCGGCCGGCATGGCACTCGCGGGCCGAGTGACTACGAGAGGTCACCCGCCCAACGAGAAACTCGTCTCCGAGGTCTCCCGCAGCCGCGTCACGAGTCCGTCCACGAAGCCCACCTGACCCTTCGCGAGCTTGCGCTTGGCTGAGTCCGCCGACATCCACGACGCCCGATCGACCTCCGGCCACGACGCCCTGTTGCCAGAGTGCGGAGGCCACTCAATCTCGAACACGTTGCTGGTGATGTTCTCGACGTCAAGATCGCCTTCGACCGCCCACACACGAACGAGCTTGCCGCTCGGCTGGCGAATCTCACCGAGATCGATCCTGGGCCCTACAGGAGGTTCTTGGCCCAGCTCCTCGGCAAATTCCCGGTTCGCAGCCTCTCGCGGATCCTCGCCTGGCTCGTACTCGCCCTTGGCGATCGACCAGGCTCCGTTGTCCTTGTTGGCCCAGAAAGGTCCGCCCGGATGCACGAGGAGAACCTCGAGAATCCGGTCGTCGCCGAAGCGATAAGGCAACAACCCTGCACTGTGAACTGGCATCAGCGAGCCTCCCGGCTCGCGTCGCGCCCCCTTGTCATCGTGGCGTGTGCGACGCGGGCTCAAGGCGATCGTAGAGGCCAAGCTCCCCGACCGGACCGGGTGCTCCCCCGCAAGCAACACGAGCTCGCGAGCCGTGGGCTGGCACACAAACCGAGATCTCGGCCTCTTCCGGAGGACCTGTCCGGGTTCTCGATGAACACCAAGGCATCCGAGCCGAGAGCCAAAAGATCCGCTCGGAACCACATCGGGTCCAGCACTCGCCTCGAAATCGGTCACGTGGAATACCGCGCGAAGCAACTGCGGTTGATCCTGGTCGCGAGGGAGGTGAGCAGGTGAACTTGAAGGACGAATTCGAGGTACCGCTGACCCTTGCCGAGACGTGGGCCACGCTCACAGACATCGAGAAGATCACGACGGTGACAGGACCGACCTTGACCTTCACGACGCCCTGGTACCTCTCGCCCGCCACCTCGAGGAGCCATATCCCAGGCAGATAGGGCGCCAGCTGCGGCTCGACGCCGACGCACACAGGGCTGTGCTCAAAGCAGAGGGTGGAGAGATCCATGGCTCACAGTCCTGTCCGTCGACGGCAAGCTCACCCAGTTCACCGGCGACACTCTGGCCGCTCTATCTCGCAATCTCATCGCCGAGTTCGCCGAGAACCTCGAGTTCGCCGTGTTGGCGACACCAAGGGTCCCCCACCCGTCGGCCATGGCAACGAAGGACAACCGGGCAAGGTCGCTGGGGCATCTCACGCCTCACGCGACTGTCGCGGGATCTTGTCGACGCGCCATGGACCACGTTCTAGGTGGTCTCGGTGCATCGACCTGGCGGGCTAGGCGGCCGGCTGCGCGGTGACTCGGCAGTTGTGCCATCGGGCAAACAGCCCATCTCCTGGAGCCGGCACGCGAAGCTGGCGAACACACCGGCTCTGATGACCTGTAGTCCCGCGAAGCAACCGATTTCACAAGGTTTGGAAGTGTCCACACCGCATCCGCAACGACTGCAATATTGCTGGTTCTCGTCTTGGTCGATGCCCATTTCGGGACGGACCAGTCAGAGAGTACGCGTCCTGACGACCGATCCGGTCCTTGTGCCCGCGAGACCCGCCGCTATCGGCCCCGCAGGATGGCGTCGGCCGCGACAGAACTTCACCGCACAGGGCTGGTAGGTCATGGCTTCGGCCTGAGTCAGGCCGCGCTGGCCCCCCGGGGTTGAGCGCCTCAGAGCTCCTGGCACTCCCGGTGGTGGAAGACTACTTCAGGGTCGAGCACCGGCCCCCGTAGCTCAGGGGACAGAGCAGCGGTTTCCTAAACCGCGTGTCGCAGGTTCGAGTCCTGCCGGGGGCGCCGACCAGTCCTCCGCACGAACCTGTGCGGAGGTGCCGGCGTCACTTCGTCTGTCATCGTAGAGGGTGAGAGCGACGTCGAGGGCCTGGTCCTCCGGCTGGTAGGTGATGCTCAGCTGGAGCGCGTCGAACAGCGCCCGCAGCTCGGTCTCCGGGGCATCCGCGATCCGCTCGGCAAGGATCGGCAGCCGGTCGAGCAACGGGGCGACCTCGGCGAAGCTGGGCGGCGCTGCTGCGGCCTTCGCGTCGAGCGCGGCGAGGCGAGCACGGCGCTCGGTGATCGCCTCCTCCAGCTCGGCGATGCGCTCCGCGACCCGGCGGCGAAGCGCGGGGGTGACGTCGTCAGTTTCGAGGTTCAGCACCTGGCGATCGAGGCGTCGTTCCAAATCGGCAATCTCGGCCTCGGCCTCGACACGGCGAGCGCCCGCCGGTGCGACGTGCTCGGGCGTGGCGCCCTCCTCCAGGCACGCCCGCCAGTAGTCGCGCCGGTCCGGTCCGAAGAGCGCCGCGGCGAGGAACGGGCGGAGCGCGCTGTCCACGCGGGCCTGGTTCAGGTAGACGTTCACGGGATGGCCGACAGGGATGTCCTTCGCGCGCTGATGCGAGGGCTGGCAGGAGTAGTACGTCGAGGATCTGCGGTGGTTGCCCCACATGCGCAGCCCGCAGATCCCGCAGTGGAGCAGCCCCCGGTAGAGGTAGTTCGTCCGAGCCGCTGGTCGGGCCTCGGTCGCGCTGACCCCGATTCGCGAGCGTGCATTCGACACCGCCCGGGCCTCCACCGCGTCGTGCTCCTCCCGGCTCACGATCGCGGGGTGCGCCGGCTCCTCGGACCAGATCCAGTGCTCGGGCGGGTTCATCCGGTTGCCGCCCTTCTTCCTCGCCCGGCGGTTCCAGACCTGGTAGCCGGTGTACTTCGGGTTGTGGAGCGCCTCCCAGACGCTGGAGCGGCTCCAGTATCCGAGCGCCGCCGCGGGGTCGACCGGGACCGGCGGCGGGTAGCGATCGGGGTTCGCGTTCAAGGCGTCGCGGATCTGGAGGAGCCCGAGGCCGCCCGCGAGATACCAGTCGTAGATCGCACGCACAACCGGCGCGCGGACCGGATCGAGCTCGAGTGTCCGCTTGGCCTGCCCGCGGCTCGCCTTGTGCGGGTTCGGATGGTCGTGGGTGAGGAAACGGTAGCCGTAGAGCGCCACGCCACCGGTGTGCCAGCCTTGGCGGGTCGAGGTCTCGAGACCCTGGCGGGACTTCACCATCAGCTCGTGGTGATAACCACGAGCGATGCCGATGTTCACGTGGCGGAGCACGATGGTCCCGAACGACTCCTCCATCGGCTCGTCCGCGGCACAGAGCCGGACCCCGGCACTTCGCAGCTCGTCCTCGACCCGGAAGGCGACCGAGGAGTTGCGCGACAAGCGTGAGATGGACTCGACGATCACCCGGTCGAAACGCGCAGGGCGATGTTTGGCATCGGCAAGCAGATCCTGCAGGCCACCGTCGCGCGGGATCGCGATGTCGAAGCCCGCAAGGTTCCCCGAGCCGCGTGCCTCATAGGCCCGCGTCCCGGACTCGATGTCGTAGTAGTGGCCTACGATCCGCCCACCCGCCTCGCCGACCGCGCGTTCGACGTTGTCGAGCTGGCGCGGGAAGCTGAGCGTCGGGTCCTGCTCGTCCTCGGTCGAGACCCGGCCGTAGAAGGCGTAGCGGGGAGCAGGTGGGACCGAATTGGACACGAAGGAGCCCGCCCGCGTCGGGGGCGCCCCGGGCCGTGCTGAAGGTGTCGGTATGGTCATCGCGTGCCTCCCTCGTGGTCGACCCCCTGTCCTACCTCCATCTCGGCGAGGACCGCGAGCATCTCGGAGAGCGCCCGACCCTGCGCCGCGGCGAGCGCCCGGCCCTCCTCGCCACCGACGATGCGGACCTCGACCCGCAGCGAGAGGCGGGGAGCGGCGCCGACCGGGCCGTGGACCCCCGTGCGGGCAGCCGCCTCGCCCCGTCGCCCCAGCAGCGCCGGTCGATCAGGTACGGCCATGCGTCGCGCCGAGTCATTTCCGCCGCCCACGTCGCCGCGTGGGCGCCGCTCGATGCGCGTCCGCTCCGTCGCGGCCTGCCCGGCGATGTCCCGCCGGCCATCACGCGCGGCGCTCATCGCGTGCCTCCATCGTGCTGATCGCGCGCAAGGTCCGTGAGCGCCACGCGCGGCCCGGTCTCGCCGATCGGAAGGAAGCCCGCGCCGGCCGGCGAGGCACCCTCGAGGGCTGTCGCGACCGGGACCGGCGCACCGCCAAGAGTCCGCCGGGCCTGTGCCTCGCGTTTCGCACCGCTGAAGACGAAAAGCACGGTGAACCGGTCCCGTGTCGCCGCGGCAAGGGTCGCGTAGCCCTCGAGCTTTGCCGCGAGGCGCTCGTGGGTCTCGGTCCCGCGGTCGTACTCCAAGAAGAACGCGCACTCGATGCTGTTCGCTCTCCAGACACCGTAGCCGTCGGGGCGGACGACCTCGCCAAAGCGCGCCCGGCAGCACCGCTCGGACCACCACGTCGACAGCTCCACCTCCGGGTCACCTCGTGCCGCGCCGAGAAGCGCGCAGAAGAACCCGTTCACCCCGACGCGGTGATCGAGCTGGCGGCTCGTAGCGAGGCCGAGCGCACGGTCGCGTCGCCAGGACAGCTCGTGTTCCTCGAGGCCCCTCTCGGCCGCGACGACCATCGCCCCGAGCGCGTCGAGGACGTAGTGCTGCGGCGCGCTGCCGACCGGGCGGAACGGCCGGAAGCGGTCGAGCACCCGGAGCCGATGAAGCGTCGCGAGACGGTGGCGCGCGGAGATCGGACTGTCGAAGGCGACCGTCGTGATCTGGTTCGTCGTGAGCACCCGATGCTCCGCGAGCAGGTCGCAGAGGTAGCGGTCCCGATCGGTGAGATGGGACGCGAGACAGGTCACGAGATCCTCGGACAGCCGCAGCCGCGGCCGGCCGAGGGACCGAGGAGAAGAAAGAGGAGATGCAG
>Ga0302157_10002427_pt1 | contig 21687 bp, 21 predicted proteins | sample I_Bog_N3_3_FD_193502 | JGI IMG/M metagenome (GOLD analysis project Ga0302157, IMG submission 193502) | Peat permafrost microbial communities from Stordalen Mire near Abisko, Sweden - I_Bog_N3_3 | ecosystem: Environmental > Terrestrial > Soil > Wetlands > Peat | place: Sweden: Abisko, Stordalen... | reverse complement strand
CTCACAATCGGGGGCTCCAGACGATGAGCACTGAAGGGACCTCTGTGGCTCCTGTCGCGCAGCAATGTTAGTCCTGCTGCGTTGCAGTACCGCGCCGCTACAACGGCCTCCTCAGCTCCATGATTGACCATCCAGAAGACCCCTGCGGGCCGCAAATTGGACCGCACGCGCCGCAGCAGAGATTCCGGGGCGAGCATCGACAAGGGCAGGCGCCATGCGAGGATGGCCGGCGCGGTGATGAACGGAAACCATGCCGTAATGCAGTCCGCAGGCTGCTCGAGGCCGGTGTAGTCGGCAATCACGAGTTTCGCATTCGGCCACGGGGCGAGATAGCCTGCCGCGTAGTCCCGACGCGTGTGGCCGTCGCGATAGCGCCTATATCCCTCGATTTCCACGCCGAACAGGCGCTCAGGCCGGAAAAATGCCTGCAGCGCCGGCGCGTACCAGAAATTCGCCGACCCGACGTCGCATAGCTCACCGCCCATCGTCGGGACGAGGTCCCAAGCGCTCCAGGCACCGTCGAGGATGTCCAGATACTCATAATTATTGAGGCTCGTCGCCGCGCTCAGGTGTTTTTCGAACGCTACCTGGTAACGGCTTTGCAACCTGGCTATTCTCTCGGCCTGAACCGAATCGACGGCGGTCAATTCGATCGCCGGCGCCTCGTGGTAGGCACCGCGCGAGTACCGCAAGCGCTCGGACAGGGCGTAATCGACGTGATGCCTCAAGGATCTCAGCCGCTGCCACCATGTGTACATCGATCAAATGCTATGCGCGGCACCCGGCCGCGTCGATAGCCGGCGCGCTTCATTGATGCGGCCCGATCTTTGGGCTCCGAAGCACTGGCCGACCTGGATCGGCCTCGGGTTCATGCGCGCCGCCGAAACGCTGCCGTATGCGCTGCAGATGCGCTTGGGCGCCGCGCTCGGCGCGCTCATACGACGCCTGCCCCTGTCCTGGATACGCATCGCACGACGCAATCTCGAACTGTGCCTGCCGGAGCTCGACGCGGCCGCGCGGGCCCGACTCCTGGAGCAGCACTGTGAGAGCCTCGGCATGGCGCTCTTCGAAACGGCCAATACCTGGTGGAGCAGCGACGCGCGGATTCTCGCCCGCGCCGAGATCGTGGGCCTCGAGCATCTCAAGGCGGCGCTCGCCGCGGGCAACGGCGCGATCATGATCGGCGGCCATTTCACGACGATCGAAGTCGCCACGCGCATCTTGAGCGCCGTCGTGCCGATGAGCGCGGTTTATCGTCCGCCGAAGGATCCGGTGCTCGCCCGCGCAATGCTCGCAAGTTTCGAGCGCCACGGGGTGCCGATCGCCTACGACGACATCCGCGCGATGATCCGGGTGCTGCGCAAGAACGGCGTCGTCTGGTATGCGCCGGATCAGAGTTACCGCAACAAAGGCGCGGCCATGGTCAATTTTTTCGGGATCCCCGCGGCGACGACGACCGCAACCTCGCGCCTCGCGCAGATCTCCGGAGCGGCCGTGCTCACCTATTTCCCGGAGCGATTGCCCGGTAACGCGGGATACCGCGTGACGATCGGTGCCCCGTTCGAGAATTTCCCGAGCGGCAATCCGGTCGACGATGTCGAACGCTTCACGCGCCTGCTCGAAGCGCACATTCGCCGCGTACCGGACCAGTATTTTTGGGTGCACCGGCGCTTCAAGGGTTTGGATCCCGACTATCCGGACTATTACGGCCGCGATTCTCGCAACCGCGGCGCAGTGCCGGCCCCGAGTGCGCTGCCGCCGTCGACATGAGGCGACGCGCGCGCCGCGACGACTTGCACCTCGACGCTGTGCACGGCCGTGCTCTCACCCATGTCGCTCTTGCGCCCGTCGTTGAGCGCATTGACGTTGCCGCCGAGCCCATCACCGTCGGCCGCCCCCAGCCAGCGGCCCTTGTGCACGAGCGCGACGCGACGGGGCAGTGAGTCGGCGATGCGGACGCGCAGCGAGAGCTCGCCCGATGCATTGCGGACGAGCGCTCGATCGCCTTCTTCGAGCGAGCGTTCGCGGGCATCGTCTGGATGCAGTGCAAGCGTGGCCTCGCCGAGGCGTCCGGCGATCTGGCGCACATTGCCGAAGCTCGTATTCAGCAGCCAATCGTGTGCGGGCGACAGGAGGCGCAGACGTCCGGACGCCGGGCGCGAATCGCTCCAGCACTGCGGCACACGCGGCAGCCCGTCCAACTCGGCGCGTGCCGAGGCGATCTCGATGCGCCCGCTCGGGGTCGCAAAGCGCAGGTCGGCGAATTGCACGGCGCAGCGCTCCGGCACCATGCGCGTGCCGCGTGCGGCGAGTGTCGGAAAATCCGTGGCGAGTTCGCTGCCCGCCAGCAGGTGCGCGAGGATCTCCGCGTCGCTCTCGCGGAGCGGGCCATCCTCGAAGCCGAGCTGCCGGGCGAGGCGCCGGAAGATCTCCTGGTTCGGCAAGGCCTCGCCGAGCGGCTCCGCTGCCTTGACCTGGGCTGACAGCGACAGGTGGAAATAGGATGCGACGAGATCATCGAACTCGAGGAAGCTCGCCGCGGGCAACACATAGTCGGCGAACGCCGTGGTGTCGGTCGGGAACAGATCGAGGGCGATGGTGAGCAGATTCTCGCGCGTGAGTGCACGGCGCAGACGGGCTTGATTCGGACAGGACGCGAGCGGGTTCATGTTCCAGACGAACAGCGCGCGCGAGCGGCTCTCGTCCGCGAGCGCCGCGGCGAGATCCATGTGACTGATCTCGGGCCGGGCGACGCCGCCCGCGAGCTCCGGGGCTGACAGATAATCCTCGTCAATGCCGCGCGCGCGCAGATTGCCGTTCAAATACAGGAAGCCCGCGCCCGGTTTGCCGAGATTCCCCGTGACCGCAGGCAGCATGGCGCAGGCGCGCATGACGTTGCCGCCCGTCGCCTGGCGCTGCAGGCCCTGACCCAGCCAGAGCAGCGAGGGGCCGCGTCCGTAGAGGATGGCAGCCCGTTCGATGAGCGCGGCGGGAACTCCCGTCGCTGCGGCGGTCGTCGCCGGATCGGCGGCTGCAACCGCCGGTTCGAGCTCGTCCCAGCCGACGGTGTGCCGGGCGACGAAAGCCGCATCGATCAGGCCTTCGCGGCGGATCACGTGCAGCAGGCCGAACGCGAGCGCGGCATCGGTGCCGGGAAAGGGCTGCAAGTGCAGATCCGCGGCGGCAGCCGTCGGTGTACGCACGGGATCGATGACCACGATTCGTCCCGGCGCCTCGGGCAACCAGTGCGCATGGGCGTGCGGCGCGCTCGCATGCGGATTCGCGCCCCAAACGACGATGCAGGCGGCGTCGGCCGCGGTGCGCGGATCGAATCCGTCGAGCGAGCTGCCGTAGACATAGCGCAGCGCCACGTGGCCCGCCATGTTGCAGATCGTGTCGGGCAGGACTTCCGTGGCACCGAGGCGATTGAAGAAGCGCATCGGCACGATACCCGCGAGCAGCGAGATCGTACCGGTGTAGTGCGCATTGAGAACGCTCGCGCCGCCGTGGCGTGCGACGATCTCGCCGAGGCGCGCGCCGATCTCGCCGAGCGCCGTTGCCCAGGAAACGGCTTCGAACTTTCCCGGCTTGCTGCCGGGCAGGCGGCGCAGCGGTTGCAGCAGGCGCGCCGCGGAGTCGCGCCATTCGCGGTTGTAGGCGGTCGAACACTTTCCGCACAGGGTCCCGCGGCTCACGAAATGATCGGGGTCGCCGCGCACGGCAACGATGCGGCCGTGCCGTCGGTGCACGATCACGCCGCAGCCGTCGTAGCAATCGCGCGGGCAGGCCGTTTTGACGAATTCGTCCGCCGGATCGCGTGCCGTCATCGCGCGGGCGACCGTTCCGCCTTTTTGAGCAAATCGCGCCGCCATTGCGACGCTTCGAGCCGCAGCGGATGGCTGCGCAAGGTCCCGAGTTCCACTGGGGTATAGGGTTCGAAGTTCGCCGGAATGTGGGCGCTGTCGAACCGCCAGAGCATCCAATTGAGGACTTCGGCCAAATCCTTGTCCGACAACGGCGAAGTCGCGACACCCGGGACGCGCGCCAGGTACTCCCGTCCACCCGCCACGCTGAGAAATCGCGCCACCGTTCCGGCAAGACTCGGCGCCGTGCCTTCCGAGCCGCTGCCATCCGGCCGGTGACAGCCCTGGCAATTCAGCGTCCAGTGTTGCCATGCGCGCTGTTGATTCTCGACGCCACGCGCGCCGGCGACGTCCGCGGGATCCGCGCGCGCCGCACCCAGGCACACCAAGAGGCCAGCGACGGCGCCAATCAGACGACGGGCGCGGATCGCGGCGCCCGAGATCATGGCGACGTCGACGGGGTCGGACGCAGCGCGCGGGTCGCCTGCGGCGTCCGGTCCGGGTGGCGCCCACGGATTTCGGCGATCTCCTTGGCGCTGAACGCGGGCGCCGCGTTCTTGATCTTGCCGAGGCCGCTCGCCAAGTAGTTGAGCGCAGCCGCCACCTCCGCCTCGGTGAGTGTCGACTGCGGCGGCATGACCCCGTGGTAGGTCCCTCCTCCGACCTGCAGTTCGCCGATCAGTCCGGTCGTGACCACCATGACCAGGTAATCCCGTCCGGCCGGACTCTTCGCGAACGCGACGATTTGCTCGTGCAGCGCCGGAAAGCTGCCCGGAATTCCACCGGCTTCCGGGCCATGACAGACGGCACAGTGATTGGCGAATACGCTCGGTCCCGCGGGCGGGGCTTCGGCGCGGGCACCGCCGGCGGCAAGAGCGCCAAGCGCCACCAGCGCGAGACCGGAGAGCGACGGCGTGCGCATCGTCTTACTTCTGGTCGGTCGCGACACCCAGGATGATCGCGGTCGAACAGGTATAGGACTGGCTCTTGGTGCCGAAACACCACGTGACCTCGTTGTTCGTCTGCGGTCGCACCACGGGTCGATCGCCTTCGTTGCGCTGGCAATTGCAGCGTCCCCACGGCACGCCGCCACAGCAGTCATTGTAGGAGATGATGTAGTTGCGCTTGTCGACCGGGTTCAAGCAGGTGCCGATCCACGTGATCGGCGACATTTCCGTGCCGGGCGGGCAGGAGTTGACGCTGCCGCCGTAGCAGGAACACAGCGAGCCGTCGATCGCGCAGTAGCGCCAGTAATCGCATTTGGTCTGATCACCCGGGTCTTGGGGGTTGCCGCTGAATTGCGGCGGTTGCAGGCCCGACACCGGGTCCCCGGCGTCGCGCTCCGGCTCTTCCGCTCGGGCGACCGGCAGGAGCGGCACGGCGGCCGCGCCGACGAGGAACCCGCCGAGCACGCTGAACACGCTGCGACGCGAGGTGCGACTCGCAAAACCGCGCAAGACCTTCTCCGCCAATTGATCTAATTGCGCCACTCTCACTCTCCCGACGAGGCCCGCTTCCGGCCGCGCTGATTAAGAAACTGTTGGATACTGCTCACGCCGCGCTCCTTCGCCTCGAACAAGCTCTCGAGATGCTCGCGCGTGTTCACGAGACCGGTCGACGCCAGTTTGCCCGCCTCGTCGATCAAGACCGCATACGGGAGCTTCGATACGCCGTACGAGCGGCCCAACGGCTCCGAGAGCACGTAGGGAAACTTGCCGAGGCCCTTCTCGCGCACGAATTGAGCGTGTCGATCGCCTGCCCCGTCGCTTGCGAGCACGATGTCGAGCCAGCCGCGCTCGGCCCCGTGAGCGGAACGCAAGGCCGGCAGCAAGGCCTCACAGATCGTGCAGTCGGGCGAGAGGAACAGCACGAGTTGACTGCGGCCGCCGCGGATGCCACCGACCTGCACCGTGGAGCCGTCGAGGGTCGGCAAAGACAATTCCGGTACCGGGTCGCCGATTTTCAGCGGCTGGCGCAACGACAAAGCGCCCGCCGGTGCGATGCGCTGATGGAGCACTCCAACTTGACGCGCGAGTGCAATGCACACGATGCCGAGTACGAGCACGGCGATCCATAGAAGAAGTTGCGAAGCGATCACGAAACTCATCGAACCCCCCCGCGGCGCAATTCGCCGAGCGCCATGACGTGATCGAGCGCGCCGTAAATGGCGAGCAGCGCAAGCGCCGCGAGCGCCGCTGTCGCAATCCGCACGGCAGCGGAGACGGTCGCGTCCGGGATCGCTGCATCGAGCAATCCCCCTTCGACCGCCCCTCCCGCGCGAGATATCGCGGCAAGCAGCGACACGCCGAGCGCGATCGCCACAAGCAGCGCGTTGCGCAGCAGGTGAAATCCGCCGAGGGGCCGATGCGTCGCGCCGAAACCGCAGCCACAATCGACGTCGCGTCGCCCGCGAAGCAGCGCCGAGGCGACGCTCACCCCATATGCCGCCCAGATGCACGCCGCCAACAGTGCCGCCTGGCAGCGAAGTGAAGTCCATTCCAAGCCCACGGCGGCGAGCGCTTCGGCGGCCGCCGCAGCCCCTAGCGCGAAGCCGGCGCCGCTCCAGCCCAGCCCCGTCAACTCGGCGACCGCACGCCGCGCCCGCTGCGGACGCAGCACCTTGTGCACAGCTGCCGTCGCCAGCAGCAGGCTCAAGAACCCGGCAAGCGGCGCCTCGCAAGCCTGCCCCAGCGCCACGATGGAGAAATCGGATGTCACGAGCACGGCATGCATGTCAGGGAATGGGCTGGATGGTCAGGCGGGTCCGAAAACCGGTCATGTTCAGACTGCGCACGAGGCTGCCGGTCGATGGATCGTAGACGTCGAGCCGCTCGCCACCCTGCACGAGCAGCAGCGGATCGGCGCCATGCGTGAGCGCGATCGACGAACCGGCACGTACCAGGCGCAGTCTTTTCAGGCGCGCTTTGCTGTCGGCATCATAGACCCACACCTCCGTGCCGGGATCTTTGTACGTGCCCTCGTGTGCATCAGGTTGCATCAGGACAAAGAGCAATTTCTTCCCGTCGCCGGCGATCGGCTGCCAGCCGCTCGGACGCCAGTTGAGCGCGCGATCCTCGGCACCGAGCAAGGGCCATTGATCCAGCACCGTCGCAGCGGCAGCACGCATGTCGATGGGCTGAATCGACCCCAACATGGTCGGGAAATACCGTATGCCCCCGAGTTCCGCCGACCACGTGAACAGGGGATCCGTATCCTGCACGTTGAACGCCTTGGACTCGCTGCGGCCGGTCACCTTGCCGTCCGCGCCGAGCTGCACGCTGAGCAGCGTGCCGCTCGCGCACAACGTCGAGAAACCGCGCTGGCCCGTGGGATATACCAGCGAACAGCCGGGGATTTCGATCTCGCTCAAGACCTTGCGCTTGACGAGGTCGACGACCGAGACCGACGAACCCGGCGTGAAATTGAACACGAGCGCGAGACGTTCACCGTCGGTGAAGGTGAACATGCCTTCCATCGCGGTCATGAGCCCGCGCTTCGTCGGCAATACGATTTCGTCGATCGGAACCAGGGTTTTCGTGTCGTAGACCGTGATGTAGTCGGTGCGCGTGCCGCGCGTGCCGCGCGACCAGACGGTATCGGCCACGTAGATTTCGGGTCGCGTCGACGCCGCGAGCAGCACCGCGGAGTCACGCGCCTGGAGCTGACCCTTGATCTCGCGGGTATCGCTGCCGACGTTGCGCAATTCGAAGCGATCGCTCGAGAAATTCAAGAATGTCCAGGTCGCGGGATACTTCGCCGGCAGCGTCGCCACGTTCGGAATCGTCTCCGCCGCGAGCGGCGTGGGAAAGTCGGAGGCATGCGCCGTCGGCAGCGCACCGCCGAGGACCAACATCGCGGGCACGGCCCGAAGACTCTGGAACTTCATGGACTGGCAACTCTCCTGGTACGCGTTTCGCGGACGACCCTTCGGAAAATTTGACCAATGCAGCCGGGGGAACCCGCATCCTCGGCGGTCAAAGCATCAGGAACGGCGACCTCATCCCTCGAATTTATTCTCGGCTGCGGCAGCCGGCGATGCCCGCGAGTGTACGTCAAGCGGCTTCATGTTGCACGCCACAGGCGCTCCCAGCCGGCGATCCCCAGCGTCCGCAGCGTGAGCACGTTGCGGCGATAGATCGCCGTCGTGTCCGGGCAGACCTCCAGAGCGCGTTCGACGCTCGATTCGCGCAGCAAATGCAGCATCGGATAAGGCGAACGGTTCGTGTAATTCTCGATGTCCTCGGGAGCCGTTCCGGCGAACCGGTAGCGCGGGTGAAAACTCGCGATCTGCAATTCGCCGAGGAGATCGAGTTCCTCGAGGACGGCGTCGCACTCGCTCAAAAAATCGTTGTAGTCGAGGAAATCGTCGAGCGTCGACGGATGGATCAACAGCGTCGTTTCGCAGCGGGCGGGATCTTCCGACCGCAGCCAGAGCAGTTCGACTCGCAGATCCTCGAGCAGCGCGGCGGCCGTCGTGCACGCGCTGACGCGGTAGCGAATCCGACCGCCGCGATGGGCGGCGTCAGCGAACGGGCACAGGTGCAGGCCGATGACCGCACGTTCGAGCCAGACCCGCGTCGCGGCGACGATCAGGGCGTCGGGATCGGCGCCGTCGGGCGGGGTGGAATCTGTCGGACCTGCGGCGGCTTCGGCTTCGGTGATGACGGCAGTACTCAGGTATTGAAGCGCGGACACTTCGAGTATTCTAATCGTTCCTCCCACTTCATGCCGACCCAGTCGAGAACCCCGAACATGACGCCAGGATCCGCTTCTGCACCGAGGGGCAAGATTCCCGCCACGCTGATCCCAGGAGACGGCATAGGACCGGAAATCGTCGAATCGACGGTCGCGGCGCTCGAAGCGCTGGGCGCACCCTTCGCGTGGGACTATCAGGTCGCGGGCCTGGCGGGCGTCGCGGGCGACGGCGATCCGCTGCCCGCCGCGACGCTCGCGAGCATCCGGCGCACGCGCCTCGCGCTCAAAGGGCCGCTCGAGACCCCGTCGGGCGGCGGCTACCGGTCCTCAAACGTGCGTTTGCGCGAGGAATTCAAGCTCTTTGCAAATCTGCGGCCCGCACGCACGATCGTACCCGGCGGCCGGTACGACGACATCGACCTCGTGGTCGTGCGTGAAAACCTCGAAGGACTCTACATCGGTCACGAGCATTACATCCAAATCGACGACGATCCGCACGCGGTCGCGATGGCGACCGGTGTGAATACGCGCCAGGGCAGCCGGCGACTCCTGGAATTCGCGTTCGAGCATGCGCTCGCCACGGGGCGCAAGAAGGTCACGATCGTCCACAAGGCCAATATCATGAAGGCCCTCACCGGAATCTTTTTGGAAACCGGTCTGGAACTCTACGAACGCAAGTACAAGGGCCGCTTTGCGCTCGACACCGTGATCATCGACGCGTGCGCGATGAAACTCGTGCTGAACCCATGGCAGTTCGACATGCTCGTGACGACCAATTTGTTCGGCGACATTCTCTCGGATCTGGTGGCCGGACTCGTCGGCGGTCTCGGCATGACGCCCGGAGGGAACATCGGCGTCGATGCGGCGATCTTCGAAGCCGTACACGGCTCGGCTCCCGACATCGCCGGCAAGGGGATCGCGAATCCGACGGCTCTGTTGCTGGCGGCGGCGATGATGCTCGACCACTGCGAACGGGTGGATCTTGCCGCGCGCCTGCGCGATGCGATCAGCGCGACACTCAACGTCGATCGGGTACGAACCGGTGATTTGGGCGGCCGGAATACGACTGCGGAATTCACTCGCGCCCTGGTCGCGCGCATCCGCAATGCCCAGCAGCCTGTCTGAGTGCGCCGGCAGTTCCCGTCACACGATCGTCTACGTCGAGCACGGGTCGAGGCCGACGTCGGCCGCCGCGGCCCGGGAGCGGTCGGATTCGAGATCGAGCGAGCGACAGGCGAACAGGTAGACCAAACCCGAGACCGGCAAGCCAACCAGCATCGCAATATCGGCGCCGCCGAGCGCGACGGCGACGGGTCCCCGGTACAGGTCCGTGCTGAAAAACGGAATCATGACGACGAAGCCGACACCGTAGGCCGTGAGTCCACGCCAATTCCAACGCCCGTACATGCCGTCGGCGTTGAAGATCTCGCGCACGGAATAATGCCCCTTGCGCACCAGATAGAAATCGACGAGGTTGATCGCGGTCCAGGGCGTGAACAAGTAGAGCAGCACGGCGAGGAACTCGCCGAATCGCGCGATGAAATCATGCGATGCCGCGAACGCGATCGCCGTCGCCGCGGCGGCCGAAAAGCCGAGGGTCAGGAGCCGTTTCGCGAGCGTCGGGCGGCCGGGTCGCAGCGAGTCGGCAACGCTCAACAGGGTGAGCGATGCGCCGTAAAAATTGAGCGACGTGATCGTGACGAGTCCCAACAGGGAACAGAGCAGCAGCGGCTTGCCGAATCCCGGCAGCACCCCATCGGCCGCAACTTCGAGCGCCCTCGCGATTTCCAGGCCCGGATAAAGCGCCGCGGCGAACGTGCCCACCAGCATGGTCCACGCGCCCCCGACGAAGGCGCCGAGATAGGTCCACCAGAACGAGGGGCCGACGCCAACATCGCGAGGCAGGTAGCGCGAATAGTCGGACACGTAAATCGACCAGGAGATCTGATACGAAGCCGCCGCGAAGAACTGCGCAAGAAAGGGCACGGCTCGAAACCGCCCGAGCGCCAATTGGTCCGGCGTGAAGTGGCCGTGCGCGATCACCGCCGCCGAGAACACCAACAGCGCGACGATCAAGACATACGCCACCCAGCGCTGCGCCACGTGAATGAGGTCATAGCCGACGACCGCGAGCGCGACGGATGTGGCCGTGAACACCAGCATGGCCGGTTTCGCAGCGCCGCCGTACAGTGAATAGACCGTCTGCGCCGCGAGGATCTGGTTGAAGGCATTGAAACCGATGTAGGCGAGCAGCGCCACTCCCCACACCAGCAGAGCGCCCGTAAATCCGAATTGCGGCCGCGATTGGATCATTTGCGGGAGGCCGAGCTGCGGACCCTGGGTCGAATGGAAGGCCATGAAAAACGTTCCAAATGCGCAGCCGAGCACCACGGCGATCGACATCCAGACGAGTGTGCCGCCGAGCGCCCCTCCGACGATACCGGTTGCCACCGTCGCCAGATGCGCATCGCCCGAGAACCACACCGGCCACAAGTGCCAAACCTTGCCATGGCGCTCGGCAATCGGGATGTAGTCGATCGAGCGCGTCTCGATGAGGCGGACGCCGCGCGTTTTTTGCATGATGATTGACCTTGGGAGAGGTTGCGAAAATACTATCACCGTCGGGCGGCGCAGATGCCGCATTCTTGTCGGCATTCACACCGTCATGTTGGAGAGAGTTCGCGATGCGCGAGCGGCGCTTGGTGCGGTGGCTGCTGTTGGGGGTGCTTGCCGCGCCGATGGCTGCATGCGGGCAGAACCGCGATGCTCTGCGCGAGATCGCTCAGGAGCAATGCTATCCGCACTGGGTCGCTGCGCATGAACCGAAACCCTGCGAGCGCCTCGTTCTGCCCGACTCGACCGGCGAGCGGGACGGGTACGCCGTGCTCCACGATCGCAAGGGCGGCGCCCATTTCCTGCTGATTCCGACCCGCACGCTATCCGGCATCGAGAGTCCCGAACTGCTCGCGGCCGGCGCGCCGAACTACTTCGCCGCGGCTTGGACCGCGCGCGCGGAACTCGAGCGCAGCGTCGGCCATGCGCTGCGTCGCGAGGCGATCGGCATGGCCGTCAACGCGCACTACGCCCGCAGCCAGGATCAATTGCACATTCACGTCGAGTGTTTGCAGCCGCGGGTTCGGGCGGCGCTCGAGGACAATGCGGCGCGCCTTTCGGATCGCTGGACGCCCTTTGCGCTCGACGGCTGGGATTTGCTCGGACTGCGGATCCGCGGCCCGAACCTGGGCGACGCCAGCCCCTTCGCCTTGCTCGCCGAGGGGCTCCCGGACGCGAAGCGCGACATGGGCCGCTATTCTTTGCTGGTCGCGGGCATCGCGCTCGCCGACGGCCCCGGATTCGCCGTACTTGCGGGCACGGGGCCCGGTACCGAGCGATTGCTCGATGCGACCTGTGCGGGCGTGTAAGATTCTCGCCGGTTCGGCAACCGCGAGATGCACCGATGAGCGCCTATTCGATCCTGATCCTGGGCGTCGCGCTCGGGGGAGCCCTGGGCCTGGTCACACGCGGACTATGCCAGACTCCTGAGGATCAGAAACAATGGGATGCAAAGCGCGCTCAGGCGCTCGCGGACCAGCGCGCGCACGCCGAACAGCTGGAGCGCGAACGGGCTGCGCGCAAGGCCGACCCGATGGCATGGGTGAGCACGCTCGATCCGATGACCTCCGGCGGCTGGGAATTCCGCACCGTCGCGGGCGACGGCGCGTGGGCGGCGTTCAGCACGACCCATCAGCTCAAGCGCTCCGGGCACGTCGTGACCGTCTGGCTGCGTCAGGAGTTCGCGGAATCGCAAACCGACGCGAACGGCGACCGCTACCTCAGCATGGTGCAGCGGGTCGACTACGACTGCGGCAAGGACCGCGAGCGCCCGACCCTCGTCATTTATTATTCGGACAACAACATCAAAGGCGCCGCCCAATCGGAACAAGCCGATCCCAAACAGACTCCATGGACGCCGATTATCCCGGGAACACTCGGCGAATCCGAGATGCAATGGGCGTGTAACGCGGACAAAGCCGTCCCCGCGCACTGACCGGCCGAGGTCCGCGGCCGAGGCCGCGGTCACGCCGCTTCGTGGGCATAGCGTGCGAGCGCGACGGCCTCCGCCTCGCGAAACGAAGTCACGAAGGCGTCGAGAGCGTTGACGCCCGCGGGCCGGGACTCCGCGCCGCTCGCGCTCCCGGCCGGGGCAACGCCCGGCAGCGGCGCGGCTGCGATATGCGCCGAGAACCCCGGGAAGAACAGGGCAATGACACGCATCGCGGGGTTTGCGGCCCGCAGCCGGCCCGCGAGCTCGCGTCCGCGGGCACGCTCCGCGCCCGGCGAGGCGCTCACGACGAAGGCGAGTGCGACACTTGCGGCGGATGCGCCGTCGGGCGCGGCAGCCTGGACCTCGTCGATGAGCACGTGGCGCGCATCGATGCTCCGGGACCGCAGCACGCGCACGAGGATCTCCGCCGCGAGTTCGTCGGCGATCGTGCCCAAGCCGATGCAAATGGCGACCGAACCGTCCGGCACCTGCAGGGGTCCCTGCCACACGCCGTACAGGCGCTGGCGCTGCGCCCGCAACGCCCGGCCGAGATTCGCATCGTCGAGTACCGACACGCGCCGATCACGGCGCCGCATCCGCGCCGTGCCGCCGCCGAGCGCACCAATGGCCGCCGTGACGGCATCGCGCACCTTGAGTCGTTGATCCTGGTCGATCGTGCCCGCCTCGAAGTCAATGCCCGCCAGATACATGGCCGGCATCAGCACACTGTCGCAGTAGATCGCAAACGAGTTGCGCTTGAGGAATTGCCGGGCGCCCACGATGATTTCATGCGAATCGCCGGAGAGCGCACGCTGGTAGAAGCGCTGCGGCATGGTCAACGCCGGCAAGTCGCCGAGCAGCACGTCGAGCAGGTTGAGCGTCTTCGAGTTGCGGCTGACCACCAGAAGACACAGCGTCACGGGCGTCGAGAGGATCAGGCCGATGGGTCCCCAGAGCCAGCTCCAAAAGATGGCGGCGACGACGACCGAAAGCGGCGACAAGCCCGTGGTGTGACCGAATAGCTGCGGCTCGACGAGCTGGCCCGCCACCAGTTCGACCGCGAGGAAGATCGAGGCCGAGACGATCGCAAGGGACCAGGCCGGCTCGACCGCCGCGGCGAACGCCACCGCGAACAGCGCGCCGATCCAGATGCCGATGTACGGGACGAATCGCAGCACGCAGGCAACCGATGCCCACAGAATCGCGTGCGGCAGGCCGACCAGCGCGAGTCCGATCCAGAGGCAGAGGCCGACTCCCAGGTTGACCAGGAATTGCGAGACGAAGAAGCGCGACAGGCGCGCGCCGGCATCGTTGATCATGGACGTGGATGCACGAATATCCGCGGCGCCCGCAATGCGTATCAACCGGTCGCGCAGGGCTTCGTGTTCGAGCAAGACGAAAATCAGGACGATGAGCACGGTGCCCGCGGTCTCGAGCGGCACCCAGATCGACGCAAGGACGCGCTGCACGAAACGCAGTGATCCCAACGGCGCATCCGTGCCGACCGGCGACGCGGGACCGGCGGCTCCCACCCCCGGCGCGAGCGCCGGCGTCGCCCACGGCGCCGTCTCGGCACCGAGCAGCTTCGCGACGTGGCCCACGGTGACGGCTTGCACGGCGTCGGCCTTGCCGCGCAATGTCGCTTCGTACTGTGGCAAGTGCGCCGAAACCCGCACCAGCTGGGAACCGATCACGGCCGCGACTGCGATGAAGGCCAGGGCGACGCATAACACCGCGCAAACCACGGATATGGTCTGTCCAAGGCCGATGCGCCGCATTCCGTGAACCAATGGCAGCATGAGGAAGCTCAGCATGATCGCCAGAGTCACCGGAACGAGGACATCACGGGCCAGGTAGAGAACACCCAAGACCGCGGCCGTGGCGACGATACGCACGGCCCCGCTGGCAGCCGGCGATCCGGGCGGCACCTGCTGATCGAGATTGCCGGAAACGGCCATTGAGTCAGCATATCAAAAGCAAAGTACTTGACGAGGGATGCTCGGCGTTTAGACTCAGGTTCGCGCCCGATCCTTGGCCGCATTTTGTCGAGCCGCCCACCATGCCATTCCTCCAACGTGCAGTGCCGACCACCCTCACCGATCGGGCCGCCGCGGATTTGCGCTTCATCCGCGAGACGATGACGAACGCGGCGTCGTTCACCGCCCTTTCGGGTATCGGCTTCATCGTCATCGGTATCGGCGCGCTGGTGACCGGCTTCGCCGCGCGGGGGGTTGCTCTGCCCGCCGATCGCTTGACGCTCTGGATCGCCGATGCCGTGGTCTCCGTCGCCATCGGACTGCTGTTCATGGCGCGCAAGGGTCGCCTCGCCGGTCAGGGCTTGATCACGGGCCCATTTCGCAAGTTCGCGCTCGGCTTTTCACCGGCGGTAGCGGCCGGCGGCGTCGTGAGCCTCATGTTCATGCGCGCCGGTATCTTGGCCGAACTGCCGGTGGTCTGGCTGCTGTGCTACGGCGCCGCCCTGATGGCGGGGGGCGCGTTTTCGGTGCGTATCGTTCCCATCATGGGTGCCTGCTTCATGGCGGTCGGCGCATTGGCGGCCTTCTCTCCAGCGGCGTTCGGGAACGCGGCGATGCTCGTAGGATTTGGCGGACTGCACATCGTGTTCGGCGCGATCATCGCCCGGCGGCACGGCGGCTGAGGGCACGGTCAGCTGCGCTTGCGCCGGCGGCGCAACGTAGTTCGCGACGCGCCGACCCCGACGATGAACATTGAAACGATTCACGTCGAGGCGAATGGGCTCCGATTTGCCATAGACCGATGCGGGAACGGCCGCAGTCTTGCGCTGCTGCTGCACGGCTTTCCCGAGTCGCGCTTCTCGTGGCGTCATCAATTGCCGGTGCTCGCCGAACTCGGCTTTACCGCTTGGGCGCCGGATCTGCGCGGCTACGGGGAATCGGATCGGCCGGACGGCGTCGCGGCTTATGCCATGACCGAACTGCTCGCCGACGTCGCCGCGCTGATCGACGCGGCGCGCGCGCGGGGTATGGACGGTCCGGTAACGCTGATCGGACACGACTGGGGCGGCGCGATCGCGTGGTATTTCGCGCTGCTGGCGACGAGGCCGCTCGAACGCTTCATCGTCATGAACCTGCCGCATCCGACGCGCTTCGCGGAAGGTCTCAAGACGCTGCGCCAGTTGCGCCGTTCTTGGTACCTGTTTTTCTTCCAGCTTCCCTGGCTGCCTGAGCGCCTGCTTGCAGGGAACGGCGCCGCGGCGATTGCGGGGATTCTTCGCCGCACGGCCGTCGACAAGACGCGGTTCCCGCGCGACGTGCTATCGGTGTACTGCCGCAACGCGCAGCGGCCGGGCGCACTGACCGCGATGCTCAATTATTATCGCGCCGGCTTCCGGTATCCGCCTCCGCCACGTCGGGAGTTCTGCATTCCCCTGGAAACGCCGACGCTCATGATTTGGGGCGAAGAGGACCGCGCGCTCGGCAAGGAGCTCACGGTCGACACCGGCACGCTCGTGCGCGATTTCACGCTGCGCTTGCTGCCGGGCGTGTCGCACTGGGTTCAGCAGGAAGCGCCCGAAGCCGTGAACGAGATCTTGCGCGAGTGGCTCCTCACGTCGCGCCCCGCCTCCGGGCTTGCGCGCGCGGCGCGCGTCAGCCGCGGCGACTGACGGCCCCATGGCACTCGACGATGAAGTACCCGGCGCGGCATTCGAAATGCGCCGTGCGATCGAGTGTTTGCGCGGCTGCCACGCTCTCGCCGGAGTCGACGATGCAACCCTCGAAGCCCTTGCGGCAGCGGCAGTTCAATTCTCCCTGCCGGCCGGCATCGTCCTGTTCGACCCGGGCTCACCGCCCGATGGTTTCTACGTGCTGACGTCCGGCCGCGTCGGCGTGAGGAGCTCTGAAGGCAACACGTGGACCGCGCAGATCGGTGGCGGCGAATTGGTCGGCGAATTGGGGTGGCTGCTCGGCGAGGCGCGCAGCGCGCAGGTCGTGGCGATTCGCGACAGCGAGCTCCTGTGGCTCGAACGGACGGCCGTGGACGCCGCGGCGGCCCAATCGACGGACTTCTCGCTCGCGATCGCCCGGTTGTGCGCACGTCGGTTGCAGCGCACGAATCGCCGCGAAGTCTTCGGGCCGCGGGCCCGTATATTCACGATCGTACCGAACGCACCGGAAACCGACACTGCGATCCTGGCGACGCAGCTCGTGACCGAACTCGCTCGTGCGGGTCGCACCGAGTTGGTGTGGGACGTGCGCGCAAGTTCCCATACCGCCGGGTGGTTCAACCACATCGAGGCGGCCAACGACTTCATCGTGTACCTCGCCGATCCGGCCTCCTCCGGCTGGACGCGTCAATGCTGCCGGCAGGCGGACACGCTGCTGCTCGCCGGCAACGCGGGCGATGCGCCGCGCGCATGGCCTGCGGCGATCCCGGAATCGGCGACGCGCAGCGGCATGCGCATCGAACTCGCGTTGCTGCACGGGGGAGCGTTCCAGTCCGGCGCCGCCCGCACCTGGCTCGACGCCTCGCCGGCCGTGGCACATCATCACGTGATCGACGCGAGCGATATCGCGCGCCTTGCGCGCCTCCTGACCCATCGGGGCGTCGGTCTCGTGCTCTCCGGCGGAGGGGCCCGCGGCTTCGCGCATCTAGGCGTGATCCGGGCGCTGCGCGAGGGCGCGGTACCCATCGATTTCATCGGCGGCGCGAGCATCGGATCGATCATCGCCGCCGGAGCGGCGCTCGAATGGAGCGACGCGGAGATGCGCCTGCGTTTTCAGCGCACCTTCGTTGCGACGAATCCGGTCAACGACTATACGTTTCCCTTCGTGGCACTCACGCGCGGCCGCAAGGTCTCCCGGCTCCTTCATCGCGAGTTCGGCGACGTCGCGATCGAAGATCTGCGCCTGCCGTTTTTCTGCGTGAGCGCCGATCTCACGACCGGCCGCATCGTCGAGCATTGCAGGGGCAACCTCGCGCACACGCTGCGTGCGTCCGTCGCGATCCCGGGTGTGCTGCCCCCGGTCTTGAGCGAGGAGCGGGTGCTGGTCGACGGCGCCGCCATCAATAACCTGCCCGTCGACCTCATGAAACGCCACGACCCCGGCTACGTCATCGGCAGCGATGTAGGATTGGATCGCACGTTCATTGCCGATTATGCCGCCGAGGATCAGCCGCCCCTGTGGCGTTATTTCGCACGCCGGCGCGGCAAAGCGCCGTCGATCAACATTTTCCAGATCCTGATGCGCGCCGGTATGATGGGCGGCGCGTCGCAAGCCGCCATCCAGCGCCAGCTTGCGGACACGGTCTTCAAGCCGCGCATGGACGGTATCGACCTTCTGAACTGGCACGCGTTCGAACGCGCCATCGACGCAGGCTATGAGTATGCGACTGAACGCCTCAAAGAGTTGACGGGCATACCGCGAACCACGCCGACGGCCGTCGACCTGTCGCGGGGAACGAGCTCGCTGCTCGCGGCTATCGAGAGGCGTTTTCGGCCGGAGCCCTGAGCTGCGAGCGGATCTCATGCTCGAGTTCAGCCAAATCGACCTCTCCCTCGAGGCGAGCGACGATGCGGCCATCTGCGCCGATCAAGAGGGAGAGCGGCAGCCCAAAAACGCCGCCGAAGCGTTCGCCAAGGGCGGCATCGCCTCGAACGACAGGGTACGCCACCGGCAATCGATGCAAGAAGCGCTCGAGTGCCCGCGGATCGTCATCCATCGACACGCCGAGCACCTGCAAGCCTTCGCCGCCGTAGCGCCGTTGCCAGGCCGAGAAACGCGGCAACTCGGCGACGCAGGGCGTGCACCAGGTAGCCCAAAAGTTGAGGAGGATCGTCTTGCCACGATAAGCGCCGAGATGCTGCGGCTTACCGGAAAGATCGAGGCGGGAGAAATCGGGCGCCGGATCGCCGACTCCGGTGGTTTTGCCCCGATCGGTCGCGCCGGGAGCCGTGGGAGCCGCGCTGAATGCCTGCGCGCGCCCCGCCATTCCGCCGAGGACGCACCCCGCCACGGTGGCCGTCAGGGCGAGCGCTGCGCCGATGAGCCGCACTCAGGTGCCCTTGGCGATCGGATAACCCGGGTCAATCCAGTCGTGGCCGAAGTTTTCGGCGATATAGAGTACCCGAACGCGATCGAAGCCGAGCCGATGCAGTTCATCGTATGCGGCAGCGACATTCGGGCAATGCGACCAAGGGCAGCAACCGCAGTAAATCACGATGGATTGGTGCTTCGGCACGGCGGCGAGATGCGCGCGCAGCGATTTGAGACCGGCACCCGAGTTGCCGGGACCCGCATAGACCGCGGCGGCAATGTGTGCTTCCTCGAAAAGCACCCGAAAGCCGACCTGCAGGATCAAGGGCTGCGTCTGCGCCGACTGGCGCATCTCGGCGGCGAGATCCGCCGGTTGCACCAAGTCCGCGGCCGGTATCGATTCCGCCGGCCCAGGCTCGGCAGACGCGCCCGGAACATGGCCGATCGTGATGAAGAGGAGCGCAAGTGTGCCCAGGGAATGCCTCCACGATACTCGCATGCCTATCCTCGCAAAATGTCGCGTTGCTTTACTCTAAGCCATGCCTAGAGCGCCCTCAAGCTCGATCGCGCCGGTGGGCACGCACAAAGCGCCGCCGAGCGCGCAGTGGATCTCGCATGTTGCACGGCGACGCATTGCCGATACTATGCGGTCGCATGCGCACCAACCTCCTGTTCGTCCTCGTGGCGGTGAGTTGTATCGGATCCGCCCTTTGGCATCTGCACACCGCGAGCGCCGGTGTCGTCATCCGGTCGGTGGAGATCGGCGCGACGCCGGCGACCATCTTTCGACCGGCCACGCGAGCGGCCGGACCCGTCGTGGTGATCGCGCACGGCTTCGCCGGTTCGCAGCAGCTCATGCAATCCTTCGCCCTGACGCTTGCGAGAAACGGGTACACGGCCGTCACCTTCGATTTTCCCGGCCATGGACGCAATCCCGCGCCGCTCACAGGCAGCATCACCGAAACGAGCGGCGCGACGCGCACGCTCACAGATGAATTAGCGCGTGTGGCGCGCTATGCGCGCCCATTGGGCGACGGCAGGCTCGCCGTTCTCGGGCACTCCATGGCCTCCGATATCGTCGTGCGATTTGCCGAAGCGACGCCCGACGTCGGGGCGACGATCGCGGTGTCGATGTTCTCACCTGCGGTGACCGCCACGGAACCCGCGAATCTCCTCGTCATCGTCGGCGATTGGGAAGGAATGCTCAAGAAGGAGGCCCTGCGCGCCGAGAGTCTTGCAACGGCACCGGCGACGGCCCGTCCCGGCGTGACCTATGGGGATCCCGCCAAGGGGGTCGCACGCCGGGTCGCCTTCAGTCCCCACGTCGAGCATGCGAGCGTGCTGTTCAGTGAAACCAGCATGCGCGAGGCGGTCGCTTGGCTGGATCGCTCCTTCGGCGTCGCGCGATCTGGGCCTCCCCTCGTCCAGGCCCGCGGTCCCTGGATTTTGCTGCTCATCGCCGGAGTCGTGCTCCTCGCCCGTCCGCTCGCCGCGACACTTCCCGCCGTCGCGCACGTTCCGATCGGCGCCGGACTCGGCTGGCCCAAACTCTGGATGCCGATGGTCGTCCCGATGATCGTGACGCCGCTGTTGCTGCGGATCCTGCCGACGCATTTCCTGCCGGTACTCGTCGGCGATTATTTGGCCGCGCATTTCGCGGTCTACGGCGTGATGACCGCGCTCTGCCTGGCGTGGTCCCAGCGCCACCAGAGGGCGCTCGCCAGAACGCCGATCGCCTCGTTCGGCCTGTTCAAAGCCACACTCGCGGTGATCTTGTTCGGATTCATTGCGCTCGTGTGGCCGATCGACCGTTACGTGACGGCATTCTTTCCGGGCCCCGAGCGCGTGCTGCTCGTCCTCGCGATGCTCGTCGGAACGCTGGCATTTTTCTTGGGCGACGAATGGCTCACGCGCGGGGCCGGAGCGGCCCGCGGCGCCTATGTCGCATCAAAATTCGCGTTTCTCATTTCCCTCGCGATCGCCGTCGCACTGGACCTCGAGCGCTTGTTTTTCTTGATCATCATCGTGCCCGTGATTGCGCTTTTTTTCATCGTCTACGGACTGTTCAGCCACTGGGTCTACCGTGGCACGCGGCACCCCTTCGTTGCCGCGATCGCCAACGGCGTCGCGTTCGCGTGGGCGATCGGAGTCACGTTTCCCCTGCTCGCCGGCTAAGACACGCGGCGCGCGCACGACGGCATGGGCCGATGGCGCGTGATTATGTCAACCCGTGAAAGTGTGACGGCGGTCCGCTCGAGACTTGTCTGCGCCCGCAGACATTCGCATCGATCAGAGTTTGGCTCGCATAGTTGCACTCAATTGGCAACGATCATGGCCGTTATGAAGATGCGTAAACCAACACTCACGAGTTTGACCCTGGTCATGAGTGTCGTCCTGCAGGCGTGCGGCGGAAGCGGTAGCGGCGAGCAAACGAGTTCACCGGCATCGGCTTCGGTCGCGGCTGCGACGGTAGATACAGCCTCGTCCAGTTCGAGCGGCGGCGGGTCGGGCAGTACGGGCGGCTCGGGCGGGTCGAGCGGCTCGGGCGGGTCGAGCGGCTCGGGCAGTTCGAGCAGCGGCAGCGGCGGCCGAAGCAGCAGTAGCAGCGGAGGCAGCAGTAGCAGTAGCGGTGGCCGAAGCAGCAGTGGCAGCAGTGGCAGCGGTAGCAGCGGTGGTGGTGGCAGCAGTGGCGCCAGTAGCGGCAGCAGCGGCGGCAGCAGTGGCTCGGGCGGTGGCGGGAGCAGCAGTTCGAGCGGTGGCAACTCCAGCGGCGCCAGTTCGAGCAGCAGTTCAAGCAGCAGTTCAAGCGGCGGCGGAGCTACGATTACCGCTGACGTCGTCATACAAGTCGATGCCTCGACGACCGGACCGGCGGTCAATCGATTGGTGCTGGGCACGAACGTCGAATGGGTGGACAGCGGCGATAACCTCCTGCGCTGGAACACACTCACGTTTGATCCCAACATGGTGAGCTTGGTGCAAAGCATGGGTGCTACGGTGCTGCGCTACCCGGGCGGCAATCAAGCAGACGTTTATGACTGGTCGCGAGGCATCGGACCTCTGAGCG
>Ga0302157_10002424_pt1 | contig 21712 bp, 18 predicted proteins | sample I_Bog_N3_3_FD_193502 | JGI IMG/M metagenome (GOLD analysis project Ga0302157, IMG submission 193502) | Peat permafrost microbial communities from Stordalen Mire near Abisko, Sweden - I_Bog_N3_3 | ecosystem: Environmental > Terrestrial > Soil > Wetlands > Peat | place: Sweden: Abisko, Stordalen... | reverse complement strand
CCTCAACGTCGGCAGGCTGATCCTGACGATCTGCTTTCTGGCCGGCGCTTCCGCCGGCCTCGCCGGCATGGTCGAAGTCGCCGCGGTGCAGGGCCGCACCAACGCCAACCTCGCCGCCGGCTATGGTTTTACGGGCATTCTGGTTGCCTTCCTGGCACGGCAAAATCCGCTGGCCGTGATTCCCGTCGCCATCCTGCTCGGTGGCATCAGCGCCAGCGGCGGGCTGCTGCAGCGCCGGCTCGGCCTGCCCGACGCCTCCGTGCAGGTGCTGCAGGGGATCATCTTCGTCTTCGTGCTGGCCAGTGACGCGCTGTACGGACGCATCGGCTTTCTGAAAGGAAGATCCTGACATGGCTGATGGAACGATCGGACTCTGGACCGTCCCGCTCGCGGTATTCGGCGGCGCCATTCGCGTCTCGACGCCTTTCCTGTTCGTCAGCCTCGGCGAATGCATCACCGAGCGCTCCGGCCGCATCAATCTCGGCCTCGAAGGCACGCTGGTGATGGGCGCGATGAGCGCCTATGGCATCTCCTATCTCACGGGATCGCCCTGGCTCGGCGTGCTCGCCGCCGGCGTCACCGGCGCGCTGCTCGGCGCGCTGCATGCCGGCATCTGCTCGCTACCGCGCGTCAACGACGTCGCTGTCGGCATCGCACTGATGCTGTTCGGCACGGGGCTGGCGTTCTATCTCGGCAAACCCCTGATCGAGCCGACCGCGCCGCGGCTGCCGGCGATCGATTTCGGCTGGTGGAGCGACATTGCGCAGGTCCGCGCCGCGCTGCGGATCAACGTGCTGTTCCTGATCGGGGTGGTGCTGGCGCCGGTGCTGTACTGGGCGTTCCGGACCACGCGCTGGGGATTGTTGATCCGCACCGCCGGCGAAAGCTCGGATGCGGCGCGCGCGATGGGATATTCGGTGCTGGCGATCCGGCTCAAGGCCACCATGGTCGGCGGCTTTCTCGCCGGGATCGGCGGCTCGTTCCTGTCGCTGTTCTATCCCGGCAGCTGGAACGAGGGCCTGTCGAGCGGACAGGGCATCACCGCGGTCGCGCTGGTGATCTTTGCGCGCTGGGACCCGATGCTGTGCCTGTGGGCCTCGCTGGCCTTCGGCGGCGCCGCCGCGCTCGGACCGGCGTTGCAGTCGGTCGGGGTCACCTCGGGCTATCACCTGTTCAACGCGGCCCCCTACATCCTGACGCTGGCGATCATGATCATCACCTGCTCGCCGAAACGCACCCTGACCGGCGCACCGGCGGAACTTTCGATCACCCGATGACATCAAGCGCATAGACGAGACCCGAAATAGAAGAGATCCGGACATGCCCGAGCGCACCATCAAATCCGAGCCCTATGCCTGGCCCTACAACGGCGATCTGCGTCCCGAGAATACCGCCCTCATCATCATCGACATGCAGACCGATTTCTGCGGCGTCGGCGGCTATGTCGACAAGATGGGCTATGACCTGTCGCTGACCCGCGCCCCGATCGAGCCGATCAAGCGGCTGCTGGCGGTGATGCGGGCGCAGGGCTTTCACATCATCCATACCCGCGAGGGCCATCGGCCCGATCTCACCGACCTGCCCGCCAACAAGCAATGGCGGTCGCGGCAGATCGGCGCCGGGATCGGCGATCCCGGGCCGTGCGGCCGGGTGCTGGTGCGCGGCGAGGCCGGCTGGGAGATCATTCCGGATCTCGCGCCGCTGCCAGGCGAACCCATCATCGACAAGCCCGGCAAGGGATCGTTCTGCGCCACCGACCTGGAGCTGATGCTGCGGCTGCGCGGCATCGAGAACATCGTGCTCACGGGCATCACCACCGATGTCTGCGTCCACACCACGATGCGGGAGGCCAACGACCGCGGCTTCGAATGCGTGCTGATCGAGGATTGCTGCGCCGCCACCGACAAGGGCAATCACGAGCATGCGCTGAAGATGATCAAGATGCAGGGCGGCGTGTTCGGCGCGGTCGCGACCTCGACGGACCTGATCGGAGCCCTGTCATGATCATCGGCGAGACGCCGCTGCCGGCCGGGGCGCTCGGCGTCGACGCCATCGCCATGACCATGCGCTTCGGCGATTTCGTGGCGCTGGACAATGTCGAGCTCAAGGTGCGGCCCGGCTCGTTCCACGCGCTGCTCGGCGAGAACGGCGCCGGCAAGAGCACGCTGGTGAAATGCATCATGGGTTACTACCACCCGACCGAGGGCGACGTACTGGTCGGCGGCCGGCAACAGGCGATCGCCAATCCGAAGGATGCCCATGCGCTCGGGCTCGGCATGGTCTATCAGCACTTCACCCTGGTGCCGGCGATGACGGTGGCGGAAAATCTGGTGCTGGCACGCGACGACGTCCCGGCCGTGGTCGACTGGGCGAAGGAGAAGAAGGAACTGGAAGCCTTCCTGGCGCGGATGCCGTTCAAGGTACCGCTCGGCGCCCGGGTCTCGGACATTTCCGCCGGCGAACGGCAGAAATGCGAGATCCTCAAGCAGCTCTACCTCAGGCGCCGCTTTCTGATTCTCGACGAGCCTACCTCGGTGCTGACGCCGGGCGAGGCCGACGAGGTGCTGGGCATGCTGCGCGGCATGGTCATCAACGACGGACTGACGATCCTGATGATCACGCATAAATTCCGCGAGGTGATGGCGTTCGCCGACGAAGTCACGATCCTTCGCCGCGGCAAGCTCGCCGGCCGTGGCAAGGTCACCGAGCTCACCCCGGACGGCATGGCGCGGATGATGATCGGCGCCGAGGAACTGACGGTTCAGCCGGCGCGGCTCGGGAATGTCGCCGAGACCCGGCTGGAACTGACGAAACTCAACGCGCTGGACGATGCCGGCGCGGTGGCGGTGCACGACGTGTCGCTCGCCGTCCGCGCCGGGGAAATTGTCGGCATCGCCGGCGTCTCCGGCAACGGCCAGCGCCAGCTGGTCGAGGTACTCGCCGGCCAGCGCGAGGCCGAGAGCGGCGAAGTCCGCGTCGCCGGCGAGCTCTACCACGCGCATCGCGAGGAAATGCGCCGGCACAAGATGTCACTGTTGCCGGAAGAGCCGCTGAAGAACGCCTGCGTCGGCGGCATGAGCGTCGCCGACAATATCGCCTTCCGCGAATTCGACCGCGCGCCATTCGCGAGCGGCGGCTGGTGGCTGAACCGCGCCGCGTTCCGCGAGGACGCCGAGAGGAAGATCGGGCAATACAAGATCAAGACCCGTACGCCCGACACGCCGATCGCGGCGCTGTCGGGCGGCAACGTGCAGCGCGCGGTGCTGGCGCGCGAACTCGGCGGCGATGTCGAGGTCTTGATCGCCGCTAATCCCTGCTTCGGCCTGGATTTCGCCGCGGTCGCGCAGATCCACGCCGAGATCATGGCCGCGAGAAACCGCGGCGCCGCGGTGCTGCTGGTGAGCGAAGACCTCGACGAGTTGCTCGAACTGTCGGACCGTCTGGTGGTGATGTTCCATGGCCAGCTGGTCTATGAAGCCCGCGCCAGCGAGGCTGACCTCACCGAAATCGGCCGGCACATGGCCGGGCACTGAGCTTTCGTACCAGGCGCGGTTTCTTCACGCGAACACTTCGCCGGCAGACGCCGCCGCTTGCCTGACGCATTTGCCGCCTGCATGATGGCCCGACCGGCAGGAGCGGCCATGAAAAGCATTGCGACGATGAGCGCGTCCGAACTCGATGAGCATTTTCTGCGCCGCTCGTTCGACGTCGCCCGCCGCTCCATGACCCACGGCAACCATCCGTTCGGCGCCATTCTGGTCGACCGCGATCGCAACGTTCTGATCGAGGTCGAGAACGGCTATATGCCCTCGCGCGACGGCACCGGCCATGCCGAGCGCCTGCTGGCGACGCAGGCCTGCACCACCCTCGGCCCGGACGTCCTCGCGGGCGCCACGCTGTATTCGTCCGCCGAGCCCTGCGCGATGTGCGCGGGCGCGATCTACTGGGCCGGGATCGGCCGGCTGGTCTACGGCCTCAGCGAACATCGCTTGCGCGGCGTCACCGGCAACCATCCGGAGAACCCCACGCTCGATTTGCCCTGCCGGGAGGTGTTCGGGAGCGGGCAGCGCGCGACCGAGGTGGTCGGGCCGTTGCTCGAAGACGAAGCCGAAGCGCTGCACGAAGGCGTCTGGAACAAATAGCCGTCCCGAAGCTGCACTTCACAAAACCGAAATGGCGCCGCGGACTACCGCGGCGCCATCGCTTCATCTGGAGAAAATCAGGCGGTTAGAATTTCGCCGTCACGCCAGCGTAGAATGAAGATTCGATGCAAGTCCCGTTTTGCGCACCCGACGGTGTCAAACATGTCGGACTGGTCGCATGGTCCAAGCCGAACTTGTTCTCCCAATAGCGGTAGGCGACCCACAAATCGAGATTGTGCGTATACTTGGCGCCCCAAACTGCCTTGCTGGCATCGAACGTCAAGCGGATCGGTTCGCCGTTGAACTCGACCTTCGTCTGGGCTCCGAAGCCGACGGGGCCGGCTGGCATCGGCGAGTTCTCGTTGCCCTTCGGTCCGTACCAGGCCGCGCGACCGCTGACCGAGAAGAACTGCATGTTTTCAGGCAGGAAGCCCAAATCCATGTAGTAGTTGGTCTCGACCGCCCATGTGGTCCGGAAGCTGGTGTTTCCGTCCGCCAGGCAGTTCACGCCGGGAACAGTATTGAAGGGGAGACCGCACTGATCAAACGCGTTGTGGTTGATTTCCTTGTAGGCCAAGGGCGCTACGTTGAAATAGCCCTTGTAGGGCAGATCGAACGCAAATTGCAGACCACCGACGAAGTCGCGCTTTGCGACATCGATGTATCGGTTATCGACGTTGGCATCGGCGCCGACCTCGAACGAGATATTGTGCAGCGGCCCCATCGAAAAGGCCTTCGTACCGAAAATCTCGTTCCAGCCGAACGTCGAGCGGATCAGGCCATAGATTTCCGAAGCACCGGCGCAACTGGCGAGGTTGTTCGTGCCAGAAGCGACCCACGCCGTAGCCGCCGCATTGTCCACGCAGGGCCCAGTCGGGTCGTTATGGCTCGACTTGTACAACGAGATGCCGAAGAAGTTGGTACCGTATTGCCAAGCGTCGAAATGGCTGAACGAATAGACCTGCTTGGTCTCGTGGTTGTTGAGCGTTCCATTCGGATTGATCGTATACTGACCCGGCTGGGAGGCCCTGAAAATATACGAGAATGACACCCGGTCATCGATCACAAAGAAGAACGGCAGGTCGGCGATGGGCTTCGCCTTCGCCTTGACCGGCAGGTCCGCCGCGCTGGCGAAGCCGACCGGTGCCAGAGCAGCAAGTGACAGCACCGCCGCTGCCAATGCTCTAATACGGTTGGACATTGTAGATACCCCCAAGTTGACAATCGAATTGATCACGGCCCTTGGAAGAACACTTGCGCCGTTCGCCAACGCTGAGAAGCCTCAACTTTTCCCATGGCGTGCCGCGCGATTCATCAATCATCGGCATTGCTGCAGTGCTTTGCGAACCGATCAAGCGTGCCGTCGCATAGCAGCGCGCAACCCAAGCGGCCCCCGCTTGAACATCTTCACTTTGTTTTGATTGCACTTTTCCGTGCACCTGGGCGCCGCGGGCCGCTGCCTCGCGAACGCAAATCGGTCTTGAGCGAGGCTGCACACAATGGAAAAATAGTGCACAATTTCGCAGCAAGGCTGCCTTGCCGGTTTCGATTTGTCAGGGACCGTTACAATTCTGCAACATGATTTTGGCTGGTTTTACCGTCATTTGCCGCCCTCGGTGACGCGAAGCACTGTTCCCCCGCCGTGGACCGAGCCGCCAGGCCCTGGGGAATCGCAGGCCCTCATCTGCCGAAGAGTTAGGCAATGGCTGACGCTTTTTCCCTACTTACCCCGGGGTCCAAACTGGCTCAGTATTCAGGCAGTCATTTCTCACTAGCCGCGTGATACCGAAATGTTGGATTCGACGCCTACCCGCCTGCATCCAGGCGAGACGCCGTTGCTTCAAACGGTCGGGTTGACCAAGCGCTATGGCGATTTTCTCGCCAATGACGCCATCGATATCGAAATCCGGCCACGGCAGATCCATGCGCTGCTCGGCGAGAACGGCGCCGGCAAATCGACGCTGGTCAAGACCATCTACGGGTTGATCCAGCCGAGCGAGGGCGAGATGCGCTGGCAGGGCGAGCAGATGGTTCTCGCCGGACCGTCGGAAGCACGCAGCCGCGGCATCGGCATGGTGTTCCAGCATTTCTCGCTGTTCGACAATCTCACCGTCGCCGAGAATGTGGCGCTGGGACTCGACGGCAAGGAATCGTTCAAGGAGATGTCCGCCCGGCTGGAGCAGGTGTCCCGTGTTTACGGGCTTCCGCTCGATCCAAAACGGGAGGTGTGGCAGCTTTCCGTCGGCGAGCGCCAACGCATCGAGATCGTCCGGGCCCTGATGCAGAATCCGAAGTTCCTGATCCTCGACGAGCCGACCGCGGTGCTGACGCCGCAGGAAGCCGATCAGCTGTTCGTGGTGCTGCAACGCCTGAAGGCCGAGGGCCGCGCGGTGCTCTACATCAGCCACAAGCTGGAAGAGGTGAAGCGGCTGTGCGACACCGCCACGATCCTGCGCGGCGGCAGGAAGGTCTCGACCTGCGACCCGCGGGCGGAGACTGCGGCCTCGCTGGCGCGCATGATGGTCGGCGCCGACATCATGGAAGTCAAAGCTCCTGCGGGGCGCAAAACCACGGTGCCGCGCCTCGTCGTCAACGACCTCAACCTGGCGCCCGACGATCCTCACGGCGTCCGGCTCGAACACATCTCGCTCGAGCTCAAGGGTGGTGAAATCCTGGGCATCGCCGGCGTCGCCGGCAACGGTCAGGACGAATTTTTCGCGGCACTCTCCGGCGAGCGACTGTCCCAGGATCCCGGCACGGTTGTGATCGACGGCATCGCCGCGGGCCATCTGTCGATCACGAAACGACGCAAGCTCGGCGCCGCTTTCGTGCCGGAGGAGCGCCTCGGCCATGGCACCGCGCCGCGAATGCGGCTCTCCGAGAACGCGTTGCTGACCGGACACGCCGCCAGCGGCATGGTGCAGCACGGCTTCGTCAATACCGCGGCAACCCTGGCGACCGTCGACCGCGCCACCGAAACGTTCGACGTGCGCAAGGCCAAGCGCGATCCCGAAGCCGCCAGCCTGTCCGGCGGCAACCTGCAGAAATTTGTGGTCGGCCGGGAAATCCTGCGCAATCCCGCCGTGCTCGTGGTCAGCCAGCCGACCTGGGGCGTCGACGCCGGCGCCGCCGCCGTGATCCGGCAGGCCCTGCTCGATCTCGCCGCCAACGGCGCCGCGGTGCTGGTGACCAGCCAGGACCTCGACGAACTGGTCGAAATCGCCGACCGGATCGCGGTGATGTTCCACGGCCGGCTGTCGCAGCCGATGGCGACCGCGGACGCCAGCCGCGAGAAGCTCGGCCTGTTGATGGGCGGAAGCAGTCTGGAACAAAAGGAAGCGGCGCATGCAGTTGGTGCTTGAGAAGCGGGCCGAGCGATCGAACGTGATCGCGCTGGTTTCGCCGCTGATCGCGATCGGCCTGACGATCGTGACCATGAGCATCCTGTTTGCGATCCTCAAGAAGAACCCGATCTCCGCGCTCGGCGTCTACTTCATCGATCCCCTCACCGACAGCTATTCGCTGCAGGAAATCGCGGTGAAGGCGACGCCGCTGGTCATGATCGCCATCGGTCTATCGCTTTGCTATCTCGCCAACGCCTGGAATATCGGGGCCGAAGGCCAGTTCCTGATCGGCGCCGTCGCCGGCAGCTGGCTGGCCGTGAAGACGCAGGGTACCGGCGCGGGCCCCTGGGTGTTGCCGGCGATGCTCCTGCTCGGCGCCGCGGCGGGCGCGCTCTATGCGCTGATACCGGCGATCTGCAAGGTCAAATTCGGCGCCAGCGAGATCCTCACCAGCCTGATGCTGGTCTATGTGGCGGATCTATTTCTCGATTATCTGGTGCGCGGTCCCTGGCGCGATCCCGCCGGCTTCAACTTTCCGACTACCGCCGAATTCGATCCGGTGGCGACCGTCCCGATCCTGATCGACGGCGGCCGCTTGCATCTCGGCGCGATCATCGCGCTGCTGGTCGTCGCCGCGGCCACCGTGCTGCTCGGGCGCACCATCAAGGGTTTCGAAATCCGCGTGGTCGGCGCCGCTCCTCGCGCGGCGCGCTTCGGCGGGTTCAATTCCAACCAGCTCGTGCTCCTGACGTTCGCGATCTCGGGCGCGCTGGCAGGCCTTGCCGGGATCATCGAGGTTGCGGGGCCGATCGGCCACCTGCAGCCGGGCATCTCCCCCGGCTACGGCTTCACCGCGATCATCGTCGCCTTCCTCGGACGGCTGAACCCGGTTGGAATATTAATTGCAGGACTTTTCCTCGCGCTCACTTTCATCGGCGGGGAACAGGCCCAGATCGCAATGAAAATACCGTTGGATGTCACCAAGGTGTTCCAGGGCATTCTGCTGTTCTACGTGCTCGCCTGCGATTCCCTCATTCTCTACCGTTTCCGGCTGATCTTTCCGTCCCGACAGGTGTCCCGTGGAGCTGGCTGAGGCGATCATTCTCTCGGTGCTCGCGGCTTCCACGCCGCTATTGATCGCGGCCACGGGAGAACTGGTGACCGAGCGCTCCGGCGTGCTCAACCTCGGCGTCGAGGGCATGATGATCGTGGGCGCGGCCTGCGGCTTCGGCGGCGCCTGGCTCACCGGTTCCATCATCATCGGCGCGCTCTGCGGCATGGTGGCGGGAACCCTGCTGTCCCTGATCTTCGCTGGCATGACGCTCGGCCTCGCCGTCAACCAGGTCGCATCCGGACTGGCCCTCACCATCCTCGGCATCGGCCTGTCAGGCCTGATCGGCGCCGGCTTCGTCGGCGAGCGGATCACCCCGGCGCCGCATCTCCACCTTCCCTTCCTGACCGATATTCCGCTGGTCGGTCGCATCCTGTTCGGTGAGGACGCCTTCGTCTATCTGTCGCTGGCGCTGGTCGTCGGCATCTGGCTGTTTTTGTACCGGACGCGGGCCGGACTGATTCTGCGGGCCGTCGGCGACAATCACATTTCGGCGCATGCGCTGGGATATCCGGTGCTGCGGATCCGGACGCTGGCGGTGATGTTCGGCGGCGCCTGCGCGGGCCTCGCCGGCGCCTATCTGCCGCTGGCCTACACGCCGTTCTTCATTCCGGGCATGACGGCCGGCCGCGGCTGGATCGCGCTGGCGTTGGTGGTGTTCTCGTCCTGGCGGCCGGGCCGGCTGGTGGCCGGCGCCTATCTGTTCGGCGCGGTGACGATCCTGCAATTGCACGCGCAGGGCGCCGGGATCGGCATCCCGTCGCAGTTCATGTCGGCATTGCCCTATCTCGCCACCGTCATCGTGCTCGTCCTTATTTCGCGCGCACGAACCGGCGGCTCGACCGCACCGGCGGCGCTCGGCACCGTGTTCGTACCCGATCGATGAATACCCCGAGCGCGCGCGATGGGGCGCGCACGCTCGGGGACCGTCAGTCCACCCCTTTGAGTCAGGAGAAACCCATGAGAAAGATTCTCGTCGCGGCGACGGCGGTAATCCTCGCTGCCGGCGCAAGCATGTTCGGCGCTTCCGCGGCCGACAAGCTCAAAGTCGGATTCATCTATCTTGGTCCGGTCGGCGATTTCGGCTGGACCTACCAGCACGAATTGGCGCGCCAGGCCGTGGTCAAGGAATTCGGCGACAAGGTCGAGACCACCTATCTCGAAAACGTCAGCGAGGGCCCCGATGCCGAGCGCTCCATCGAGCAGCTGGTGCGCGCCGGCAACAAACTGATCTTCACCACCTCGTTCGGCTACATGGAGCCGACGCTGAAGGTCGCCAAGAAATATCCCAACGTGCATTTCGAGCACGCCACCGGCTTCAAGCGCGACAAGAACATGTCGATCTATAACGGCCGGTTCTACGAGGGCCGCTACATCCAGGGCGTCATCGCCGGCAAGATGTCGAAATCCGGCGTGCTCGGCTATATCGCCTCGTTCCCGATCCCGGAAGTCATCATGGGCATCAACGCCACGATCCTCGGCGCCCAGACCGTCAATCCCAACATCAAGGTCAAGATCATCTGGGCCAACACCTGGTTCGATCCCGGCAAGGAGGCCGACGCCGCCAAGGCCCTGCTCGACCAGGGCGCCGACGTCATCATGCAGCACACCGACAGCCCGGCGGCGATGCAGATCGCCAGCGAGCGCGGCAAGCTGGCGTTCGGCCAGGATTCCGAAATGATCAAGTTCGGACCGAAGACGCAGCTCACCTCGATCATGGACAACTGGGCGCCCTACTACATCGATCGCGTCAAGGCCGAACTCGACGGCAAGTGGACCTCGGAAGACACCTGGGGCGGCCTGAAGTCGAAACTGGTCGTGATGGCGCCCTACACTAACATGCCCGACGACGTGAAGAAGCTGGCGATGGATACCGAAACCGCCATCACCGAAGGCAAGCTGTTCCCGTTCAAATGCCCGGTCATCGACCAGGACGGCAAGGAAGTCGAGTGCAAGGGCGGCGACCACCTCGCCGATGGCCAGGTGCTCGGCATGAACTTCTACGTCAAGGGCATCGACGACAAGATTCCCGGTAAGTAACGCCGGGCACGCGCGAGAACCCAAAGGTCCGGACGGCAACGTCCGGGCCTTTCTTATCGAGCCGTGTCACCCCACCTGCATCGCGTGCGCGGCGGCGCTGTGGCGGCGGATCAGATCGGGCAAATCGAGCCCGGGGATGGCGCCGTCCGTCACCACCCATTTGCCTGCTACCATCACCCGGTCGGCACGGTGCGCGCCGCACAGCACCAGCGCCGCCAGCGGATCGCCGTGACCGGAAAAACGCAATTCGTCGAGCTTGAACAGTGCCAGATCGGCGGCCTTGCCGACCGCGATCTCGCCGAGTTCAGGACGGCCGACGCAGGCCGCCGACCCCTTCGTCGCCCAGCGCAGCGCGTCCTTGTGGCTGACGCGGGTAACGCCGTAGCGCGCCCGCTGCAGCAGGAACGCGGCGCGGACCTCCTGCATCAGATTGGATCCGTCGTTCGAAGCCGAGCCATCGACCCCGAGGCCGATGGCGACGCCCGCCTCCTCCATGTCACAGACCGGACAGCATCCCGACGCCAGAACCTGGTTGCTGCAGGAGCAATGGCTGATCGTGGTTCCGGCCTTGCCGAGCCGCTTCATCTCGCTGGCGTCGAAATGAATGCCATGCGCCAGCCATGTCCGCGCATTGAGCCAGCCACATTGCTCGAGATAATCGAGCGGCCGGCAACCATGCATCTGCTCGCAGAATTTGTTCTCGTCCTCGGTCTCCGCCAGATGGGTGTGCAGGCGGACGTCGAGCTTTTCGGCGAGGTCCGCGGTCGCGCGCATCAGCGACGTCGTCACCGAAAACGGCGAGCAGGGCGCCAGCGCGATCTGCACCATGGCATCAATGCCGCGCTGATGATGCCTTGCCACCACGCGCTCGCTGTCGGCGAGAATGGTATCCTCGTCCTGCACCACGCTGTCCGGCGGCAATCCGCCGTCGCGCTGCGAGCGGTTCATCGAGCCGCGCGTCAGCAGCACCCGGACGCCGAGCCGTTTGGCGACCGCGACCTCGATGTCGACGGCATCCTCCAGCCCCTTGGGAAAAACATAGTGATGATCGGTCGTGGTGGTGCAGCCGGACAGCAACAGCTCCGACATCGCCACGGTGACGCCGAGATCGAGCGCCTGCGGCGTCAGCCGTGCCCACACCGGATAGAGCGCCTGCAGCCACGGAAACAGCTCGCGGTCGAGCGCCGGCGGCAACGCCCGGGTCAGCGTCTGGTAGAAATGGTGGTGGGTGTTAATCAGCCCGGGCAACACCACATGGTCGCCGGCCTCGAAGAACGCCGCCGCCGAGCTGGGCTGGCCGCCCCTGGGTACCAGCTCGACGATCCTGCCGTTCTGGACGACAATGCCGCGCTCGGCGCCATCGGCGAGAATGCCCAGGGGATCCTTGATCCACATTGCGCGCGTGGGGTCCATGCTCTTACCATCTCCCGCAAGGTCGGAATTGCAGACGCCCCGCCATCCCTGCAATTCGAGGACCAGATCGATCGATAGCGGGAGTTGGCGTCGGACTTGCAAGAATTCTTACAGGGATAACCATCTCGTTGAAAGCACGGGCCCATCCATGGATTTGAACACCATCCGTGAAGTCGCGCGCCCGAACATGCGGGAGCAATTGCCCGCTTGGACGGCAGGCGACGCCTGGCTCGCGGGCGGCACCTGGCTGTTCTCGGAGCCCCAGGTCCATCTGCGGCGGCTGATCGATCTTGCCGACCTCAAATGGCCGGCGCTGACGATCGGCGACGCCGGCCTCTCGATCGCGGCGACCTGCACGGTGGCGCAGCTCGACGGCCTCGCCTGCCCGCCGGAATGGCTCGCAGCCCCCCTGATCGATCAATGCTGCCGCGCGTTCCTGGCGTCCTTCAAGATCTGGAAGACCGCGACCATCGGCGGCAATCTCTGCATGTCGCTGCCGGCGGGACCGATGATCTCGCTGACGGCGGCGCTCGACGGCATCTGCACGATCTGGAAGACCGACGGCAGCGAGCAGAAGATCGCCGTCGCCGACTTCGTCACCGGCAACAGCCGCAACGCGCTGGCGCCGGGCGAACTGTTGCGGCAGATCGACGTTCCGCTCGATGCGCTGAAGCGGCGCACGGCGTTCCGCCAGATTTCGCTGACTCCGCTCGGCCGCTCGGCCGCCCTGCTGATCGGCAGCCTCACCGGCGACGGCGCGCTGGCGCTGACGGTGACGGCATCGACGGCGCGGCCGGTCCGGATTTCTTTTGCGGACATTCCCGGCGCAGCCGAACTGCGCGAGGCGATCCGCCAGCACATCCCCGATGACCTCTATCATGACGACATCCACGGCAAGCCGGCATGGCGCAAGCACATGACGCTGCGGCTGGCCGAGGAAATTCGCGCCGAACTGCAAGGCCTGATCTGACCATGGCCTTCGAAATCAACGGCAAGCCATTTTCGGAAACGCCGCGCGCCGGTCAATGCCTGCGCACCTTCCTGCGCGAGCTCGGGCATTTCGGCGTCAAGAAGGGCTGCGACGCCGGCGACTGCGGCGCCTGCACCGTGTTGATCGACGGCGAGCCGGTACACAGCTGCCTGATCCCCGCCTTCCGCGCCGACGGCCATGCCGTCACCACCATCGAGGGCCTCGGCGGCGATGGCGGTACGCATCCGATGCAGCAGGCGTTCCTCGATGCGCAGGCGTTTCAGTGCGGGTTCTGCACCGCGGGCATGATCCTGACCTGCGCCTCGCTCAACCAGGCGCAGCGCCAGGATCTGGGCGCCGCGCTGAAGGGCAATCTGTGCCGCTGCACCGGCTATCGCGCGATCGAGGACGCGCTCGACGGCAAGACCAATGTCGAGGACGCCGCGGCAGGCGAAGCCTTCGGCCGCAGCCTGCCCGCCCCCGCCGGACCGCAGGTGGTGCGCGGCGCGGCGCGCTACACCTTCGACACTCAGATCGAGGGGTTGCTGCATATCAAGATGCTGCGCTCGCAGCACTCGCACGCCCGGATCGTGGCGGTCGACAAGACCGCTGCGCTTGAGGTTCCGGGCGTGCGCGCCGTGCTGACATCGGAAGACGCGCCGGCGCGCCTGTTCTCGACCGCGCGGCACGAGAAGACCTGGATGGACCCGGACGACACCCGCGTGCTGGACGACGTCGTGCGCTTCATCGGACAGAAGGTCGCCGCGGTGGTCGCGGAGACCGAGGCTGCCGCCGAAGAAGGCTGCCGCCGCCTTGAGGTCGACTACGAGATCCTGCCCGCGGTGATCGACCCGGCGGAGGCCATCGAACCCGGGGCGCCCGCCATCCATCACGACAAGACGGCCGAGCAGCGGGTCGTCAATGCCGCGCGCAACATCGTGGCGGAGGCCCACGGCGAATTCGGCGATGTCGCCACAGCCCTCGCTGGCGCCGCGGTCAGCTATCAGGGAACGTTCACCACCCAGCGGGTGCAGCACGCCGCGCTGGAAACCCATGGCGGCCTCGCCTGGGTCGACGCTACGGGCATCCTGAACGTCCGTTCCAGCACGCAGACGCCGTTCCTGACGCGGCGTGCGCTGACCGACATCTTCAATCTCGCGCCTGACAAGGTCCGGGTGTTCTGCGAGCGCGTCGGCGGCGGCTTCGGCGGCAAGCAGGAAATGTTCGTCGAGGATGTCCTGGCGCTGGCGGCGCTGAAGACCGGCCGGCCGGTCAAGCTCGAGCTCACCCGCGAAGAGCAGTTCATCGCGACCTCGACCCGGCATCCGATGCGCGTCACTGTGAAAGCGGGCGCCGACGAGAACGGCAAGCTGACCGCGCTGCAGCTCGACGTGCTCTCCAACACCGGCGCCTATGGCAATCACGCCGGCCCGGTGCTGTTTCATGCCTGCGGCGAGTCGATCGGCGTCTATAACTGCCCGAACAAGAAGGTCGACGCCGTCGTCGCCTATACCAACACCGTGCCGGCGGGCGCGTTCCGGGGCTATGGCCTGCCGCAGACGCTGTTCGCGGTGGAAGCCGCGATCGACGAACTGGCCAAGCGCCTCGGGCTGAACCCCTACGAGATGCGCCGCCGCAATATCATAAAGCCGGGCGATCCCATGCTGTCGCCTCCCGGCCCCGCGCATGCCGACGTGCTCTACGGTTCTTACGGGCTCGACCAGTGCCTCGACCTGGTCCAGCGCGCGATGCAGGCCGAGATGCCGAACAACGGACTTTCGGCGGACTGGCTGACCGGCGACGGCATCGCGCTGACCATGATCGACACCGTGCCGCCGGACGGGCATATCGCCGACGCCACGATTTCGCTGCGCGAGGATGGCGGTTTCGAGTTGACCGTCGGCACCGCCGAGTTCGGCAACGGCACCTCCACGGTGCACCGCCAGATCGCCGCAAGCGCGCTCCAGACCACGGTCGACCGGATCCGCTTGCGACAATCCGACACCGCCCATGGCGGTCACGACACCGGCGCCTACGGCTCGACCGGCACCTTCGTCGCCGGACGCGCGACGCAGGCGGCGGCGGAAAATCTCGCCGGCGAACTCCGGACGTTCGCCGCCGTCGTGACCGGGAGCAGTTCCGACTCTTGTATCCTCGACGCGGATTCCGCTGTTTGCGGCAAGCAGCGCCTGTCGTTCGCCGACCTCGCCGAGGCCGCATCCGCGCAGGGACGCGCCCTGACGGCGACCGGCACCTCGGAAGGCACGCCGCGCTCGGTCGCCTTCAACGTGCAGGGCTTTCGCGTCGCCGTGAACAAGGCCACCGGCGAAATCAGGATCCTCAAGAGCGTGCACGCCGCCGACGCCGGCCGGGTCGCCAATCCGATGCAGTGCCGCGGACAGGTCGAGGGCGGGGTCGCGCAGTCGCTCGGCGCCACACTCTACGAGGAGATGGTGATCGACGACGGCGGCCGGGTGACAAATCCCAAATTCCGCGATTATCATCTGCCGTCCTTCGTCGACATTCCGCGCACCGAGGTGTACTTCGCCGACACCACTGACACCATCGGGCCGATGGGCGCCAAGTCGATGAGCGAGAGCCCGTATAATCCGGTGGCTGCAGCGCTCGGCAATGCGCTGGCGGACGCCACCGGTATTCGATTCACGACAGTGCCATTCAAGCCGGACCGGCTCTGGCCGCTGCTGCAGCAGAAGTACGGGAAATAGCGGAGCTTGGCATGGATCGTGCTTTGGTTTCTAATCGGCCCGCTATGACAGTTCGGGCGTGCGGGGGTATCTGTCCATGAGTAGCGACGTTCATCCGGTCGACGAGGTTTTGCCGGTCCCGCGCCTGCTGGCGCTCGGCCTGCAGCACGTGCTGGTGATGTATGCCGGCGCGGTCGCGGTGCCCCTGATCATCGGGCGCGCACTGAAGCTGTCGCCGGAAGACGTCGCCTTCCTGATCAGCGCCGACCTGTTCGCCTGCGGCCTCGCCACGCTGGTGCAATGTATCGGCTTGCCCGGCATCGGCATTCGGCTGCCGGTGATGATGGGCGTCACCTTCGCCTCCGTCGGCCCGATGCTGTCGATGGCCGCGGCGCCCGATATCGGCCTGCTCGGCATCTACGGCTCGGTCATCGCGGCCGGCGTCTTCGGTATCCTGGTCGCCCCTTTCGTCAGCCGGCTGCTGCCGCTGTTTCCGCCCGTCGTCACCGGCACCATCATCATGGTGATCGGCATCTCCCTGATGCGGGTCGGCATCAACTGGGCCGGCGGCGGCCTGCCGACCCTGACCAAGGTGGTCGACGGCGTTGCCGGCGCGTTTCCCAATCCGGGCTACGGCCAGTTGCAGGGGCTGGGCATCGCGCTGTTCGTGCTCCTGATCATCCTCGGCCTGATCAAATGGGGAAGCGGCTTCATCGCCAATGTCGCGGTGCTGCTCGGTATCATCGCCGGCGCGATCCTGGCCAGCCTGCTCGGCGTCATGCATTTCGAAAAGGTCGCGTCGGCGCCCTGGGGCGACATCGTGATCCCGCTTCGCTTCGGCGTTCCGCAATTCCATCTGGTGCCGATCCTCACCATGTGCATCGTGATGATCGTGGTGATGATCGAATCGCTCGGCATGTTCCTGGCGCTGGGCGAGATCACCGGCCGCACCATCGACCGCGATGCGCTGACCCGGGGCTTGCGCGCTGACGGCGTCGGCACCCTGCTCGGCGGCCTGTTCAACACCTTTCCCTACACGTCGTTTTCGCAGAATGTCGGGCTGGTCAGCGTCACCGGCGTACGCTCGCGCTGGGTGACGGTGACCGGCGGCGCCATCATGTTGCTGCTCGGCCTGTTGCCGAAGATGGCGGCGCTGGTCGAAGCCGTGCCGCTGGTGGTGTTGGGCGGCGCCGGCCTCGTGATGTTCGGCATGGTGGCCGCGACCGGCGCGCGCATCCTCACCGCGGTCGACTTCAAGAACAACCGCTACAATCTGTTCGTGGTCGCGATCTCGGTCGGCTTCGGCCTGATCCCGCTGGCCGCGCCCGGCTTCTTCCGCAACCTGCCGCACGACCTGCAGCCGCTGCTGGAGTCCGGCATCCTGCTCTGCGCGTTCGTCGCCGTGGTCCTCAATGCGTTCTTCAACGGCGTCGGCTCGACTGCCGCCGCCGAGGCCGATGCCGCCACGGCGGCTTCGTCGGCGCAGCATGTGTGATTGACATTCGTCATGGCCGGGCGAGACCGTAGGGTGGGTTAGCCGAAGGCGTAACCCACCATTTGACGGCGCGCCCGGATTCGGTGGGTTACGCTGCGCTAACCCACCCTACGATTCGACGATCCATATTCAATTATCAAACAGCGTCGAGACGTGCGTTCGCATTCCCGCGGCGCGATCCGCCCGAGTTGTGCATCGGTTTCGCCCGCGCTCGATGAGCAGAGGGCGCAGGGAAGACCGGGTGCGCGCTGCACCCGCGGTCCCGTGTGCTGAAATGGTAGAATGCGCACACGAGCATACAGGTTCAGCGGAGGCAATCCGGCCTTCCCTGCGCGGTGGTTTACGGCTTATACCGCGCTCTCCCTGGTGACCGGGCTTTCTTGCCACCATCGCCGCCTGGATACTTCCACGCGACTTGACGCCAGCGTCGGGGCGCCAGGACCACACGGCTTCGCCGTCCGCCTCGCGCGCGCTCGTCTGTCGCGCGCTCGGCGTCCACCGCATCCCGCCCCATGTCCGTGACGATCGCGAGCGCCCCTCTGGCGGAGCAGGACGGGACGAGGCTATAGACTGATTTGCCACTTCTGAAAATCAGAATATTTTTGCACAGGGGGCTGGACAGGTTTTACTGATTTGCCCGTCGGGTTGATTTGCCGCAGGCCTCGGGACGAAGATTTCGCTTGCACGCGGGACGAAGCAGTATGTGTGAGAAAGGCGCCTCTTCCTCGAAATCGTCATTGCGAGCGCAGCGAAGCAATCCATCGACCAAGACGAAAAGTCTGGATTGCTTCGTCGCTTCGCTCCTCGCAATGACGAACGGGGCATAGGCGCGCTCCGCAGCATGAGAAGGACGTCAACTCCCCCGGTACGTCGAATAGCTCCAGGGCGTGACCAGGAGCGGCACGTGGAGATGGCCTTCGGGATCGCTCACCGCAAAGCGTAGCGGAATTGAATCTAGAAATGGCGGATCCGACATCGGCACCTGCCGGGCGGCGAAGTATTTTCCGACGTCGAACACCAGTTCGTAGCGCCCGATCGGCACCGGCCGGCCGCCGATCAAGGGCGCATCGGTACGGCCGTCCGCATTGGTGATCGCGCGCGTCACCACGCGGCTGGCGCCGAGCTCCGACAATTCCACCAGCTCGACCGCGATCCCCGCCGCCGGCCGGCCGCTATGGGTATCGAGCACATGGGTCGACAGCCGGCCTTGCACCTGCAACCGGTCGTCAGCGGTCACCAGCTGATCGAGGCGCAGCGCCGCGATCCGGCAAATCTCCGCGATCGACGTCCGGGTTTCCGTGAAAACATCATTGGGCAGGCGGCGTTCGAAGTCGCGCAGGATGGAGTCTTTGGTGTGACGCCGCACGCAAACGATGTAGGGAAAGCCGAACTTCGCGCGGTAGGCATTGTTGACGCGCTCGAACGCCTCGAACTCGGCGTCCGAAAGGCGGTCGAGGCCGACGCTGTTCTGTTCGGCATTGGATTCCGCCGTCAGCCCCGCGGCGCGCTGGGTCTTGTTGGCGAGATCGGGATGCGCCTCGATCAGGGCAAGACGCAGTTCGGGAGCAGCCCGATCGACCGCGCTCTTCATCGCCTCGAACAACGGCCGGACGCCGGCGAACGGCCGCGCCGAGGCTACCTGTTCGGCGATCCATGGCGAATACTCGAAGATATTCGCAAGCGACGCGACAAAATCGTCCTTGCTGCAGGTGTTGAGGTCGGCCAGCGTTTTTTGCGACATCGCCCTCACGCTCCCGTATCGAACGCACCGGCGGCGAGATGGGAAAGATTGGCGTGCCAGTGCTGCGCGATCTGCAGCCGCGTCGGCACCCAGACCCGCTCGTGCTTCATGATGTAGTCGAGAAACCGCGCCAGCGACGCCGCGCGCCCGGGACGTCCGACCACGCGGCAATGCAGCCCCACCGACATCATCTTCGGCGAGCTCTCGCCTTCGGCGTACAGCACGTCGAAACTGTCCTTCAGATAGCTGAAGAACTCGTCGCCGCCGCCAAAACCCTGCGCGTTGACGAAACGCATGTCGTTGGCGTCGAGGCTGTAGGGAATGATCAGATGCGGGCCGGCCGGGCCCTTGATCCAGTACGGCAGGTCGTCGGCATAGGAGTCGCAGGAATAGAGGAAGCCGCCGGCTTCCATCACCAGCCTGACGGTGTTGATCGAGGTGCGTCCGGTGTACCAGCCGAGCGGACGCTGGCCGGTGACTTCGGTGTGGATGCGGATGGCGTCGGCGATTTCCACCCGCTCCTCCGCCTCCGACATGTCCTTGTGCTCGACCCATTTCAGGCTGTGGCTGGCGATGTCCCAGCCGGCCTCCTTCATCGCCGCGACGATCTGCGGGTTGCGCTTCAGCGCCGTGGCGACACCGAACACTGTGGTCGGCAGCTTGCGCGCGGTGAACATCCGCCACAGCCGCCAGAAGCCGGCGCGCGAGCCGTATTCGAACATCGATTCGATGTTGGCGTGGCGCTGCCCCGGCCAGGGTTGCGCGCCCAGCACGTCCGACAGGAACGCCTCGGAAGCCCGGTCCCCATGCAGCACGTTGTTTTCGCCGCCCTCCTCGAAATTCACCACGAACTGCACCGCGACCCGTGCATTGCCGGGCCAGCGCGGATCGGGCGGGTTACGCCCGTAGCCGTGGAGGTCGCGAGGATAGCTGGCTTCGGCCACCTAGATTTCCTCGAAGCGTATCTTCTGCGCGCCCTTCCACAGCACGGCCTTGCCGAACGTCGCCAGATTCTCCAGGCCGGAGGTCAGGGTGATGAAATGATTTCCGGCAAGCTGTCCCATCTTGCTGGCAAAATGCACACCGCCATAGGCCAGCAGGATCTCGGTCTCGCTGATCCCGCCGGGATAGAGGATGATCTGGCCGGGCGCCGGATAGCTGGTGTGGTTCTCGTAGGAGACGCCGAAGTCGAGATCGCCGAGCGGCATCCAGACGCCCTCGCCGCTCCAGCGCACATGGATGGCCTGGCTCTCGAACGGCATGGCCTTGCGAAACGCCGCGCAGGTCTTCGGCGCCAGCGCTTCCTCGAAACGGGCCTGGAACGTGAAGTCGCCGGCATGGACGATGAGTTGGCTCATTCAAGGATCTCGTGCGGTTGAAGGAAAGTGGCGTTGACGAAATAGATTTGCAGCGGACGATTCCAGCCGATGATATCAAAAGCAAGGAACATTCCAACCGGCTGCCAAATTCTAGGCTTTTTGCAACTCCCGGCAAAGGCCGATCTCTGCCAGGGATGGCGGGCTTGCGCGCCGCGCCGGTCGAGCCTCGCCTATTCGTCCGGCCGCTTTCGTTCGTACGACAGACCGAAAATGCCGCTGCGGTGTACTTCCGGTTCCGGCGGAGGCGCCGGTGCGACCTCCGCCTGCGGTGGCGGCGGCGGCGGAGCCGGCAAGGTCTCGCACTTCATCGAATACACCAGCTTGCCGTCCTCGGTCCGGCCGATCGGCGCACAATTGTCGACCCGCGCGGTCGCGCTCTTATCGACCCGCGCTGTCGCGCTCTTGCCGACTCGCGCGGTCGCGCTATTGGGCACCAATTGGGTCTGCGCCCAGGCGGGCGGCGCGATCAGCAGAATGGCCAGTATCAGCTTCTTCATTGTCTTCTCTCGCGGCACAGAAGCGTTCGCAGCGACATTGAACCGGATTGGCCCAGGAAGTCGAGAGCACTCCGGCACAGCCGGCTGCCGAATATTTAGCCGCTATTTCCCTCTGATCAAGAAATTTGCTCGCCGCAACGTGATGGGCGACGGCGTGATCGCCCGCACCCCGATCATTATCTGAGCCTTGAAGGCGCCGGCCGCGAAGGATGGCAACAGGCGCCCGCCCCAAAGGAGATCAAGATGCGAAAGACAATTTTGACCATTCTAGCCGCGACATTGCTGGTGGCGTCGACGGCGCAGTTCGCCGCAGCCACCGAGCACCACCGGGCGCGCAAGGTTCACCGCACGCCGGCGCCGGTGAGCGAAACGCTGCGTAATTCCAACGCCTCTTTCGACGCTCAGCCCACAACATGGCCGCAGCCAAGCTCGACACCGCTTTATGACGAAGCGATGTCGCCGCCCGCGGGCCACTGAAGCCTGATCTGAACGTGAAGCCGGTCGCGCCCTCGCGGCCGGCTCACGCGCCGCCGCCCGACAGCAGCTTGACCAGCCGATAGAGATAATCCTCGCCCTGGTAGAACGATTTTATCAACACCCGTTCATCCTTGCCGTGGGCGCGGATGTCGTTGACGTCGCCGGCGAGACCGGAGTGACCGTAGGTCGGAATGCCGGCGTTGCGAAGATAGCTTCCGTCGGTGGCACCGGCGCTCATGGTCGGAAGCACGACGGCGGTGGGCCAGAATTCTTTCGTCAGTTTCTCGATCGACCCCATGATCTCCTCATGCAGGGCCGACGGCGCGCTCAACACCGGCTGATCGAGTTGGGTGACGGCGATCTGATCGTCCGCGAGCACGCGCTCCAGGGTTGCCTTG
>Ga0302157_10002419_pt1 | contig 21754 bp, 25 predicted proteins | sample I_Bog_N3_3_FD_193502 | JGI IMG/M metagenome (GOLD analysis project Ga0302157, IMG submission 193502) | Peat permafrost microbial communities from Stordalen Mire near Abisko, Sweden - I_Bog_N3_3 | ecosystem: Environmental > Terrestrial > Soil > Wetlands > Peat | place: Sweden: Abisko, Stordalen... | reverse complement strand
TTGGTTCGGAGGCTGGGGCGTGATGGGTTTCGAGAGCAGATAGTAGACGGTCTCGGTAGCGGCGCCGCCGCCGTTGTGGCGCTTGCATTCGCGCCTGCGACGAACGGCGCCGACGGCTTTCAGACCGGACAAAAGACGGATGCATTGCAGCCAGCCGATATGGTCGGTGACGACGGCGCTTTGCGTTTCTATTCGCTCACGCTCGCTGTCGACCGTCGGCTCACGGGCAACAATCATCTGGGCCTATGGGTCGGTGAGATAGCGTTCGACATCGCCGAACATCGCGGGCTGGTTGCCTTTCAGAGACTGACTATAATGGCCGCCCCGATTGACGATCTGTTCGGGGGTTTCCCTCTGACAACCCATCGCATCGCCGGTCACCGTGCGTCCCGGAAGGTTCAGGCGCCGCAAAAGCCGCGGAACCGCCGTCATCTCGTTCGATTTCTCCCTCGTCGGGATCTGCCTAAGGACTAGGCGTTCCTCGCACGACCAGGCGCTGACCATGTTCACGACGGGCTTCGCGTTCGCGCCGCCGCATGAGCGCCGCAGCGTCTTGCCCTCGATCACGACGACGCCGGCCGAATGCTGCGAAAACTCTTGCATGAACTGCGAAAAGCATTCGCCGAACGCTCCCGGATCGAGAAGCCGCGGGCGGGGCGCTATCGAATCGCGCTTCCGCACACAGAAGCAGGGACCAGGAAAGCTAGCCAGTCACCCAACGTGTAAAAAGCAAAAAGCCCGTGTCAATTAATGTGACTCTGTCAAATAAAGCCATCCTTCTCAAGGATGCTTAACCACATGTCAATCCTGTTAGCCCCCGTCGGGAAAGCCGGGGAGCGTTGAATGCTTGTACATTGCAGTTTTTTTTCGCGAGCCGGGATCACCGGTTCGAGCGCGAAATGCGACAACGCGCCCAAAACTGCCAATCAACATTTCGGACAATCAGCCCCGAACCCTGTCGAGATCAGAAATTCTGAGTCTAGGCCAAGTGTCGCTGAGCCTGTACCCTTCCGGCCAGGGATCCCCGGGGTTGAGCATGTGCTGATGAACCCCTGTGATCCACGCCCGGCCGGAGATCAGCGGAACGATGGCCGCACGGTCGGCGACCTGGGTCTCCGCGGCGATCTCACAATCGAACTGCGACTTGATGATCGAGTGGGCGAGATAGCGGTCTCCCACCCTCATCATGCCTCGGGCGTAAAGCGCCGCCATGCGCGCGCTGCATCCGGTTCCGGTCGGCGAACGGTCGATCTTGCCGGGCCGCACGACGACGGCGTTGGAGCCGATCCAAGCGCCGTCGCGCTTTTCCAGCGGGCCGGCGAACTGGCAGAACGAGATATGGGCCCAGTCCGGGTTTTCGGGGTGTACGAAGCCGAGTTGGGAATTGGCGGCAGCGATGATCTTCACACCGCACTCGGCGAGGTCGCGCGCTTCGTCGGGCGCTATGGCGAAGCCGAGCGACTTTGCGTCGACGATGACGAACGTATCGCCGCCGTAGGCGGTATCGACGACCAGTGTCCCCAGGCCCTCGACATCGAGGCGCGCATCGAGCCGGTCGACGAACGAGGGCAGATTGCGAACGGTGATCCGCTCCGCTTTTCCATTGCGGCATCGGGCTACTACCTTGACCAACCCGCCCGGGGCTTCGAGGGTCAGGCGAGTTTCCGGCTCAATCATCGGCAGGATGCCGGTATCCAGCAACACCGTCGCCACGCAGATCGAATTCGAACCGGACATCGGCGGGTTGTACTCCGGCTCCATGATGATGAAGCCCATGTCCGCTCCTGGCGTCTTTGGCGGAACCAGCAGATTGACATGGCGAAACACGCCGCCCCGCGGTTCGTTGAGCAGGAAGTTACGCAAGGCGCCGTCGCGGGCTATGAAACGCGATTGTTCCCATAGCGTCGCCCCCGGTGGCGGCGCGACGCCGCCGACGATGACGTCGCCGACCTCGCCTTCGGCATGGCAGGAAACGATGTGTATGATCTTGGTGGTTCGCATGCCCCCCCTGTTTAAGGCTTCCTCGCCGCCTCCGCCAGCCGCCGCATAGCCACTTCGGTCATCCGCGCCAGCGCCTTACGATCGGAAAAATCCGCGACCTGGATCGGAGCGCCGTAATACACGTCGCATTCGAGCCCGCCGTCGGCGAGAAACGCCAACAAATGCGGCAAGAACTTCATGTCGCCGTACCAGGCGACGCGCGCCATTTCGCGGCGGTCGAGCGCAAGGCCGCCGAGCCGCTTGAAATGCAAATAGAGGGGCTGAACGACGCCGCCCGCGGCGCGCGCCGCCTCAAAATGCGACGAGCGGAATTTCAGCAGCCGGACGCCGTCGCCAGTCGTCGCCTCGGCGAACAGCACCACCGGCTCACCGGCGCGCATCGCCGCCGCCATATCCGCATTGACGTTGGGGATCGTACGCTTACGCTGGCGGTCGACATAGACGACCCCCTGCAAGTTCGCCACCTGCCGGCCGAGGAACGGGCCACCGATCTCCTTCTTGGCAAGAAAGGTCATCGGCTCCAGCGACCCCAGGATCGGAATGTCGAGCCAGGAGACATGGTTCGAAACGATCAGCCTTGGCCCCGCGGCGCTCGGCGCCCCGAGCCGACGCACTCTCACTCGCAGAATCGCGCACAGCAGGTGATGGAACATCACCGGCGTCGCATGGCCGCAACGCAAGTTCCGCGCCTGCGCCAGCCGGCGCGGTGGTCCGAAAACGCCAAGAAACAGTCCCGCGAGCGGCAAGCCAAACACGACTCGCGGAAAGCTCATCCTCAGAGGTCCCGCCGCATTATCCAGGCGCTGGCCAGCGTCCCGTCGCCGCGCCGATAATAGCCACCGCGCTCGCCGACCTTGACGAAGCCGAAACGCTTATAAAGCGCCACGGCCGGCGCATTGTCCGGATCAACTTCGAGAAACATCGTCTTCACGCCGAGCAATGCGGCATGGCGCAGGTGTTCGGCGAGCATTTCGCGGCCGACCCCATGTCGCCGCCATGCCGGCGCTGCCGCGATGGTCAGGATTTCGGCCTCGTCCGCCGCGCGCCGCGAAAGCGTGAAGCCGCGCAACGCCAGGGTCGCCGGGTCGAGCGCCGCGGTGCCGAGCGCAGCGGCGCCGGAAAGCAGCGCCTCGATCTCTTGCGCCGGCCAGGGATGCGCGAAAGAGACGGCGTGGATGGTGGCGCATTCCTCGGCGTGCTCCGCGCGCAACGGACCGAGACGCGAGGCCGACGGCTTGCTCCACGGAAAAACCACGGCGTTCAACCCTCGGCGCGAGCGATCGTCGCGGCTTGGCTTGGTTGGGCGTCGGGCGGTTTTACGTAGATCGGACGCGGCGGCGCGCTCACCGGGTCGAGAGCCAGACCTGCGCGCGCAATGGCGACGATGTCGGGAAACGGCGTCGCCTGGGAGAAATCGAAATCGCCGCCCGAGCGCGCCGTCTCCTCTGCGATGATCGGCGCCGCGTTGCCGCACAGGCGCGCCGTGCCGCCGCCTAGCAGACGGACCGCGTCACGCAGTTTGGCGACCCGCGGGGCAAACAGGGGTCGCCCCGACGGCTCGAACAGCTGGAAGTAGACTTGCCCGTGGTTGGCGTCGATCGCCGCGATGATGACCCCCGGCCGGGGATCGGCCAGCAACGGACCGGCGAAGGCGACTAGGCTGGAAACGCCGATGACCGGCGCACCCAAAGCGATGCCGATCGCCCGTCCCATGGCGAGGCCGATACGAATGCCGGTGAACGATCCCGGGCCGACGCAAACTGCGATGCGGCCGAGGGTGGGAAAGCCGCCCTCGATCTTTTCCATGACGCGCTGAACCATCGGCGCCAGCGCCTCGGCATGGCCTTTCGCCATCTCGCTCGATTCCGATGCCAGCGTTGACCGCAACGCCGAGTCATACACGGCGACGGAGCAAGCGCCGCAGGAGGTATCTATCGCCAATACGCGCATAAAATCCTAACGGGTGATCAGGGTGCCGGCCCCGTGGTCGGTGAGCAGTTCAATTAGCACGGAATGCGGCGTTTTGCCGTCGAGAATCACCACGCCTTCAACGCCACGCTCGACCGCGTAGATACATGTCTCGACCTTGGGGATCATGCCACCAGTGATCGTGCCATCGGCGATCAACTCGTGGATCTCGCTGATTCTGAGCTGCTTGATCAGATTCTTGTCCTTGTCGAGCACGCCGGGCACGTCGGTCAGGAACAGCAAGCGCTTCGCCTTCAGCGCGCCCGCGACGGCGCCGGCGAAAGTGTCGGCGTTGACGTTGTAGGTCTGCCCATCCTCGCCCGCCGCGATCGGCGCCAGCACCGGAATGAGATCGCGGCCGAGAATCTGCTCGAGCACGGTCATATCGATCTTGTCGGGTTCGCCGACGAAGCCGAGGTCGACATAATCCTCATGGTCGCCGCCGGGCCCTGGGGGTCGCGTCACCTTCTTCGCGGTCACCATGTTGCCGTCCTTGCCGCACAGGCCGATGGCGCGGCCGCCCTGGGCGTTGATCGCGCCGACGAGCTGCTTGTTGATAGAGCCCGCGAGCACCATCTCGACGATCTCGACCGTCGGCTTGTCGGTGACGCGCAGGCCGCCGGAAAACCGCGATTCGATACCGAGTTTCTTCAGCATCGCGCCGATCTGCGGCCCGCCGCCGTGAACGACTATAGGATTCACGCCCGAAAGCTCGAGCAGAACCATGTCGCGCGCGAATTCGCGCTCCTTCGCCTCGTCGCCCATGGCGTGGCCGCCATATTTCACCACAATGGTCGTGTTGTCATAATGCAGCATATGCGGCAGGGCCTGCATAAGGATTTCGGCCTGTTCCTGCGGACTGGCTTTCAGCGCGTCAGTCATTTCGGCTCCGGGAGGAAAGGTGCGCGACCTTCTAACGAGTCAGGGACTGGGTAGCAATCGCGACTTGCGCGCCGCCGGCCAGCGGATTCCAGGATCGTCCGGTTCACGCTTCCCTCTTCACCGTATTGGGCAGGGTGAGGAAGTCCAGTTCCGTCTCAAGTTCGAAGCCCCGATAGGGAACCGAGCGATCGTGGTCCAGCATCTCCCAATCAAAACGCGCGTTCGGCGCCGCCCCATCGACGCGCAAGCAGGAACCAGAGATGAAGCTCGCGGCTTCCGACAGCAAGAAGACGATCGCGGCGGAAACCTCGGATTCCGTGCCGAAACGCTTCAGCGGCACGTGGCTTTGTTGATTCTGAAATTTGGCGCGCATCTCGGGCGGATAGTTCTTCAGTCCCGAAGAAGCGATGAAGCCCGGCGCCACGGCGTTGACGCGAACGCCGGCATAGGCCCATTCGACGGCCGCGGTCATGGTCAGGTTCAACATCCCGGCGCGCGCGGCGCCGGAATGGCCCATGCCCGGCATCGAGCGCCACATGTCGGCGAGAATGTTGACGATCGCGCCCCCATGGGCCTCCATCGAGTTGCGGAAGCATTCGCGCGCCATCAGGAATCCGCCGGTGAGATTGTTGCGCACCACGGCGTCCCAGCCGTTGGGCGAGATGTCCTTGAGCGGCGAAGAAAACTGTCCGCCGGCATTGTTGACGAGCCCCGAGATCGGCTGGCCCGCGCTCAGCACCTCCTGGATCGTGCGCGTAACATCGTCGGGCTTGCGGATGTCGCAGATGTGGCAGGTCGCCGGAAAGGCGTCAGTCTCGGCGATCTCGCGCGAGACGGCGGCGAGTTTGTCGGGATTGCGTCCCACCAGAGCCACCGCGGCGCCCAGCGCGGCCAGTTCATGCGCCGTGCATCGGCCGATGCCGCTGCCGCCACCGGTGACGATGATGCGCTGGCCGGCGAACAGGTTTGGGCGAAATACGGATCTGTAGGTCATTCGGGCCTCCCGTTGCGCTCGGATCTTGTCACCGGCGCTTCCCCCGCTACTTGTTCACCTGCGCTACCGCAAACCCCGCCTTGCCGGCATAGCCCTTGACGATCGCTTCGCGCTCGGCGTGGCCGAGCACTTCATCGACATGCTTGAATCCCGCGGGCGCCCGTTTTTCCACTTCGTCAATGACGCGCTCGGGCCCGCCCTTGCGGTTGAGGCGGACGATCTCGCCGGTCTTGGCGAGCCGCTCTTCCTCGTATTCATACAGCGCGCGCATGGGAGTCTCGGCCTTGCGCAGAGCGTCGGCCAACTCGCGGGCGTCGAGGATCGCCTGTGCGGCGCCGTTGGAACCGACCGGATACATCGGATGCGCGGAATCGCCCAGAAGCGTGACGCGGCCAAAACTCCAAGCGAGCAGCGGATCGCGGTCGCACATCGGATATTCCCACGCCGTCGGCGTCGCGCGGACCAAAGCGGCGACGTCGACGCCCGGCACGATAAACCGCGACGCGTAGGGCAGCACTTCCTCGAGTCGCGAGGTGCGCGACCAGGAATTGATCGGCGGCGGCGTGAGGTCGCCATCGGCGACGCGGGCGACGATCGCCCAGTTGGTCAGCGGCTTGCCCGAGTCCGCGCCCGGCGCGATCGGGTAAAGCGCCAGCTTCAGCCCCATGCCGCCGGCGATGTACATTGAGCGGCCGGAGAGGAATTGCGGCCATTCAATCGCGCCGCGATACAACATCGCGCCCTGCCAGTTCGGCCGGCCCTCCTTGGGGTAGAACTTGCGCCGGATCACCGAATGAATCCCGTCGGCGCCGACGAGTATTTCGCCGCGCACCGTCTCGCTTGAGGCGCCGAGCGCGGAATCGACGAAATGCGCGGTGACGCCGCCCTCGTCTTGGAAGAAGCCGGTCAGGCGCCGCCCGGTGCGCACCGCATCCGGCCCGAGTTCGTTGACGACTGCGTCGAGGATTACCTTTTGCAGGCGCCCGCGATGGATCGAGAATTGCGGATAATCGAAGCCGGCCTCAAGTCCGCGCTTTTCCTGCCAGACCTTCTGACCCTGGCGATTGACGTAAATGAGTTCCTTGGTGCGGACCGCCACCGCGTCGAGCGCCGTCAACAGGCCGAGCAGCGAGAGTTCCTTGATCGCGTGCGGCAGAATGTTGATGCCGACGCCGACCTCGCGGATTTCGGTCGCCTGTTCATAGACGACCGACCTGATGCCGCGCCTGTGCAGCATGAGCGCCAGGGTCAGGCCGCCGACCCCGCCGCCGGCGATAAGGACCGTCATGAGCGCGCTCCTCAGTTGGTTTCGGGCGGCGGCAGGAAGTCCACTTCGTGTCGCGCCGCCAGCGCGACGACTTCCGCCGGCGTCTGCTCGGCCATGTTATGGATGCCCCAGAACAGATCGTAGAGCCGACGCGTCGGCGTCACCCAGAACATGCATTTCACCGTGCGGCCCGTCTTGTTGAAGATGCCATGCGGGATGCCCTTGGGCATGCGCACCAGATCGCCGGAAACGGCGAAGGTCTCGCGGCCGTCGAGCGCCAGATCGAGCCTGCCCTCGAACATGTAGATGAATTCGTCCTGCGATGGATGGATGTGCGGCGGCACGAACGTGTCCGGCGGGAAGGTGGCGTGCCAGACGAAGGCATCGTCGCTCAACGCCTTGGGCACATAGGTTTGTCCGAGAATGTTCCAGGAGATGTTGTCGAGGCCTTCGCCGGCCTTGGTGACGCCTGGAGGCAGCGAGCTCATGGGGTTTTCCTCGTGTGGTTCAAGACGTGGCGCCCAGATGTAGGAAACGTTCAGCGGTTTCGGGCCGGGCGCGAAAGTCGGCGGGCGAACCCGTCCATACGACGCGGCCTTTTTCGAGGATCGCCAGCCGGTCGGCAAGGCGCAGCAGCGAGGCGAGATTTTTGTCGATGACGAGGGTGGAAAGGCCGTCGCGCTTCAGACGTTCGAGGCACGCCCAGATTTCGGCGCGAATGCGCGGCGCGAGCCCCTCAGTCGCTTCATCGAGCACCAGCATTCGGGGATTGGTCATCAGCGCGCGGCCAATCGCGACCATTTGTTGTTCTCCGCCGGAGAGACGGTTACTCAAACGATAACGATCTTCGGCCAGGCGCGGCAACAATTCATAAATTTTGGTTAACGTCCAAGGCCCGTCGGGACGACGGGTCGCGACGAGATTTTCCTCGACCGTCAGCGTCGGAAAGACGCGGCGCCCCTCCGGCACGAGGCCGAGGCCCAGCCGGGCAATCTCATGGGAGGGCTTGCCAACCAGTTCGACGCCGTCGAAGGCGATACGCCCGCCGGTCGGCGTGACCAAGCCGAAGATCGCGCTGACCGTCGTCGTCTTGCCCATGCCGTTGCGACCGATGAGCGCCAAAGTTTGCCCGGCGCCGACTTCGAGGTCGACGCCGAACAGGGCGGGCTGGCCGCCGTAACCGGCGCGAAGGCCTTCGACCTTCAGCATCAGGCGAATTCCTCGTCGCCGAAATAGGCGGCGCGCACTTGAGTGTCGTCGCGGATCGCCGCCGCCTCGCCGGAGGCGAGCACCCGGCCGCCGACCAGCGCGGTCAAGTCGTCGGCGAGGGCGAAGACCGCGGCGACGTCATGCTCGACGAGTACGATCGTGTGCTCGCCCTTCAGCGATCGGAGGAGAGCGATGCCTGCCATCGTGTCCTCATCGCCGAGGCCGGCGAAAGGTTCGTCGAGCAACAGGATTTTGGGCGCCAGCGCCAGGGCGGCGGCGATTTCCAGCACGCGCTTTTCACCGTGAGAAAGAGCGCCCGCCAATGTCGGCGCCCGGGCCGCGAGCCCGACCCTGTCCAGCGCCGCGTAAGCGCTGGCGCGAATGTCCGCTTCGCGGTCGACGCGGCCGAAGAAGCGGAAGCTCGAACCGCGACGGGCCTGGACGGCGAGCGCGACATTTTCCAGAGCGGTGAATTCGGGAAGGATCGAAGCGATCTGGAAGGTGCGGGCGACGCCGGCGCGCGCGCGTTCAGGCAAGGTCAAAGCGGTGATGTCCTGACCGTCGAGCCAAATGCGCCCTGCGTCGGGCTTCAGCACGCCTGACATGAGATGGATCAGCGTCGTCTTGCCCGCGCCGTTGGGGCCGATCAGGCCGTGCAGGCGGCCGGCGCGAAACTCGAGGCTGACGTCATCGGTGACGCGCAGCGCGCCAAAGCTCTTGGCGAGGCCTTGCAGGCTGAGCGTCGCCGCCGTCACGGCCGCCTCATGCGCGCAAAAAACCCGGCAAGGCCGCCGCGGCCGACGAGCGCGACCAGCGTCAGCATCGGCCCGAAGATCATGTTGGCGTGTTCGGTCCAGGTCGAAAGCTGTTCACTGAGGATCACATAAGCGACGGCGCCGACGATCGGTCCCCACAGCGAGCCGACGCCGCCGAGGATCGCCATCGCCAACAATTCGCCCGAACGTTGCCAGCCCTGATAGGCCGGCGATACGAAACCGGCTTGCTCGGCGAGCAGCACGCCCGCAGCGGCGCAGATGGCGCCGGAGATCGCGCAGGCGACGAGCCGATAGCTGAACGGTTCGAAGCCCGCCGCTTGCGCCCGCAGCGGGTTTTGCCGCGTCGCCGCCAGCACGCGGCCGAAGCGCGAGCCGACGAGCCGGTCGATGACCGCATAGGCGAGAATCAACAACACGAGCGCAAAGGCGTAAAACGCGCGGTCGTCCTCGAGAACCGCCGAGCCGAGCAGCTTGCCGCGAGCGTCGAGCGTCGTCCCGTCGTCGCCGCCGAAGGCCGAGAGCGAAGCGGCGAAGAAGTACAACATCTGTCCGAACGCCAGCGTGCTCATGATGTAATAGACGCCGGTGGCGCGCAGGGAAATCGCGCCCGTGGCGAGTGCGAACAGCGCGCCGACTCCAATCGCGACCAGCAATCGAACCCCGATTTCATCGACGCCGAGCGCCGCCAGAATCGCGACGCTGTAGGCGCCAAGCCCGAGATAGGCGCCGTGGCCGAAAGAGACGAGCCCCGCCTGTCCCATTAGATAATCGAGCGCGAGCGCCGCCAGGGCGAAGATGAGGCCGCGCGCGCCGAGATTGAGCAAATAGGAATCCACGCCGGCGCGCAGGACGAGCGGCGCGACCGCGAGCACGGCGAACACGATCAATACCGGCGCACCCCAGGCCCGCGAACGGCGTATGGCTTCCGGCGCGAAAATACTCATGATTTGGCAGGGAACAGGCCGCTCGGGCGCCAGAACAGCACGCCGGCCATCACGATATAAATCAGCATCGGCGCCAGCGACCGCGCGGCCTGGCTCGCCACCGAGCCGCTGAGCACGAGTTTTAGCGCCGGCACGCCGAAAGCGCGGCCGAGTACATCGACGAGGCCGACGATCAGCGCGCCGAGGAAGGCGCCGCGAACCGAACCGACGCCGCCGATGACAATGACGACGAAAGCGAGGATCAGCAGATTGTCGCCCATGCCCGGCTCAACCGATTGAATCGGCGCGACGAGCGCGCCGGCAAAGCCGGCCAGCATCGCGCCGAAGCCCGCGACCCGGGCGAACAGTTGACGAATGTCGACGCCGAGCGCGGCGACCATCGGCGCGTCGCTGGCTCCGGCGCGCACGAGCATGCCTACACGCGTGCCGTTGACCAACCAGGCGAGTCCGAGCGCGACCAACAACCCCGCCCCGATGAGCGCGAGGCGATAGACCGGATACAGCACGCCGCCGACGAGGCGCACGTTGCCCGACAGCAAGTCCGGCGTCGGCACGGACAAAGGCGCCGCGCCCCATATGACCTTGACGCTTTCGTTGAGAAACAGGATGAGGCCGAAGGTCGCCAATATCTGGTCGAGATGCTCGCGGCCATAGAGGCGACGGAAAACGGCTCGTTCCAGCACAAGCCCAACCATTAGGGCCGCCGGCAAGGTCAGCGCAAGGCCGATCCAAAAGTTTCCCGTCCAGCCGACGAACATCGCCGCGAGATAGGCGCCGATCATATATTGGACGCCATGGGCGAGATTGATGAAATCCATCACGCCGAACACCAGCGTCAGCCCAGCGGCGATCAGGAACAACAAAACCCCGAGCTGCAGCCCGTTGAGCATCTGGACGAGAAACAGCGAGGTCGACACCGCCGCCGCGCCGTCATTTCATCTGGCAGTCTTTTGCATAATCGTCGCCGAAGTCGGAGAACACCTTTTCGACGATTTCCGTTTGGTACTTGCCATCCGGACGCTTGGCGACCTTGACCAGATAGAAGTCCTGAATCGGATAATTGTTGTTGTTGAACTTGAAGGAGCCGCGCAGCGAGACGAAGTCCGCCTTCTTCAGCGCAGCGGCCAGAGCGTCGTGATCGGCGAGCTTGCCGCCGGCGCCCTTGATCGCGCTGTCGATCAGCAGCGCCGCGTCATAGGCCTGCATCGCATAGGTGCCGGGCACGAAGCCATAGGCCGCCTCATAGGCCGCAACGAAAGCTTTCGACTGCGGATTGTCCATGTTGGGCGCCCAATTGGCGCCGGCGAGATCGCCGACCGCGTCGTCTTTCTCCGCCGGCAGCGTCGACTCGTCGGTAGTGAACGCGGAAAGGAAAGGAATTTCGCTCAAGCCCGCCTGCTTCCATTGCTTGACGAGGTTAATTCCCATGCCGCCGGGCATGAAGGTGAAGAACACTTCGGGCTTCAACGTCGCGACCTTGGCGAGCTCGGCCGAGAAATCAAGTTGGCCGAGCGGCGTGAACGCCTCCTCGAGAATTTCACCTTTGAAGTCGTGCTTGAAGCCGGCAAGCGAGTCCTTGCCGGCCTGATAGTTCGGCTCCAGCACGAAGGCGGTCTTGTAGCCTTTCGTTTGTGCATATTTTCCGAGCACCTCGTGCACCTGATCGTTCTGATAGGAGGTGACGAAGAAATTCGGATTGCAAGACTTTCCCGCAAAATTCGACGAACCGGCGTTGGGGCTGATGAGGAACACGCCGCTCTCCGTCACCGGCTTTTCGATCGCTTGTAGGACGTTGGAGAAGATCGGACCGACGACGAAATTGACGTTGTCGCGCTGGAGGAGGCCCTTGACTTTGGTGACCGCCGCATCCGGCTTCAACTCGTCGTCCGCGACGATCACTTCCGCCGGCAAGCCGCCGAGTTTGCCGCCGAGGGTCTTGACCGCAAGCTGGAAGCCGTCGCGCACTTGGCCGCCGAGCACCGCCGAGGGGCCCGAGAGGGTGACGATGAGGCCGATCTTGACACCGTCGTCGGCGCGGGCGGCGGAGGCCGAAAGGGCGAGACAGCCGGCGGCGAAAGCGGCGGCGCGGCGCAAGACGCTGATGTCCATGGGTCCCCTCCGGATAGTTGAAGTTTCGAGTATGGAGTTTAGCGACGAAATTTGATCTGCGTCAACATCAACGAAACGGCGCCAGCCTGACCTCAAACGAACATCCCGCGATCCCGCTCCACGCAGGCGACGATATGCTCGTGCGCGGCGCGGATGCGTCCCAGAGCGCGCGAGTCCTCGTGAGTGACGATCCAATAGGCGCGCGACGCCCGCCTTTCCGGGAGCACGCGTAAAAGGTCCGGGAATTTGTGCGCGATGTAATCGTGGACTACCCCGAGCCCGACGCCGGCGCGAAGGGCCTCCAGTTGAGTTACGGCGCTGGCGCATTCGAACTGCGTCGGCTGGCCGTCATAGAGTTCACGCACGTAATCCAGCGCCGTGGAAAATGCGTATTCCTCGACATAGCCGATAAGGCGGTGATGGCCGAGTTCAGTTACATCGTTAGGCGCGGCTCTCTCGCGCAAGTAGTCGGCACTGGCATAGATCCCCAGCGAATAATCGGTGAGGCGGCGGGCGAAAAAACGGCCGGTCTCGGGCTTGTCTAGGCCGATGACGATGTCGAGTTCGCGCCGCGCCAGGGGGGTGAGTTGCGGCAGCGGCGCGAGTTGCAGCCGGACGGCCGGGTGCCTTTCGGCGAATTCGCGTAAAGTCCCCGCCAGATAATATGTGGAGAAGCCGTCGGGCGCGCCGATGCGCACGTCGCCCGAGAGTTCCACATCGATATCGGAGACCTCCGCCTGGGCGTGCAGAAAGGCGCTTTCCATCTGCTCGGCGGCTAGAAGAAAACGCTCGCCAGCGCTGGTGAGTTTTACCCCCGTAGTGCGCCGGTCGAACAGCTTTCCGGCGAGCGCCGCTTCCAGCGACGCGACCCGCCGGCTCGCGGTCGCGTGGTCGAGCCCCAGCCGCCGCGCGGCGGCGACGAACTGCCCGGCGCGGGCGACGGCGAGAAAGACGCGAACGTTATCCCAATCCATGGCGCGGAGTCCTTCGCGTGGTCGCTCAACGCTCTGCGAACAGGTCGGTCGGCGCTGAATTTGTGTAGTGCGCTTCATGCGCCAACAGCCAAGCCTTGCGGCGCAATCCTCCGCCGTAGCCTGTGAGCGCGCCATCCGAGCCGATAACGCGGTGGCACGGTAGGACGATGCTGATGGGATTGGCGCCGTTCGCGGCGCCGACGGCCCGGACCGCTTTTCGCCGCCCGAGTCGCTTGGCGAGATCGCCGTAGCTGGTCGTTTCGCTGGGAAGGATTTCGCGCAGCGCCATCCAGACCGATTTTTGAAATTCGGTTCCGCCAGTTGCGACGCTAATCTCGTCGAGCGCTCTGAGATCGCCGCAGAAATAGCGCCTGATCGAAGATAGGATCGCGACCGGCGCAGGCGCGCTCTCGAGTACGAAGTCGCCATAGTGAAGGCGCAGAAGCTGCAGCATTCGCGGCTCGAAGTCGGCGAAATCGAGGACTCGCAATCGGCCATCTGCATCCCAAGCTATCAGGATGTCGCCAATCGGAGAATCGCAGCGATCAAGCGACAGAAGCATTGACCGAATCCTTATGCCCCGCTCGCGCGGACGAGGCGCTCTTAGCACATTTCCGCACAACCGATGCGCAATCTCTTCGATTGCCGTGCAGAAACTCCAGGGGCATAAGAACGGCAATTCCAAACGCAGGGAGAGCGATCCATGATCGAATATGGACACTACGTCGGCGGCAAATCGGTCGCCGGAACTTCGGGACGCAGCGGCGAGGTGTTTCAGCCGATGGACGGCACGGTGCGCGCCCACGTCGCTTATGCGACACCGGCGGAAGTCCACGCGGCGGTGGAGAACGCCAAGGCCGCGCAGATCGGCTGGGGCGCGACCAACCCGCAGCGCCGCGCCCGTGTGCTGATGAGCTTTTACAATCTCATCGCAAAGCACAACGACGAACTCGCGGAAATCCTCGCGCGCGAGCACGGCAAGACGATCGTCGACGCCAAAGGCGACATACAGCGCGGCGTCGAGGTGCTTGAATTCGCCTTCGGCGCGCCGCAACTGATGAAGGGCGAATATACCGAAGGCGCCGGCCCGGGTATCGACATCTATTCGATGCGCCAGCCGCTCGGCGTCGTTGCCGGCATCACGCCGTTCAACTTCCCCGCCATGATCCCGCTGTGGAAACTCGCCCCGGCGATCGCCTGCGGCAACGCCTTCATCCTGAAGCCGAGCGAGCGCGCGCCGGGCGTGCCGATGCGTCTGGCCGAACTGTTCGTCGAAGCCGGCGGCCCTCCCGGAATTCTCAACGTCGTCAACGGCGACAAGGTCGCGGTCGACGCGATCCTCGACGATCCCGACATTCAGGCGATCGGTTTCGTCGGCTCGACGCCCATCGCGCGGTATATTTATGCCCGCGGCACGGCGTCGGGGAAGCGCGTGCAATGCTTCGGCGGCGCGAAAAACCATCTCGTCATCATGCCCGACGCCGACATGAACCAGACGGTCGACGCCCTGATCGGCGCCGGCTATGGCGCAGCGGGCGAGCGCTGCATGGCGATTTCGGTCGCAGTACCGGTCGGCGAAAAGACGGCCGACGAACTGATGAAGCGCTTGATCCCGCGCGTCGAAGCCCTGAAGGTCGGCCCGTCCACCGATAGCAGCGCCGATTACGGCCCGCTCGTCACACGCGCGCATCTGGAGAAAGTGAAGGGTTACATCGACCTCGGCGTCGAGGAGGGCGCGACGCTCGCCGTCGACGGCCGCGGCTTCTCGTTGCAGGGTTATGAAAACGGATTCTATCTCGGTGGAACCCTGTTCGATCGCGTCACCAAGGACATGCGGATCTACAAAGAAGAAATCTTCGGCCCCGTGCTGTCGGTGGTGCGCGCGAAAACCTACGAGGAAGCGCTCGGGCTGTGCAACGATCACGAATACGGCAATGGCGTCTCGATTTTTACCCGCGACGGTGATGCCGCGCGCGACTTCGCCGCTAAGGTCCAGGTGGGCATGATCGGCGTCAACGTGCCGATCCCGGTGCCGGTCGCCTACTACACCTTCGGCGGCTGGAAGCGCTCGGGATTTGGCGACCTCAACCAGCACGGCCCGGACGCGTTCCGCTTCTACACCAAGACCAAGACGATCACCTCGCGCTGGCCGTCCGGCGTGAAGGAAGGCGCCCAGTTCGCCATTCCGCTGATGTGATCTCAAGCCGAAACCGATCCCCGCTCGCTTTGGCGAGCGGGGATTTTTGTTATAGAATGGCGGGATGAGCGAACCGGCGCCGCCGTCATGGATATGGACGGCTTTCTTGCGTGGAGCGAGGGGCAGGACGCGCACTTTGAATTGCACGAAGGCGCTGTCGTCGCCATAGCGCCGGAACGTTATTTGCATCTGGAAGCCAAACTGGCCGTGGTAAACGCCTTGCAGTCCGCCATTCGTGCGACCGGCGCGCCTTGCCGCGCTTTGCCTGACGGGGCCACGATCCGCGCTTCGAAAACGTCCGCTTTTGTTCCCGACGCACTCTTCGATTATGGGCCTCGCCCGGAACCCGGCGCGCTTGAAATTCCCAATCCGATCACTGTCTTCGACGTGCTTTCGCCAAGCAAGATGCGTGTCGATTTCGGCGTGAAACTGGAAACCTATTTCGCGCTGCCCAGCGTCGTCCACTTTCTGATCGTCGACCCCGACCGCCGCAGGGTCATCCACCACGAGCAGGGCGTTAGCGATGCGCTCGAAACCCGCAATCTTGACGAGGGCATGCTGAAACCTGACCTTCCTGGCCTCAAAGTCCCCGTCGAAAGCCTGTTCGGGCTCGATTAGCGCGCCCCCTCAATGTTCCGCGTAAAGCGCCTCGCTTGCGGCCCAAAGTTTCGCCGCCAGCGCGTCGTCGCGCGCCGCCGCGGACAGCGACGCCGGCTTGCGTTTTGCAAAGTAGCCGCCGCTGACCTTGGCGACCTCGGGCGAACTGGCGAGAAAGATGATCGTGTCGGCGCCAGCTTCGGGCGAGATCATGAACGGCCTTGCTAGGCCGATCAGGCGGCTGAACCAACCGCCCGACTCGGAAGCGAACCGCGTCGCGACGACACCGGGGTGCAGGCAATTGGCGGTCACGCCGGTTCCGCCGAGGCGGCGGGCGAGTTCCCGGGTGAAAAGAATGTTGGCGAGTTTGGAGCCGCCGTAGGCGGCGTAGCCGGAATAGCCGATGCGAGTTTGGAGATCGTCGATGTTCAGGCGGCCCCGTAGGTGCGCCGCCGATGCGGTGGAGACGATACGCGCCGGCGCCGAGCTTTGCACCGTCGGCAGCAGCATCTTCGTCAGTGTGAAATAGGACATGTGGTTCAGCGCGAAGGTCGCCTCCAAACCTTCGGCGGTGATGCGTCGATCCGAAAACAGCGCTCCGGCATTGTTGATCAAGACGTCGATTTTCGGCTCGGCCGCCGCGATCTCGGCGCCGACGCGCTTGGTCTCGCGGATGAGCGCGAGATCGGCGAAATGGGCACGATGGACTTGCCCGGGCGCGACCGCATTCAAGCGATCCAGCGTCGCCTTCGCACGCGCCGAATTTCGTGCGATGAAGACGATTCGGGCGCCGCGTTTCGCCAGGGCCTCGACTGCGACGGCGCCAATTCCCGAAGTGGCGCCGGTGGCGACGACGACTTTCCCGTTCATGGGCCGCTCCTTCACTCAAGGCAGTGATTCGCCATGAACCCCATCTTTATGACGTTCTTGCGGAGAATTGTCGACCATCCGCTCCCGCAATATCTCGAAATCGCCATGCGTGATCTCGAACAGCCCGAAACGCAGCGCATAGCCCCAGTTGCGTTTTCCGGCGCTGAAGGCGAGGCATTCAAGCAGCGGCGCGATCGCGGTCTCGCGAGCCGGCAGCCAGTCCACATCGCGCCGAAACGGGGTGAATCCCCAACCCTTGTCGACCTGATATGGCGACCCCGGGCGCACGAAACCGAGCGCGGTGAAACATCTGTATTTGGCATTGGCCCCGAATTGTACGGTCGGGGAATAATAGGCCACGCCATCACCGTGGGAGACACGCGCCAGCGGCCCGCGTTTGCCGTGACAAACCTGCATGAAGCCTTGCGCGCACCCCTTCCTTACATGGTCGGCCGAGGCGACTGCGATCCAGAAGCGGGCTTGCGCGGAGGTAGAAAAGAGCGGCATGGGCTGGTCCTCGTTTCGTCTGCGTCCTCGTCGCACGCGGCGCCGCCCAAAACTGTCAGTAGGCGTTGCGCCATGGAAGAAACGGGCGTTTTTGCTATGTTGCGCCACTCGAGCCGACATCCGTTCGTGACCGTGAAGCGGCGCGGCATGATCCGGTCAGGCGCCCACAACGTAGACGAGGAGCGAACAGGTTTGCAGAGGACGATCGAACGATGTACGCGCTTTGCGGCTCAGGGTGGGGCGCCGTCCCGGTGATAGCTCAGCCAATACAGCGGGTTCCCAAGGCCTCCGATCTCTTGGAATGGATGCGCGCCGTCACCGAACGCGCAGACCGTGAGGCTTTCGCGCGGCTGTTCGAGCATTTTGCGCCGCGCCTGATTGCATTTTTCGCGCGCGCTGGGTTGCCGCGCGACGCGGCGGAGGAAGTCGCTCAGGAAACCATGATAGCGGTTTGGACCAAGGCAAGGCTTTACAACTCAGCAGAAGCCGGCGTCTCGACTTGGATCTACACGATCGCTCGAAACGCCCGCATCGATCGCCTGCGCCGTGAAGGCCGGCGGTCGAAGCTCGAGACCGAGGTCGCCGCGGAAGATGACGAAGGATTTGACATGTCCGGCGAGGACTCGCTGCTGGCTTTGGAGCGTGACGAACGCGTGCGCTCGGCGGTGAACGTGCTGCCGATCGAACAGGCCGAGGTTGTCCGTATGTCGTTCTTTGCCGAGAAACCGCATGCCGAGATCGCTCGCGAACTCGGCATCCCACTGGGCACGGTAAAATCGCGCCTCAGACTGGCGATGGCGAAGATCCGCGCCGCCTGGGAGATCGAACAATGACGGCCCATCGTCATCCCGCGGACGAAACGCTGGTCGCCTATGCCGCGGGCACTTTGGGCGCTGGTCCGAGGCTTGTGGTGGAAACCCATTTGGGAGGCTGTTCGTGCTGCCGAAAGCATGTGAGGGCATTCGAGGCGATCGGCGGCGCACTGCTGGAAAGCGAGGCGGTCGAACAGTCGCCGAGCGACCTGCTGTCGCGGACCTGGGCGCGGATCGAAGGGTTGCCAAAGCGGCCACGGGCGGCCGCGGCTCTTTCGCCCGAGCCTTACCCAGGCGCGCCCGAATTGCTTCGCCATTGTACGATCGGCCCCTGGCGCTTCGTGCAGCCTGGACTGCGGATCGCCATGGTGACGCCGCCTGGCGAGAACGAGGCGAGCGCGATGCTGATGCGGGTCAGCGCCGGTCGGCGAATGCCCAAGCATACCCATGACGGCATGGAATTCACCCAGGTGCTTTCCGGCGTCTTCTACGACGCGAGCGGGCGTTACCGAACCGGCGACTATATCGAGGCCGATGACGAAGTCGATCATCAGCCGGTCGCTGACGAGGAGCAGGATTGCATTTGCCTCGCCGCGATCGAAGGTCGGCTGCGCCTGACCTCGTTCGTCGGGCGTTGGGCGCAAACCGTGTTGGGTTTCTGAGATAAGGGGAGCGCGCCGTGCCGGCTTGTCTGGTCGTCGTTGCGGCCTTTCTCTCGCTTGCGATGACGTTCGCCTGGCGCGTGGCGATTCGCTCCGGAAAGTCAGGGCTGATCGACGCCACTTGGTCGTTCGCCGTGGGGGTCGCGGCGATCACAGCAGCCTTGTGGCCTTTGGGACACGGCGATTACGAGCCGCGCCGATGGCTGATCGCGGGTTTCGCCGCGGCGTGGTCAGCCCGATTGGGCCTTTACATTTTCAGCCGCAGTCACGGTCCCGAGGACGATCCGCGCTACGCCAAGCTGAAGGCCGAGTGGGGCGACGACGCGCCGCGGCAATTGTTCGTATTTCTGCAAATCCAGGCTTTGTGCGGTTGGCCGCTCGCCGGGGCGGCTTTGCTTGCGGCGCACGCGCCCTTCCCAGAATTTCGCTGGGCCGACGGGCTCGCCTTGATCGTCTTCATCGCGGCTTTCGTTGGCGAAACCGTCGCGGACCTACAGATGACGAGGTTCCGCGCCAATCCCAAAAATCGTGGCGGCATATGCGAAGACGGGCTTTGGGCGTGGTCGCGCCATCCCAATTACTTCTTCGAATGGCTCGGCTGGGTCGCCTATGCCGTCGCCGCCGTGGATTTTTCCGGTGTCTATCCACAGGGCTGGTTGAGCCTGTTGGCGCCGGCCGTGATGTATGGACTTCTGGTCTATGTTTCCGGGGCGCCGCCGCTAGAGGAATATCTGGCGCGGACCCGACCGGCCGCCTTCCAGGATTACGCCCGAAGGGTCAGCCGTTTCTGGCCATTTCCGCCGACGCGGCGCGCTTGAACGCATGGGCGCAAGCCTCGCGCAAGCGCCGCGCGCCAAGCGAAAGGTTAGCGTTTCGTTAAGCGTCGAACACAGGAGACGTTCCTCTCGCCGGAGTGATTTGCTTGTCCCTTCCAAGTCTGAACTCAAGCCTGCCCGGGCTGCGCGAGGTGTTCCCGACGCCGCGCTCGACGGACCGTCCCCGTCGCCAAGGTTCGAGCGGTCAACCCGGCGCGGGGCCGCTTGACGCCTTTCTGGAAGAACCGCCACCCACCGAGCCCGAGCCCTTTGCCGCGATCATCAAGGCCGACCTCACCGGGCTGACGGATCGCGAGCCTCGGCCCACCGCGCTTCACGGGGAGGCCGCGTCCAGCGCCGATGCGTTTCTGCGCGCCTTCTCAAGGCTGCTGTCCGCCGTCGGCTCCGGCGACGCCGGCGGCGCGCGCGAGGCCGCCACGGCGCTACAACTGGAATTGTTCGGCGCGCCGAGCGCGCTCGCCGCGACGGAGGAGAGTGGCGACGTGGCGCAAGCGCGCATGCTGAACGATCTCGTTTCTCTCATCCGCTTCGCGCGGCTAGGCGAACTCGGCTCGGCGGACGCATCGGCGCATCTCCTGGCTCGGGACCTACAGGCTGCGCTGCTGGCCCCCGCCGCCCCCGCGCCGATGCCCGTTGAACGTCTTTCCGGAAGCGGGGGAATGGCGCGGACAAGCCTGCCGGAACCAGCATCGCTCGTGTACGGCGCGACCGCGGCCTATGAAATGCTGATGGATCTCGACGCCGACGCAAACGCGGCGTAAGCCTGCGTCCACGCGGGCCTTGACTTAGCGAGCGTCTTGATTGATCGCGGACCGGAACTTCTCTCGCGAAATCACGGATGCCCCATGAGCCCCCCTTCGCTGCGCATTGGAACTCGCGGTTCGCCGCTGGCCCTCGCTCAGGCCCGGGAGACGCGGCGGCGTCTCGCGGCGGCGCATGGCTGCGACGAGGACCGCTTTCCCCTCGTCATCATCAAAACCAGCGGCGACATGATCCAGGATCGCGCGCTGGCGGAAGCCGGCGGCAAGGGGTTGTTCACCAAGGAAATCGACGCCGCGATGCTGGCGAACGAAATCGACATCGCCGTGCATTCGTCGAAGGATCTGCCTACGCTGATGCCCGAAGGCATCGTCGTCGCCGGCTACCTGCCGCGCGAAGATGTGCGCGACGCCCTCATTTCCGCGAAGACGGTGACCATTGGCGGCCTGCCGCAAGGCGGCACGCTCGGCACGGCGTCGCTGCGCCGTCAGGCGCAGGTCAAGCGGTTGCGGCCCGATCTGCAAGTCGGCCTGCTGCGTGGCAATGTCGAGACCCGACTCGGCAAGGCAGAGCGCGGCGAAATCGACGCGACTCTGCTCGCTTACGCCGGCCTGAAGCGTCTGGGCCTCGCCCATCGCGCGACGGCGCTGCTGGACATTGACGAATTCTTGCCCGCCGTGGGCCAGGGCGCGATCGGGCTCACCGCGCGCACCAAGGATGGGGCCTCGCTTTACGGGCTGGCGCCGATCCTCGATGACGAAACGGCCGTGGCTCTCGCCTGCGAGCGCGCGTTCCTCACGGTGCTCGATGGCTCCTGCCGTACCCCTATTGCCGGCCACGCGCGCATCGTCGGTGGCGAGGTGAAGTTCCGCGGCATGGCGCTGCGGGTAGACGGGTCAGAGGCTCACGAGGTGAACGTGACCGGACGACGTGATGACGCCGCCTCGCTAGGCGCCGACGCCGGCGAGGATCTGCGCCGACGGCTGCCCGACGGTTTCCTGCCTTAAGCGACGCGCCGTCACCAACCCCGTCTCCCGCTTGCGTTCGCGGAGGGCCCCAAGCGGGAGAAGGGAAACTCAGCCGAAAATCTTCACTGCGCTCTGCAACGTCTGATAGACGCCCCACAGGATGGGCGCGCCGACGGCAAGCCATGCCAGCGTGGCGCCGACGCTGAATCCGCCGCCCAGACCGATGCCGAAAGACTGGCCGGTCGCCGCGCGAGCCGCGCCTTTCTGCGGAACCGGGTCGCTCATCAGCCATTTCGTCGCCACTGGCCGGACCAGCGCGTTGCAGACGAAGCCGACGACCAGGAATGAAGCCAAAATATACAGTGTGCGGTCGTAGACCTGGGCGCGCTCGACCCCCGCCGCTAACTTCAGACATCCTGATC
>Ga0302157_10002417_pt1 | contig 21758 bp, 18 predicted proteins | sample I_Bog_N3_3_FD_193502 | JGI IMG/M metagenome (GOLD analysis project Ga0302157, IMG submission 193502) | Peat permafrost microbial communities from Stordalen Mire near Abisko, Sweden - I_Bog_N3_3 | ecosystem: Environmental > Terrestrial > Soil > Wetlands > Peat | place: Sweden: Abisko, Stordalen... | reverse complement strand
TGCAGGAGTGTGCCGGCACCTGGTGTCGCTCGAACCTGGAACGAGCCGCCGATGGACTCCAGGCGTTCGCGCATGTTGCGCAGGCCGATCCCGCGGTTCGGATCGAGTTGTACCTGATCAACTTCGAATCCGCAGCCGTCGTCGCGGATGTTCAAGGCGATGCCGTCCGAGGCAAAAATCAGTTCCACCTGCACCTGCTGCGCATGGGCGTGCTTGCCGACGTTGGCGAGTGCCTCCTGGGACACCCGGAAAAGCGCTGTCTTGACCTCCTCGGGCAAGGCGACGACGTCTCCCGAGACGCGCAGATCCACCCGAGTCGAGCCGGCGTCGTTGGCTTCGCGCGAAAGAAGCTCCAACGCCGCGGGCAGCCCGAGTTCGTCCAGCATGGCCGGGCGCAGTCGATGCGAGATGCGCCGAACTTCGTTGAGCGACTCCTTCAAGCCGCTCAAAGCTTTCTCCAACGCGGGCGGTGATGCCCGATCCTCGCGTTCCAGCTGGTCGATGGCGGACTCCACCAACAACTTGGCCGAGACCATCGTCTGTGTGGCGCCGTCATGGAGTTCCCGGGCCAGGTGCGCCCGCTCGTCTTCCTGAAAGCGAACCACCTTGCGGGCCAGCAACTGGAGCTTGGCGTCTGCGACCCGGTGCTCGCTCAGGTTGAGCCAGACACCGCTCAGACTGATCAACGCAACCCCGCCAAATGCGATGGCCGCGATCCACAGGAGCGTCTTGCCGATGTTGGACGAGGCCTGGGCGTCCAGCTGCGCGGTCGCGGCGTCGATGTCGTCCCGGTACAGCCCGGTGCCCACCATCCAGCCCCAGCGAGGAATCTCGACGACGTAGCCGAGCTTGGGAGCGACCTGCCCGGTAGAAGGTCGGCGCCACATGTACTCGACGTAGCCCCCGCCGGTGCGGGCGCGCGCCAGCAGCGCCTGGATCGTGGCGTTGCCCCGGGCGTCGCGCATGGCCGACAGATCCTGGCCTACCAGCTCCCGTTGGCGAGGGTGCATGAGCACCGTGCCGTGCATGTCATAGACGAAGAAATAGCCGTCGTTGCCGTAGTCCAGCGACTCGAGCAGCCGCATGGCCTGCGTTTGGGCAGTGCGCTGGTCACTGCCCGCGTCCACCAACGGCTTGATCATGCTCATCGCGAGCTGCACATAGTTTTGCAGCTCGACCCGGCGCGCACTCAGGTAGCCGCCCTCGACCAGGGCGTGCTCCCGCCGGGCGAGTTCGCGCTGTTGAAGCATGACCGCCGCCGCAATCAGTGCCAGCGACAGCAGCAGCGGTATGGCGGCAACGAACAGCAGCTTGGCTTTGAGGCGCATGTCCGGCATTGTGCCAAGCCGTGCGGGCGTCAGGAACGCCCGTACGGGTCTCGGGTCATGCCTTGCTCGGCACCGCCGTCGGGGCCGGCGTGCGCAAGAGTGCCTGCACCACCAGCGCGACGATGAAGTTCAGCGCCAGAGCCAGCAAGCCGGTGTAGACGGTGAACTTGTCGCCGCCCACGAACAGCGAGTGGACAGGCTTGATGCCGTCAGCGAACGCGGTCCAGGTGCCGAACACGATCCCGACAAACCAGCCGGTCAGCAGCGCCGGCGCGCTCAGACGCCTGGAGAACAAGCCGAACACGAGCGACGGGAAGGTCTGGAGGATCCAGACGCCACCCAACAGCTGCAGATCCAACGCGAACTTGGTCGGCATCAGGAGGATGCAAAGCAGCGCGCCGACCTTGACGGCCAGCGAAGCGAGCTTGGCCACCTTCTCTTCCTGGGCCGGCGTGACTTGGGAGTTCACGTAAGGCTTCCAGAAGTTGCGGGTGAACAGGTTGGCTGCGCCAATCGACATCACCGCAGCCGGAACCAGCGCACCGATGGCCACCGCGGAGAAGGCGAAGCCAGCGAACCACGACGGGAACAGCGCGTTGAACAGCGCCGGGACGACGTCGTTGTTGCTCTTGACGCTGACGTGTGCGGCGTACGCCATGTAGCCCAGCAGCGCGATCAGGCCCAGCAGGACGGTGTAGGCCGGCAGGAAGATCGCGTTCTTGCGGATCGTGCTCTCGTCCTTGGCAGCGAAGATGCCGGTGAGCGTGTGCGGGTACATGAACGCCGCCATGGCGGAGCCGAGCGCAAGGGTTGCGAACGGCAGCAACTGACCGGGATGCAGGGTCAGGCCCGTGGCACCGCCCTTGAGCGCGAACGCATCGCGCGCCGAAGAGAACACGTTGGCATAGCCGCCCACCTTCATGGGTACGACCACCACCGCCACGATGACCACGATGTAGATCATCAAGTCCTTGACGAAGGCGATCAGGGCCGGCGCGCGCAGGCCCGCGGTGTACGTGTACAGAGCCAGGATGATGAACGCCGCCGCCAGTGGCAGTTCGCCCGTCAGTCCGAGTGCCTTGATCACCACTTCCATGCCCACGAGCTGGAGCGCGATGTAGGGCATCGTGGCAACGATGCCGGTGAGCGCGACGGCTGTCTCGAGCGGGCGGGAGCCATAGCGACCGTAGACGACGTCGGCTGCCGTCACGTGGCCGTTGCGCTTGGCCTCCTTCCACAGCCTGGGCATGATCAAGAACACGATCGGGTAGACCAGGATCGTGTACGGAAGCGCAAAGAAGCCGTAGGCGCCGACGGCATAGACGAGCGCCGGCACGGCGATCACGGTATAGGCGGTGTAGAAATCGCCGCCGACCAGGAACCAGGTGATCCAGGCGCCGAAATTACGGCCGCCCAGGCCCCACTCGTCCAGGTGGGCGCCCTGATGGGCGTCGCCACGCTGCCAGCGCGAGGCCAGAAAGCCGATCACGGTGACGAGCGCGAAGAAGAAAATGAAGACCGACAGCGCAGTCCAATTGATGTTGCCGGCCATTGCTCAGTCCTCCGACTTCTTGCTGCGGTTCACGAGCCAGATCAGGACCGACGTGAGCGGCACCCAAGCGAACATGTACCAGTAGAAGAACGGGAAACCGGCCAGCGCCGGGGTCTCGCTGTTGAACAGCGGCACGATCAATAGGCCGATGAACGGCAGCAGCAATAGCAGGCGCATGACTTGTCTCCGGGTTCGGCGGGAACACAGCCCGCTCTACCCTCAGTGTCGGAGGACTGTCGATGCGCCGCATCCGTCAAGTCACGTGCCGATCGTCGCGGCAACACGTACTGGATAACCCGAGCGCATAGGCAGCTGGCTTGATGCTTATCTCGATGCCTCCAGCCATGCCTTCACTGCCCCTGCTTTCGGCGGATTGCCGCTGACATCAGGGCATCGTTGGCGTGGAAGTAGTGAATCTCGCCGTGGTGCCAGACACCCAGCCAGATCATGTTGAGGGAGAACGCCTCGTGATCCTGATCCGAGAACGGGTGGTCGTACGTGGTCACGACTCCCCGGTGGGGCTCGGTCGGATTCTCGAGCGCATGTTTGAGAGCTCGAGGAGACAGGTCTGCGTGTGCCGCGAACATCGCGAGCACGAGCAGGTGCACGCTGTCATAGGCTTGGGCGGCCGCCATGAGAGAGCCGATGGCGTGATGATCTGCTCGTCGACCGAAGCTGGCGATGAAGGCGGTACGGACTTCGTTGGCGGAGTCCTGGATGATGCTCTGAGTCATCATCGTTCCCTCCAGCGGGCCGGCGCCCGCCGCTTCAAGCACGCTATGAAACGACAGCGTCCACGGCCCGAAGTACGGGACGTCCCATTTCATGGCGGCACGTGCACGCACGGCTGCGGCTTCGCCCGGGCCGACGGTGTAGACCACGAGTGCCTGCGCTCCCGCGGCGCGCGCACGCTCGAGGTCGTCCCTGAGCGACGCGGCGTCTGCTGCAAATCTGCCGACAAAGACCGGGGCCAGGCCACGCTTGTTCAACTGCAGGCTGAGGTCGCTGACCCCTCCATCGCCATAGCCCGTGCTGTCGGCCAGGATGGCAACGCGGGTGAGCCTGCGCCGGTCGACCATTTCAGCGACCAGGAACTCCGAGATCAATGCGTCCGGTGGCGCAACGCGAAAGATCGTGCTTTCGGCAGGCGGCACCCGGCGCGTCAGAATCGTGCCCTGAGCGCAAGGAATCATCAAGAGCTGGTGTCGGGTCTCGAACAGGTCGATCGATCCGAGTGCGACCCCCGTATTGCAGAAGCCAATCGTGGCGACGACATTCTCGTGATCCAGCATCGCCGTCGAGGCGACGCGCCCCGTCGCCGGCGCGCCGCCGTCGTCCTTCGTCACGAGCTCGAGCGGGCGCCCCAGGACGCCGCCGATGGAATTGATCTGTTCAACCGCCAGCGCTGCGCCCTGCTGCATGCTATTGCCGAAGTCGGCCGAGGATCCGGTCAACGGCGAGATCAATCCAATGCGAATCGGCTCGGGCGCCGCGTGCAGGCCAGCCGAGAATCCAAGCAACAGGCCCAGGAGCGCCATGCTGGCCGCACGGCTTCGCCATCCCTGCGCGCTCGTTTCGAACAGGGCAAGGCTTTCCGCGTCGCGCGGCGTCGATCGGGTCATGGGTTGTCTCCAGTGCGGCCGGCGTGGGTCCACCGTGCTCTGCGACTGAGTCTGTCGGATGCCGACGCGCCCGGCATCCGTCTCAACGCGTGCGACCCATTCGCGGCACTACGTAGGGACAATTACTGCCCGGCGTGCTCCACGGCGTACTTGATCAGCTCGGCCTGCCCTTCCAGAGACAGCTTGCGCTTGATGTTCTGGCGATGCGCTTCGACCGTTCGGACGCTGACATCCATCTCGCGAGCGATCTGCTTGCTCGAGAGGCCGCGCGCCAAAGCTGACAGGATCTCGCTCTCACGAGACGACAGCAGCGGCCGTGGTGCCTGGTTGCGGAACAGTCGCTTCGAGACGGCCGGGCTCAGGAACGTTCCGCCGCCGGCGATGGCCTCGATCGCCGCGATGATTTCGCTGGCCGGCGAATCCTTCAGAACGTAGCCCCGGGCGCCCGCCTGCATCGCTCGCTGAACGTACTCCGGGTTGTCATACATGCTGAGCATCAGGACGAGGAGTTCCGGCTCGCGTACCAGGAGCGCCGCCGTCAGGTCGATGCCATTGACGCCCTTCATCCCGACGTCCATGAGAACGATGGCCGGGTGCAAGGACTCCAGCTGCGCGTGTGCCTCATCCGCATTGCCCGCCTCCCCCACCACTTGAAAACCCGGCACGGCCTCGAGGCGAGCGCGCAGTCCATCGCGCACCAGCGGATGGTCGTCGACCAGCATCAGGCGAATCGGTGAAACCTGCGGTTTGTTGTTTCGAGCCGGTGCGGAGTCCATGTCGCATTAGACACGGTGTCAGCCGCCTGAAAACCCTTCGAGCACGTTGACGACGTTGACGCCGACCTCGGCGACCGCGTAGCCGCCTTCCATCGTGAACACGGTGGGCAGGCCGCACGCGCCGACGGCCGCACCGATGCGCCGGTAGTCGTCGCTCTTCAACAGGAAGCGCGAGATCGGATCGCCTTCGAACGTGTCGACGCCGAGCGCGACGACGAGCGCATCGGCGCCGAAGCGCACGATCTCGTCGATGCCGCGTTGCAGCCCTGCGCGCCACGCGTCGAAGCCGGTGCCGGCCGGCAACGGCAGGTTCAGGTTGAAGCCGAGGCCCGCGCCGCTGCCGCGCTCGTCGGCATGGCCGAGAAAGAACGGGTACTCGGTCATCGGGTCGCCGTGGATCGATACGGTCAGCACATCGGCGCGCGCGTCGAAGATCGTCTGCGTGCCGTTCCCGTGGTGGTAGTCGACGTCGAGCACAGCGACACGCACGGCGCCCGCGTCGCGCAGCGCCTGCGCGGCGAGCGCGGCGTTGTTCAGGAAGCAGTAGCCGCCGAAGAAATCCGGCCCCGCGTGATGACCGGGAGGTCGCGTCAGCGCCATCGCGGAGCGCGTCGCGCCGCTGCTCACGGCGCGCGCCGCGTCGATCGCGCACGCGGCGCCGGCCGACGCCGCGGCCCATGTGCCGGCGGTGATCGGCGAGCCGGCGTCGAAAGAGAAGCGCCCGATGCGCGCCGAGAGGTTGGCCGGCGTCACGTCGGTACGAAAGCCGCGCACGGGCCATACCGACGGCAGCACATCGACGTCGGCGTTGCTCGCGTCGAGGGCGACCCAGTCGACCCAGACCGTGGCCAGGAAGTCGACGTAGGCCGGCGCATGCACGCGGCGGACGAGATCGAGGTCGAGCGCGCCCGGCAGACAAAGGTCGCCCGCGGGCCGGCGCTGCAGTTCGGCCATCACGTAGTCGAGCCGCGCGGGCGTCTCGTGGCATGGCACGAGACGCCCGCGGAACATCTCGTGGTGGCCATCGTGCGCGTGGTGGGCCGGGTTGTGGAAGATCAGCATCGGGGTCGGCTTTCGCGAGCGCGCGGCGGAGGTCGCACGCGGATTGTCATCAGGCCGCGTCAGCGCAGATCGGCATCGGAATGCGGCTTCTCGCAATTCAAGTCATGGGCGTCGTCGCTGTCGGGCGTGAACGCCGCTGTCGCCTCGATCTCGACCTTGTAGGCGCCATTGATCAGCTTGGCCCCGATCGTCGAGCGTGCGGGCGTATGCCCCGGCACGACCCAGTCGTCCCAGACCGCGTTCATCTCCGCGTAGTCGCCAACCGAAGCCAGGTAGATGCGTGCCGACACGATGTGCTCCCGGCGCGCCCCCACATGGTCGAGCAGCCGGTCGATGAAGCCCAGCACCTCGCGCGTCTGGCCGCCGATGTCGAGCGAGGTGTTCTCGGCCACCTGGCCTGCGATGAAGATCAGCTTGCTCTCGCCGAAGGTCGCGATCGTCATCTCGCTGAAGCGCGGGCCTGTTTCGTGTCGTTCGATGTGCATGGCAGTGGGTCGATGTCGTTGAAAATGATTGGGCGCCCGCACGTTCGGGGCGTCAATCCGTGGTGACGCGCCCCGGGGCGGGTGTCGCGCCGGCAGGCCGGTTCCACCAGCCGCCGCCGAGCGCCTGGCACAACGCCGCCGCGTCGGCCAGCCGGTTCGCACGCGCCTGGACGGTGGCCAGCGTCGCCTGCTGCACGCCCTGCTCCGCCGACATCAGCGCCAGCGCGCTCACGTCGCCAAGATCGAGTTGCCGCCGCGTGATCGCCAGCGTGCGTTCGGCCGCGTCCTGCGCGCGTTGCGAGGCCGCCAGTGCCTGCGCATCGGCCTTGATCGCCTGCAGCGCGTCGGCGACGTTCTGATAGGCATTGATGACGGTAGACCGGTATTGCGCCGCCGCCTGGTCGTAGGCCGCGCGCGCAGCCGCCTCGCGGTGCTTCAGCGCTCCCCCGTCGAAGAGTGTCTGGCTGACATTGCCCGCCAGCGTCCAGAACGCGGTACCGGGTCCGAACAGCTTCGCGATCGACAAGGCCGACGACCCCCACGAGTTCACGCCCAGCGTGACTTCGGGCAGCCGGTTCGCCGCCGCCACCCCGATGTCGGCGCTCGCCGAGCGCAGCTGTTCCTCCGCGGCAAGCACGTCCGGCCGGTGTTCCACCAGCGTGGAAGGGAGTGTCAGTGGCAGCGGTTCAGGCAGTGTCAGGTCATCGAGCCTGAATTCGGCGGACGACGGCGCATCCGGCATCACGCCGCTCAGCGCCTTGATCTGGTCACGCTGCAACGCGAGCTGCTTGTCGAGCGGCGGCAGGGTCGCCTCCAGCGCGGCGAGCTGCGCCTCCTGCTGCGCGACATCGAGGGTCGAGTTCTGCCCCAGCGTTCGCAATTGCCGGTAGCGCTGCAGGATGTCGGCCTGGATCGCGATCAATTGTCGCGTCGCGTCGACTTGCGCGCGCAATCCTGCTTCGGTGATGGCGGCGACGACCAGGTTCGAGCTCAAGGTCAGGTAGGTCGCCTCGACGTTCCAGCGCTGGTTGTCGGCCTGGGCCTGCAGCGATTCGACCTGGCGCCGGTTCAGGCCGAACAAGTCCGGGGTGTACGAGATGTTGACCTGCGCCGTGTTCAAGTTGAACAGGTCGAAGTTCGATGCCAGCGGACTGGCCAGCGGAGCCGCGACCTTCTGGCGCGTCGCGGAATAGGCGGCGCCGACCGTCGGATAGTAGGCGCCCTGCTGGGCGAGGCGGTTCTCGATCGCGACGCGCAGCGCGGCCTGCGCCGCGGTGACCGTCGGGTTGTTGGCCAGACCTGCGCGAACCAGTTCGTCGAGCGCCGGCGAGCGATACAGCGCCCACCAGTGCGCGGGCAGTTCGGCCGGCGCGACCAGGCGATCGGCCTGCAACTGCACCTGGGTCGACGCTTCGACGTAGTGCTGCGCGACCGGGAGCTCCGGCCGGTGGTAGTCCGGACCGGCCGCGCAGCCGGCCAGGATCAGCGCGAGTGCGGCGGGAATGGCGCTGCGAACCATGGACAGGGAAGTGGACATCGTCATTACCGGCTGCGCCGCTGCTGGCCGTCCAGCACCCGGCTCTCGAAGAATCGCTCGATCGTGAAATAGAGCGTCGGCAACACCAGCAAGGTCAGGAAGGTCGAGACGATCAGACCGCTGACCACCACGGTCGCCACGCCGCGCTGCACGTCGGTGCCCACGCCGGTCGCGAGCGCCGCCGGCAGCATGCCGATCGACGCGACGGTGGCCGTCATCAGCACCGGACGCAGGCGCTCCGTGGCCGCCTGCAGGATGGTCTCGGCCAGCGACTTGCCCGAGCCGCGCACGCGCCGGAAGTTGGCGACCATGATGATGCCGTTCTGCACCGAGACCCCGAACAGCGCAATGAATCCGACTGCTGTCGCGACGTTCAGCGTCTCGCCCGTCAGCCGAAGCGCGATCAGACCGCCGAGCGTCGCCATCGGCACGACACCGAGCACGAGCAGTGTCTGGCGCACCTTGCCGAACTGGAAGAACAGCAGCACGGCCATCATCACGAAGACGAGCCCGAGGATGAACACCAGCCGGGCCTGCGCGCGCCGCTCGTTCTCGAACTGCCCGGCCCACTCGAGGCGGTGCTGCCCTGGATCGAACCTGACCTCCGCGTCGATGCGTCGTTGCGCCTCGGCCAGGTAGGAACTCAGGTCGCGGTCACGGTTGTCGACGCGCACGGTGATCTGGCGCTCGTTCATCTCGTGCGAGATCGTGCTCTCGCCGGTCTTGTACTGGAGCGACGCCAGCTGCGCGAGCGCGATCCGCGCGCCGCCCGGCGCGGTGACCGTGAGCGCACCGATGTCCTGCGCGTTGGCCTTCGCATCGCGAGGAAAGCGCACCGTCACGTTGTAGCTGCGATCGCCGACGTACAAGCTCGTGACCGGCGTTCCCCCGATGCCGGTCTGGATCAGGGTGGCGATATCGGAGATCGGAACACCGAAGCGCGCCGCGGCCTCGCGATCGATCTTGACGACGAGCTGCGGGATGGGTGGCTCCTGGAACAGCGAGGCCGACGCGGTGCCGCGGATGGTGTGCAGGATGTCGACGACCTGCGCGCCTATGCGCCGGTTCTCGACGAGGTCGGCGCCGTAGATTCGCAGCACCAGCGGACTGTGCGCCCCGCCGATCGCGTCGTTGACGCCATCGATGATCGGTTGGCTGATGCCGATGTCGAAGCCCGGCAGTTGCGCCAGACGCTTGTTGAGGCGTCGCACGAACTCGGCCTTGGTCTCGTGGTTCGGCCACTCGGCATAGGGCTTCAGGCCCACCGGCACTTCCATGTGCGACGGCGTCCACGGGTCGGTGCCGTCGTCGCTGCGTCCGAGCTGCGTCACGACGTAGGAGATCTCGGGGAATTCGTGCAGGGTGCGGCGAAGTTCGCCGGCCATCTCGCTGGCCTGGTCGAGCGAAAGCCCCGTCGGCATCTGGACCTGCAGCCAAAGCGCGCCCTCATCGAGCTCCGGCAGGAACTCCCGCCCCGTGGTGATTCCGAATCCGACCACGGCCACGAGGATGCAGGCCGAGGTGATGTAGATCACGAAGGGCCGCAACAGCAGCCACGCCAGCAAGCCGCGATAGCGCGCCGTGATCCACTCGAGCGGCCGGTTGTGGAAGATCTTGCGCGGCATCTTCAGCGCGACGAAGGCGAGCCCGGGAATCAGCGCGAGGGAGGCCAACAGCGCGCCGAACAACGCGTAACCGACCGTGAAGGCCATGGGCGAAAACAACTTGCCTTCGGCGCGCTCGAACGCGAACAGGGGGAAGTAGGCCGCGACGATGATCAAGGTCGCGAAGAAGATCGGCCGCGCGACGTGACCCGTCGTCTCCAGCACGTCATCCTCGTTCAGCTCCTGCGTGGGCTGCTCCTCGCGCCGCCGCAACATGGCCTCCATCACCACGATCGCGCCGTCGACAATGATGCCGAAATCGATCGCGCCGAGCGAGAACAGGTTGGCCGGCATGTGCGTCAGGTTCATCGCGATGAACACCGTGACGAGCGCCAGCGGGATCACGATTGCCGCGACCAGCGCGCTGCGCGGGCTGCCCAGGAACAGGATCAGCACGATGCAGACCAGGCCGACGCCCTCCATGACGGTGTGGCTGACCTTCTCGATCGTCAGCTGCACGAGCTGGTCGCGGTCGATGTAGGGCACGAGCTTGACGCCCATCGGCGCGAGGCGCTTCTGCAGTTCGTCGACCTTGGCGTGCACGCCCTCGAGCACCTTCGACGGATTGCTGCCTTTGAGCAGCAGCACGATGCCTTCGATGGTGTCCGGATTGTTGTCCTTGCCGAGGATGCCTTCGCGCTCCTGGTGCCCGATCTGCAGCTTGCCGAGGTCGCGCAGCAGCACCGGGTTGCCGTTGTCCTGCGCGACGGCCATCGAGCCGAGGTCGTCGAGACTGTGCGCTTGACCGATGCCGCGCACCACGTAGCTCTGCTCGCCACGCGAAATGCGCCCGCCGCCGGCGTTCTGGCTGCCGTTGTTGATCGCGGTGACGACATCGTCCAGCGCCAAGCCGTAGTGATCCAACTGCTTCGGGTCGAGCTCGAGCTGGAACTCCTTGGTGAAGCCGCCGAAGTTGTTGACGTCGGCCACGCCCGCCACCTGCCGGAAGGCCGGGATCACGACCCAGCGCTGGATCTCCGACAGTTCCATCAGGTTCTTGTTGTCAGATTCAAGCGTGTAACGGTAGATCTCGCCGACCGGGCTCGACACGGGATCCAGTCCCGGCGCAACACCCGCAGGCATGGGCACCTGGGTGATGCGCTCGGTCACACGCTGCCGTGCGAAGTAGTCGTCCGTCCCATCCTTGAAGACAAGCGTGATCAGCGAGAGCGCGAACGTGCTGCTCGAGCGTATCGTGACCAGCCCTGGCGTGTTGGCCAGCGCGCGCTCCAACGGCGTGGTGATCTGCTGCTCGATTTCTTCGGCCGCCAGTCCCGGAACCTGGGTCGTGACTTGCACCGTGACGTCGCTGATGTCGGGATAGGCCTCGACGGTCATGCGCGTCCACGACACGTAGCCGAAGATCACGATCAGCAGCGTCAGCACCCAGACCAGGTGGCGCCGGCGGAAGCACAGCGCGATGAACTGGTTAATCATTCAGAAGGACCCCGCCGCGCGTGACGATGCGATCGCCGCGCTTGAGCCCGCCGATGATGCGCACGGTCTCGTTGTCCTCGCTGCCGAGCTCGACGGTCCGTCGCGTGAAGGTCCAGGGCGCGACCTCGACCAGCACGGTCGTGCTGTCGTTGTTCATCAGGAGCGCCGACGTCGGAACCGTGACGGTCGCGGCCTGCGGCGCCGCGAACACCGCCGTGGCGAACATGTTCGGCTTGAGCCGGCCATCCGCGTTGTCGAACGGGATGCGCACCTTGACGCGCCGCGTGTCGGGCTCCAGCACCGGGCTCACGCGCGCCACCTTCCCGTGCAGTGTCTGCCCGGGGTAGGCCGCGAGTGTCACGGCGACGGCCTGGCCGGGCGCGATGCCGCCCAGCAGTTGCTCGGGCACCTGGGCGGTGATCCAGACGCGATCGAGCCCGGAAACCGTCATCAGCGGCGCCGTCGCGTCGTTGAGGTACGCGCCGATCCCGACGTTCAGCGCCGTGACCGTGCCGGCCGTCGGTGCAAGCACGACGAGGCCGTGGGCGTGCGCATCGGCGTGCGCGCCGCCAGCCAGCGTTGCCAGCCGATCGCGTGCACGTCGGTCTTCGGCCAGGGCCTGACGCTGCGCGCTCTCGGCAGCCTCGATGTCCTTGGTCGCGTTCGCGCCGACGGTCATGACGCCGCGGGCACGCGCGAGCGAGCGGTTCGCGAGGTCGAGCGCGTCCGCGGCCTTGACGGCGTCTTCCTGGGCCTGGCCGAAGTCAGGCGAGCTGATGACAGCCAGTGGCTGGCCGCGGCGAACCGAATCACCGAGTCCGACCTTGAGCTCCAGCAGGCGCCCGGTGAGTGGCGGCAGGATGGCCACCACCCGCGACGGATCGGCTTCGACCGTCGCCGGGGTCGACAAGCCATGCGGGCCCACCTGCGTTCCGACGTCGGCGACGACGATGCGCTTGCGCAGCGGGGAATCGGCCGGAATCAAGAGGCGATCGCCTTGATGCACGACCAGCGGCGCGGGTTCGGCAGGCGCTCCGGACGCGCTTGCGACGAGCGCGCACAGGCCCAGCAGGCCAAGCACGGAGAGAGGCAAAATCGAGCGAGTTTTCATCATCTTGTCATCGTTGTCGAACGCGTTTTCGAGCGAAGAGCTCTTGCGTTGTCCGACCAGGGCAAGTAGCCGGAACAGGGATTGTTAACCCTCTACCCACTCCAGAGTCAATGGCCTAAACTTTCACCACGCTGTCGATGCGCGACGGTGACGAAGGACAGACGATGAAGATCGGAGAACTCGCGGCGGCAACAGGCACGCCGATCGAGACCATTCGCTATTACGAGCGCGACGGATTGCTGCCTCCGCCGGAGCGCAGCGAGGGCAATTTCCGGATCTACGACGAGACGCACCTGACCCGGCTCACCTTCGTGCGGCACTGTCGCGCCCTGGACATGAACCTGGACGAGGTCCGCATCCTGCTGAAGTTCCGCGACGGCGCCGAGGGCGACTGCGGCGAAGTCAACGCCTTGCTCGACTCGCACATCAGCCATGTGCAGGAGCGGATCCGGGAACTGCGCAGCCTGGACAAGGATCTGCGTGCGCTGCGCGAGCTGTGCAAGGAGGCCCAGGATCCCAGTCGATGCGGCATCTTGAATGGCCTCTCGAATGCGACGGGCGCCGGGGCGCCGCGCTCCGCATCGCATGTCGGCCATGTTCACAAGGCGCGTCCGAGGGCGGTGAAATGAGCGCGCGTCGACGCACCGGGTGTCAGCCCTGGGCGTCCACATCGGCGTCCTCGTCCTTCGGCACGAACACCATGCGCGTCTTGGCGTTGAAGTCCATCAGCCCTGCATAGCGGCCCCACGCGATCATCGTCTCGAAGGTCTTCTCCGGGTTGTCGTACGGCAAGGCGCTGGCGATGTCCTTGACGATGCGGCCCGCGTCGATCTCCTCGTACTCGTTCAGAAGCGCGATGATGATGTGGAAGATCCGCAGCTTGAAGACCTGCTCGGCGAAGATCTTTCGACGCCCGTCGCGATCGGCCGCGACGAACCGCCGCCCCAGCGCGGTCAGGTCGACGTCCTGTTTGGGCGTGTCGACCAGGTCGAGGATCTCGGCGGCCTTGACGATGGAGATCGTCTCGCCGAACTCCTTGCCGATCTCGTCGGAGATGTCGTAGATGTTGATCAGCTCCGGCGAGTCGCTCAGGATCTCCAGCAAGCCGAGGATCTGTGCGACCGGGACGAACGGGATCGACTCCATGCGCGAGCGTCCGCGCGAGACGGGCTGGCCCGCGGCAGGCGGCGCCTCCGGCGGCAGGTCGGGCAGCGTCATTGTCGTGATCGACTCGTGGATGATGCCGACCAGGCGCTGGAATTCCGCGCTCTTGGTGTCGCGCGGATACGGCAGCGGATTCTCGAGCACGAGTCCCAACCGGCCCGGGCGCGGGAAGACGACCACGATGCGCGTGGCCATCTCCACGGCTTCCTCGATGTTGTGCGTGACCATGAAGATCGAGCTGAGCCCGTTTTCCTTCGATCGCCACAGGCTGATCAACTCCTGGCGCAGGTTCTCGGCCGTGAGCACGTCCAGCGCGCTGAAGGCCTCGTCCAGGCACAGGAGCTTGGGTTGCGAGACCAGCGCGCGCGCGATGCCGACGCGCTGGCGCATCCCGCCGGAGAGTTCGCGCGGAAAGGCCGCGTGGTAGTTGCCCAGGCCGATCAGGTCGATGGCGTGATCGATGGCCTCCTGCCGTTGCGCGCGGTTCATCCGGCGCGACATCAGGCCGACCGCGACGTTCTGTTCCACGGTGAGCCACGGGTACAGTGCAAACGTCTGGAACACGATGGAGACGTCGGGGTTCATGCCCGCCAGCATCTTCCCGCGGCTCTGCGCGCGACCGGAGGTCGGCTTGACGAGACCGGTCAGGCAACGCAGGATCGTCGACTTGCCCGATCCGGACTGGCCCAGCAAGGCCAGCAGCTCGCCTTGATGGACGGCCAGGTCGATGTTCTCCAGCACCTTCAACTCGTGGCCGCCGGCCGTCGTGTACGACTTCGAGACGGCACAGAGTTCGGCGACGGCCGGTGCGACTTGGGCTTCGATGGCAGTGTTCATGGTCAGTCCAGGCGGAAGCGCCGTTCGGCGAACGCGTACAGGCGGCGCCAGATGAATTTGTTCATCAGCACGACGAAGAGCGACATCACGGCGATGCTTGCGATGATCAGGGGCGTCTCGCCGGACCTGGTCACGCTCGCGATGTAGGCGCCGAGGCCGTCGGCCTTCAGGGTCGTGTTGCCCCAGGTGGCGAACTCCGCGACGATGCTCGCATTCCAGGCGCCGCCGGCGGCCGTGCAGGCGCCGGTGACCCAGAACGGGAAGATCGCGGGCAGGATCAATGTGCGCCACAGGTTCCAGTTGCGCAGGCCGTAGACCGTGGCCGCTTCCTTCAGGTCGTTCGGGATCGCCATCGCGCCGGCGATCACGTTGAACAGGATGTACCACTGCGTGCCCATCGCGATCAACAGGATGCTGCCCCAATTCATCGAAATGTTCGCTGCGACGAACCAGCCGACGACCAGCGGAAAAGTCATGTTCACCGGGAACGAGGCGCCGATCTGCGCCAGCGGCTGCGCGAAGCGGGCCACACGCGGCTGGAAACCGATCCAGACGCCCACGGGCGTCCAGACCAGCGTGGCCACCACCGTCATGGCCACCACCCGCAGCATGGTCAGGAAACCGAGCCAGGCGATGTGCCCGAATAGCGCCCAGGACAAGGCGCCGCGCAGTTCTTCGGCCGCGCCGACGGCACCCGAAAGGATTTCGTAGCCCAGCCATGCCAGGAACACCGCGACGACCGCCCGCCACACCTGGTCTGCGCGCACGACTTTCAAAGGCGCCAGTCTCTTCACCTGGCGGCGGCCGATCTTCCAGCTGCGCTCGAGCAGCGGCTCCACCACGTGTTCGCCCAGCCACGTGAAGACATAGGCACCGCGCAACAGGTTGTAGACCCAGGAGGTCGCCGGCGTCTGCGACTCCGTCAGCTCGATCTTGAACTTGTCCGCCCATGCGAGCAACGGCCTCCACACGAGCTGGTCGCTGACGAGAATCAGCACGATCATCGCGACCACGGCCCAGAGCGCCGCGGTGTCGTCGCCGTTGTGGATGGCCTGCGCCATGTAGGAACCGAGACCTGGCAGCTTGATGTCGCGGTTCATCACGCTGATCGCCTCGCTTTGCGCGACGAAGAACCAGCCGCCGCCGAACGACATCATCGAATTCCAGATCAGGCTGTGCGCGGATGCGGGCAGTTCCACCGTGGTGAAGCGTTGCCAGCGCGTCATGCCATAGGTCGTCGCCGCCTCCTCCATGTCGGTCGGGATGGTGACCATCGAGTGATAAAACCCGAATGCCATGTTCCAGACCTGGCCTGTGAAGATCGCGAAGATCGCCGCGCACTCCACGCCCATCAGGCTGCCGGGGAACAAGGCCATGAAACCCGTCACCGTCGCTGACAGGAAGCCGAGCACGGGGACCGACTGCAGCACGTCGAGCGCGGGCAGGATCAGCAGCCGCGCCCGCGCGCTCTTGGCCGCCAGGTAGCCGGTGGAAATGGCAAAGATCAGCGAGAACGCGAACGCGATCCACATGCGCAGCAGCGTGCGCCCGGCGTAGTAGGGGATCTGCCAGACGCTGCTGTCGATCGCCTGCTGCGTCGACTCGTCGAAGTGCACCAGCATGCCCTTGCCGAAATGCAGCGCGCTCCAGAAAATCGTGAGCAGGGCCAGCATCACGACGCCGTCCACCCAGGTGAAGCCACGGCGGGATTCGATGACTTGCAGTTGGGGGGCTGTGCCGCTCTTCATGGCGCGAACGCTAACAGAATCGATGCGGTGGCAGCGTCATGAAAACGAAAGGTTGGCAGGTCATGTTGGGAGACGAAGGGGCGAGGCCCCTCGGCTCACGCTAGAACGCGTAGCTCAGCCCCGCAGACGCGGTCCAGCGCGGCGCCAACTGGATGCCCACGAGATTGCTGTACACAGGCAACTGCACGAAGCCGAAGGCCTGCAGGTTGTGCACGAGGTTGAGCGTGGCGCCCGGGCTCAGGTAGGCCACCGTTCCCGCACTGTCCGGGTTGTCCGCCAGAGCGCCTTGGTCGGCGCCCTTGTGATAGACGTTGACCTGCAGTTGCGGCACGAAGTCGGGGTTCGCCTCGTAGCGCGCTCCAAAGCTCACCGTTGCCGTATTGCCTGGCCGGAAGTCCTCGCCTTCCTGATGCAGCCGGTTGGCCACCGCGGACTGGAACTGCGCATTGACGAACGCGTCCAGGTCTTGCGAGACGGGCTGGTGATAGAACGCGCCCACGATCAGGTCGGTACTGCCCGTGCCCGGCTGCAGGCTGGTGTCGACCAGGTTGTCAGGCGAATCGTTGCGCGAGATCGGACCCGAGGTGAAGCGGCGCGGATGCTTGCCGGCGATGCCGGTTCCATCGGCGTTCGGGCCGCCATAGTCCCCTGTCGGCAGCTTGATGCCCAGCTGGAATCCCAGGTTCTTCTCGGGCAGCAGCCCCTGCCAGGTGCCGATGACCCGGATATCGCCGAGCCCCGTGACGTTCACGCCGCTGCGTTCATCCGCCGAAAGGGGATTCGAAGCCGAGCCGTAGGTCGAGTGACCGCGGTCGATGTAGGGCGCGAGAAGGCGCGCATTCCAGTCCGCATTCGGCGAATAGCTCAAGCCGAGCGTGATGTAGCGGTTCGTCGTGTCGTGTTCGACCTCCTGATCGCCACCGGCGTTGTTGATCGCCGCGACGTCCGATTCCGACACCCGGTGCCGGCCCGCGCGCAACTGGTCCTGATCGATGAAGTCGTATTGCAGGCTCAGGCGCCAACCCGAATCGGTGGAGAAACCCATGGCCGCGTCGGTGGACAGCGAGCAACCGCAGGTGGCGCATGCCAGTGCGGAAAGCGGGAACACGCCGGCGGCGAGGAACAGGGCGAACGAAGCGCCGCGAAGGGAACGATTGAGCATGAAGCTTCCAGACGATGAAAGCCGACCGCGAGCTGGCGACGTCATGCGTGGCCTGCTGGGCGGTGGCGCGCGAAGTGCGCATGGCAGGGGGCTGGCCGTCGAGCGTGATCGACGGCCCGAGGCTTGGAGAAGAGGACGCGCGTGCTCGTGAACGAAAGCGGCGCCGGGTCGAACTCAGGCCGGCAGCGGTGGCCCGCGCGAAAGCGCGTCCGACCAGAAATCCAGCGTCGGCGTCGCCGCGCTGTAGCGCCAGTGCACGCTGTGCAAAAGCGGCAAGGTCGTCGCCTGGAACGGTGCGGGCGGCATGCCCAGGCCCGCCGCGTGCACGGTGCAATAGGGACAATGCGCGTACGCATGTTCGCCGTCCGGCACCTTCTTTTGGCCATCCGGCGCGACGACGTCGGCAGCGATCCACTTCGATCCGAGCTGCGAACAGACGAAAAGCCGGTTCGAATCGCCGCTGGCCTGCATGGCCTGGGTGAGCGTCGGCGCGAGCGCGGCCACCAGGACGGCGAAGACCATCGTCCAGAGGTAGAACACACGAAGTGCGCCGCGTTGCATGGCCGAAGTATAGAAGCACGCTTCGGCTGCGATGCGCCGGGCCAGCGATATCTTGCGCTGCCGCTACTTCTAAGCGCGGTGGAGCCAGCTCATCCCATGAGCTTCACACGCCCTAACCTTCGGTCAGATCGCAATTCCTGATCAAGTTGCAGATCCCAACCCTCGGCGAGCCAGACGACGTCTCGCCGAGGCCTCCAGCCTGGCCATCGCGCCAGGCTTCTTTTTTGGCGGAGCGTCAGTGCGACGCCGCCCCGGCCGCGATCTGATCCAGCTCGGCGACCACGTCGGCCGACAGTTGCAGATCGACCGCTGCGAGGTTCTCGCGCAGGTGTCCCGTCGACGACGTCCCCGGAATCAGCAGCAGGTTGGGCGACCGCTGCAACAGCCACGCCAGCGCCACCTGCATCGGCGTGGCATCCAGCCGCCCGGCCACGTCGGACAGCGTCGTCGACTGCAACGGCGTGAATCCGCCGAGCGGGAAGAACGGCACGTAGGCCGTGCCCTCGCCCGCCAGCTCGGCGATCAGCGCGTCGTCGGCGCGCTGCGCGAGGTTGTACATGTTCTGCACGCACACGATCGGACAGATCCGGCGCCCGTCGGCGACCTGCTTGCGGGTCACGTTGCTCAGGCCGATGTGGCGCACGAGGCCTTGCTGCTGCAGCTCGGCCAGCACCGTCAGCGGTTCTTCGAGCGAACCTTCCGCGGGCCCGTGCACGTCCAGCATGCTGCGCAGGTTGACCACCTCGAGAACGTCCAGGCCCAGGTTGCGCAGGTTGTCGTGCACGGCCTGCGTCAGTTCCGCGCGCGACAGCGCCGGAATCCAACCGCCCTTCTCGTCGCGCCTCGCGCTGATCTTCGTGACGATGACCAGGTCGTCGCGGTAAGGATGCAGCGCCTCGCGAATGATCTGGTTGGTCACGTGCGGGCCGTAGAAGTCGCTGGTGTCGATGTGGTCGACGCCGCGCTCCACCGCCTCGCGCAGTACCGCGAGCGCGCCCGCGCGATCCTTCGGCGGGCCGAACACGCCGGGGCCGGCGAGCTGCATGGCGCCGTAGCCCAGACGCTTCACCGTGCGCACGCCGAGCTTGAATGTTCCTGCCTTGCTGATGTCCGTCATGGTGAGTTTCCTTTGGTTTGACAGCCAATGTAGCGAGCAACGCCTTGCGCGATAAGATGGCTCAATCGGCACAGGTTGTGCGGAAACTCGAACAATGACTCCAGACCTCGGCGATCTCAATGCGCTCGTTGCCGTCGCCCGTGCCGGTGGCTTTCGCGAAGCGGCACGAGCCACCGGCAGCAGCGCATCCAGCCTCAGCGAGGCCGTGCGGCGGCTCGAGGCCCGACTCGGCGTGCGGCTGCTCAACCGCACGACGCGCAGCGTCGCGCCCACCGAGGCGGGCGCCCAGTTGCTCGAGCGACTGGGCCCGGCACTGGTCGAGGTGGAGGCGGCGCTGGACGTGGTCAACGGCTTTCGCGACCGCCCGGCCGGCACCCTGCGCCTGAACGTGCCGGTCAGCGCGGTGCGCCTCGTGCTGCCGCGCATCGTGCCGCCCTTTCTCGCCGCCTACCCCGACATCCGGCTCGACGTCATCGCCGAGGACAGCTTCGTGGACATGCTGGCGGCCGGCTGCGACGCCGGCATCCGCTACGACGAGCGGCTCGAGCAGGACATGATCGCGATCCCCATCGGGCCGCGCCAGCAACGCATGGCGACGGCGGCCTCGCCGGACTATCTCGCTCGCCGCGGCCGCCCCGGCCATCCAAGGGACCTGTTCGCCCACGCCTGCCTGCGCGGCCGCTTCTCCAGCGGCGCCATGCACGCCTGGGAGTTCGAACGCGACGGCGAAGTCCTGAAGGTGGATCCCACCGGGCCGCTGGTCGTGAGCCTGGGCGGCGCCACCGACCTCGCGGTGGACGCGGCGCTGGCCGGCACCGGCGTGATCCACCTGTTCGAGGACTGGCTGCGGCCGCACCTGGACAGCGGCGCCCTGGAGCCCTTGCTCGAGCCCTGGTGGCGCCCTTTCACCGGGCCGTTCCTGTACTACCCGAGCCGCACCTGGATGCCTGCTCCGCTGCGCGCCTTCATCGACTTCGTCGGTGCGCAGTCGCTCAAGCCGTCCGCTTCGGCAGCTTCCAGCCCGGCCGCGGGAAGTGGCACGTATAGCCGTTCGGGAACAGCTCCAGGTAGTCCTGGTGCTCCGCCTCGGCCTCCCAGAAAGCGCCCGCCGGCTCGACCTCGGTGACGACCTTGCCGGGCCACAGGTCCGACGCATCGACGTCGCGGATCGTGTCCTCGGCGACCGCCTTCTGCGCCTCCGACGTGTAGTAGATGGCCGAGCGGTAGCTCAGGCCCTTGTCGTTGCCCTGCCGGTTCTTCGTGCTCGGGTCGTGGATCTGGAAGAAGAACTCCAGCAGTTGCCGATAGCCGAGCACGGCCGGATCGAACAGGATCTCGATGCCCTCGGCATGCGTGCCGTGATGGCGGTAGGTGGCGTTCGGCACGTCGCCGCCGGTGTAGCCGACGCGGGTTTCCTGCACGCCGGGCATCTTGCGGATCAGGTCCTGCATGCCCCAGAAGCAACCGCCGGCAAGTACTGCGCGTTCTTGAGTCATTGCAGTTCCTCCACTTGATCGAGGTAGTCGGCGTAGCCCTGCTCGGCCATCTGCTCGCGCGGCACGAAGCGCAGCGAGGCCGAGTTGATGCAGTAGCGCAGGCCGCCGCGGTCGCGCGGGCCGTCCGGAAACACATGGCCCAGATGGCTGTCGCCGTGCTTCGAACGAACCTCGGTGCGGATCATGCCGTGCGCGGTGTCGCGGAACTCGTCGACGAACGCGGCGGCGATCGGCTTGGTGAAGCTGGGCCAGCCGCAGCCGGACTCGAACTTGTCGGAGGACGCGAACAGCGGCTCGCCGGACACGATGTCGACGTAGATGCCGGGCTCCTTGTTGTCCAGCAGCTCGCCGGTGCCGGCGCGTTCGGTGCCGCTGTCCTGCGTCACATGGCGTTGGATGGGCGTCAGCCTGGCCAGCGCCTCGGGGGTCTTCCTGTACTCGGACATCGTCGTTTCTCCTTCAAGGACGGCCCTCCCAGGTAAGGGCGGGACGCCTCAACTCAAGTCAAGCGGGCCACGGGCATGCGGACCGTCCGCGGCCGGGCGCGCGAAGCGCCGATGTTAAGCCGGCATCCGCCGTGCCGGCGCCCGCGGCTGCTTATCCCCTCAACGCCACAGGTCGGCGTCGACGATCGCCACGCCGTTGGTGGCGATGCCCGTCAGCGCGGCCACGCCCTGCAGCTTGAAGTTGCCGTCCTGGTCGACCTTGAAGATCGACACGCGCGACGCGGTTCCTGCCGCATCGACGACTGCCGCCAGCCCGTCGCGATAGGTGATGTCGGTCGGGTCGCCGACGAACTGGGCGATGACCGCCGCATCCTGCACGATCTTCTGGCCATACACGGCGTAGCGCGAGACCGACTGGCTCGGCGAGTTGGCCGAGAACAGGAACGGCCCGTCCAGCGTCACCCAGCACGGCGCATGCTGCGTGACCGAGGGCGTGACGGTCAGCACGGTGTCGTTGCGAACCAGGCTGATCTCGTCGGCGTGGGCGATCGCCACATAGGCGTCGTCGCCGCGCGTGGCCAGGCCGAACGGCGCGTTCACGTTCGCCGGAATGGCGGCCACCATGGCGGCATTGCCCGCGATGCTGCCGTCGC
>Ga0302157_10002407_pt1 | contig 21803 bp, 19 predicted proteins | sample I_Bog_N3_3_FD_193502 | JGI IMG/M metagenome (GOLD analysis project Ga0302157, IMG submission 193502) | Peat permafrost microbial communities from Stordalen Mire near Abisko, Sweden - I_Bog_N3_3 | ecosystem: Environmental > Terrestrial > Soil > Wetlands > Peat | place: Sweden: Abisko, Stordalen... | reverse complement strand
AAGCCGTAGGTTTCCTTCAGCGACTGGGGCTCGTCGAGCATGATCAGGAGCTGGTACTGCGGATTGTCGGCCGGCAGGATCGCGGTGAAGGCGGTGAGCACGCGCTTCTTGGCATAATGGCCGTTGATGACCTTTTCGGCCGTGCCGGTCTTGCCGCCGATGTAGTAGCCCTTGACGTCCGCCTTTTTCGCGGTGCCGATTTCGGCGTTGAGCCGCATCAGGAACCGCATCTTCTCGGAGGTCTCGGGCTTGATCACCCGCCTGGCCACCGCCATGGCTTCCTGCTCGGTCCGCTTCAGGAAGGTCGGCGGAATCAGGTAGCCGCCATTGACCAGCGCGTCGATGCCCATCACCGCCTGCAGCGGCGCCACCGCGATGCCGTGGCCGAAGGCGATCGTCACCGTGTTCAGCTCGGACCAGTGTCTCGGCACGATCGGCGAGGCGCTCTCGGGCAATTCGGTGCGCAGCCGTTCCATCTGCCCCATCTTGCGCAGGAACGCCTTGTGCGCCTCGACGCCTTGCGCCAGCGCCATCCGCGCCGCGCCGACATTGGACGAGAAGGTGAAGACCTCCTTCATGTTGAGGAAGCGGCCTTTCGGCTCGTCGTCATGAATCGTGAACTTGCCGTAGTGCAGCGGACCGCGCGCGTCCCACAGCGAGTTGAGATCGTATTTGCCGGAGTCCAGCGCCATCGCCAGCGTGAAGGCCTTGAAGGTCGACCCCAGTTCGTAGACGCCGGTGGTCAACCGGTTGATGCGATCGGGATCGTGCGCCTCTTTCGGGTTGTTCGGATCGAAATCCGGCACCGACACCAACGCCACGATCTCGCCGGTGCGGACGTTGGAGACGAGGCCGGAGGCGGCCTTGGTGTGGAATTTTTCCTTGGCCTTGAGCAGTTCGTCGCGCAGCGCGTGCTCGACGCGCAGATCGACCGACAATTCCACCGGCCGCTGCAGCCGGTCGGTGGCGAAACCGGCGCGGTGCAGGTCGGCAAGACCGTTGGTGTCGAGCCATTTTTCCATCCCGGCGATGCCCTGGTTGTCGATATTGACCAGGCCGATCAGGTGCGCGACTTCGTTGCCGGTGGGATAGACGCGCTTGTTCTCGCGCAAGAAGCCGATGCCGGGGATGCCGAGGCGATGAATTTCCTGCTGCTGCTGCGGCGTGATTTCACGCTTCAGCCAGACGAAGCCTTTCTTGCCGGCCACGCGATCGCGCACTTCGCCGGTGTCGAGATCGGGCAAGGTCGCGGTCAACAGCTCGATGGCCTCGTCCTTGTCGATGATCCGGCGCGGCTCGGCGAACAGGCTCGGCGCCTTGACGTCGGTGGCGAGGATCTCGCCGTTGCGGTCGACGATATCCGGTCGCGCGGTCGCCACCGCGTCCTGGGCGGCGGTGCGACGCGCGCCGTGGTTGTCGCCGACGGTGGCGTACATGATCAGCCGGCCGCCGATCACGGCGTAGATCGCCGCGAACGCGACGATCGCGAAACCGACGCGGGCGCGCGCCTTGGCGGCGCGGTCGACGTCGCGCCCGTACAACAGGCTGCGGACCAGCCGCTGCCGCCACGGCTCGGGCTTCTTGACGGGTTTCGGCACGGACGCGGTCATTGACGATCCTCCCGCGCCGGTACCGAGCCGGTCACCGAGCCGACGTCGGTGGCGGCGTCGATGGTCTCGATCATCGCGCCGATCGGGTCGGGATCGCCGGGCCTGGCGAAATTCGGCGGCCGCTCCGGCAGGTTCTTCAGGGAATCATACTGGTTGGCATTGAGCGGCTTCAGCGGCAGATGGCGTTCGGCGAGCCCCTGCAGCCGCAGCGGCGAATCCAGCTTGGCCCATTCCGAGCGCAGCACCGCGATGGCGTCGCGCTGCTCGCGGATATCGGCATGCAGCCGCAGCACCCGCTCGGTGCGCGAGGTGGAATCCATCTTGATGCGATAGACGTAGGCGGCAGCGAACACCAAAGCGGCGATGACGAGGACGTGGAGGAGACGCATGGTCAGCCTCCCCTCAACACGTCATCGAGCGTGGGCCATGCCGGCAACGAGGCTTCGGCATGCGCCGGCGCCTGCGTGCGTTCCGCGGCGCGCAGTTTTGCCGAGCGCGCGCGCGGATTGGCGGAAATCTCGTCATCGTCAGGGGTGAGCGGACGCTTGGTCAGAATGGCAAAACTGGGCGCGGCCTGCGCCACTTCGGGCAGATGCCGCGATCCGCCGCCGGCGCGGGCGCGCTCGACCAGGAAATTCTTGACGATGCGGTCTTCCAGCGAATGAAACGACACCACCACCAGCCGGCCGCCGGGCTTCAGCACCTGTTCCGCCGCCGACAGCGCCAGATGCAGCTCGTCGAGCTCGGCGTTGACGAAGATTCTCAAGCCCTGGAACGTCCGCGTCGCCGGGTGGATCTCGCCCGGCTTCGACCACACCACCTTGGCGATGATCTCGGCGAGCTGCCGTGTGGTGGCGATCGGCGCTTCCTTGCGCGCGGCGACGATGGCGCGCGCGACCGCGCGCGAGTGACGTTCCTCGCCGAAAATGTAGATGATGTTGGCCAGATCCGCCTCGGAAGCCCTGGCGACCACATCCGCCGCAGTGGGGCCGTCATGGCCCATCCGCATGTCGAGCGGGCCGTCGAGCCGGAACGAGAACCCTCGCGCGGCCTGGTCGAGCTGCATCGAGGACACCCCGACGTCCATCACCACGCCGTCGACCCCGGCGATGCCCTGCGCCGCGCAGATCCCGGCAAGGTTGGAAAACCGTTCCTCGACCAGGGTGAGCCTGCCGGCCGCTCCCTCGACGAGGTCGAAGCCGCCGGCGATCGCGGTCCGGTCGCGGTCGATGCCGATGACGCGGGTTCCCGGCACCTCCAGGATCGAACGGCTGTAGCCGCCGGCGCCGAAGGTGGCGTCGACATAGACGCCGCCGTCGCGGGGCGCGAGCATCTCGACCGCCTGGCGGCCGAGTACGGAAACATGGCGTGGGCCAGCCGCGGTCATGCGAAAGCCCCGGGCGCGGGCCGGTCTCGATTGCCAAAACTGGACGCCAACGGGCCCATTGCACCTCAAATCCAACGGCTTCGCCCGGCTTTTCGCCTCGAAAAGCCTCGCATCGTTGCCGATCCCGCCCAACCCGGCAGGAAAACCCTGATTTCCCGATGGAATTTGAAGGGTTGCCATGGGATGTCGAGCGTCAAAGAGGGCCTCGGCCGTCCCCCAAATCCGGTTCGGCTCTTCACCACTTAGTAACGGCAGTTAGCGTTAAGAAAACGTTGATGGGGCGGAGTCATTCCGGGGCGACGCCAACGGGTCCGGCCTCAGGCCGGGGTTCACGCGAAGACGCGTGCCCCGGAATGACGGGGCAATCGGTGATGCATGCCGCACACACTCCGCCGAAATGCGGCGCGGCGGCCGGCTTCCGCGTTGCTGGCCGGCCGGTTAAGGAATAGTAAATGAGGTTCATTGAAAACCCGACTTTGCCGTTCTCCTGCCCGGTTTGAGCTGTCCCATGTCGCTTGATTCGTTCGCATCCGATAATTCCGATTCGAAGCGGCAACGCGCCCTCCCGATTCCAAAAGCCAGCGCGAACATGAAGACGTTCTCCCCGGATTCCTCGATCGCCTCCGACGTGATCCCGTCGGCGAATTATGGCGAGCGCAACAAGGGCCGTTTGCCCGACATGATCCTGCTGCACTACACCGGCATGCCCGACGTGGAAGGCGCGATCTCCAGGCTGTGCACCGCCGGAACCGACGTTTCCGCCCATTACATCGTGCTGGAAGACGGCCGCATCGTGCAGTGCGTCCCGGAAGCCAAGCGCGCCTGGCATGCCGGCGTGGCGTCCTGGGCGGGCGAGGAAGACATCAATTCCTGCTCGATCGGCATCGAGATCATCAATCGCGGCCATGACTGGGGCTATCCGGATTTTCCGCTGCGCCAGACCGCCGCGGTGATCGCGCTGTGCCGCGGCATCATGCTCCGCCGCAACGTGCCGCCGCATCGCGTGCTCGGCCATTCCGACGTAGCACCCGCGCGCAAGAAGGACCCGGGCGAGAAATTTCCGTGGCATTCGCTGGCCAATTCCGGCGTCGGCCACTGGGTGCAGCCGGCGCCGATCGTGCGCGGCGAGCCGCTCAAACTCGGCACTATCAGCGACGACGTCCGCGACCTGCAGCAGGCGCTGGCCCGATACGGCTACGGCATTCCGATCAACGGCAAATACGACGCCACGACCATGGAAGTGGTGACCGCCTTCCAGCGCCATTTCCGCCCCGCCCGCGTCGACGGCGTCGCCGATCGCTCGACCCTGACCACCCTGCAGGCGCTGCTGGCCAGTCTTTCGACCGAGGCGACAGTGGTCGCGGCGAAGTAGGATCCTTCAGCCGTCATTGCGACCGAAGCGAAGCAATCCATCTTGCAGTTCGACCCTGCTATTGGATTGCTTCGCTTCGCTCGCAATGACGGAGAGGAAATCACCGGTCCGCCAGCCTAACCGCCATCCAATTCCTTCAGCCTTCGCGCGTAGAGCCGCCGCAGCGGTTCGAGTTGCGTCGCGGCTGAGGCCGCCAGATACGCTTCGCGCGCGGCGTCGCGCCGGCCGAGCCGTCGCAACAGATCGGCGCGGACCGCCGGCAGCAATTCGTAGCCGTTGAGTCCGCCGCGCGCTTCCAGCGCGCCGATCAGGTCGAGCGCGCGGGCCGGTCCGTCCACCATCGAAATCGCCGCGGCGTGGTTGAGTTCGATCACCGGGGACGGGCTGATCCGCAGCAGCACCTCGTAGAGGCCGGCGATCTGCGGCCAGTCGGTGTCGGGGTAGCTCGGCGCGCGCGCATGAAGGGCGGCGATCGCGGCCTGCACCGCATAGGCCTGCGGCCGGCCGGGCAGCCGCAGCGCGTCTTCCACCAGCAGCGATCCTTCGGCGATCTGGCCCCGGTCCCACAGCGAGCGGTCCTGCTCTTCCAGCAGCACGATGTCGCCGCCGTCGGTCTGGCGCCCGGCGCGGCGCGCGTCGTGCAGCAGCATTAAGGCCAGCAATCCCTTGATCTCGCCGCGCTGCGGCATCAACGCGTCGAGCAGACGACCGAGCCGGATCGCCTCGCGCGCCAGATCCGGCCGCATCAAATCCTCGCCGGAGGTCGCGACATAGCCTTCGGTGAAGACGAGATAGATCACCGCCAGCACGCCGCGCAGCCGCAGGCCCAGCGCGTCGCGGCCGGGCACCTCGTAGGGAATTCCGGCCAGCCTTATTTTCTGCTTGGCGCGGACCAGCCGTTGCGCCATCGCCTCTTCGCCGATCAGGAAGGCGCGCGCGACCTGCGCGGTCGAGAGCCCGCACACCGTGCGCAAGGTCAATGCGACCTGAACCTCTGCGGCGAAGGCCGGATGGCAGCAAATGAAGATCAGCCGCAGCATGTCGTCGTCGAGCAAGGCGTCGCTGGTCTCGTCGCCGGCCGAGGCGTTGAGCAGCAACTCGTGCGTCAATTCGCCCTGCTTGCCGCGAAACGCGATCTGCCGGCGCACCCGGTCGATCGCCTTGTTGCGTCCGACATTGACCAGCCAGGCCCGCGGATTGGACGGCAGCTCCGTGGCCGGCCAGCGTTCCAGCGCGGTCGCAAAGGCGTCCTGCAACGCATCCTCGGCGAGATCGAAATCGCCGACCAGGCGGATCAGCGTCGCCAGCGACCTGCCCGCCTCGTCGCGGAATATTTTTTCGATTTCGCTGGGGGTCATGTAGCGGGCCATTCACTCACCGTCGTTCCGGGGCGACGCGAAAGCGTCGAACCTGGAACCTCGAGATTCCGGGGTCGTCCTTCGGACGCCCCGGAATGACTCCAACGCTAATTATACACCCAGATCGGCCGCACCTCGATCGAGCCGAATCTCGCGCCCGGAATCTTCGCCGCGATGGCGAGCGCTTCGTCGAGATCCTTGGCGTCGACCAGGTAGTAGCCGCCGAGCTGCTCGCGGGTTTCCGCGAACGGGCCGTCGGTCATCAGCGTCTTGCCGTCGCGAATGCGCACCGTGGTCGCGGTCGTGGTCGGCTGCAGCCGGTCGCCGGCCTTGAAGTTGCCGCTCTTGACGATGCCTTGCGTGAAGGCGCCGTATTCCTCGAACACTTTCTGCAGTGTCGCGGGATCGATCTTGGCGTATTCGGCCTCGTTGGCATAGATCATCAGCAAATATTGCATCTGGTATCTCCCTTTGATCGGCGTGATCGCCGGCATCCAGTCGAACGGCGAAACCGCAAAACGACATCTTCAGGATAATTTATTTTGGGCTCCCGGAGCGGACGTTATCCGCTTGACGCGACAGCCGTGAGCCCCCATGCAGGGAGCGTCAGTCGGCCGGACGGCCGCTCCTGCTACGGTCGAAAGGCTGCGGGAGAGGAAAGTCCGGGCTCCATCGACATACGGTGCCGGATAACATCCGGCGGGGGCGACCCCAGGGACAGTGCCACAGAGAACGAACCGCTTCCCCACCCGCAAGGGCGGGGCAGCAAGGGTGAAAAGGTGCGGTAAGAGCGCACCGCGGGTCCGGCAACGGAACCGGCATGGCAAACCACACCGGGAGCAAGACCGAATAGGGACGGCAACGCGGGTCGTTCGCTCGCAAGAGCGAAAACACCGCAGGGCGATGTCAGGCTCGCCGTCCGGGTAGGTTGCTCGAGGCAACGTGCAAACGTTGTCCCAGAGGAATGGCCGTCACGTATCGCCCGCGCAAGCGGACGGTGCCTTACAGAACCCGGCTTACAGGCTGGCTGATGCTTCTAAGGAGAAGCGATTTCGAATGAGGGGTTCGGCGTGACGCGCCGGACCCCTCGCCATTTCTGGTGCAAGCATTTCAGCCGACCTTTGCCGCTCTCCCGCCCTGTCGTAGTATCCCGCCATGCGCAAACCCCGTATCGCCGTCATTCTGGATGAAAACACGAGCGGCGACGGCACGCGCTACGAGGCCGCGAAAGGCTATTTCGCAGGGGTGCGCGATGCCGGCGGCCTGCCGTTCGGCGTTCCCTATCTGCCTGAGATCGTCCCGGTGGTGCTGGAGGAGTTCGACGGCCTGCTGTCCGTCGGCGGACGGTTCGCCTATCCCGATGAGTGGTACCTTCCCGGCGAGATCTCCAGGGCGCCGTCGTCCGAACGCCTCGCCATCGAACGCGCCATCGTCGAAGGCTTTCTGGCGCGGGACAAACCCATCCTCGGCATCTGCGCCGGGATGCAGATGCTCGCCTGCCTCAACGGCTGCCGCCTGACCCCCGATCTGCGAGTGATGATGCCGGACGCGCTGGAGCACGACCGGCGCGGCCAGCTCCATAGAATCGAGCTTGCGGCAAACTCGCGTCTGGCGGCGATCATCGGCGAGCGCACCATCGAGGTGAATTCGTTTCACCGCGAGGCTGTCGCACAGCTCGCGCCGTCGGTCGTCGCAAGCGCTTTTGCCGGCGACGGCATCATCGAGGCCATCGAAATTCCGACCAATCGCTTCGCGATCGGCATCCAGTGGCACCAGGAGCTTCTGCTCGGCGCAGAGCATCCCGGCGACCGGCTGTTCAAGGCTTTCGTCGAGGCCAGTTAGAAGGCGCGCCGCTCGTCGGCGATCTTCTCCAGCAACGCCATCAGCGCTTCCGGCGCGGTGACGTTGGGGGAATGGCTGGCGTCGATTTCGAAAGTGCGCCAACCGGGCGCGATCCGGGCAAGTTTCGCGAATGGCGCGAACGCATCGACGGGCGACACCCGCGTGGCGTAGACGTAGCTGCGCGGCAATGTCAGCTCGCCGCCATGAAGCTTCAGCGGGCTCTCGAAACATTTTATCGGCATGTCGACGCGGCGCGGCGCGAGCCAGGCGACGTCGTCAGGTGGCGTATCCGGCGGCGTCGAATTCGGCGGCACCCGCCAGCCGTCGCCGGATGCGGCCAGCTGCAGCATGCGCTGCCGCTCGGACTCGTTGAGGAAATCCAGCAGGGACTGCCCTTCATTCGGCACGAAGGCGTCGACATAGATCAATTGCGCGACGCGGTCGCGCGCGCGGTCGGCGACGCCGGTGGCAACCATGCCGCCATAGCTGTGGCCGACCAGCACGATGTCGCGCAGGTCCTCGTATGTGATGACGTTGAGGACGTCCTCGATGTGGGTTTCCAGATCGATCGACGGGTTCGCCAGATGCGCCCGCTCGCCCAGGCCCGTGTAGGTCGGCGTCACCAGCCGGTGCCCGGATGCTTGCATCAGCGGGTGCATCTTCTTCCACGCCCAGCCGGCCGACCACGCGCCGTGGCAGACGAGAAAGGTTGCTGCCATGATGTTTCCCCGCTGGCTAAGGCTGTTGGAACGTTATAAGGCACAAAAACGAGCCCTCGCCAACTCAGCAGCCGTCATTCCGGGGCGATGCGGAGCATCGAACCACGATGTGCAATCGCACATCGGGGAATCTCGAGATTCCGGGTTCGCATCTGCGATGCGCCCCGGAATGACCAGGAAAATCCCGAACAGTGATGACCACGTTCGCCTATGCCCTTCTGCTGTTCGGTGCGCTGGCCGGCGGCTTCGTGTCCGGCCTCGCCGGCTTTGGCACCGCGCTGATGGCGCTGGGGATCTGGCTCTACGCGATGCCGCCTTCGCTGGCGGTGCCGCTGGTGCTGATCTGTTCGATCATCGCCCAGACCTCGACGCTGCCCTCGATCTGGCGGACGATCGACTTTCGCCTGGTGTGGCCGTTCCTGATCGGCGGCCTCGCCGGCGTGCCGCTGGGGACGCTGATGATCGCCCATGCCGATCCCCGGGTGTTCAAGCTGAGCATCGGCGTGCTGCTGCTGGTGTTTCCCACCGCGCTGTATTTCAACCGCAGCCCGATCGCCCCGCGCTTCGGCGGCAAGCTGGCCGATGGCGTGGTCGGATTTGCCGGCGGCATTCTCGGCGGGCTGGCGGGCCTGTCCGGCCCGCTTCCGATCCTGTGGGCCAACCTGCGCGACTGGGGCAAGGACGAGCGGCGCGGCATCTTCCAGACCTTCAACTGGACCATCCTGACCGCCGCGCTGGTGCTGCAGGCTGGCAGCGGCCTGATCGGCACGGAAGTGCTTTGGCTCGCTTTGCTAGCGTTTCCGGCAACGCTGCTCGGCGCCTGGCTCGGCGCGCGAACCTATCACGCCCTCAGCGATCATCATTTCCGCGATGTCGTGCTCGGTCTCTTGGTTCTGTCGGGCATCGGCCTGGTCTGGAGCAGTCTGGGCGCGCACTGAAGCGGCGCATCCCGCGCGCGTTTCGCCGCGAAAGGATGCTCCATCTTTACCGCGCGGCCGGCACCAGCCGCTTCCTGAACTCCCGGCGCAGCAGCCACAGGCTCAACGCCGCCTGCAGCGTGGTGGTCGCGATCGACAGGTACCAGACGTGCTCGATGCGGAAACCGGGTCTCGCCGACAGCCAGATCACCGGCGCGGCATAGGTGAGCAGACGGGCGCCCGAGCTCCACAGCACCGGCCTGGTGTTGCCCAGGCCCTGAAACATGCTCGAGCACACGAAGATCAATCCCTGCGCGACGAGATTCAGCGAGACCATCTGCAGGAACAATCCGGCGACGGCCATCGTCTCGGAATCCCTGACGAGACCGCCGAGCAGCAGAAAGGGCGTCCATTGCGCGATGACGGTGAAGGCCATCATCACGGCCGTGCCGATGAGCGCGACTTTCCTGAAGGTTTCCCTCACACGCGCCCCGTTCCCGGCGCCGAAATTCTGCCCGGCGATCGGTCCGGCCGCGAACGCAACCGCCATCGCCGGCACCTGGATCAGCCCCAGGACGCGCGAACCGATGCCGAAGCCCGCCTGCGCGGCCGGACCAAAATCCCTCAGCGCGTAATAGATCACGGCCATGTAGATGAACATGATCGCGAATTCGCCGCCGGCCGGCAGGCCGATGTTCAGGATGCGCTTCCATTGCGCAAGCTGCGGACGCAATAACCTCCGATTGACGGCGACATAGCGTTCCAGCCTGTGGAAATAATGCCACAGCATCGCCACGCCGAGCAGGACCGCGATCGAACTCGCAAGGCCGGCGCCGGCAACCCCGAACGCATGGCCGGTGCCCCAGCCCGCCACGAGGACCGGGGCCAGAACGATGTTGATGGCGACCGCCAGCGCCTGGACGATCATCGTCGGCCGCACGATTCCGGTGCCGCGCAGCGCGGACGACATCACCAGCAGCGCGAATTGCAGCGCCAGCGCCGGCATGAACCAGTGCAGATAGGTCGTGCCGGCCTCGATGGTGGCGTCGTCGGCGGCGACCGCGCGCATGTAGCTGCGTGCCAGGACCGATCCGGCGACCCATGTCAGCCCCCCGCACAGCATCGACAGGCCGAGCGACTGATTGAATACCAGGTTGGCGTCGGCCCGGTCCTTGCGTCCCACGGCGTGCGCGATCAGCGCCGCGGTCCCGACGCCAAGCACCTGCATCAGCGCGTTGACGAGGAATCCGGCATTGCCGGCGGCGGCGACGCCCGCGACGGCGGCGTCACCCAGGCTGGAGACGAAATACAGGTCGACCAGCCCGCACAGCATGATCATGACCATGCCGGCGAAGATCGGCGGCGCCATGGCCAGGATATGGCTGACGATGGAGCCTTGCGTCAGGTCTCTCATGTTGCGCCCTCACTCCGCCGCCGAGCTGCCTGCGAACTCGGTCGCCTGACGCTCGAACAGCCCCCGATAGATTCCGCCCGCGCGGTTGGCGAGCGCGGCATGGGTGCCCTGCTCGACGATCTCGCCGCGGTCGAACACCAGGATGCGATCGAGGCTGCGCACCGTCGACAGCCGGTGCGCGATCACGATCGAGGTACGGCCCTTCATCAGCCGTTCCATCGCCTGCTGGATCAGGGCTTCCGATTCCGAATCGAGGCTCGACGTCGCCTCGTCGAGGATCAATACCGGCGCGTCCGCCAGGAACGCGCGCGCCAGCGCGACGCGTTGCCGCTCGCCGCCCGACAGCTTGACGCCGCGTTCGCCGACCAGCGTGCCATAGCCCTTCGGCAGCCGCAGGATGAAGTCGTGCGCGTTGGCCAGCCGCGCCGCCTGCTCGATCGCCGCCATGCTGGCGCCGGGCCGGGCATAGGCGATGTTCTCGGCGAGCGAGCGGTGAAACAGGATCGGATCCTGCTGCACGATGGCGATCTGGCTGCGCAGCGAGTGCTGCGTGGCGTGCGCGATGTCCTGGCCGTCGATCAGTATCCGGCCGCCGGAGACGTCGTACAGCCGCTGCACCAGTTTTACAAACGTGGTCTTGCCGGAACCCGAGCGGCCGACCAGGCCGACCCGCTCGCCAGCGCGGATGTCCACCGAGAGCGCGTCGTACAGCGGCGCGCGGTGGCCGCCGTAGTGGAACGTGACCTCGGCGAACACGATGTGCCCGCCGTGAATGTCGATCGGCGAGGCGTCGGCGGCATCGGCAATGCCGATCGCCTCGTCATGGATGGCGACGAGCTCCTCCATGTCGTTGACCGAACGCTGCAGGTTGTTGATGTGCATGCCGACATCGCGCAGATAGGCGTGGATGATGTAGTAGCTGGTCAGCACGTAGGTGACGTCGCCGGGCGTGGCGCGGCCCGCCATCCACAACAGCACGGCGCCCCCGATCACGGAGGCGCGCAGGCACAACAGCACCGAGAGCTGGGCTGCGCTGGTGTAATTGTAACGCAGCCAGGTCCGCCGCACGCGCGCCCGCCACCGGCTGACGACGCGCGCCAGCCTGTTGTCCTCGCGCGCTTCGGCGCCGAAGGATTTCACGACAGCATTGCATGTCAGTGCATCCGCCAGCGTGCCGCCGACCCTAGTGTCCCAGGCATTGGAGACCCCTGCTGCCGGCGCGATATAGCGCGTCGAGAACACCACGATCATCGGGACGTAGATCGAGGTCCCGATCGCGATCACCAGGCCGAGCGACGGCCAGTGCAGCCCGAGCAGGATCATCGACCCCAACAGCACCGCCAGCGAGGGCAACAACGCCATCAGGATGGTGTCGTTGAGCAGATCGAGCGCCCACATGCCGCGGGTGATCTTGCGCACGGTCGAACCGGCGAAGCTGTTGGCGTGCCAGTCGGTGGAGAAGCGCTGCAGGCGCATGAAGGCGTCGCGCGCCACGTCGGACATGATCCGCAGCGTGAACGGCACGATCGCCTGCAGCCCGATCAGGCGCAGCACCATCGAGGCGAGCCCCAGCGCCACGATCGCGGCGAACGCCGTCAGCGCCGCCCGGCGCGCCGCCGGGTCGGACGATCCCGAGGCCATGGCGTCGACCAGATGGCCCGAGAATACCGGCATGAACAGGTCGGCCACCGTGGCGCCCAGCAGGCCGCCGGCGACCACGGCCGCGCCGACCGGCTGCGCGAGCCAGTGGCGGAACACGAAGGGCAGCACCACGCGGATGGCGGCGGGGCGTATCCTGGCAGAGGCGGTCATGGCGTCATCCGGCTGCGCTCGCGCGCACGCCGGCTCCTTTGAATGACGCGGCGGCGGCATCGGGCCGAACGCAGGCGTCGTTGAAAGATTTCAGTGACTGACTGGGAAGCTTGGGCTGACCGGGACGTTGGGCCCGATCGCTGCTGACGGACGCGGCCTCAAAGGCCTGAACTGGCGCCCGGCATGAACGTCGGACGCGAGGGCGCGATCTGCGAATACATCGAAATCATGCAAATCCCTCCCCGGCTCGAGCGACGATGCGTCGCTTATAATTGCAACAGGGCTGATTTGCAATATGACGGCGCAAATCGCGTGCGACGGTGGCAATTCTGCCACGGTCGCGCCGATGCGCGGCGCCGGAGTTCGCTTGAAAACGCTCTAATGCGCCGGTTCGGTGGACGCCGAGGCCGGCTTTTTCAGCAGCGCGACCAGCAGGCTGAGACCGAGATAGAACACCGTCAACATGAAGAAGGCGTCGCCGTATCCCATCACCACGGCCTGGCGATGTACGATCTGCGACAATTGCTTCATCGCCATCAGCGCGGCATCGCCCATGCCCTGCAGGCGCTGGGTGAAGTTGTTGAGCGTCTCGACGGCGGTGGCGTTGCCCCAGGTCACCCGCTCCTGCAACCGCGAAATATGCAGGTCGGTGCGTTCGTTCAGTACCTGGTTGATGATGGCGAGCCCGACCGCGCCGCCGAGATTGCGGGTGAGGTTGAACAGGCCCGAGGCGTTCTTGACCCGGTCCGGCGCCAGCGTCCCGAGCGCGATGGTGTTGGTCGGCACCATCGCGAACATCATGCCGATGCCGCGCAGGATCTGCGGCACCATCAGCTCGTAGAAATCATAGTCGCGGGTGATCCAGGTCATCTGGTAGGAGCCGAGCGCGAAGATGATCAGTCCGGCGGCGATGATCAGGCGCATGTCGACGCGAAGCATCAGCCGCCCGACGATCGGCGCGGTGATGAACATGGTGATGCCGGAGACGAACATGGTCTCGCCGATCATCATCGCGCTGTAGCCGCGCACCTCCGCGAGGTAGCGCGGATAGATGTAGGTCAGGCCGTAGAGCCCGATGCCGACGCAGAACGAGAGCAGGCAGCCGATGCCGAAATTGCGGTCGTTGAAGGCCCTGATGTCGACGATCGGCTCCTCCGCGGTCAGCACCCGGTAGAAGAAGGCAACCGCCGAGATCACGCAGACCGCGGCGCAGACCGCGACCGAGGTGTCCTGCAGCCACTCGTATTGCGGCCCTTCCTCGAGCACATATTCCAGCGCGCCCAGAAACCCCGCCATCGTGAACAGGCCGAACCAGTCGAAACGGTCGAGCAGCGCGAAATTCGGCTCGTCGAAATCGACCAGCGCCAGCACGCCGATGGTGATGCCGATGCCCGGCACGATGTTGATGAAGAACAGCCAGTGCCACGACATCAGGTCGGTGATGAAGCCGCCGACGGTCGGGCCGATGGTCGGCGCCAGGGTGGCGACCAGGCCGATGATCGGGCCGACGATGTAGAATTTCGAACGCGGGAACACGGTATAGGCCGACGCGAACACGGTCGGGATCATGCCGGCGCCGAGAAAGCCCTGGATCGCGCGCCACAGGATCATCTGCTCGATCGAGGAAGCGAATCCGCACAGGAAGCTCGCGATGGTGAAACCGGAGGCGGAGATCGCGAACAACAGCCGGGTGCCGAACGCGCGCGACAGGAATCCGGACAGCGGTATCGCGATCACCTCGGCGATCAGGTACGAGGTCTGCACCCACGACACTTCGCTCGAGGAGGCCGACAGGCCGGCCTGGATTTCGGTGAGCGAGGCCGACACCACCTGGATGTCCAGGATCGACATGAACATCCCGAACACCATGATCAGGAACGCGATCAGCCGGCGCGGCGGGATGCGCTCGGACGCCACGGCTGGGGCGGCCATCATGGCAGGCGGGGCGGCGGTGGCGTTGGCCATGATCTGAAATGCTCGCGGTCGGGCGCGCGGCCCACTTATTGCGGATGGATCATGGCCGGCGAATCGAGGTCGGTTTCGCTCTCGGCGTCGGCCGCGCCGTTGATGGTATCGACGGTGGCGTAGACCGACATCCCGGCGCGCAGCAGGTTCTGCCTCGCGACCTCCTTCGGCACCCGGACGCGGACCGGCAGCCGCTGCACGATCTTGGTGAAGTTGCCGGTGGCGTTGTCCGGCGGCAGCAGCGTGAACACCGAGCCTGCCGCGGGCGAGATGCTGTCGACGACGCCGGCGAACTTGCGATGGCCATAGGCGTCGACCGAGATCGTCACCGGCTGGCCCGGACGGATCCGCTTGAGCTGGGTTTCCTTGAAATTGGCGTCGATGAAGACGTCATCGAGCGGCACCACGTTGCCGAGCCGCTGCCCGACCACGACGAAATCGCCGGTCGAGACCAGGCGGTTGGAGAAGGTGCCGTCGACCGGCGCGCGCACCGAGGTGAATTCGAGATCGCGCTCGGCCTTGGCGAGCGAGGTCTGCAATTCCGCCAGCTGCGCGCGGGCCTCGGCCTGCTGCGCCTTGGTCACTTCGACGTTGTCGCGTGCCGCGTCGAAGGCCGCCTGCGCCGCCTTCACGCCCGCCGCGCCCTGGTCGCGCCCGGCTTCGGAGACTTCGAAGGTGGCGTGCGAGGCGAAGCCCTTGGCGTTCAGCGCCTGCTGGCGGTCGAAATCGAGCTCGGCCCGCTTCTGGGCGGCCTCGGCGGAAACCAGCTGCGCGCCGGCCTGCGCGACCGCGCTTTCCATGGCGGTGGCCTGCCGGCCGATACGTTCGATGGTGGCTTGCTGGGTTGCGATCCTGGTGCGCGCGGCGTCGACCGCGATGCGATAATCGCCGTCGTCGATCCGGAACATCACGTCGCCGGTATGGACCACGGCGTTGTCGCGGGGGAGGATCGTGGCGATGTGCCCCGAAACCCGCGCGCCCAGCGTGGTGTTGTTGGCGCGCACATAGGCGTCGTCGGTGGAGACGTAGAAGCGTCCGACCAGGATGTAGTTCACGCCGTAGGCCGCGGCGGCGAGCGCGAGCAGCGCCCCGATGCCGATGACGACCAGCCGGCGTTTACCGGGCTTCCGCGCGGCGGAGGCCTGCGCCGGCGGTGCGGCCGGCGTTTCGACGTCCGGCGCTTCGATCACCGGACCAGACGGCGCTTCGACATGGCGGCGCGCGGTCTCTTCGGAAATACGTGTCCGCAGCTGTTCGGCGAGAGCCGCGGCAGCGTCGCGCACGGCGGCGGCGCCTTCCGCCGAATCCGGCTCGGTGCGAACGATACGTGCGGTCTGGTCTCTCACTGCGGCCATTAAGGCCCCCCATTAAAATATTGCGATGCCCGCCCAGCCAAAATCAGGCCTCGCCGCATCGCCCAGTTACAAATTAACATTGACCGAACGGTTCGGTCAAGATATATTCACGCACACCGACGTTAGCCGGCCAGTTCCTTCCGTGACCTTTCCGTGCCCCAAATCTTTGCAGAAAAGTGAATCAATGGTTGCAGCCCCTCGCACCCCGCTCCACGTCATCGGCGACGAGGACAGTTCCAAGCGCCGGCAAATCCTCGACGGCGCCAAAAAGGTCTTCATGGATCTCGGTTTCGACGGCGCCAGCATGGGCGAAATCGCCCGCTCCGCCGGCGTCTCCAAGGGCACTTTGTACGTCTATTTCGCCGACAAGAACCGCCTGTTCGAGGCCATCGTCCAGGAGGAGGCGCTCGAACAGGGCAAGGTGGCTTTCAATTTCGACCCCGAACGCGACGTCGTCACCACGCTCCGGGAATTCGGCCGGGCCTATATCGAGTTGCTGTGCCGGCCGGCCGGCGGATCGGCGATCCGCACGGTGATGGCGATTGCAGAACGGATGCCGGAGGTCGGCCGGCGCTACTACAGCGAGGTGCTGGAGAAGACCATCGGCCGTTTTGCCGGCTATCTCGAGGCGCAGAGGGCGACGGTTGCGATTCCGGATTCTCACCTCGCGGCGTCGCAATTCATGATGATGTGCCAGGCCTCGCTGTTCCTGCCGTTCATTTTTCAGGCCGCCCCGCCGCCCTCAGCCGAACGCATCGCGGAAGTGGTGGAAAGCGCCACGCAGATGTTTCTGGCGGCGTATCGGGTCAGGGCGAACTGAGCGAAGCGCGCCGGCATTTCCCCGCAAAGCATGTCGTCCGGCGAAAGCGGGGACGACACACAGTGCGGTGCGATCATGCTCGGCGAATCAATTTTCAGACTCGACAGGCCGACATCAGCGGCTGACAATCTCCGGGCAATCAGGGCAAGACCCATGCGAAGCGCGTTGGCTCTCACCATTGCCGCTCTGTCAGTGATCGCCTTGTCCTTCACCGGACCGGCGCGCGCCGGCGACTTTTGGCCTGCCGTTCCCCAAGAGGCGCGCCCGCGCCCGATCGGCCACGGCGGCTGGATTCCCTGGCGCTGCGCCGACGGGCCGGTGCAAAATCTCTATCATGGCGCCTATTACGACGCGCCGCCGGCGATCTATCGCGGCTACGCCTATCGGCCGTTCTATCGATACACCGCCTGGCGCGTCATCCCACGCACCTATTTCTGCGCCGAGAGGTAAATCGATCCGGGCTGTCTGCGCTCGGACCGGCCCATGGCAGCGCAACATCGATGGCGCCTTACCTATTCGTCCTCGAACTCGTCTTCCTCGTCGACCTTCGGCCGGCGCGGATGCGCTGATGCCTTGTGGCCGCCGAGCGATCCGGTGACGGATGTCTCGCGCGAGGCGTAGGGGTTGCGGCCGCCGGCGCGCGCCGCGATTTCCTCGCCCGACACCGCCGCCGGCTGGCAGATCAGCCGCCGCGTGGCGCGGCGCATCAGGTCAACGTGGATGTGATCGTAGTGATAGACGTTGGAGCCCGGCGCCAGCACGGTGGTGAACTGCTGGCAGGCGGTGGCCTGCACGTCGCGCAGAAAACCCTGCTCTTCCGGCAATCCCTTCCAGCCGTCCTTGACCGAAATACGCCGGCCGTCGGCGAGCGTGAAGGCGGCGATGTCGAGCGCATTGCCGAAGGCGTGCTCGGAAATATGGGCGTTCGAATTGCCGTTCATGCCGCGGCAGGAATAGGCGGAGATCTGCTTGATCTCGACGACGCGCGCGCCGAACCAGCGCATCGCCGCCGGTTGCACGGATTCGGCGAGCCAGTGATCCAGCACCGAGACGATCGGACAGGCCAGCGTCGCCGCCGGCTTCACCGCCACCGGCCCGAAGGCGTCGACCGGATTGCCCTGCGCCGGCCCGAGCCGCGGCAGCGGCTCCGCCGTGCCGGCATCGGGATGTTGCGAATAGGGCACTGACGCGCGGTCGCGCGGCGGATAGGCCGGCGCTGCCGGATAGGATCCGGGATAGGGTCGATTGGCCGCCGGCGGGCTCATGCCGGGCGTGCCCTCGGGGGGCAGTTCGATATCGTCCTCCTCGGGCGCGACGCCGGGGGCGGTCAGCGAGATCGGGCCTTGGGAAGCATTGCCGTAAGCTGGTTGCCGCAGGGCGCTGTTCGAATAGGGCGGCGGGGATGGAGCCGGCTGCGACACCGGCCAGCGCGGCTGATTGCCGATCGTGCCGGGCGGCCGCAGATCGTCGTCGGCAAAACCGAAACTGCCGCTGCTCTCGCCGAGCGCCGCCACCTTGAGCGGGAATTCGGCGCCGCAGACGCCGGGACCCGAGATCGGGTCGATCCGCACCAGTTCAGTGTTCTCCTTGACCGCGCCGGATTTCAGGCATGCGATCTCGGCCTCGGCCCGCCACGGTTCGCGCTCCGCGGATTGAAAGAATCCGCGTCCGCAGCCCGCGAGCGATACAAGGACGAAGGAGCCGACGAGATACAAACGAACTCCGCGCGTCATCGGCGCAGGTTCGGCGAATTTATTTAAGGACTCATCAACGCCTTGATTTCACGCTTCTTTAACCATGCCGGCCGCGGCCGCGAGGGGACGGAGCGTCAGCAAGGCTGACTTTTTCGCTTTCCGCCGCCTTGCTAGCCTGAAATCGCGGGCAGCAGCGACGTGAACCAGGGAGCTTCCTTCGATGACTTTCGTCGGTCCTTTCCTTCGAAGACTGTGCGTTGTCACCGCGTATGTCGCATTCGCCTTTGTCGGCGCCATCGTGCTCGGCGTGTTCTAGGCCTCAGCTATCGGAGTTCAGGGTGCCCGGCGGGCTGGAGCATTCCACCGCCGGGCGTTTTCATGCGCAGCGCTCCAACGGCAGGACGAACATCACGCCGCCGGTCGACCAATCCCTGTCTTCAGGTTCCTTCACGTCCCGACACGAAGCGGGGATCGTTGCTTGCGAAGATAGGCGATCACCGACAGGGCCGTAATCCGGCCAGTCTTCGGATTCTCCGACGGAATATTTTCGATCGACATCGTGAAATCAGCAGAATCCGACTCCACCTCGATACGATGGGTATTGCGCGTGAGCGCGGGATCCGCCCAGATTTCAAGTCGGGTCCGATCCGGGCCGATTCCGGCGAGCGAGAGCGCGACGGCGACATTGAGGTTGGCCGGGAATCCCCTCGCCGCTTCGCGCGCCGTGCCGTCGAAGATTTTCAGCGGTTCGGTGATGCTTTCGATGTCGATATTGTTCTCGACGAGATAGGGGGCGCCAGCCAGCCCCCTGACCGGCTTGCGCGTGATCATGCGGACCGAATGGATCGTCCCTTCAGCGGCGGCCGTAACGGCATCGAGGCCGATCACGGCTCCCGTCGGTACGACGATCTGACCGCCGCACTGTTTCGCGATCTGAATGAGATCGTCGTGCTCCAGAAGCGCCCCGGCGCTCAATACGACCGCCGTTTTTCCCTTGCTGACGAACGGAAGCACAATTGACCTCAGCAAGGAACTTGGCGCGCATTCGATGACCAGGTCGGCCACTCCGGAGAGGCTTTCGATCGGCAGAATGGCAGGCGGCTTCGACAATGTCGCGAGGAAGTCCCGATGCTTCCCGGGGTCCTGAACCGAGACCGCAGCCAGCACCAACCCGTCGAGGCCGCGATCCAGCGCTTCGACGACCCTCCGTCCGATCGCTCCCAGGCCAACCACCGCGACGCGCATCTCGTCGTTAACGACCATTGCCGGAGTTTCCATCGATTCAGCTTTCGATTACGCGTTCAACGTGGACGCGGCGGCAATCCATCTCATATTCGAGGTCGACCACCGGCGGGCGGTTGAAATGCCAGGTCAGACCGTTACGGAACACGCCACGGCGGCCAAGTTCGCTCTCCAGCACCGAGAACACGTTCTGTACGGTGTAGAGCTGAACGCCGGTAGTCTGGCTCCAGTCGCCGGAGAACGCGCTCATGCGACGCTCCATCTCGTCGAGTACCCACTTGGCCTTTTCCAGCATGCCGGACGGGCTGGTATCGCCGAGCCGGACGATATAGTCGCGGTAGTTCGCCTTCCCTTCTACGGACTCGCCGCTGCCGGCGACGACGAACGACGTCGGCGCATCCGGCGCGACAGTCGTGAACGAGAAAGCGTGAAAGCCCGGCTCGGACGGCGGATCGAGCTTCGGACAGACGTTGCTCCGAGCCACGGGATTGACGCCGTCCTTCATGACGCCCCATTCGATCAGGGTCTTGATGTAGATCTCATTGAAGGCCCTGAAGCCGTCTTCGGTAAACGGCGCCGGAGAACGAAGCTCGCAGGCGGCAAAGGACGTCAAAGGCCGGCCCGCCTTCTTGATGATTTCGGCGATCTTCGCAAAACCCTGCTTCAGCGGTATCACGCTGGAGAAGCGCACGCGCTCGAGGGTGAAACCGGGCAGCGCGCCGACGCCGCAGGAATACTGGCTGACGCCCGGCATGAAACGATAGCCGCTGTTGCTTGCTTCGACGGTCGGGATCATGATTGCCTCCTTGGAATGGAATGAAATGTATTCGCCGCAATGACGATAGTCAGTCGGCGAGGACGCCGAGATAGGCGTCGCGAATGCTCGGATCGGCCAGCAATTCAGGACCGAGGCCGGTGCGGACGATGCGGCCCATATCCATGATGCAGGCGGAATGGCAGAGATCGAGAGCGGTAGTGACATCCTGCTCCACCAGCAAGATCGACATGCCCTCGGCGTTCAGCGTCCGCAACGCCGCGACCAATTGCTCCACCAGCAACGGTGACAGGCCGAGCGACAACTCGTCGATCATCAGCAGTCGCGGGGCGCCCATCAGCCCCCGGCCGATGGCGCACATCTGCTGCTCACCCCCGGACAGCGTTGCGGCGGCCTGGTCGCGGCGCTCCGACAATTTCGGAAACATCGTGTAGACCCGCTCCATTCCTCGTGCGACTTCGGCACGGCTGGCCTTGCGCGAATAGGCGCCCATCAGCAAATTGTCCTCGACGCTCATGGCGCCGAACAGCCGCCGGCCTTCGGGGACGTGGACGATGCCATGGGCGAGAATCTGCGCGGGAGACTTCCCCGTCAGATCCGCGCCTTCGGAGAAGTAATGGCCATCCTGTACCGGGATCAGTCCGGACAGCGCCCGCATCAGCGTGGTCTTGCCCGCGCCGTTGGAGCCGATCAGCGCAGTGATCTCGCCACGGCGCACCGCCATGTCGATGCCCCACAGCACCTGGATCTCGCCGTAGCCGGCATGCAGACCTTGCAGTTCGAGGATCAGGGGATCAGCCACGGGCAGCATTCCGTTGTGCATATTGCTGGCCGAGATAGGCATCGACCACGGCCGGATTCTTGATGACGTCGCGCGGCTGGCCGTCGGCGATCAGCTGACCGTTGTGCAGCACGGCGATGCGGGTGCAGACGTTGAGCACCACCTTCATCAGATGCTCGATCATCACGATGGTGATGCCGCCGGCGGCAAGCTGATGGATCAGTCCTGTGGCGCGCTCCACCTCGGCGCTGTTGAGGCCGGCATTGACCTCGTCGAGAAACAACAGCTTCGGCTTCATCGCCAGCGCCTTCGCCAGTTCGAGCCGCTTGCGCATCGCCAGCGTCAGCGTCGCCGCCGACTGGTTGGCCTGCGCATCGAGGCCTACGAAGGCAAGATGCGCGCGGGCTTCCTCGCGCGCAGATCTGAGGCTCTCCCCGGGCTGCGAGAACAAGGCGGCCGCTGCGACATTGTCGAGCGCGGTGAATTCGGCAAACGGCTGCACGATCTGGAAGGTGCGCGACAGGCCGAGTCGCGCCGCCTGATAGGTCTTCACCCGGGTGATGTCCTTGCCGTCGAACGTCACAACCCCCGAGCTTGCCGGCGTCACGCCGCAGATGGTGTTGACCAGCGTGGTCTTGCCGGCGCCGTTCGGCCCGATCAGGCCCAGCACTTCGCCCCTGTTGACGGATATCGTGACGTCGCGCAGCGCCTGCAGGCCGCTGAAGTGGCGCGAGACGTTG
>Ga0302157_10002403_pt1 | contig 21820 bp, 14 predicted proteins | sample I_Bog_N3_3_FD_193502 | JGI IMG/M metagenome (GOLD analysis project Ga0302157, IMG submission 193502) | Peat permafrost microbial communities from Stordalen Mire near Abisko, Sweden - I_Bog_N3_3 | ecosystem: Environmental > Terrestrial > Soil > Wetlands > Peat | place: Sweden: Abisko, Stordalen... | reverse complement strand
CGCCACTCCGGTCTCGGCCGACGTGCCCTGGTCGGCCTTCGGGTGGGGGTTCCTCTTCGTCCTGTCCGTCTGGGCCGCGGTGACCGGGTGGTCGGAGGGGCGGTGGCCGCGCCGGGCGGCCGCCGTGGTGGCGGTGGTCCTGACCCTGCTCGCCACCCTGGGCCCGGTCGACCGGCAGACCGGTGCCTTTCCGACCATCGGACGCCTCGTGACCCTGGATCCCGAGGACGTGGTCCCCGACGCCCAGCTGCAGCAGATCCGTTCCGAGGTGGCCGCCACCGGCAGGCTCCCGTCCCAGGGGGTGGTGACCCAGGTGGTCATCCCGGCCCCGGCCTCGCACTTCGCCACCCGACCGGCCTACCTGTACCTGCCGCCGGCGTGGTTCGCCCGGGTGACCCCGCACCTTCCCACCCTGATCCTGCTGCCGGGAGAGCCGGGCAGCGCCGCCGACTGGACCAGTGACGGAGACGCCGACACCACCGCCGACGCCTTCGCCCTCGCCCACCACGGGGTGGCCCCGATCATCGTGATGCCCGACCCGAACGGACGGGCCACGGTCGACAGCGAGTGCGTGAACAGCCGGTTCGGGAACGCCGAGACCTACCTGGTGCAGGACGTCCCCGCCTACGCCCGGTCCGAGCTCCATGCCGCCAGCGGGCCCGGGTCGATGGCCATCGGGGGCCTGTCGGCCGGCGGCACCTGCTCGGTCGTGCTGGCGTTGCGCCACCCTGACCTCTTCCCGACCTTCGCCTCCTTCTCCGGCTTCGCCGCCCCCCAGTACCAGGAGACCAGCCGGTCCGAGACCGTCGACATCCTGTTCGGGGGCTCGACGCAGGCCTACGATGCGCACGACCCGACCGTGCTGATGAAGCAGCGGCGCTTCACGGGCCTGGCCGGATGGTTCGAGGTCGGCGACCAGGACGCTGAGCCCCTGGCCGCCGCCCGCACGCTGGCGCCGGCGGCCCACGCCGCCGGCATCGCCACCTGTCTGCTGGTCCGCCCGGGGGGCCACGATTTCGACCTGTGGAGCCAGGCGCTGTCGGACTCCTTCCCCTGGATCGCCTGGCGGCTGGGCCTGACGGGCGAGCCGGCCCACGAGCCGGCCACGTGCGCGACACCGTGACGGTCCGCACCCATTGCCCGGGCATGCTTGCACCCCCGGCCGTCGGTGGTCTGAGATGAGGGGGAGGGAGTTGTGATGGCACACACCGGGAGGGGTCGATGAGCATCGTCTTCGCGCTGCTCGGCGCCTTCAGCCAGGCCCTGACCTCGGTCCTCCAACGGTTGGCCAACGTGGCCGGGTCCGAGGTGAAGCGCTCGGCCTGGCAGACCACCCTGTACCTGGTGCGCCAGCCCATGTGGCTGCTCGGCATGGTGTCCATGGGCGGCACCTTCGTGTTCACCGCCCTCGCCCTCTACTTCGGGGAACTGGCCACGGTCCAGCCCATCCTGGTCACCGAGCTCATCTTCACGCTGGCCCTGCGTCGGTTCTGGCTCGGAGACCGGATCGCCAGCCGGACGTGGGGGGCCGCTGCGCTCCTCTGCGCCGGCCTGTTCGGGTTCCTGGTGGTGGCCCATCCCCAGGAGGGCCACGGGCATCCCTCGCCGGCGGCGTGGATCGTGGCCGTGGGCTCCCGCAGCCTGGTGGTCGTGGTCCTGGTCGTGCTCAGCCGGTGGGGCTCGCCGGCGCGGCGTGCCGCGCTGCTGGGCGCGGCCGCTGCGCTCATCTGGGCCATCGACGCCGCCTTCGTCAAGTCGGCCACCGAGGTCCTGGCCCGCGACGGCTGGAGCGGGCTGCTCCTGCACTGGCCGATCTACGGGGTGGTGGTCACCGGTGTGCTCGGGACCGTGCTCCTCGAGTCCGCCTTCGCCGTCGGGCCCCTGGCCGCCTCCCAGTCCGCGCTGCTCATCGTCGACCCACTGGCCAGCATCGCCCTCGGCATCGAGCTGTTCGGTGAGCAGCTCCGGTCGACGCCGATCGCCATCGCCCTCCAGGCCGTGTGCCTCCTCGGGATGTTCGCCGGGGTCGTCCTGCTGTCCCGGTGGGCCCCGCCCGAGATGGAGACGAGGAAGCGGCGGCCCCGACCGGTCGCCGCCGGCGGGGTGCCCGGCAGCCCCGCCCCCGACCCGGCCTGAGTCCGACCGCACCTCCGGCGCCGTCCCGGCGCCCCTCCGACCGACGGTCACCTCGATCGGACCCCCCTGTGCTCAAATGACGGGATGCGACTGCATCCGGCCGGCGCGGCGCCCGATGCCCTGGCCGGGGCGGTGTGGTCCTGTCGGTCGTGCCCGCCCGACCAGATCGACGGGCCCGGGGGGCTCGACTCCGACGGCGGGGAGTGGCTGCCCGCGCCGGTCCCCGGCACGGCCGCCGCCGCCCTGCGCACCCAGGGCGCGTGGACCTGGGGTGACGACGACTCGGCCGTCCTGGACGGGAGCGACTGGTGGTACCGGTGCCACGTCGACGCTCCGGACGGTGAGCGTGACGGCCAATGGGAGCTCGAGTGCCAGGGACTGGCCACGGTGGCCGACGTCTGGCTGAACGGACGCCACCTGCTGCACTCGGAGAACATGTGGCGCTCCCGCCGGGTCGGGGTGGGCCCCCTGGCCGCCCGGAATGAGCTGGTGCTCCGGTTCGCCGCGCTGGCCCCCCGGCTGCGCCAGCGACGGGCCCGACCGCGGTGGCGCAGCCTCATGCTGGAGTCCCAGAACCAGCGGTGGTTCCGCACCACCCTGCTCGGGAGGACCCGGGGGTGGGCGTCCTCGGGGGCACCGGTCGGGCCCTGGCGGCCGGTGTGCCTGCGCCGGGTGGATGCCGGGGTGTCCGTGCGGGACCGGTACCTCGACGCGACCGTGGACGGCGACCGGGGACGGGTCGAGGCGCGGCTGACGCTCGACGGCGTGGAGGCCGGGACCGAGGTCGAGGTCCGGGTGGGCGAGGTGGGCACGCGGGCGGCGGTGGTCGATGACGACGGCGCGGCGGTGGTCGAGGCCGTGGTGGAGCTGGACGGGGTGGAGCGCTGGTGGCCCCGCACCCACGGGGCCCAGCCCCTCTACCCCGTGCGCCTGGTGGTGGGCCCGACCGTCGTCGATCTCGGATCGGTGGGCTTCCGGACCGTGCAGGTGGACCGGGCCGGCGGGGCGTTCACGGTGCGCGTCAACGACGTGCCGGTGTTCTGCCGGGGCGCGGGGTGGACCCCACCCGACGCGGTGTCCCTGCAGGCGGACGAGGCCACCGTGCAGGCGTCGCTGGCCTCGCTGGTCGAGGCCGGCATGAACATGGTGCGGGTCCCGGGGTACTCGGTGTACCAGGACACCGCGTTCTGGGACGCCTGCGATCAGCTGGGCGTGCTGGTCTGGCAGGACTGCATGATCGCCGGCTTCGATCCCCCCGACGACCCGGCCTTCGTCGAGGAGCTGTCGTCGGAGTGGTCCGAGCAGCTGGCCGGGCTCGGGGGTCGTCCGTCGGTCGCCGTACTGTGCGGCAGCGTCGACTCCCAGCAGCAGCCGGCCATGATGGGCCTGCCGCCGGACCGTTGGGCCGGTCCGGTGCTGGACGAGGTCCTGCCCGGCCTGGCCGGTCGGATCCTGCCCGGCGTCCCCTATGTCCCGTCGGCGCCCTCGGGGGGCGACCTGCCCTTCGACCCGGCGGTCGGCGTGGCCACCTACTTCGGTGTGGGTGGGTACCTGCGCCCGGTCAGCGATGTCCGGTCGGCCGGCGTCCGCTTCGCCGCCGAGTGCCTGGCCTTCGCCACCCCGCCCGAGGCGTCCGTGGTCGAACGGGACTTCGGGTCCAGCCAGGTGGCCGGCCACGACCCGGCCTGGAAGGCGGCGGTGCCCCGCGACCGCGGCACCTCGTGGGACCACGAGGAGACCCGTGACCGGTACGTGGCCATGGTGTTCGGCATCGACCCGTTCACGGTGCGCTACAGCGACCCCGACCGGGCCCTCGACTACGCCCGGGCCGTGGTGGCCGAACTGGCCGCCACGGTGTTCACGGAGTGGCGGTGCCGGCGGTCCCCCTGTGCCGGGGGCCTGGTGCTCCACTGGCAGGACCTCGGCGCCGGCGCCGGGTGGGGGCTGCGCGACGCCTCCGGCGGCCCCAAGGCCCCCTGGTTCGCGCTGAAGCGCGTGCTGGCCCCGGTCACCGTGCTGCTGACCGACGACGGCCTGTCCGGCCTCGGCGTCCACGTGGTCAACGACCGGTCCACCGCGGTGAGCGGTGACCTGCGGATCACGCTGTTCGACCCGGCCGGATCCCCGATCGAGGAGTCCCTCACCGTGGTCGAGGTGCCTGCCCGATCCGAATCGGAGTGGACCACGGCGTCCCTCCTCGGCGGCTTCCGCGACCTGACCGACGCCTATCGCTTCGGGCCGCCCGCCTACGACGTGGTGCGGGTGAGCCTCGACGTCGACGGGGCGACCGCCGAGGCGGTGCACCTGCCGCGCGGCCAGGGGCGTCCCGTCGAGGCCGATCTCGGCCTCGAGGCGGTGGCGGTCCGGCGGGACGACGCCTGGGAGCTGACCGTGCGCACCGTCCGGTTCGCCCAGTGGGTCGCCCTCGACGTGCCCGGCTACCTGCCCAGTGACTCGTGGTTCCACCTGGCCCCGGGCCAGCAGCGCCTCCTGGCCCTCCACCCCGTCGGTGCCGAGGGCCCTCCCCGGGGTCGGCTGCGGGCCCTCAACGGCCTGCACTCGGTGCCCGTGCTGGTGACCTGACCGGCCGCCTCAGAGGCTCTGGCCGAGCCACGCCACCAGCGCCCTCACCACCTCGGACCGGCGCCAGTGGCGGTGCATGGGGTGATCGATCCCCTCGATGACCACCAGGTCCACGGCACCCCGGGCCCGGGCCCGGGCCCAGGCCCGCGCGTTGCGGTCCTCCAGGAACTCGAGGCCGTCGTCCCCCGCCGCGAACAGGGCCAGCACCGGTGTCCGTGACCGGACCAGTGCGTACAGCCAGGTCGACGCCGGATGGCGCAGCCCCACGACGTCGAGGCCCCACCACAGACCGGTGCGGCGGAGCTGCCGGATCCGGCGGATCTCGGGCTGCCGGCGGGTCCGGGTCTCGCCGACGATGTCGGCCTCCACCGGATCGCCGGGCTGCCAGTAGAGCTGGGGGTTGATGGCGATGACGCCGTCGGGACGGGCCCGCCGGCCCGACCCGTCCGCCACCGCCGACCGAAGGGCCAGCCAGGCCCCGGCGCACAGCCCGGCCACCACCACCGGTCGCCGATCCGACCGCTGCAGGTCCTCGACGATCCCGTGGACCTCGCCGAGGGCGTGGGCGTCGTAGGGCCGTCCGGGCGCGTGACCGAGGTCGGGGCTCTCCCCCCACCCGGAAAAGTCCACGCGCACCGATCGGTAGCCGGCGGCCGCCAGGTCGCGCGCGTACTCGACCCAGGCCCGACCGGGCCCGATGTGGTGCTCGGAGCCCGAATTGAGCCACACCACGGTGGCCCGTCCGGTCTCCCCCGGCCTCTGGGTGGCCACGCCCGTCAGTCCGGCGTCGCCCAGCCGGACGACCTCCTCGGTCACCTGGTCGCCCCGCCAGTCGAAGGTCGCCGTGGGGCGGGACCCCGGTGCCGGCCCACGCACGGTCCCGTTCCCCACCCACGAGCAGATCCGCCCGACGATCTCCTCGGCCACCTCGGCGTACTCGGTGGGCCGGTCGAGGAACAGCTCGGTGCCGGGGCACACCACGTGGTCGGTCGTGGCGCCGAGGGCGGCCAGCCGGTCCAGCAGCGGGGTGCTCGGTGGCGCATCGTGACGGTCCACGACCAGGATCCGTGACGCCGGTGCCGCCGGCAGCGAGGCCAGGTCGACGGTGGCCACGCTGTCCAGCGTCTCGCCCGTGAAGACGCATCCGGCCTGCACGATGGAGCCCGCCGCGCCCGGCCGGGCCGGATCGTCGGGGACAGGCACCCCGAGCAGCTGCAGCTCGCGCACGTAGCGTCGACCCCGGACCACCGGGGCCCAGGCCACCACGGCGTCGGCCCCGACGGCCGGTCCCTCCATCAGGGACAGGGTGGCCCCGATCCGCACTCCCACGAGGACGAGCGACGACACCCCCAGCTGGCGCAGGGAAGCCGCCGCCGTGCCGACGCCCTGCCGCCAGGCCGCCAGGCGGGCCGGGTCCCACTGGTCCCCGGCCGAGTCGCCCGTGCCGTCGAAGTCGAACCGGAGGACACTGCAGCCCTGCCCGGCCAACCGCTCGGCCAGGGTGCGCAGGGTCCGGTGGGAGGACCACAGCTCGTACCCGATCGGTGGCACCACGACCACGCCGACCGACCCGGTCCCCTCGGCCGGGGTGGTCAGCCAGGAGAGCAGCGGGCGCTCGGCGCGGCCGATCCATCGTGCCACCGTGACCACCGGCTGGGCCGTGACGGCCGTGGTCGCATCGAAGGGCATGACCGCAGCTTTGCACCCCCGACGCCCGGATCCCGGCTCCCCCCGCCCGGCGGTGCGGCATGGCAAGCTTGCCCACCGTGGAGAGCGCGGCGGGCCCCGGCGGGGTCGATGACGTCAACCGCCCCACCTGGTCCGAGGTCGCCGACGAGTACGCCGTCGAGGGATGGAGCGATCCGGGGGAGCTGGGTGCCCTCACCTTCGTGGCCGACCGGGTCCGGGGCACGCCCGTCCTCGACCTCGGGGTGGGGGGAGGCCGCACGGTAGCCCTGTTGCGCCTGCTGTCCTCGGAGTACCTGGGCATCGACTACACCCCCGAGCTGGTGGCCCTGTGCCGGGAGCGTCACCCCGGTGTGGAGATCGAGCTGGGGGACGCCCGCGACCTCGGGGAGCTGGCCGAGGGTTCGAGGGGCCTGGTGGTGTTCTCCAACAACGGCATCGACGCCGTCGACCACGACGGCCGACAGCAGGTGCTGGCCGGGGTGCATCGGGTGCTGGAGCCCGGCGGCACCTTCGTCTTCTCCACCCTGAACAAGGACAACCCGTTGTTCGGGGCACACCCCGGCACCGCCGCAGACATCAGCTGGGTGCCCGGCTCGCTGCTGCCCGCCGATCCCGGCGTGCACGTGACGGCCGACCACGACGGTGGTGCCGGCGACGAGTCCTGGCTACGCGCCGTGCGCAACTGGCGACGGCTGCGCCACCAGATCCGGGACGAGGGGGAGTGGGGGCTGGCGCCGTTCGCGGCCCACGAGTTCGGGCTGGTCGTCCACTTCGTCACCCTCGCCGGTGCCGTGGACGAGCTGGACCGGCACGGGTTCGACGTGGCCGCGGTGTTCCCGTGCGACAGCACCCGGCCCCTGGCGCCGGGCCAGCCCGTCGAGGCCATGTACATGCACCTGGTGGCCCACCGACGGCCCTGATGGGGCCCGGCCGGCCCGGACTGACGGCGGAGCGGGACACGGCCGTATACTCCGGCTGGATCCGGCCACGGTCGGACCACGAAGGCGAGGGGCCGTCCGCGCGAGGTCGGTCGGACCCGCCCCACGGGCTGCGAGGAGCGAGCGATTCACCACGACCGGGGTCGGCTGCGACTGGTGCTCGCCACCGAGCGCTCACTCATCGGTGAGGGATTGTCGGCGACCCTGGGCCTGGTCGCCGACGTCGAGGTGGTGGGACGGGCGCTCGGCCCCGAGGAGATCGAGTACCTGGTCGAGCGGGCCGAGCCGGACGCGCTGGTGGTGACCCTCCGTGCCGGGTCGGCCGGGACCACCGACACGCTCCTGGCCGTGCGGAGGCTGCACGCCCGGTTCTCCTCCCTGGGCATCGTGGTGATCTCCGACCGACCCGACCCCCGCTCGCTCGACCTGCTCGCTGACGGCGTGGCGCGCATCGCCTACCTGCTGGACCATGAGATCCCCCGGTTCACCATGATGCTGGACGCACTGCGCACCGTGTGCGAGGGAGGGAGCCTGCTCGGCCCGGGTGTCGTCGACGCCCTGGAGCACCGGCGCCCGATCGGTGCTGTCGACCACGTCGCCCGACCCCATGAGCCCCCGGTCGAGGTGGCCCTGCTCGATCCCGACGGCGTCATCGTGGCCGTGAACGAGGCCTGGCGGGCGTTCGGGCGCGCCAACGGGGCCGACCCCGATCGCACGGGGGTCGGGGTGTCCTACCTCGACGTCTGCCTGGCCTCGGCGGCCGACCCCGAAGCGGAGGCGGTCGGCCGGGCACTGCGCCACGCCCTCAGCGGCGGTCTGCCCGCTCCGATGCAGGTGCAGATCCCGTGCCACGGGCCCGAGGCCCACCGGCACTTCGACGTGCTGATCTCCTCGAGGCGGGACGAGGTGGGCCGCTGCCTCGGTGCCACGGTGACCCTGTCCCCGGTGGTGTGAGTCCCGGGCCACCACCACCCGGGCGCCCGTTCGCCCCGGGCTCGGTCTCGCTCCGGCTCTATCCCCACGACGAGCTCGATGCCCCCGCCGCCGTGCGGGAGTTGTGCGACCAGGCCGCGCTGGGCCTGGCCGGCGGATTCGACGGCATCATGACCAGCGAGCACCACGGCGGATGTGCCGGCTACCTCCCCAATCCCCTGCAGCTGGCCACGTTCGTCCTCGAGGAGCACGGGTCGGGGTGGGCGGCGCCCTGCCCACTGCTCCTCCCGCTCCGCCCCACGGCGCAGGTGGCCGAGGAGATCGCCTGGCTCGACGCCCGCCACCCGGGCCGGGTGGGTCTGGGTGTGGCGGCCGGAGCGCTCCCGCTCGACTTCGAGGTGATGGGGGTGCCGGCCGACCAGGCCGTCCCGCGGTTCAAGGCCGAACTCCCCCGGATCGTCGACCTGCTGAGCGGGAGGGGGCTCGGGCCCCTGGCCGGCGATCGCGCCCTGCAGCGGTGCGCCTCCTCGCCGGTGCCGGTGCTGAGCGCAGCCGTGTCCCCGGAGGCGGCCCGTCGTGCCGCGCGCTGCGGCGCCGGCATCCTGACCGAGGGGCTCACGGAGGTGGGGCGCCTCCGATCCCTGTGCGACGCCTACGACGCCGCCGGCGGCACCGGGCCCAAGGTGGTGATCCGACGGGTGTGGTTGGGTGAGCCGGATCCGGAGCTGGTGGCCCGCCAACGCGCCGTCACCCGGGCCTCGGCCGGCCGCCGGCGGGCGTTGGCCGAGGACCAGACCGTGGCCGCCACCGATCCCGGCAAGATGGCCGAGCGCTTGGAGGACCTCCGCCGTGCCTCCGGGGCCGATGCCATCAACCTCCGGGTCCACCTGCCCGGAGTCACGCCGGCTGCGGCGCGTGACCAGATCGCCGCCCTGGCCGGGGAGGTCGTGCCGCGGCTGCGCGAGCTGCGTCTGCGGCCGGACTGACCCGGCCCGCTACAGTCCACACTGCGGGCTGCACCGGTCCGCCGTCGAGCGCTGAGCGCCGTGGCGAGGAGCCCGGTGGGGAAGGAGGCGGTCCGTGTCCGTGCCATCGGCAGCCGTCTCCGCTCCGGTCCCCGTCCCGCTCCCTCGGACCGACGGCCAGCACCGTGTCGAACTGTCGATCCAGGGTATGACCTGCGCGGCCTGCGCCGCCCGCATCACCAAGAAGCTGAACGCCATCGACGCGGTGTCGGCCACCGTCAACTACGCCACCGACACGGCGGTGGTCGACGCTCCCGAGGACCTGCCGGTCCAGGCCCTGGTGGACGAGATCGTGAGGGCGGGCTACCGGGCCGAGCCGGTGGTGCCGGCCGCCGTGTCCACCTCCGCCGAGGCGGGTTCCGGCTCCGAGGACGACCCCGTCCGTTCGCTCGGCCGCCGGCTGCTCGTCGCCGCGGTGCTCTTCATGCCGCTGTGCGACGCGTCGCTGGTGTTCTCGCTGGTGCCGGTGACGCGCTTCTTCCTGTGGCAGTGGGTGGTCATCGCCCTGGCCGCACCCGTGGTGGTGTGGGCGGCGTGGCCCATCCACGCCGGCGCCCTCCGTGCCGCTCGCCACGGTGCCTGCACCATGGACACCCTGGTCTCCATGGGCATCCTGGCTTCGACGGGATGGTCGCTCTACGTCCTGTTCTTCCATCCCGACGCCGGCCGGCCGGTGACCGGGCTGGCCGTCCTGACCCATCCGTCGAACGGCGCCCTCTACCTCGACGTCGCCGCCGGGGTCACCACGTTCCTGCTGGCCGGGCGGTACTACGAGGCGGTGTCCAAGCGTCGTACCGGCGACGTGCTCCGCAGCCTGGCCGCCTCGGGGGCCAAGGAGGTCTCCGTGCTCCGGGCCGACGGCCTCGAGCACCGGGTGCCGATCGAGGCCCTCCGGGTGGGGGACCACTTCGTGGCCCGGGCGGGAGCGACGGTCGCCACCGACGGGACGGTCGTCTCGGGCGAGGCGCTGGTCGACACCAGCCTGGTGACCGGCGAGTCCCGCCCGGTCGAGACGGCCGGGGGGGACCGCGTGGTCGGAGGCACCGTGGTGGCGGCCGGGAGGGTGGTGGTCGAGGCCACCGAGGTGGGTGGGGCGACACAGCTGGCCCAGATGGTGGCCATGGTCGAGACGGCCCAGAACGAGCAGGCCGCCGTCCAGCGCCTGGCCGACCGGGTCGCCGGCGTCTTCGTCCCCGCCGTCATGGCCGTGGCCGCGGTCACCTTCGTCGCGTGGTCGGTGCTCGACGGGTCGATCGAGCGGGCCTTCAGCGCCGCCCTGGCGGTCCTGATCATCGCCTGCCCGTGCTCGCTCGGCCTCGCCACCCCCACCGCCCTGTTCGTGGCGTCGGGCCGGGCCGCGCAGCTCGGGATCTTCATCAAGGGCTACCAGGCGCTGGAACGGTCGAGGGCCGTCGACACGGTGGTGCTCGACAAGACGGGGACGCTGACCGTGGGGGCCATGCGCCTGGTGGCCGTGGAGGTGGCCTCCACTACGTCCCGTCACGACCTCCTCCGTCTCGCCGGTGCCCTGGAGAGTGCCTCCGAGCACGCCATCGCCGCCGCCGTGGTCGATGCCGCCCGGGCCGAGGCCGGGCCCGTGCCGGCCGTCGCCGGGTTCCACGCCCTGCCCGGGCTCGGCGCCCGGGGCACGGTGGAGGGCCACGATGTGGTCATCGGGAGGGCGGACGTGTTCCCCGATCAGGCCGGTCCGGACCATGACCGCCTCGGTGCCGTGCGCCACCGGTGGGAGGACCTGGGCCGGACGGTGGTGACGGTGGGCATCGACGGCGAGGTGGTGGGCGTCCTGGCCCTGGCGGACACGCTCAAGCCGTCGGCGGCCGCGGCGGTGGGTCGGCTGCAGCAGCTCGGGCTGCACTGCATGCTCCTCACCGGTGACTCGGCCGGCGCGGCGGGATCGGTGGCCCGGGCCGTCGGCATCGACGACGTGGTGTCGGGGGCGAAGCCGGCCGACAAGGTAGAGCTCATCGGACATCTGCAGGCCGCGGGGCGGCAGGTGGCGTTCGTCGGCGACGGGGTCAACGACGGTCCGGCCCTCATCCGGGCTGACCTGGGCCTGGCCGTCGGCGCCGGAACGGATGTGGCCATTCACGCCGCCGACATGATCCTGATCCGTGACGACCTCGATGTGGTTCCGACGGCCATCACCCTGGCCCGCGCCACTCTCGGCACCATCCGGGCCAACCTGGTGTGGGCGTTCGCCTACAACCTGGCGGCCATTCCCCTGGCCGCCCTGGGCTTCCTCGACCCACTGATCGCCGGGGCGTCGATGGCCCTGTCCTCGACGTTCGTGGTGTGGAACAGCTCGAGGCTGCGGCACTTCGATGCGACTCCGTCGGCGGAGGTTCCCGTGCCGGAGGACGAGGTGCACGCCGACGGGGCCCTGCTCGACGCCTGAGGCCCGCCGGACGCGCCGGCCTGGCCCGCGCCCCTACCCTGGTCGGGTGGCGGCTCCTGTGATGTCCTACCGACATGGCTTCGGGTTCGCCCTGTCGCCCGAGCGACTGTGGTCCGAGCTCGAGGCGGTGGACCAGTTCGAGCGGTGGTGGCCGTGGCTGACCGACCTCACCGTCGACGGCCCGGGGCTCGCCGAGGGGTCGGTGCTGACCGGGGTGGTGAGCCCGCCGCTCCCGTACCGCATGCGGGTGCGGATCGAGGTGGTCGAGTGCGAGCGCCTGCACCTCATCAGTGCGGTGATCGGCGGTGACCTCACCGGCCCGTCGACGCTCCGGTTCCGGCCCGACGGGGACGGAACCTGGGTGGACGCCACGTGGACACTCGAGATGCAGCAGCCCGCCATGCGCCTGGCCAGTCGCATCGGGCGTCCGTTGCTCCAGTGGGGCCACGACCGGGTGGTCGACCTCACGGTCGCCGGGTTCCGGCGGCGCATCGAGGCCCTCTAGCCCCGGGGACCCGCTCCGGCGCCCGGCCTCCGGAGAATCCACCGCCGGACGAGACGCACACCCGGTCCGGCCACCGGACGCATGCACCGGTCAGACCACGGCGGACATGCACCCCGATCGAGTGCGCCCCCCCGGACTCGAACCCAGGAACCTGCAGATTAAGAATCTGCTGCTCTACCGTTGAGCTAGGGGCGCCCGGGCAGCATAAGGCCACTGCCCATGACCGTCAACGCCGGTGGCGGTGCCGATCCCACGCCAGAGCCGGGCTCACGGGACCGGTGGCGTGCAGGTGGACGGGACGTCCTTGGGCGCCGGTGTGAGTCCGAGCTTCCACGACAGCCACGGCAGCGAGTCCTTGAACGCCGCCGACCAGAAGATGAAGTCGTGGCCACCGGCCGGCGTGGTGAGACACACCTGGGCCATGCCGGCCTTCCGGGCCAGGTCGGCCATCTGCTGTGCCGACGCCAGGGCCTGGGGGTCCTGCTGTCCGGAGGTGAACCACGCCGAGGTACCGGTGTACCTGTTGGTCATGAGCAGGTGCTCGGGGTTGTGGGCCTGGTAGTCGGCCTTGGAGCCCCCGTAGAGCTGGGCGATGGTCTGCTGCTCGTCGTCGTTGATGTAGGTGGGCGACGAGTAGCCCGAGTAGGAGGCGAAGACCGAGAACTGCTTGGGGTTGCGCAGGGCCAGGAGCGATGCGCACGTACCACCGGCGGACAGTCCGGCCACGGCCAGTGAATGCTTGCCGATGGCCGCGTTGAAGTTGGCCTGCATGAAGTTCGGCACATCGGTGATCAGATAGGTCTCGGCGTTCCCGAACACGCTGTTGGAGCACTCGGTGTCGGAGGTCTGCATCCCGTTGTTGTCCGGGATCACGAGGATGGGGGCCACACCGTGGTGCTGCTCGGCGAACGCCGTCGAGCTGGAATCGGCGTAGCCGGCCCGGGTCCAGTCGGAGGGCTCGCCCGGCACGCCGGCGATCAGCTCGATGAGGGGCAGTTGCGGCTCGGGGCTCTTGAACCACGCCGGGGGCAGGTAGACATAGGCCGGTCCCGTGTCGAACTTGGAGACCGTGCCCTTGATGTTCACGGCGATGGTCTCACCGTGGGTGGGCAGCTTGCCGGTGCGGCGGACCTCGGTGCGGATGGCCTTCAGCTCGGGGAGGTTGGCGAAGTTGGCGGCGTCCTTGCCCAACAGGCGGGCCAGGGTGGGGTAGTAGTCGTAGGTCTGGTTGATCACGGTGAAGGCCGCCACGATGCAGAACACCAGGGCGATCACCGAAAAGGACCGGAGGATCCAGTGGGCCCGGGTCCAGCCCAGCACGATGAGGGTGACGGAGAACCAGATGAGCCAGGCCCACACGTAGAACGACCGGGGGAACTCGGCGGGGACCAGGTTGAACACGTGGATGGCCACGGCGGTGAGCACGGTGAGCACCAGACTGACCGGGATGCCGATGGGCAGCTGCCATTTCCACGCCCCGTCGACCCAGCCGACCGACAGCACGATCGATGCGATGGCGACGATCACGATGGTCACCGGGAACCATCCGGTGATCAGGTCGATATTTACGGCAAGGTCTCTCATGAAAAGTCTCTGCCTAAGATAGCCAGTGCCGCAGTCGGAGTAGGGGTTACGGAGCCGGGGCAACCCGGAGGAGCAGCCGGGGGAACCCGAGGAAGAGGTCGGAACATCGTGCCAGACCCCAGTGGCGGGGAGCCCGAATCGAGCACCGGTGACGCCCTGAGCGCCGAGCGGCGCAAGAAGCGCGACACGCTCGCCGAGCAGGGCATCGATCCCTACCCCCTCCGATTCGACCGGACGGCCACCGCGGCCGAGCTGCACGAACAGCACGACGGGCTGGAGGCCGACGTCCGCACCGGCCAGGACGTGAGGATGGCCGGTCGGCTCACCAGCATCCGCGGCCACGGCAAACTGTCCTTTGCCACCCTCACCGACGTGACCGGTTCGGTGCAGCTGCTCATGCAGGCCTCCACCCTCACCGACGAGGCCCAGGCGGTGCTGTCCAATCTCGACCTCGGTGACTGGGTGGGCGCCGAGGGAGAGGCCATCACCAGCCGGCGGGGTGAGCTCTCCGTGGACGTCCGCGGGCTGTGGCTCCTGTCCAAGGCCCTCCGGCCCCTGCCCGACAAATGGCACGGCCTGACCGCCACCGACACCCGCTACCGCCAGCGGGAGATCGACCTGCTGGCCAACGCCGACTCCCGCAAGGTGTTCGACATCCGGTTCCGGGCCATCGCCGAGCTCCGGCGCCTGCTGGTCACCCAGGATTTCGTCGAGGTGGACACCCCGATCCTCCAACCGCAGGCGGGTGGGGCGCTGGCCCGTCCGTTCATGACCCATGCCAACGCCCTGGACATCGACCTCAGCCTGCGCATCGCCCCTGAGCTGTACCTCAAGCGGCTGGTGGTGGGCGGCTACGAGCGGGTCTTCGAGATCGCCCGCAATTTCCGCAACGAGGGCGTCGACACCCGGCACAGCCCCGAGTTCACCGCGCTCGAGGCCTACCGGGCCTTCGGCGACGTCACCGACGGGATGGATCTGACCGAGCGCCTCATCACCGGAGCGGCCCAGGCCGCCACCGGCCGCCTGACGTTCACCGTGGGCGGTCGCGCCATCGACCTGACACCACCGTGGCCGCGTCGCCAGCTGCTCGACTGGCTGGCCGAGGTGGTGGGCCGGCGGCTCCACCCGACCGACCCGGTGGAGGATGTCCGGGCGGTCTGCGACAAGCACGGTGTCGACCATCTGCCCGAGTGGGGCTCGGGAAAGCTGATCTTCGAGCTGTACGACACCATCCTGCTGCCCACGGTGGTCGATCCGGTGTTCGTCTGTGGGTTCCCGGTCGAGGTCTCGCCGCTGGCCCGCAGGACCAAGGACGACGAGACCATCGCCGACCGGTTCGAGCTGGCCATCGACGCCAAGGAGTTCGCCAACGGCTACAGCGAGCTCAACATCCCCGAGGAGCAACAGGAGCGCTTCCGGGGTGAGGCCGAGGCGGTGGCCCGCGGTGATCTCGAGGCCCATCCGGCCGACCTGGCCTTCGTCCGGGCCCTCGAGTACGGACTCCCGCCCACATCGGGCATCGGGATCGGGGTCGACCGGCTGATCATGCTGATCAGTGAGGTGGAGGCGATCCGGGACGTCATCCTCTTCCCGATGATGCGGCCGGAGGCTTCGTCATGATCCGGCCGGGACTCCGCATGAGCCGGCCGGAGGCTTCGTCATGATCCGGCCGGGACTCCGCATGAGCCGGCCGGAGGAGTCGTCATCTGGCCGGAGGCCGACCGGTGACTGATCTCGCCGAGGCCCTCCCGACCGGGCTGGACGATGACGGCGAGCCGGCCGGTGGCGAGTTCAGCCCCGTGGTGATCGACGAGCTCGTCGAGCTCGATCTCGGCCCGGGCAGCCGCACGCTGGTGGTCAGCGACCTCCACCTCCCCGCCGTGGCCACGGCGCTGTCCAGCTCGGTGGCCGACGAGCTGGCCACCGCACTGGCCGGGGAGGAGGGGCCGGCGTGCTTCATCATCGCCGGCGACGGATTCGAGATGCTGGCCGGTCCCCCCGACACGGCCAAGATCCTCGACGCCCATCCGCAGTTCACCGCGGCAGTGTCCGAATTCGCCGCCCGGGACGGCCACGAGGTGGTGATCCTGTCGGGCAACCACGACGGCCAGCTGGCCTGGGACCCCCAGTCCATCGCACCGCTGCGGGACCGCCTCGGGGCCGGTCACTTCGCGCTGGCCTGCGACCTGTCGATCAGCACCGAGCACGGTCCGCAGCGGGTGCATGTGGTGCACGGCAACCAGGCCGACCCGTACAACGCCTTCGAGGACCCCTTCTCCCCCGTGGACACCCCGTTCGGACACCACGTGGTCCGGGACCTGCTCCCCGAACTCGAGTCCCGTCAGGGCCCGGGCACCCTCCTCGAGGGCGTGCAGTGGCTCGACGGCGACGCCGCCGACTTCGTGGGATCACGGCTCTTCTACCGCAAGATCGTGGGGAAGCTCTGGTTGGCGGCCGTGCCGTTCGTGGCCATCCTCCTCCTCCGGCTCCTGACCTTCCTGCCCGGCGTCCACCAGCTGCTCCACCACCACGCCCAGCGCTGGCTCCTCCTGTTCGGGCTGCTGGTGGCCATCATCATCGTGGTGGCCGCGGTGGCGGCCGGCGCCACTCTCCTCCGGGTGAACCGCGCCCTGCGGGAGAGCGCCATCAGCAGCCGGTCCGACCCGGCCAGCCACAACGCGCCGCCGCGTGCCGAAGCGGCGCGGCTGGTGACCCGGGGCTACGCCGGCATGATCTCGGGACATACCCACGAGCCCGAACTGTCGGTGGTGGGCGACGGCTTCTACGCCAACACCGGCAGCGGGACCGCCTCGGTGATCAGCCGCCCGTCCCGCCTCCGCCTGCCGCATCCCTTCGTGACCGTGCAGCGCTTCTCCTACGTCGAGATGACGGGTGGGCCGGTGCTCCAGGTGAAGCTGTGGCTGCGGGAGGTGCCCGTCCGCAGCCCGGTCCTCCTCGAGCGGCTGGCGCTGGCCCCGAGCAAGGTCGACATGTCCACGACGACGGTGGTGGGCGCCCTTCCCAACGGGCCCACCTGGCCGCTCAACGAGACGGGGCTCCGCCGGTGGGTGACCCGCCGGCGGGTACGCCGCTTCGCCGCCGCCGTCCTCCTGCTGACCGGAGTCCTCAACGTCGTGTTCGCCGCGCTCTGGGATGTTCGGGGCACCCGACCGGTCGACTACTGGCTGCCCTTCGGTGTCCATCCCCTCACCGTGGTGGAGGCGGTGGTGGCGGGGCTGGCCCTGCTGGGCCTGGCCCGTGGGATCCGCCGGGGCCTGGCGCCGGTGTGGATCGCCACCATCGTCCTGTTCCTGGCCACCACGGCCGACCGCCTGATCCAGGGCCGCCCGCCCGAGGGCGCCACCCTCGGACTGCTGTTCAGCCTGTGGCTGCTCCTCGAGCACCAGCACTTCCGCATCCGGCCCTCCGGGGTCACCCGGCTGTTCATCTGGATGGCGGCCGCCGGGCTGCTGGTGATCGGGGCCACGGCCGGCGTCGGCAACCTGGTGGCCACCGGTCACCATCGACATTTCGACGTGGTGTTCCTGCTGGTGACGGTGGTGGTCCTGGTCTTGCTGCTGCTGGTGGCGCTGCCCGGGCGCGAGTCGCGCCGCACCGGCACGGCCCGCGAGGAGGCCTTCGCCCGGGCCCGGGCCATCATCGACACCTACGGCGGGGACACCCTGGACTACTTCGCCCTCCGGGATGACAAGTCGTGGTTCTTCACCGGCGAGTCGTTGGTGGCGTACTCGGTGATCAACGGGGTCATGCTGGTGTCGCCGGATCCCATCGGGCCGCCCCAGGACCGGTCCGAGGTGTGGTCGGACGTCATGGACATGGCCCAGTCCAACAACTGGCAGCCCTCGGTGCTGGCCGCATCCCAGTCGTGGCTCGGGATCTACCGGGCCGCAGGGCTGGTCGACCACTACATCGGCGACGAGGCCATCGTCGACGCCACACGGTTCTCGCTCAAGGGAAAGTCGATGAAGTCGTTGCGCGGGGCGTACAACCGGATGAAGAAGGCGGGCTGCCGGGTCGAGTGCTACCAGTCGACCGACGACCTCGACCCCGACCTCAAGGTGCAGCTCCTCGAGTTGATGACCGAGACGAGGCAGGGCGAGGCCGAGCGGGGCTACTCGATGACGCTGAGCCGGATCTTCGACCCGCGTGACACGGGCCTGCTGCTGGCCGTGTGCTTCGGTCCCGACGACCGGCCCCTGGCCTTCAACCAGTACGTGCCGGCGGCCCATGTGGACGGGTACTCCCTCGACCTGATGCGGAGGACCAGCGACGAGGACGCCCCCAACGGGCTCACCGACTTCGTGATCATCGAGACCCTCCAGTGGATGGCGGAGCGGGGGCTGCGCGGACTCGGGCTCAACTTCGCCACCATGCGGGCGGTGGTGGCCGGCGAGTCGGGATCCGGCCCGTGGAGCTCACTCGAGCGCAACGTGCTCCACCACTTCAGCGAGACGCTGCAGATCGAGTCCCTGTGGCACTTCAACCAGAAGTACGACCCGATGTGGAACCCACGGTACGTGGTGACCGGCCCGTTCCTGCCGTTGGCCCGGAGCGGACTGGCCATCGCCCGCGCCGAGGCCGTCACCGAGATCCCGGTGATCGGCGGTCTGCTGAAGACCCACCAGCCCGACCTGGCCGACAAGAGCTGACACGCCGGTCCGGGCGGCGAGCGGGCCGTCACCGTCGCCCGTGGCGCCCCCGCCTGCTGCAGCTCGGGACCTTCTACCCTACCGATCGGCCCTCCGGTCCAGCAGAGTCAGGGGTGGAACAGTCCCTGACGTGTGCGAATTCCGGCGGATCCGTGAGTGGGCGCCGCACCGGATCGCCGAAGAGGAGTACCCATGTCGCTCATCAGCGATCACCCGGTGGCCACCGAGCCGGTCACCCCCCGTGAACCGGCCCCGCCGGAACAACCGCTGTCCCCGCGCAACCAGGACAAGGCCCGCACCCTCGGCCTGACCTCGGCCACCGGATTGGTGATCGGCAGCATCGTGGGCACGGGTGTGTTCACCATGCCGGCCGTGATCGCCGGTGCCGGAACCATGGGCATCATCGTCCTCGGTGTCATCGCCGTCGGCGCCATGCTGCTGGCCACCCTGTTCGGCCAGTTGACCAGGCGGGTGCCCAACAGCGACGGTGGCCTCTACGCCTACTCGAAGCACGAATTCGGGGACTTCGCCGGCTATCTGGTGGGCTGGTGCTACTGGATCCAGGCCTGGGCGGGCAACGCCGCCATCGTCTCGTCCTGGGTGTTCTACGTCGACGCCCTGTTCGGCTGGGCCCACATCAGCGGAATGGAGAACTGGCTGATCGCCATGGTGGGCCTGTGGGTTCCCGCCGTCGTCAACCTGGTCGGGATCCGCCAGATGGCCTGGTTCCAGAACGTCACCGTCGTGCTCAAGTTCCTGCCCCTGCTCTTCGTCGGCGTGGTCGGCTGGTTCTTCGTGGAGAGCGGCCACTTCGGGGCCTTCAACGCCTCGGGCGGGAGCCTGTACTCGGCCATCGGCATCGCTGCCGGCGTGGCCCTCTTCTCCTTCATCGGGGTCGAGGCGGCGGCCATGACGGCCAAGCGGGTCAAGAACCCGCGGATCAACGTCAGCCGGGCCTCGCTGCTGGGGACGGCGCTCAGTGCCGTGCTCTACGTCCTGGTGACCGCGGTGGTGATGGGCCTGGTGGCCCACCACACCCTGGTGGGCACGGGGTCGCCCTTCGTGAACGCCTTCCAGTCCATCTTCCCCCACGAGGCCTGGGCCGGGAAGTTCATCGCCGCCATCGCGGTCATCTCCGGCATCGGGGCCCTCAACGGGTGGACCCTGATCGTCACCGAGACGTCGCGGGCCATGGCCCAGGACGACATGTTCCCCCGCCCCTTCGCCTGGACGGACAAGAAGGGCACCGCCTGGTTCGGCATCCTGGTCGGGACGGCACTGCCGTCCCTCCTGATGCTCTGGCGTTACACCACCTCATCGGGTCTCACCGTGTTCACCTACCTGGTCGACCTGACCGTGGTCACGGTGGCCATCCCCTACTTCATGTCGGCCCTGGCCCAGCTGACCTACCTGGTGTCGCGCCGTCGCAAGGTCAACGGGTGGCTGCTGGCCCGGGACCTGTCCATTGCCGGGGCCAGCGTCCTGTTCTCCATGTGGGTGACGTTCGCCTCGGGCTACCAGGTGGTCTACCAGGCGCTGGTCGTCCTGATGGCCGGACTGATCGTGTACGCCTTCTTGAACGCCCGCCGCCAACGGCTCGGTGAGTCGGTGGAGCCGGTGGACGCGCCGGAGGACGTCCCGGTGGCGCCGGTGGACGCCCACCCGTCCTGAACGGCCGCGGGGACGGGGGGACGGGCGCGGCGCATCCGGCCGGCTCCCTAGGATCAGGCCATGCCCGAGCCTCGCTACCTGCTGGACAACCAGCAGCCCGAGGCGGGCCAGCGCTTCGACGCCCTGGCCGAGCTGTTCAACCCGTCGACCTTCCGGCACATGGAGGCCCTCGGGCTCGCCCCGGGCTGGAGGGTGTGGGAGGTGGGTGCCGGCGGTGCCAGTGTGCCCGCATGGATCGCCGGGCGGACCGGGGGCCACGTCCTGGCCACCGACATCGACACCACCTGGCTCGAGGCGGGTGACCCGGCCGTCGAGGTGCGGCACCACGACATCGGGACCGATCCGGTGCCCGACGGCGGTCCCTTCGACCTGGTCCACGCCCGGCTGGTGCTGGTGCACGTCCAGGACCGGGCCGCTGCCCTGGCCACCATGGTCGGGGCCCTCCGGCCCGGCGGGTGGCTGCTGGTCGAAGAGGCCGACCCCGGACTGCAGCCCCTGGTGTGCCCGGACGAGTCCGGCGACGAGGAGCGGCTGGCCAACCGGCTGAAGGCGGCGTTCCGGTCCCTGATGGTCGACCGCGGGGTCGACCTCTCGTTCGGGAGGACGCTGCCGAGGCTGCTCCGGGGGACCGGGCTGGTCGACGTGGTGACCGATGCCTACTTCCCCATGGGCGGCCCCGCCTGCACCGAGCTCGAGCGGGCCACCGTCGAACAGATCGCCGACCGCCTGGTCGACTCGGGCCTGGCCACGCGCCACGACATCGACCGTCACCTGTCCAACGTCGTCTCGGGCCGGCTCGACCTGGCCACCTCGCCGATGGTGTCGGCCCGGGCCCGTCGCCCGGACTGAGCCGGACCGCCGGGGCGGCAGGCTGCCATACTGGTGGGGTGGTGGCGCAGGAACCGGCGTTGCTCGCTCTCGCCGTCCCGTCCATCGCCGTCGCGCGCCCCCTGACGGGCCGGCGACAGCACCGGGACCGCATCGGACGGTCCGACCCAGCCCGGGGGGGCCGGAGCGCCGGAGCGCAGCTCCCGGGATCGGAGCACGGTGGCTGAGATCGTCGTCTTCCACCACGCACTGGGTCGCACGCCCGGGGTCCTCGACTTCGCCGACGGGCTGCGACAGGCCGGTCACCGGGTCCACGTCCCGGACCTCTACGGGGACCACCGGACGTTCGGGACGCTCGACGAAGGTGTGGCCCACGCCGGGGCCATCGGGTTCGGCGAGGTCATCGAGCGAGGGGTGCGCGCCGCCGACGCGCTGCCCGACGCCCTCGTCTACGCCGGCTTCTCCCTCGGCGCCCTGCCGGCCCAGCGGCTGGCCCAGACCCGCCCGGGGGCCACGGGTGCCCTCTTGTTCCACTCGTGCGTGCCGGTGGCGGAGTTCGCCACGTCATGGCCGGACCACGTACCGGTGCAGGTCCACGCCATGGAGGCCGACCCGTTCTTCGTCGGCGACGGTGACATCGATGCTGCACGGGCCCTCGTCGCCTCGGCCGAACCGGCGGAGCTGTTCCTCTACCCGGGCGATGCCCACCTGTTCGCCGACCCCGGACTTACCTCCTACGACGCCGACGCGGCCGGGCTGATGACCCGACGGGTGCTGGACTTCCTCGACCGCGTGTGACGGGAACGGGACCCAGCGGGGGATGACCGACCCCAGGGGAGGTT
>Ga0302157_10002395_pt1 | contig 21886 bp, 21 predicted proteins | sample I_Bog_N3_3_FD_193502 | JGI IMG/M metagenome (GOLD analysis project Ga0302157, IMG submission 193502) | Peat permafrost microbial communities from Stordalen Mire near Abisko, Sweden - I_Bog_N3_3 | ecosystem: Environmental > Terrestrial > Soil > Wetlands > Peat | place: Sweden: Abisko, Stordalen... | reverse complement strand
CCCTCCACCGACATCGACATGTAGATGACGACGCGGTCGCCCTTCTTCACGCCGCGCGCCTTCAGCGCGTTGGCCATGCGGCACGTACGCGCGAGCAAGTCCGCGTAGGTGACGCGCGAGACGGTGCCGTCGTCGGCTTCGAAGATCAGCGCCACCTTGTCGCCCAACCCGGCTTCCACCTGGCGATCCAGGCAGTTGTACGACGCGTTGAGCGTGCCGTCCTCGAACCACTTGAAGAACGGAGCGTCGCTGTCGTTGAGTATCCTGGTGAACGGCGTCTTCCAGCTCAGCAGCTCGCGCGCCTGGCGCGCCCAGTAGCCTTCGTAGTCGGCCTCGGCCTCGGCGCACAGCGCGTTGTAGGCGTCCATGCCGCTGACCCAGGCGTGGGCCTGCATGTCGGCCGGGGGGGCGTAGGTCTTCGATTCGTGCGGGGTGTGCTCTGCGGCGCTCATGGGAAATGTCTCCTGGAATTATCCGGAATCTCGGGGATTCCTTGTTTGTAGCGCGAAACCGGCCAAGTACCAAGATGGCCCGAGCCGCGAGGCGTCACCTTAGGGCGCGGCTCTTACCCTAGCCTGACTCGGTCGGGTCATGGCTCGCCTCTAAAATCGGCGCCACGCCTTTTTCATGCCCCGCATCAACATGACTCCAAAACAGCCGCCTCCCCGTCTTCGCCCGCTGCCGAGATTGATCTTCGGCAGCCGCTGGCTTCAAGTTCCACTCTACCTGGGCCTGATCCTGGCACAGTGCGTCTTCGTGGTTCATTTCTGCGTCGAACTGGCACATCTTCTGCAAGCGTCGTTCGGGGACGGTCATGCGCTGCAAGTTCTCGTCCAGGGCATCGGATATCACCCGGCGCCGAGCGAAGACGGCGTGCCGCTGCCCGTGGTCACGTCGCTCAACGAAACCGTCATCATGCTCGTGGTGCTGGGCCTGATCGACGTCGTCATGATCTCCAACCTGCTGATCATGGTGATCGTCGGCGGCTACGAGACCTTCGTCTCGCGCCTGGACCTCGACGGCCACCGCGACCAGCCCGAGTGGCTGGATCACGTCAACGCCTCGGTGCTCAAGGTGAAGCTGGCGACCGCCATCATCGGCATTAGCTCCATCCACCTGCTCAAGACCTTCATCAACGCGGGCGCCTACGACACCAAGGTGCTGCTGTGGCAGACGGTGATCCACGTCGCCTTCCTCGCCTCGGCGATGGCGCTCGCGTTCACCGACCGCCTGCTCGGCCCGCACCCCGCGCAGTCTCACTGAGCGCCAAGGCGCGCCTGTCGCCGCGGCTCAGGATCAGCGCGCCGATCACGCCTGACAGCAGCGAGCCGCCCAGCACGCCCAGCTTCACCCGCGTCTCGAAGCTGGCATCCATGCCCTCGAACGCGAGGCCGCCGATGAACAGGCTCATCGTGAAGCCGATGCCGCACAGCACGCTGACGCCGAAGAACTGCATCCAGCTGGAATCCTTCGGCCGCGCGGCCACGCCGGCCTTCACCAGCAGCCAGCCGCTGCCGAACACGCCGATGGCCTTGCCGCCCAGCAGGCCGAGCGCGATGCCCAGCGGCAGCGGTGCCAGCAGGTCGGACGGCTGCATGCCCTTCAGCGATACGCCTGCGTTGGCGAACGCGAACATCGGCAGCACCAGGAACGCCACCCAGGGGTGCAGCCCGTGCTCCAGCGCCTCGGCGGGCGAGCCGCCTTTCGCGTCGCGCGCGGGGATGAACAACGCGGTGGCGACACCGGCCAGCGTGGCGTGCACGCCGGACTTCAGCACGCACAGCCACAGCACCAGCCCGACGACGATGTACGGGTCGGCGCGCGTGACACCCGAGCGGTTCAGCAACGCCAGCACCACGAGGCAGACCGCGGCGCCGCCCAGCATCAGCAGCGACAGCTGCGACGTGTAGAACAACGCGATCACCACGATCGCGCCCAGGTCGTCGATGATCGCCACCGCCGTGAGGAAGATCTTCAGCGACGCCGGCACGCGCGCGCCCAGCAGCATCACGATGCCGATCGCGAACGCGATGTCGGTGGCCGCCGGAATGGCCCAGCCGCGCAGCGCGGCCGGGTCGCCGTGGTTGATCGCCGCATAGATCAGCGCCGGCACCACCATGCCGCCCAGCGCCGCAGCGGCCGGCAGCACGACCTGGGCCCGCGTGGCCAGTTCGCCGGAGACGAACTCGCGCTTGATCTCCAGGCCGACGAGGAAGAAGAACACGGCCATCCACAGGTCGTTGACCCACACCAGCAACGGCTTGGCCAGTACCAGCGCGTCGCCGCCGATGCGCAGTTCGCCCGGGATGCGCGTGAAGGCGAGGTAGGCATCGGCCCAACCGGAGTTGCTGATCACGAGTGCCAGCACGGCGGCGAGCGCGAGAACGATGCCGCCGCTGGATTCGCTGGCGAAGAACTTCCTGAAACCCTCGGTCACTGGCGCCTCCCGTCGAAAAGCGGCCAGTTTCCCAGAGTTTTCAGGCATCGTCGTGAAAGTCGGTTCGCAGGCCGCGGCCGCCGATCCTGACGATGGGGAAGAAGCCCATGCCCGACGAAGGCGCTCTGGCAAACCCACGGCGGATAATGCGCGACTGCCTCCAGCAACCCGGCCAGACACCCATGACGACCACCCTCAAAGCCGCCGACCTCATCGAGAGCGTCGCCGCCGCGCTCCAGTACATCTCGTACTACCACCCTGCCGACTACATCACCCACCTCGCGCGCGCCTACGCCCGCGAGGAGAGCCCCGCCGCCAAGGACGCGATCGCGCAGATCCTCACCAACTCGCGCATGAGCGCCGAGGGCAAGCGGCCGATCTGCCAGGACACGGGCATCGTCAACGTGTTCCTCAAGATCGGCATGGACGTGCGCTTCGAGGGCTTCAAGGGCTCCATCGCCGACGCTGTCAACGAAGGCGTGCGCCAGGGCTACCTGAACCCGGACAACCTGCTGCGCGCCTCGGTGCTGGACGACCCGATCTTCGCGCGCAAGAACACCCGGGACAACACGCCCGCCGTGATCCACATGGAACTGGTGGTTGGCGACAAGATCGACGTCACGGTCGCGGCCAAGGGCGGCGGCTCGGAGAACAAGAGCAAGTTCGCGATGATGAATCCGAACGACAGCGTGGTCGACTGGGTGCTCAAGACGGTGCCGCTGATGGGCGCCGGCTGGTGCCCGCCGGGCATGCTGGGCATCGGCCTGGGCGGCACCGCCGAGAAGGCGATGCTGATGGCCAAGGAAGTGTTGATGGAAGACATCGACATGTACGAGCTGCTGGAGCGCGGCCCGGGCAACAAGCTGGAAGAACTGCGCATCGAGCTGTACGAGAAGGTCAACGCGCTGGGCATCGGCGCGCAGGGCCTGGGCGGCCTCACCACCGTGCTGGACGTCAAGATCAAGACGTATCCCACGCACGCCGCGTCGCAGCCGATAGCCATGATCCCCAATTGCGCCGCCACTCGCCACGCGCACTTCGTGCTCGACGGCTCCGGCCCGGCCTACCTCGAGGCGCCGAGCCTGGACCTGTGGCCCGACGTCAAGTGGGCGCCCGACTACAACAAGAGCAAGCGCGTCGACCTCAATGCGCTGACGCCGGCCGAAGTGGCCACCTGGAAGCACGGCGACACCCTCCTGCTGAACGGCAGGATGCTCACCGGCCGCGACGCCGCGCACAAGCGTATCCAGGACATGCTGGCCAAGGGCGAGCCGCTGCCGGTGGACTTCAGCAACCGCGTCATCTACTACGTGGGCCCGGTCGATCCGGTGCGCGACGAAGTGGTGGGCCCGGCCGGCCCGACCACCGCCACGCGCATGGACAAGTTCACCGAGATGATGCTCGCCAGGACGGGCCTGATCGCGATGATCGGCAAGGCCGAACGCGGCCCGACCGCCATCGAGGCGATCAAGAAGCACCAGTCGGCCTACCTGATGGCCGTGGGCGGCGCCGCCTACCTGGTGTCGAAGGCGATCAAGTCCGCCAAGGTCGTCGGCTTCGCCGACCTGGGCATGGAAGCCATCTACGAGTTCGACGTGGTCGACATGCCGGTGACGGTGGCGGTCGATTCGGGTGGCACGTCGGCGCACATCACCGGGCCGAGGGAGTGGCAGGCGCGGATCGGGAAGATTCCGGTCGCCGTGGCCTGACCCTTCCCGCGCCACTTCCAGGCCCGCCGGCTCGCGCCCGCGGGCCTTTTCATTGCGGCTCGAGAGGCCTTGTCGACCGTCGATCCGCTACCTCAAGCCGGCCTTCGAGATGCACTGCAACGGCGGCCGAGGCGCGCCGCTCACGACTGCGGCTCGCCGTCCTCCAGCACGCCCGGCGACTGCCCCTTCGACGGCGGCGCCGGCGCCAGCTCGGCGGCGGTCGCGGACGGCCCCGTCGCGTCCAGCGCCGCGGACGGCGCGCCCGGGATCACGCCTTCGGCCGCCAGGCCGCCGTCCACCGGCATCACGCGCACCACGCGCTGCGGGAACGGGATCTCGATCCGGTTCTCGTTGAACAGGCGCAGCAGCGCCAGGTTGACGTCCGAGCGCACGCTGCCGGTGCCGTTCTCGGGGTCCGAGATCCAGAACGAGATCGTCAGCTCCAGCCCGTCGGAGGCGAAGGCGCTGAGGTTGACGGAGGGCTTGGGATCAGCGATCACCCGCTTGATGCCCGGCAGGATGTCGAGGATCTTCGGGATCAACGCGTCGAGGTCGCTGTCGTAGCCCACCTGCACCACCGTGCTCAGCGCCATGCTCGAGTCGGCCAGCGTGGCGCTTTCCACGCGTTGCGTGATCATCATCTCGTTGGGCACGATGGACTCGCGGCCGTTGAGCGCGCGCACCACGGTGTAGCGCGTGGTGATGTCGGTGATGCGGCCTTCGAAGCCGTCCACCTTCACCGTGTCGCCGATGCGCAAGGCGCGCTCGGCCAGGAGCACGAAGCCGCTGACGTAGTTGGCTGCGAGCTTCTGCAGGCCCAGGCCGAGGCCGACGCCGATCGCACCGCCCAGCACCGACAGCGCGGTGAGATCGATGCCCACAGCCGACAGCGCCAGCAGCAGGCCGACGAAGACCAGCACCGCGCGCACGAGGTTGGATGCCGCCTTGCGCCAAGACAGCTGCTGGCCGGTGGCGCCCTTGAGCAGGCGCGACTCGATCGCGGCGGACACCCACAGCGTCACCATCAACACGACGCCGGCCACGATCGTGCCTTCGAGGATCGTGGCCAGGCTCATCGTGCTGGAGCCCATCTTCCAGTGCACATCGTCCAGCGCGTCGATGAAGGACGGCAGCACGCCGGTGATCCACAGCACCACCCCGCCCCAGGCCATCCACGACACCGTCTTCTCGACCGCGCGCACCAGCCCGGATTTCGGGAACGCGACGCGCATCACGCGCACGGTGAGCCGGATCACCAGCAGCGACAGCAAGGTGGGCACGACCAGCTTGAACACCGCCAGCGGCAGGTGCAGATGCAGGCAAATCGCGCGCGCCATCCACACCAGGCCCAGCCACAGTGCGGGAAACAGTACGCCGTCGAAGATGCGGCTGCCGAAGACGATGGAGCCGTGGCGCGGCACCGGTCCGCGGATCAGGCGTGGGACGCCCCAGGCGATCGGGAACGTGGCGGCAATCAGCAGCAGCGCGATATAGGCGTAAGGCTGTTCGAGTTCCCGGATGAGGGCGATGAGCTCGGGCGAAAACCAGTTTTCCATGCGGCGATTGTGCGGGAGCTCGACGGTAGCGACCGGAAGGGTCGGCAAACCGGATTCCCGCAACTATTTTCGTCCGACTTGTCGAACAGGAGTCGCCCCGAACGTCGTGCCTGTGAAGCCGCGGGTTCGAGCCCGGCTTTGCCGAACTTTCGCACGACAACCCAGGAGCCGACCATGACCGAGACCGTCCATCCCATCCCGCCCGGCATGCACACGATCACGCCGCACCTCGTGTGCGACGGCGCCGCCGCCGCCATCGAGTTCTACAAGGAGGCCTTCGGCGCCGTCGAGGTGGATCGCCTGGCCGGACCCGGCGGCAAGCTGATGCACGCGATGCTGCGCATCGGCGACTCGCCGTTGATGCTGGTGGACGAATTCCCCGAGATGCAGGCGCTCGGCCCGAAAGCCCTGGGCGGCACGCCGGTGACGATCCACCTGTCCGTCGCCGACGCCGACGCGGCCTTCAGGCGCGCGACAGCGGCGGGCGCCACGGCTCGCATGCCCGTGACCGAGATGTTCTGGGGTGCCCGCTACGGCCTGGTGCAGGATCCGTTCGGCCACCTGTGGTCGATGGCGACGCAGGTGCGCAACCTCACGATGGCGCAGGTCGGCGAGGCGATGAAGTCGCAACCGCCCATGGACGGCTGCCCTTCGAACCAGGGCTGAGCTGGTTCACGCGGCGCGCGGCGCGAGATGCGCCGCATAGCCGGTGACGCCCGGCGCGATCTCGTCGCGCAGCGTCAACGACAGGATGTCGTAGTCGCCGCCGTTCTGCGCGCGGAATGCGATCGGCTCGGTGGTCGCGAGGGTGTCGAGCCGTTGCCCCAGTTTCCCGGTCAGCGCCGCGTACTGCGGCCCGTCCAGCCGGCGGCCGACGCGGTAGGCCACGAAGGGCGGCAACACCGCGAAGCCGGGGTAGTACAGCAGGCCGTGCTGGATCGGGAACAGGATGTCGTCCATCGGGCCGTTGACACCGCGCGGCCCGTAGTGCGAGTCCCAGCCACCGGTGGTCACCATCAGCATCGCGCGCTTGCCCGACATGCGGCCCTCGCCGTAGCGCTCGCCCCAGCGCTGGTCGGAATGTTCGCCGACCCCATACGCGAAGCCGTAGGCATAGATGCGGTCGAACCAGCCCTTGAGGATGGCCGGCATCGAGAACCACCACATCGGGAACTGGAAGATCACGGTGTCGGCCCATTCGAGCTTCTCCTGCTCCAGCGCGATGTCGGGCGACTGCGTGCCATCGCGGTACGCGCGCTCCGAGTCGCCCATCAGCGCCAGCGGCCTGGCAGGGTCGCGCTCGGGGAAGTCGTCGCCGTCCAGCAGCGGCTTCCAGCCCATGGCGTACAGGTCGGAGACGCGCACGGCGTGTCCGTTGGCCTCGAGTCGCTGGACCGTGAAGTCGCGCAGCGACGCATTGAGGGATTCGGACCCCGGGTGGGCGTAGACGACGAGGACGTTCATTGGTGCGGGACTCTCTGTGGACATCGAGACCACAGGTTACGAACGACCAAGGTATATTGGAAATGAATTCTCAAGATACGAGCCATTCGTTTGGACAATATCACTCGCCTCGACCTGAACCTGCTCGTCACGCTCGACACCTTGCTGGCCGAGCGCCACGTCACGCGCGCAGCCGCCCGCCTGCACCTGTCGCAACCTGCGGTCAGCGTGCAGCTGGCCCGGCTGCGCGAGGCCTTCGGCGATCCGCTGCTGATTCCCGGCCCGCGCGGCATGTTGCCCACCGCGCGCGCCGAGGCCTTGCGCGGGCCGCTGCGGGATGCGCTGGCAGGCCTGCAGAGCGCCGTCGCGCCGACCGCGCCCTTCGACCCGGCCCTGGCCGCCGCGACCTGGACGATCGCCGCCTCCGACTACAGCGGCCTGGCCGTGGTCGTCCCCACGCTCGCCCGCCTGCGCGAGGCCGCGCCGCTATCGCGCCTGGCCATCCTCGAAGCCGTGCCGCAACGCGTGGCCAGGTAAGCCGAGTTGGGCGAGATCGACCTCGGCCTGCAGACCATGGACCGGATCGCACCTTCGTTGCACGCGCACAAGCTGTTCGACGAGCGCTACGTGCTGGCCGCGCGCCACGGCCACCCGACACTGCGGCGCAAGCCGACGCTCGCGGCCTTCTGCGCGCTGGAGCATGTGCTGGTCTCGCCGGACGGCAGCGGCTTCACGGGCGCCACCGATGCCGCGCTCGCCACCCTGGGCCGCCAGCGCAAGGTCGTCCTGTCGCTGCCGCATTTCATCGGCGCGCTGTCCGCTGTCGCGGCCTCCGACCTAGTGGCGATGCTGCCGCAGCGCCTCGTGGCGGGCCGGGCCGATCTGCGGACGTTCGAGGCCCCGCTGGACGTGCCCGGATTCGAGATGGGCATGTTCTGGCACGACCGCAGGCACCGCGACCCGGCGCACCGCTGGCTGCGCGAGCAGGTGCTGGCGGCCGTGGCCGGCTAACGCGCCCGCGTCTCGCGCGCGCGCTCGAGCAGCAGCGCCTTCTCGCGCTCGTTGGCCGTCATGGCCGCCGCCCGTTCGAATTCGGCGCGCGCCTCGTCCGGGCGATCGAGCCGCGCCAGCAAGTCGCCGCGCGCGGCGTGCAGCAGGTGATAGCGGGCCAGGTGTCCGTCGGCGACCAGGCCGTCCACCAGCAGCAGCGCCGCCGCAGGCCCGGCGGCCATGCCCACGGCCACGGCCTGGTTCAGCTCGACGACGGGCGATGGCGAACACGTCATCAACTCGCCGTACAGTGCCACGATGCGGTGCCAGTCGGTGGACTCCGGCGTACGGGCACGCGCATGGCAAGCGGCCAGTGCCGCTTGCAGCTGGTACGGGCCTGGTTCGCCACCGAGTTGCTCCGCCACCGCCAGTGCGGCCAGGCCGCGGCCGATCAGCAACCGATCCCAGCGGCCGCGATCCTGCGCCATCAGCAGGATGGGCTTGCCTTCGGCGTCGAGGCGGGCGCGCATGCGCGACGCCTGGATCTCCATCAGCGCGACGAGCCCGTGCACCTCGGCCGTGCGCGGCGCCAGCCGCGCCAGGATGCGGCCCAGCCGCAGCGCCTCGTCGCACAGCGCGGGGCGCGTCCAGTCGTCGCCCGCCGTGGCCGAATGGCCTTCGTTGAAGATCAGGTAGGTCACTTCCAGCACTGCCGACAAGCGCTCCTGCAAGGCGTCGCCGCGCGGCACCTCGAACGGCACGCGGGCGTCGCCCAGGGTGCGCTTCGCGCGCACGATGCGCTGCGCGATCGTCGCCTCGGGCTGCAGGAACGCGCGCGCGATCTCGGCGGTGCTCATGCCGGCCAGCAGCTTCAGCGTCAGCGCCACCTGGGCCTCGCGCGACAGCACCGGATGGCAGGCGGTGAAGACGAGGCGCAGCAGGTCGTCGCCGATGTCGTCCGCGTCATCCAGCGCGTCGCTGAAGTCGGGCACCACGTGGTCGCCGCGCGCATCCGCGTCGGCGCCCAGCTCCTGCTGCTTGTGGTGATGCAGCGCGAGCTGGCGCAGCCGGTCGAGCGCGCGGTTCTTCGCGGTGGCCATCAGCCAGGCCCCAGGGTTGTCCGGGATGCCATCCCGCGGCCAGTGCTCCAGTGCGGCAACGAGCGCGTCCTGTGCCAGCTCCTCGGCGAGCCCGACGTCGCGCACGCGCCGCGCCAGCGCGCCGATGATGCGCGCCGACTCGATGCGCCACACCGCGTCGATGGTGCGATGCAGGTCACGCGCCATGCAGATCGCCGGGTTCCGGGAGGCACGCGCGACGCATCAGTCTCTGGCCGCGAGCTGGCTGCGCAGTTGGGCGTTCTTCGCCGCGAGCTCGGGCGTCAGTGCGGCGCCGAAATCCTCGGCCTCGAACACGGGGCGCAGTTCGATCTCGCTGTCGCCGGCATGCGGGTTCGGGCAGCGCCGCGCCCACTCGAGCGCCTCGTCCATCGAGCGCACCTGCCACAGCCAGAAGCCGGCCACCAGCTCCTTGGTCTCGGCGAACGGGCCGTCGACCACGGTGCGCGTGTTGCCCGAGAACTTCACGCGGGCGCCGCGCGACGACGGGTGCAGCCCCTCGGCGGCCAGCATGACGCCGGCCTTGACCAGCTCTTCGTTGAACTTGCCCATGTCGGCCAGCAGCTTCGTGTCGGGCATGCCGCCCGCCTCGGATTCCTTGCTCGCCTTGACCATGACCATGACACGCATCTCGGTTCTCCTGTCGTTGGGTGGAACGGGACGGTCGCCTGAAGAGAGACCGCCTCCTGTTTCCACGACGAACGGCGCACGCCCGTTTCGACACCAGCGACATGCGGGGATGAAAAATAGTCGCACACCGGGCAGAATCGCTGCGCCATTCCCGGCTGCCACCCCACCTGCCGCCATGCAATACCTGCTGCTTGTATACACCGACGCCGACCTGATGGACAAGCTGCCCGCCGAGGAGTTCGACACCGAGATGCGCGAGTGCCTGTCGAGCGCGGATGCGGCGAAGGAACAAGGCACGCTGGTGATGTCCCAGCAGTTGCAGCCGGCCGCCGCCGCCCGCTCGGTGCGCGTGCGCAACGGCCGCACCACGGTGCTCGACGGCCCGTTCGCCGAGACCAAGGAAATGCTGGCCGGCTTCAACCTGGTGGAGGCCGAGTCGATGGAAGACGCCGTGCGCATGGCCAAGGAGATGCCCTGGACGCGCTACGGCTGCATCGAGGTGCGGCCGGTGGCGGACATCGCCGCGATGCGCAAGCGCGTGGGCGCGTGAGGCCCTAAACGCCCGCCAACACGCGCACGTGCGCGGCCGCGCTGCGCGCCAGCGCACCCAGGTTGTAGCCGCCTTCCAGGCAGCTCACGATGCGCCCTTGCGCATGCCTCTTCGCGATGTCGACCAGCCGCATGGTCATCCATTCGTAGTCGGCCTCGACCAGGCCCATGAGGCCCAGGTCGTCGTCGCGGTGGGCGTCGAAACCCGCCGACACGAAGATCATCTCGGGCCTGAACTTCTCCAGCAGCGGCAGCCACTGGTACTCGACGATCTCGCGCACCTCGGGGCCCTTGGTGTACGCCGGCACCGGCACGTTGAGCATGTTGTCGCCCAGCGGCACGTTGCCGCTGAACGGATAGAGCTGGTCCTGGAAGAAGCTCACCATCAGCACGCGGTCGTCGTTGGCGATGATGTCTTCGGTGCCGTTGCCGTGGTGGACGTCGAAGTCGACGATGGCCACGCGCGTCAGGCCGCGCACGTCCAGCGCGTGGCGGGCCGCGATGGCCACGTTGTTGTAGAAGCAGAAGCCCATCGCGGCGTCGCGCGTGGCGTGGTGGCCGGGCGGTCGGATCGCGCAGAACGCGTTCTCGGCGTGGCCGTCCAGCACCAGGTCGGTGGCGGCCACCGCGGCGCCGGCGGCGCGCAAGGCGGCCTGGCGGGTGTACGGGCAGGCGGCGGTGTCGGGATCGACAGACACCAGCGCGCCGTCGCCGGCCACCTTGGAGAACGTCTCGTCGAGTTCGCTCAGGTAGTTGCTGGCGTGGGCGTGGGCCAGGTCCTGCAGCCGGGCCGGCGGCGCGTCGTCGTGGCGCACCAGCACGTCGGCCAGGCCGGTGGCCAGGAAATGATCCTCGATGGCGTCGAGCCGGGCCGGCGATTCGGGATGGCCGGGGCCCATGTCGTGGCGTCGGCAATCGGCATGGCTGAAGAACGCGGTGGTCATCGCGGGCCCTGCGCTGGTTTCGCCGTCATGTCCAGAAGTCTCGGATCGTTGGTTCTCATCTCGCTCAAGCCCGCTCGCGCGCACGCGTTGTCTGCCGTTCGGCTATCGTCGCTGTCATGACCTCATCGTTGCAAACGCGTCTGACAAGGCTGAAAAGCCAGATTAGCACGATCATCGTCGGCAAGCCGGCACAGATCGACGACTCCATCGCCTGCCTGCTGGCCGGCGGCCACCTGTTGATCGAGGACGTGCCGGGGGTCGGCAAGACCACCCTCGCGCACGTGCTGGCCGTCTCGCTGGGGCTGTCGTTCTCGCGCGTGCAGTTCACGGCCGACCTGATGCCCAGCGACCTGGTGGGCGTCAGCGTCTACGAACGCACCCGCGAGGCGTTCGCGTTCCACCCGGGGCCGGTGTTCGCCCAGGTGCTGCTGGCCGACGAGATCAACCGCGCCGGGCCGAAGACGCAGAGCGCGCTGCTGGAGGCGATGGAGGAACAGCAGGTCAGCGTGGACGGACAGACTCGCCCGCTGCCGCTGCCGTTCTTCGTGATCGCCACGCAGAACCCGGGCGACCAGCTGGGCACCTACGCGCTGCCGGAGTCGCAGCTCGACCGCTTCCTGATGTGCATCACGCTCGGCTACCCCGACGTGAAGTCGGAGCGCGAGCTGCTGGCCGGGCAGGATCGGCGCGAGGCCGTCGCGAAGCTGGCGCCCGTGATGACGTCCGCCGAGCTGGTGGAGATCATGGCCGCCGTGCGCCAGGTGCACGTGTCGGAGTCGCTGCTCGACTACCTGCAGGCCCTGATCGCGGCCACGCGCTCGGGCCACTGGTTCAGCGAAGGCCTGTCGCCGCGCGCCGGCATCGGCGTGCTGCGGCTGGCGCGCGCCCGCGCCCTGCTGGCCGAACGCGATTTCGTCAGCCCGGATGACCTCCAGGCCATCCTGCCGCAGGCCATCGCGCACCGGCTGCTGCCGGTGCCGGGCGCGGGGCGCGGCCGGCGCGAGCAGGTGCGTGCGATGATCGAGTCCGTGCCGCTGCCTTGAGCATGTCAGACGACTCCGCCCTCCCGCGCCCCGCGTTTCTCGACGTGCGCGGTCGCTTTCGCGCGTGGTGGAGCTCGCGCATGCTGCCGCGCGAGAGCCAGACGCTCACCCAGCGCAACATCTACATCGTGCCCTCGCGCGCCGGGCTGGCTTTCTGCCTCACGCTGCTGCTGTTGCTGGTGGTGTCGATCAACTACCAGCTGAGCCTGGGCTTCGCCCTCACCTTCCTGCTGGCGGGCAGCGCGGCGGCGTCGATGCACATGACGCACGGCAGCCTGCGCGGCCTCACGCTGCATCTGAAGCCGCTGGTGCCGGCGTTCGACGGCGACGCCGCGGTGATGGAAATGGTGGTCACCAACCCCGGCGCGAGTCGCCTGGGGGTGGGCTTCGGCCTGGACCTGGGTGCGCGCCCGATCCCGCTGGCCTATGCCGAGATCGCGGCCCAGGGCCAGACCTCGGTCCATCTCGGGTGGCTGGCGCCGGGCCGCGGGCTGCACGGGCTGCCGCTGGTGCGCGCGGAGTCGCGCTATCCGTTCGGCCTGTTCCGGGCCTGGACGATCTGGCGTCCGGCCGGCCAGCAATGGGTCTATCCGCGCCCCGAATCCCCGGTGCCGCCCTGGCCGCAGACGGACGTCGCGCAGGGCGACGACAAGCCGGCGGCGCGCACCGGCGCCGGCACCGAATTCGAAGGCGTGCGCGCCTACCGGCGAGGCGACACGCTGCGCCAGGTGGTGTGGAAGAAAGCGGCCCGCACCGGGGAGATGATCAGCCGCGAGACGGCCGGCGCGGTGCAACGCGAGATGTGGCTGCAGTGGGGCCAGGCGCAGGGCCTGGACACCGAGGCGCGGCTGTCGCGCCTGGCGGCGTGGGCCATCGCCGCCGACGCGGCCGGGCACAGCTGGGGTTTGCGCCTGCCCAACGCCGAACTGGCGCCGGCGCAGGGGGCGGCCCACCGCCACGCCGCGTTGCAGGCGCTCGCGGCATGGTGACTCCCGTGACCGACACGGTAGCCCCCCGCCACCCGCTCGCGCGCTCGACCTGGCGCGCGCCGTCGCGCGACGCGCGCGACACGCTGTTCATGCTGGCGCTGATCGGCTGGACGATCACGCCGCACCTTTTCCATCTGCCGCTGTGGGTGACGGGGCTGTCGCTGGTCGTGCTGGTCTGGCGCGGCTGGCTCGGCTGGCGCCAGGAACCGCTGCCCGGCCGCGCCACCGTGCTGGGCCTGCTGGGGCTGGCCGCGGTGCTGACGTTCACGGGCGAGAAGACACTGGTCAGCAAGGACGCCGGCGTCACGCTGCTGGTGGTGCTGATGGCGCTGAAGACGCTGGAGTTGCGTGCGCGACGCGACGCGCTGGTGGTGTTCTTCCTCGGTTTCTTCCTCGTCCTCACGACCTTCCTGTATTCGCAGTCGTTTCTCACCGCGGTCGGCACCGGCGTCTCGGTATGGGGCTGGCTCACGGCGCTCACGCTGGCCCACATCCCGGCAGGCCGGCCGACGATCCGCCAGGCCGCCGGCCTGGCCGGCCGTGCCGCATTGATCGGCACGCCGGTGATGATCGCGCTGTTCCTGCTGTTCCCGCGCATCGGCCCGCTCTGGCCGTCGGGCAACACCGCCACGCGCACAGGGCTGTCCGACCACCTCGAACTGGGCAGCGTGGCCGACCTGGCCAGCGACGACAGCATCGCGTTCCGGATCCGCTTCGATGGTCGCGCACCCGCTGCGGCGCGGCTGTACTTCCGCGGGCCGGTGCTGACGGACACCGACGGCCACGAATGGCGCGCGCAATCCCTGTTCGGCGGCCGCTCGCCCCGCAGCAACGGCCTGCGCTCGGTCAACGTCGAGCAGCGCGGCAAGCCCACGGCCTACGAGATGACACTGGAGCCCACCCAGCTCACCTGGCTGTCGATGCTGGAGCTGACACCGCCGCAATCCGCCGGTCGCGGCGTCGATGCCTCGCAGGGTGTGCAGGCGCTGGACGGCGCGGACGTCCAGCCGCTGGCCGATCTCGACCTGCAGTGGCGCACGCGGCGCCCGATCACGCAGCGCGTGCGCCTGCGCGCCACCGCATGGCTGGACGACCGCATCGTCGGCGCGCAACCCGCCGACCTGCGCGAGAACCTCGCGCTGCCGCCGCAATTCTTCCCGCGCACCCGAGCCTGGGCACGGCAGTGGCTGCACGACCACCCGGGCAGGCCGCAACAGGGACAGGCGATCGACGTCGACGGGGTCGTGCAGAGCCTGTACGGCTACATCGGCAGCGGCGGCTTCAGCTACACGCTGTCGCCGGGTGCCTACGAAGGCGACCCGGTGGACGAGTTCTGGCTGGACCGCAAGGTCGGCTTCTGCGAGCACTTCGCCACCGCGTTCGTCGTCGTGCTGCGCGCGATGGGCATTCCCGCGCGCCTGGTCACCGGCTACCAGGGCACGGACCCGGACCCGGTCGACGGCTACTACGTCGTGCGCCAGAGCAACGCCCACGCCTGGGCCGAATACTGGAACCCGGATCGGGGCTGGGTGCGTGCCGATCCGACCGCCGCCGTCGCGCCCGACCGCATCGAGCGCGGCCGCGCGATCCAGCCGAGACCCGGCTTCGTCGGCAACGCCATCGACTCGCTGAGTCCCGGCATGGTCGAGCGCATGCGCACCTGGCGCGAGACGCTGGACAACCGCTGGAAGGACTGGGTGCTGGGCTACAACCGCAATTCCCAGTTCGACCTGCTGAAGAAGCTCGGCGTGAGCACGCCCGATTCCGACGATCTCGGCCGCGTGCTGATGACCGTCATCAGCGTCGCCGCCCTGTTCGGCGCAGGCGCGGCGTGGTGGGACTCGCATCGGCGCACGCCCGGACAGCGCCAGACGCGCCGGCTCGCGTCCGCCCTGCGCGCCCTGCAAGTCCATGGCGTGCAGGTGGCGGCGCACGAGTCGCCCGGCGTCGTCGCCGCGTCGCTGCGGCGCCGCTTCGGCACAGCCGCCGACGGGCTGGCCGCGCGGCTGGAGTCGATGGAACGCCAGCGCTATGGCCCGGCCGGCGACGCCGCGGCACCCGACTGGCGCGGCGTCAAGGCGCAGGCACGCGCCCTTGCCGTCGCGCTGGCAACGGCGGCGCGCGCGGGCGGCGTGACGCCCGCGCGCGCAAGCCCCTGAGCACTGAAGCCGTGAACGTATCCGGCGCGCACGCGACGCCGCACCCTCGCACGGCCGAATGCGCGTCCAAGCTGGCTAAACTGGGTTGATGATTCCTGCGCCCGAGATACGCCCGCCCCGCCCCGTCGACGATGAGGTCGGCGCCGGCACGACCAGGCGCACGCCGCGCCGTTTCGCCACCACGGCGCTGATCCTGCTGGTCGCGAGCAGCGGCGCCCTCGCACAGGCGACGCCACCCGCGACCGCGGCGAGCGCGCCGGTCGCCAAGCCGTCGCACGCCGCGACAAAGCCCAAGGCGGCCGCGAAGAAGAAACACAAAGGCAAGGTCATCGCCGTGCGCGACGACGACGCGCCCGACAGCGTGCTGTACGGCCGGCGCGACGACGTGCTGGCCTTCGCGGCCCAGGTCGCCGAGGACCGCGGCCTCGACCGTGCGTGGGTGGAGGATCAGCTCGCCAAGGCACGCTACCTTCCCAGCGTGGCCAAGGCCATCATGCCCGGGCCGCCCGGCACGGCGAAGAACTGGGCCGCCTACCGTGCCCGCTTCATCGAGCCAAAGCGGCTCGCCGCCGGCGTGCAGTGGTGGCAAGCCCACGCAGCGGCGCTGGATGAGGCGCAGCAACGCTACGGCGTGCCGCCGGAACTGGTCGCGGGCATCGTCGGCGTGGAGTCCTTCTACGGCCGCATGACCGGCAACTATCGCGTGCTGGATGCGCTGGCCACGCTGGCATTCGACTTCCCCTCGGGCCGCTCGGATCGCAGCGCGTTCTACCGCAGCGAGCTGCGCGCCTACCTGGTCTGGTGCGCGCTGGAAGGCCGCGACGCCGACACCACGCGCGGCTCGTTCGCCGGCGCCATCGGCTGGCCGCAATTCATGCCCAGCAGCATGCTCAAGTACGGGGTCGATTTCGATCACGATGGCCATGTCGACCTGTCCGCCGGCGGCGACGACGTGGTGGGCAGCGTCGCCAGCTACCTCGCCACCTTCGGCTGGCAACGCGACATGCCCACATATTTTCCGGTGCTGCCGCCGGTCGACCCCGTGGCCCGCGCACGTCTGGTCGCGGCCGACATCGTGCCCACCTTCACCGCCGCGCAGCTCACAGCCGCAGGTGCGCAACTTCCCGACACCGCACGTGACTTCGGGGGCCTGCTGGCCTTCATCGAGCTGCAGAACGGCGACGACCCGCCCACCTACATCGCCGGCACGACGAACTTCTACGTGGTGACGCGCTACAACTGGTCGAGCTACTACGCGATGGCGGTGATCGACCTGGCCACGGCCCTCAAGCGCGAGATGGGGTTCGCGCCCGCGGCACGCCTGTCGGAGTAGGCGTCAAACCGGCAGCCAAGCGCCCTCGACCGTCCGCCATGCGCAGCCGTAGGTCCGCTCCAGCACCGGCGCGCTGAGGATCTCGTCGACCGGGCCGGCCTGCCAGCGTCCATCGCCGAACAGCGCCAGCACGTGCGTGGCGACGCGCGCGATCCAGCTCGGGTCGTGCGCGCTCGCCACCCAAGCGCATTGCTGCGCAGGTGCAGCCGTCGCGAGCCAGCGGCCGACGATCTGCTGGTGCGCCGGGTCCTGGAACGACACCGGCTCGTCGAGCAGCATCAACGCCGCCCCCTGCACCGCGCACTGCGCCAGCGCCACCCGCTGCCGTTCGCCGCCGGACAGCTGGTCGGCGCGGCGCTCGGCCAGCGCCGAGATGTCCAATGCAGTCATCAGTTCGCCCAACCGGCGCGCCTGTTCGGGTGCCGTTCCGCTCGCCGCGACCACTTCGCTGAGCACCAGCGTGCGCTCCACCGTCAGCGCGAACCGGTCCTGCGCCTGCTGCGGCATCAGCGCGCGCAGCGCGGCCGCGGCGCCCGCAGGCCACGCCTGCTGCGCCCGGCCTTGCCACAACACCTCGCCCGAGCGCTGGGGCACGCTCAGACCGGCCAGCGCGCGCAGCACCAGGCTCTTGCCCGCGCCGTTGCGGCCGATCACGCACCAGCGCTCGCCCGCATGGACACGCCAGTCCAGCGCCTCGACCAGCGAGCGGCCGGCGGCACGCACCGTCAGCGCGCGGGTCTCCAACAGCGGCATTGCGCTCACCTCACACCTCGCGCGAGGAACCAGATGAAGCACGGGGCGCCGATGAGTGCCATGACGGCACCGACCGGCAACTCGAGTGGCGAGGCCACCATGCGTGCCAGCAGGTCGGCCGCCATCAGCAAGGCGGCGCCGGACAGTGCCGACAGCACGGCCAGCTCACGCGTGCGCAGGACGCCGGCCAGCCGCCAGCCCTGGGCCACGACGAGGCCGACGAAGCCGATGGCGCCTGCGGTGGCCACGGCCAGGCCGACCGCGAACGACGCCAGCAGCAGCAGTTCCAGTCGCAGCCGACGCACCGGCTCGCCCAGCAGCCACGCCGCATCGGCGCCCAGCATGAGGCGATCCACCGAGCGGCCGCGCACCCACAGCCAGGCGACGAACACGCCGGCGGCCGCGAGATTCCACAGGCTCGCGTCGGCACCCGAGAGGTCGCCCACCATCCAGAAGATCGCGCCGCGCAGGCGCTCGTCCGGCACCAGTGCCAGCAACAGCGTGGCGACGCTGCCGAAGATCGCGGCGAGCATCGCGCCGAGAAGAATGAGTCGCGGCGACGCATCGTCGGCCACCGCCAGCGCGGGCCGCGCGAGCCACAACAGCGCCAGGCCGGCCACCAACGCACCGCCCGCGGCGCCGATCCACAGTTGCACGCCCGCCAGCAGCGCGATCAGCGCTCCGACGGACGCGCCGGTGGAGTGCCCCAGCACGTAGGGATCGGCCAGCGGGTTGCGCAGCAGCACCTGCAGGCTCAGGCCCGCCAGCGCCAGCAGGCTGCCCACGCCCGCCGCGGCCGCCACGCGCGGTGCGCGCAGCGAGACGATCAGCTGCCAGTCCCAGCCGCCCGAACCCAGCCCGAGCGCCAGCGCGGCCACCAGCGCCGTCGCGACACCCAGGAGGGCGACGCGAAGGATGGCGGTGTCGCGCGTCGGCATCGGGTCAGTGTCCGCCATGCGGTCCAGGCCTACTGCCAATTGCCACGCAGGGTGAAGAGCACCGTGCGTTTTGGCGCCGTATACCCGAGCACTTCAGGCGTGCGCGAGTTGGTGACGTTGTCCATCTTCGCGCCGATGCGCCAGTTCGGCGACAGCGCGTGCTGCGTCGACAGGCCTAGCGTCGTGCGCGCCTTCGCCTGCACGGTGTCGAACGTGACCGGATCGATGTCGGCGCGCCGGCCGTTGTAGCGCAGGTAGGCACCGGTCTCCCAGCCGAACACGGGCACGCGGTAGCTGCCGGTGACGATGGTGCGGGCGCGGCGCGTCAGCTCGGTGTCGTTGTCCGTGTCGCGCGGATCCTGGAACGTCGCGTCGAGGCCGACCTTGCCATAGCCCGTGTCGCCGTCGGCCGCGAGCTCGATCCCGCGATTGGCCGAATGGCCGATGTTGACGGTCTGGAACGTGGCGTCGTAGCCGACCAGGTCGTGCTGGCGCTGCGAGAACCACGTCGCCCGCGCGAGCCAGCCGGCGCCCGTCCAGTGCACGCCGAACTCGATGTCGCGCGAGCGCTCGGCCTTCAGCGCATCCGGCGCCACGGCGGACTCGAGGTCGCTGAAGCTCGGCGCGGAGAACGCGGTCGAGACCTGGCCCACCACCTTCCACGCCGGCGAGATGCGCCAGCCGAGGGCCAGCAGCCCGGTGTTGGCGGTGCCGTAGTCATCCGCGTCATCGTGGCGGATGTTGGCCTGCACGTCGACGGCATCGAAGAAGCTTCCGAGGTAGCCGATGCGTTCCGACTTGGTCTGGCGCGTGCGCTGCGGATCGAGCTGTTCGCCGAAGCGCTCGTTGCGATCCTCGAGCTGCACCTGCACGCTGTGGTCGGGCGCGAAGCGCCAGTCGACCTGCGCGCCGAGCAGGCGCGTGCGGCCCGAGCCGTAGGTGCTGCTGGCGCCGAACTCGCTGTCGGCCTCGGTCGGGTCGGTGAAGTGCTCCAGGGTCTCGCCGGCGCTCAAGTCGAGCTTGACGGTCGGCAGCAACTGGTGGTGCGACTGCAGCGTGAAGGAATCGAGCTGCGTCGTCAGCGTGTCCTGCTCCACGATCGGCGCGGTATAGCCGTCGTAGTCGCTGTGCGTGTCGGTGTGCATGAAGCTGAACTCCGTGCGCTGGCCGGGCAGCCAGGTCTTGCCGAGGCTGAACGTCGCACCGCTCTGGTAGGCCGGATCGCGGTCGGGGTTCGCGCTCGGGTCGGCCTTGGGATCGCGCGCGCTGTAGCCGTCGGTCGTCTGGCCCGAGACGCTGGCGCTCAGGTCGAGCGGCGTCGCGACGTCGCCGAAGCGGCGCCCGATCGAGGCGCTGCCGTTGAAGCTGCCGTAGCTGCCGCCGCTGATCGCGACGCTGGCGCCGGAGCCGTGCTTGGTGAAGATCTGGACGACACCGCCGACTGCCGCGCCGCCGTAGAGGCTCGACAGGTTGCCGCGCACGATCTCGACATGATCGATCTGGTCGAGCGGGATCAGCTCCCACGGTGCCGAGCCGAAGTCGGCGCGCGAGAACGGCGCGCCGTCGATCAGCACCAGTACCTGGTTGGAGTTGGCGCCGCGCACGAAGACGCTGGTCTGCGAGCCGAGCGGACCCGTCTGCGCGACGCTGAAGCTGGTGAACGTGCGCAGCAGGTCGGGCAGGTCCGAGGCCGGCGAGGCCTCGATGTCGGAGCGGCTGATGACGGTGGTGCTGGGCAGCGTATCGGGCAGTTTCTGTTCCACGCGGGCGGCCGTGACGACCACTTGCTGCGCGGGCGAATCGGCGGCGGCCTGTGCGAACGCGGCGGAGGCGCCCAGCAGAGGCAGCGCGGCAGCGACGGCACGGGCGGTGCGCGACAGGGTGAAGGAGGCGACGGAAAACGCCGCGACGCGACTGTTCACGGGCGCAGGCGACCCGGTGTGGCGAGTGTTCATGGGAGCAATTCGACTTCAGAAAACGTGGCGGCCAGCGTCCCCGCAGGTGCCACTAAACAATCGCCCGACGCTCGCGCGCGGCCGACCCCGAACAATTGGCCGGTATCCGGGCTGGCGGAGAGGAAGCTTGTCGAGGGCCTTCCCATGCCTCCTTGCGGAATGCACAGTGACCACGAGATTCGACAGCCGACGCCGTTGCTCTTGAGAGCGGCGACATCCTCCGCGACCGTTGCGGGGGCAGCTCAGGTGAGATCGGCACTTCGGGGGCGAAGGCGACCATCCTGATTCCCGTTTGACTCGGACGGCACGACAGGCCGTCCGGAGCACCAACTGAAGAGCGGATCGTACCATTCGACACCTTGTTTCCAGGGGTGGCGAGGCGTGCGCGCAACGGTGAGCGGGCCCTTTTCACGCGCCCTCGATCGAGGGCTTGCGAGTGGGCAGACGCGCGCCTTGCGCCCCTACAATGGCTCTTTGTCGTCTCCAGCGTCCTTGCCCCCATGTCTCGACTGCCGGATCTTGCCGATCGCATCGAACGACTCCTGCTGCGCCACGAAGAGCAGAAGCGAACGAACACCTTGCTGGAACAGCAGCTGCGCGCCGTCTCCGACGAGCGCGACAACCTGCGTTCGCGGCTGGCCGCGGCGCGCGCGCGCATCGACGCCCTGATCGATCGCCTGCCAGCGTCGGAAGGCGGCCACGCGGCGGGCGACGGCAACGCCACCGAGACCGGCGACAGCCCGCGGAGCGCGCAGCCATGAAGCAAGTCGAAGTGACCATCCTCGGCCAGAGCTATCTGCTGGCCTGCCCCGAAGGCGGCGAGACGCTGCTGCAGACCGCCGTCGCCTCCGTCGATCGCGAGATGAGCGGCATCCGCGACGCGGGCAAGGTGAAGGCGCGCGAGCGCATCGCCGTGCTGGCCGCACTGAACCTCGCCTACCGACTTGCGGAGATGCCTCGCGCTGCTGCAGCGCCGGTCGCGCCCGCGCAAACGAGCGCCGCCGGTGCCGACGGCGAGCACGCCGAAGCGAGCGAAGCACGCCGCGCCGCGGCCGCGCAAGTGGAGATGCTGATCTCGCGCCTGGACACCGCGCTCAACGACGACGGACAGCTACTCTGAGCCGTTTTTGAAACCGGTTCGTCAAGTGATTTTGTAGGCCCTCTTTACGTCCTTGATGATCGCGTCGACCCCGCGCAGGCGCATAGAATGGATTCGTCCGTCGCGTTCGCGAGGGTTTTATATTTCCTTGAACCGATGCTCTTTGAGCTAGGGCTTGGAACATCGTCTGGATGGCGTGATCGTCTCGCGTCAGATGAACCCGATTCCAGACTGACCTCGC
>Ga0302157_10002391_pt1 | contig 21892 bp, 18 predicted proteins | sample I_Bog_N3_3_FD_193502 | JGI IMG/M metagenome (GOLD analysis project Ga0302157, IMG submission 193502) | Peat permafrost microbial communities from Stordalen Mire near Abisko, Sweden - I_Bog_N3_3 | ecosystem: Environmental > Terrestrial > Soil > Wetlands > Peat | place: Sweden: Abisko, Stordalen... | reverse complement strand
AGCCAAGACGTGCGCGTGAGCGGTGCCCTGGACTAAACGGATCAGCGCGAGCGTCGCCATCACGGCGGCGCTCGCACTCGCCGGCTGCGGGCTCGGTGCCGGCAGCACGCCGGCGCACGTCTCGCTGCTCGTCACGCAGGGGTTCGGGGCGCAGACGCTGCTCTCCCAGAGCGCGCCGAAGATCGCGGGGGCCGACACGGTGATGCGCATGCTCGAGCGCAACGCGAAGGTTGGGACGCTCGACGGCGGCGGCTTCGTCGAGGCCGTCAACGGCCTGTCCGGCGGCGGTGGACAGGACTGGTTCTACTACGTCAACGGAGTGCAGGCGCCCAAGGGCGCCGCCGAGACCAAGCTCCACGACGGCGACCACGTGTGGTGGGACCGCCACGACTGGAGCGCGACAGACAGCATCCCGGCGGTCGTCGGCTCCTTCCCCGAGCCGTTCGCCGACGGCTACGGCGGCCGGCGCTACCCGCTGCGGATCGAATGCACCCAGACCGCATCGAAGTCATGCGGCGCGGTCGAGCAGGTCTTCGCCGGCTACATGCTCGTCGCCTCGCTCGGCTGCCTGCTGTGCTCGCAGTACAACCTCTCACTGCGCGTGCTCGTCGGGCCCTATTCGACCCTGACCGCAGATCCGGCGGCCGAACAGCTCGCGCGCGGCGTCGGCGCGAGCGGCGTCTACGCGCGGTTTGAGGACCACGGCACGAAGCTTGAGCTGCTCGATCAGTCCGGTCGCGTCGTGCGCACCGCCGGCGCCGGCGCCGGCCTGATCGCGGCGACCCGCTTCCTCGGCCAGCCGCCCGTCTGGTTCGTCACCGGCACAGACACAGCCGGGGTTGGCGCCGCGGTGCAGGCGTTCAACGCCGACACGCTTGACGGCCACTTCGCGGTCGCCGTGATCGCCGGCGCCGCGGTCCCGCTCCCGGACGAGGAGCCGTGAGCTACCTGCGCCGCGCCAGCCCGCTGCACGCGGCGCGTGCCGGCGTCGGCGCCGCCTACTGCGCGGCGATCGTGCTCGCGGCGCTCGTGATCGGAAATCCGCTGCTCCTCGGCGTGCTGGCGCTCGCGGTGCTAGCCGCGGGCGCCGGTGCCGGGGCAGGCGCCCGTGTGGCCCGCTCGCTCTGTCTCTCGGCGCCGATGGCGCTGCTGATCGTGATCGTCAATGGGCTGGTCAGTCGCGAGGGCCTGACGGTGATCGCGCGGCTCGGCGACGGCGGCCCGTTCGGGCAGATCGACATCACGCTCGAGGCGCTCGCCTACGGCGCCAAAGAGGCGCTCGTGCTGGTCGTGATCATCGGAGCCTGCGCGCTCGCCAGCGCGGCGGTGGATCCCGACGAACTGCTGCGCTCGCTGCGCCGCGTCTCGCTGCGCTCGGCGCTGACGGCGACGATCGCGACGCGGATGGTGCCGCTGCTCGCGCTCGACGCGCGGCGCATCGGCGACGCGCAGCGTTGCCGGCCGGACCCCGCAGGACGGCTCGCCGTGATGCGAGCGATCACCGCCAATGCGCTTGACCGTTCGCTCGACATCGCCGCGACGCTCGAGGTGCGCGGCTACGGCTGCGCACGGCGACCCGCCCGGGCGTACCGGGCGTGGTCGCGTCACGACCTCGCCTTCTCGGTCTGCGCCGTGGCGATCGCGGTGACGGCGCTCACGCTGCCGGCGCCATTCTCCTTCTATCCCTCGATCCACGGCTCGTTCGGTGCGAGCACCTGGATTTCGGCGGCCGTGCTGGCCGTCGCCGTGCTGGCGCCATTCGCGCAGCGCCGCGGGGTCGCGCGATGAACGCGCTCGCGCTCGAAGGCGTCACCTACAGCTACCCCGGCGCCGAAACTCCGGCGCTTCGCGGGCTGACGGTCGAGATCTCGCAGGGCGAGTTCGTCGTGCTGGCCGGCGGCTCGGCGGCCGGCAAGTCGACGCTGCTCGGCGTGGCCTGCGGGCTCGTGCCGCATTTTCACGGCGGTCGCTTTGACGGCCGCGCCGAGATCTGCGGCATGAGCCTGCGCGAACACGGCCCCGCCGCCCTGGCAGGCGAGGTCGGCACGCTGTTCCAGGATCCCGAGACGCAGGTGGTGATGGGCACGGTCCGGGCGGAGCTGGCCTTCCCGCTGGAGAATCGCGGGCACGCGGCGGTCGCCGTCGCCCGCGGCGTAGAGGAGGTCGCACTGGCGCTCGGCATCGAAGCGCTGCTGGAGCACTCGACAGCCGAGCTGTCCGGCGGCGAGCTCCAGCGCGTGGCCCTAGGTGCCGCGCTCGCCGGACGCCCGCGGCTGCTCGTGTTGGATGAGCCGACGTCGCAGCTTGATCCGGTCGCCGGAGACGAACTGCTCGGGCTGCTGCGGCGTCTGAACGAGGAGTGGGGGACGACGATCGTGCTCGCCGAGCACCGGCTCGAGCGCTGCCTCGGCGCGGCCGACCGCGTGATCGCCCTGCACCGCGGCGAGATCGTCTGCGACGCCGCCCCGAGCGGCTTTCTCGACTGGGCGCACGGCGCCGCGCCGGCGCTCGAGACGCCGGGTGCGACGCTGATCGCGGGCCTCGGTCTGCACCCCGCTCCGGCCGGGGTCAAGCAGGCTCGCACCACGCTCCGCGCCGCCGGGCTCCTGCCCGAGCGCGAGGCTCCTGCGGCTGCGCCGGAGCGCCCGCCGCGCCGCCTTCGCCGCCGCCAGGGCGCGGCGGCCAGCCTGCGACTGCGCCACGTCTGGCACGAGATCAGAGGTGGCCCTGCGATCCTCGCCGGGGTCTCGCTGTCTGTGGCAGCGGGTGAGCGTGTCGTGCTGCTCGGGCGAAACGGAGCCGGCAAGTCGACGCTGCTACGCCACGTGGCGGGGCTCGCCGAGCCCACGCGGGGCCGCGTCGAGCGCGATGGCCGCGTCGCACTGCTGCTGCAGAACCCCGGCGACTACTTCATCCACGACCGCGTCGCTGACGAGCTCGACGCCGCGTCTCTGCGGGCCGCGGGCCTCGAGTCCCTCGCCGCGCGCCACCCGCGCGACTGCTCCGGCGGTGAGCGCCAGCGGCTCGCGCTGGCGATCGTCACCGGCGGCGAACCGGCACCGGCCGTGCTGTGCCTCGATGAGCCGACGCGCGGGATGGACCGCGAGGCGAAGGCGGCGCTCGCCGAGCAGATCATCGGTTTCTCGCAGCGCGGCGTCGCGGTGCTGGTCGCCACGCACGACCCCGAGTTCGCCGCCGGCTTCGCGACCCGCGCGGTGCTGCTCGCGGACGGACGCGTGCTCGCCGACTCAAGTCCTGCTGACCTGCTCGCCGGCGGCTGGTACTTCGCCACCGAGACGGCCCGGATCCTCGGCGGGTACAGGGGGATCCTGACGGCGCCCCAGGCGCTCGCCCAACTGCGCCCGGCGGCCGCACCGATCGGATCGACCCGGTGAGCTGGCCGCTGGCCTCGTTTCTGATCCTGGCGCTCGCGCTCGCCGCCGGCTTCTGGTGGTATGAGCGCTCGCAGCCGTCCTCGCGCACCGTGGCGGTCGTCGCCTCGCTCGCCGCGCTCGCAACGCTCGGGCGCATCGCGTTCGCGCCGCTGCCGAGCGTCAAGCCGACCACCGACATCGTGCTGATCGCCGGCTTCGTGCTCGGCGGGCCGCCCGGGTTCGCGGTCGGCGCGGTCGCGGCGATCGCTTCCAACATCGTCTTCGGGCAGGGACCGTGGACGCCGTGGCAGATGCTCGCGTGGGGAATGGTGGGGCTGCTGGGTGCGGGCCTGCGACGCCGGCGCGCGCGGCCGATCCCGCGGCTCGCGATGGCGCTGATCTGCGGCGCCGCCGGCTTCGCCTACGGCCTCGTGCTCAACTTCTACACCTTCATCACCTTCACCGGCCAGCACACACTCGCGCAGTTCCTCTTGATCGAAGGAGCGGCATTCCCGTTCGACCTGGCGCACGCCGTGGGCAACTTCCTCTTCTTCCTCGCCTTCGGCCCGGCCCTCGTGCGCGCACTCCAGCGCTTCCGGGCGCGCATGGAGGTCCAGTGGGGAGGCCTCTCGGCGCCGGCGCCGCTGCTGATCGCGCTCGTCTTTGCCGGCGCCGTCGCCGCTGGCCTGAGCGCCCCCCCGGCCAGAGCGCAGGCCTCGCCGGTGCCGAGTGCGCAGGCCCTCGCCTACCTCGCGCGAGTTCAGAACGCCGACGGCGGGTTCGGGCTCGGTCCCGGCCAGGCGTCCTCGCAGCTGGCGAGCGCGTGGGTCGTGATCGGCCTGGCCGCGGCCGGCCGCAATCCCGCCGCGGTCACCAAGCACGGCCATAGCGCGGTCGCCTGGATCCGCACGCACCTCGGCCAGCTCCAGGGCGCGGGCGACCTCGAGCGAACGATTCTCGCGCTTGCTGCCGCCCGCGCCCCGCTGGGCTCGCTGCCCGCCAGGTTGCGGGCCGACCAGCTCGCCGACGGCTCGGTCGACGAGCAGTCGAACCTGACGGCGTTCGCGATCCTCGCGCTGCGCGCCGCGCACGCGAGCGGCACGCGCTCGGCCGCCGCGTGGCTACAGCACGCGCAGAACACCGATGGCGGCTTCAGCTTCGGTGTGCGCGGCGACCCGAGCGACGTCGACGACACGGCGGCGGCGATCGAGGCGCTGCGCGCCGCGTCGGCACCTACCGGGGCCCTCGCCCGCGCAAGGGCGTATCTGGCTGCGAGCGAGAACCGCGACGGCGGCTTCCCGCAGCAGCCGGGCGGCGCTTCGAACGCACAGTCGACGGCCTGGGCGGTCCAGGCGCTCGTGGCCGTCGGCGCGGCCACGCAGCGGCCGCTCGCCTACCTGCGAGCACTGCTCACAAGCTCCGGCGCCGTCCGCTACGCGGCCAACTTGACGCTGACGCCGGTGTGGGTGACGGCCGAGGCGCTGGCGGCGTTTGCGCGCGCACCACTGCCGGTCGGCGCCTGAGCCGCAGCGCGCCTGCGGGGCCCCTCGCGACCGGAATTTCCCGCAGCGAAAGCGCGGAGCTGCCACCGAGGGTCCGCCCGCTCCGATCGCATATGGTGCAAGCCGATGCTGATTGGGGTGCCTACGGAAACCGCTGCCGGCGAGAGCCGTGTGGCCCTGGTGCCGGAGGCGGTGCGCAAACTGGTTGCGCGCGGTGCGCAGATCGTCGTGCAATCCGGCGCAGGCCAGGCCGCGAGCTTCCCGGACAGCGCCTACCAGGCCGCCGGCGCGACGCTCGTCGCGACAGCGGCCGAGGTCTGGCATGCAGCGCTGATCGTGAAGGTCGCGCCGCCGAGCGAGGCCGAGGCGGCGGCGCTGGCCCCGGGCGCCGTGCTGATCGGCTTCCTGAATCCGCTCGGGAGCCCCCGCGCCACGCGCGCGCTGGCCGCGGCGGGCGTCACGGCCTTTGCGATGGAGTCGATTCCGCGGATCTCGCGGGCGCAGGCGATGGATGCGCTGTCCTCGCAATCGAATGTCGCGGGCTACCGGGCGGCGCTGCTCGGGGCCGGCTACAGCGGCCGTTTCTTTCCGATGCTGATGACCGCGGCGGGCACGATCCCGCCGGCAAAGGTGCTCGTGCTCGGGGTGGGCGTCGCCGGCTTGCAGGCGCTTGCGACCGCGCGGCGGCTGGGCGCGCAGACGACCGGCTATGACGTGCGCCCAGAGGTTGCCGAGCAGGTGACCTCGCTTGGTGCGAGGTGGCTCGACCTCGGGATCGAGGCGGCGGGCGAAGGGGGATATGCCCGCGCGCTGACGGAGGAGGTCAAGGGCTTCGACGTCGTGATCACGACCGCGCTTGTACCTGGACGCCCGGCGCCCCGGCTCGTGACCGCAGAGGCGGTTCAGGGAATGAAGCCCGGCAGTGTGATCGTCGATCTGGCCGGGGAGACCGGCGGCAACTGCGAGCTGACGACGCCCGGCGAGGAGACGGTCGAGTACGGCGTCACGATCGTCTCGCCGCTGAACCTCGCGGCCGAGATGCCCGAGCACGCGTCGCAGCTGTACGCGCGCAACGTCCAGGCGCTGCTCGAGCTGTTCCTCGACGAGCACGGCGAGCTGGCGCTCGACTTCGAGGATGAGATCGTCTCGGGCTCATGCATCGTGCGTGATGGTGTGATCGTCAACGACGGCGCTCGCGCGCTGGTGGAGGGCTCGGGCTGATGCTGGTCACCAATCTCACGATCCTCGTGCTGGCCGGCTTCATCGGCTTCGCCGTGATCTCGAAGATCCCGAACACTCTGCACACGCCGCTGATGAGCGGCACGAACGCGATCCACGGGATCGTGCTGCTGGGTGGGCTGCTCGTGATCGGCTTGGCCGGCAACAGCGCGTTCAACAAGCTGATCCTGGTGATCGCGATCGCGTTTGGCACGATCAACATCGTCGGCGGCTTCCTGGTCACAGACCGGATGCTCGAGATGTTCAAGCGCAAGCCGACGTCGGCGCCCAAGGACGGCGAGCAGAAGTGATTCTCGCCACAAGCTTCCTCCACAACGAGAACTTCCTGCGCGTCCTCTATATCGCCGCCTTCGCGCTTTTCATCTACGGCCTGATGGGACTGACCGGCCCCCGCACGGCGGTGCGCGGCAACCGGATCGCCGCGGTCGGCATGGCGATCGCCGTGATCGCGACGCTGCTGCAGCCCGGTGAGGGCAACTGGGGCCTGATCATCCTGGGCGTCGCGATCGGCACGGCCGTCGGCATCCCGGCGGCGCGCAGGGTGCGGATGACTGCGATGCCGCAGATGGTCGCGCTGTTCAATGGCGTCGGCGGCGGCGCCGTGTTCCTGATCGCCTGGGCGGAGTTCGACAACACCGGCGGCTACGCGCACCCGGCCGGCCTGCACACAGCGGCGTCGGGCCCGGTCCCCACCTACGTCGCCGTCTTCTCGATCTTCGCGGCGATCATCGGCTCGGTCTCCTTCTGGGGCTCCAACATCGCCTTCGGCAAGCTCCAGGAACTGCTTCCCGGCCGCCCGATCACGCTCGGCTCGCTTCAGCAACCCGTCAACTTCGCACTCGGCGCAATCGCGGTCGCGCTCGGCGTGATCATCGTCGCCGGCTCGCATTCCGAGCTGATCTTCATCCTGATGCTGCTCGCAGCGGCCGCGCTCGGCAACGCCGTCGTGCTGCCGATCGGCGGCGCCGACATGCCGGTCGTGATCTCGATGCTGAACGCCGCGACCGGGCTCTCCGCCGCCGCGACCGGGGTCGCGCTCAACAACCCGGCGCTGATCGTCGCGGGAATGATCGTGGGCGCGTCCGGCTCGATTCTCACGAACCTGATGGCGGTCGCGATGAACCGATCGATCCCCGCGATCATCGCCGGCGGCTTCGGCGGCGGTGGCGTCGTCGAGGGCGCGACCGGCGCCGGTGCGTTCGAGGGAACTGTGCGCTCGACGAGCGCCGCGGACGTCGCGATGCAGCTCGCCTACGCCCGCCTGGTCGTCGTCGTGCCCGGCTACGGCATGGCTGTCGCGCAAGCCCAGCACGCGGTTCGCGAACTCGCCAAGGCGCTCGAGGCACGCGGCGTCGAGATCAAATATGCGATCCACCCGGTGGCCGGACGCATGCCCGGCCACATGAACGTGCTGCTCGCGGAAGCTGACGTGCCCTACGACCAGCTCAAGGAAATGGACGACATCAACCCCGAATTCCCGCGTACCGACGTCGCACTCGTGATCGGCGCCAACGACGTCACCAACCCGGCCGCGCACACGAACCCCGGTTCACCGATCTATGGCATGCCGATCCTCGACGTCGAGGACGCCCACTCGGTCGTCGTCATCAAACGCTCGATGAACCCCGGCTTCGCCGGCATCGAGAACGAGCTTTACTACAAACCGAACACCTCGATGCTTTTCGGCGACGCAAAGAGCGCCGTCGCCGACATCACCGCGGAGCTCGCGGACATCTGATCATCACGAGAAGGAGGCACGCATGCCCGCAAAGGGAACTGCAGAATGGAAGGGCGAGCTGCGCTCCGGCGCCGGCACGTTCAGCGCCGGCGACACGATCCACGGCGATTTCTCGTTCCGCTCACGCTTCGAGGACGGCCCCGGCGCAAACCCCGAGCAGCTGCTCGCCGCCGCCCACGCTTCGTGCTTCTCGATGGCGCTCTCAAACACGCTGGCGCAGGCCGGCACGCCCGCGGAGTCGGTCCGCACCGACGCGGTCGTGACACTGCGCCCGCTCGACGGCACGCCGACGATCACCTCGATCGCGCTCAACGTCGTCGGTGTCGTTCCGGGTATCGACGAAGCCGCCTTCCGCGAGTTCGCGGAACAGACCAAGACCGGCTGCATCGTCAGTCGTGCGCTCGCCGCCGTGCCGGAGGTGACGGTCGAGGCGACGCTCGAGGGCTGAGCCGCCCGCCCGCCCGGCGCGCGCGCCCGCCCAGCCGCCGCTTGCAACGCCGCGGGCCCCCGGCCGGCCCGCTCTCGCCACGCCCGGCCCCGGCCGGGCGCCGGCCAGGCCCGGGCCCCCGCCCGGCGGCCCGCCGCTTGCCGCGCCCGGCCCCAGCCGTCGCGGCCACGCCGTGCGCTCTCCGGCGCGCTCCGGTCCTCCTGCCAGACTCCGCGGCGTGATCGCGCGCGCCCAGGCCCTCGACGCGCTAGCGCGCGAGCACTTCGATGTCGTTGTTATCGGCGGCGGCATCACCGGTGCCGGGGTCGCGCTCGATGCCGCAAGCCGCGGCTACAGCGTCGCGCTGCTCGAACGCGCCGACTACGCCTCCGGGACCTCGAGCCGCTCCAGCAAGCTGGTTCACGGCGGCCTGCGCTACCTGCAGCACTTCGACCTCGGTCTCGTCCGCGAAGCGCTGCTCGAGCGCCAGCTCATGGTCGCGCTGGCGCCGCACCTGGTCGCGCCGCTGGCGATCGTCGTACCCGCCTTCGACGGGGCGCGGCTGGACCGTCTGGTCGGCGTCGGGCTGAATCTCTACGACGTGATGGGGGTCGAACGCCGCCGCGGCCGTCGCGGACCGGCGGACAGCTGGAGCCCGGACCGCCACCGCGTGATCGGCGGCGAGGAGGTGGCCGAACTCCTGCCCGCGCTCGCCGGCCGCCAGCCGACGTCGGGTTATCTGTTCTACGACTGCCAGACCGACGACGTGCGCCTCGTGCTGAGCGTGCTCGCCGAGGCAGAGCGCTTCGGCGCGGTCTGTGCCAACGGCGTGGTGGTCGAGGAGTTGCGCTCACGCGACGATCGCGCCAGCGGTGTCCGCGCGCGCGACCAGCGCAGTGGTGAGACGCTCGTCGTGAGCGCCGCGCACGTCGTCAACGCGACCGGCGTGTGGGCGGACCGGCTGCGCCCTGGCGAGCTTCACGACGAGGCCGAGGTGCCCCGCATCCGCCCGAGCCGCGGGACGCACATCATCTTCGAGCACGCCGATCTGCCACTTGTCGGCGGCACGATCGTGCCGGCCGGGGGAGGGCGCACGATCTTCGCGCTCCCGTGGCTCGGCCACACCCTCGTCGGCACGACCGACAATGACTACGACGGCCCGCTCGAACACGTGCTGCCCGGTGACGCAGATATCGACTACCTGCTCGAGGCCGTCAACGAGTTCTTCGGCTCTGAGCTCGCGCGGGAGCGGATCGCCGGCGCGTTCGCCGGTGTGCGGCCGTTGATCTCGAGCACCGACTCGAAGTCGTCGGTGGACATCTCGCGCAAGGCGGAGTTGTATGAGACCTCCAGCGGCATGGTCACGATCACCGGGGGCAAGCTGACGACCTGGCGGCGGATGGCGAAGCTGACCGTCGATCGGATCGTCGAGTCAGACGGCCGTGACGCTCCCTGCCGCACGCACGAGATCCCGATCGGTCAGGCGATCGACCCCGATGAGCTCGAGCGCGTGCACGGCGTGAGCCCCGCCGCCTACCGTGCCCTGGCCGCCCGCTACGGCCACCGCGCCCACGACGTGCTCGCGATCGCGAGCGCAGAGCCGGCGCTCGGCTCGCCGATCGTCGAAGGGCTGCCGGACCTGCGCGCCGAGGCGGTCTACGCGGCACGCCACGAGCAGGCCGCGACGATCGGCGACGTGCTGCTGCGGCGCACGCGGGTGGGCCTACTCGCGGCCAGGCGAGCGACCGCCGCCGACACGCTCGAACCGCTCGCGACCGCGCTCGGGCGCGAATGCGGGTGGGACGCGCCCCGCCAGGCCGCCGAGATCGCCGCCTTTCGCAGCGAAGCGCAGGCCGAGGGGATCGTCGTGGCGGCGGTGGCAGTGTGAGCGTGCTACTTCGCGCCTGCGGCGAGACGCACACGCTCGACGGGCGGCCATGGCTGATGGGGATCGTCAACGCGACGCCCGACAGCTTCTCCGATGCGGGCCGCCATCCGACGCTCGACGCGCGGGTCGCGCTGGGCGCGCAGCTCGCCGGCGCCGGCGCGCGGGTGATCGACGTTGGCGGCGAGTCGGGCGTCACCAACCGTCCGGCGGTGGCGGTGGCGGAGGAGATCGAGCGCGTCGTGCCTTTGATCGAGCGCCTCGCCGGGCTCCCGGACGTGCTGATCTCGGTCGACACCTACAAGCCGGCGGTGGCTGCCGCGGCGATCGCGGCCGGAGCGGTGATCGTCAACGACGTCAGCGGCCTGCGTGACCCGGAACTGGCCGACGTCTGCGCGGCGACCGGGGCCGCGCTGGTCGTGATGCACACGCGCGCGGCGCCCAAGCAGCGGCTGCAGGATCCCGGTCTCTACGGCGGCGACGTGCTTGCCGACGTGGTCGCGTTTCTCGCGCAGCGCCTCGAGCTGGCGCGCTCGCGCGGCGTCGGCGAGCAGCAGTTGATCGTCGACCCGGGACCCGACTTCGCCAAGACGCCGGTCCAGACGATCGAGCTGATGCGCGGCGCCGCTGCGCTGCACCAGTTTGGCCGGCCGCTGTTGTTCGCGGTCTCGCGCAAGGACTTCGTCGGCGCGCTGACCGGTCGCCCGCCGCGTGAGCGCGGCGCGGGGACGCTCGCGGCGCTGGCCTACGGCATGGAGGTCGGGGCGCAGATCTTCCGTGTCCACGACGTGGCGGCCGCAGCGGATTTCGTGACGGTGCTCGCCACGTTGCGCGGCGAGCTGGAGATCGCGTCGCAGCTGACTCTCCCCGATGAGCTGCGGTGGGAGCGCCCGGGCCAGCAGCTACAGTAGAGAGACCGGGTGCCGGCGGCTGACATCAACGCCGCGGGACGCCTCACACCCATCCCAAAGGAAGACGATGTCCATCATCAGCCCAGCCGATCTCGAGGCGAGCCCGCTCGCCGACCTCCACGCCCTCGCCTCAGCGCTCGGCATCGACGGCTTCCGCCGTCTGCGCAAGGAGGAACTCGCCGAGGCGATCCTTGCCCGCCAGGGCGCCGGCGCCCCACGGCGCTCACGCTCCGCCTCAAGTCGCTCCACCTCGAGTCGAGCCGTGACGGCGGACCCCGAGCCCGACGACGGCGACGCCTCGCCCCGCGATGGCGCGGGCGGGGAGCCAGACAGCGACGCCGGCGCCGAACGCCCGGCGCGCTCCGGCCGGCCCCGGCGACGCCGCGGCGGACGCTCGCGAGAGGGCGGCGAGGAGAGCTCCGCGGCGCCGGCTGGCTCGAGCTCTCGCGCGCGAGAGGAGTCTGAGCCGGCCGCGGAGCGCATCGCCGAGGGAGTCGTCGAACTGCTCCCCAACGGGTCGGGGTTCCTGCGCGTCAGGGCCGAGGAGGTCTCCGACGACGATGTCTACATCTCCGCGGCGCAGGCGCGGCGCTGCGAGCTGGTCGGGGGCGATCGCATCAGCGGCCCCGTTCGCCCGGCGCGGCGCTCTGAGCGTCACGCATCGCTGATCCGCATCGACACGATCAACGGGGTCGCCGCCGATCAGGCCGTGGTCGGCACGCGGATCGATGAGGTCGACGTCGACTTCCCGTCCGCGTCGTTCGTTTTAGCCGACGCGCGCCTTGCCTCGTTGCCGCCGTTCGGTCGCGGCTCGCGGGTCGTGATCGCCGGACCGGGGCGCAGCGGCCGCAGCGCCCTGCTTGCGCTGATCGCGGCGGCGCTGGCCGGCACCGAGGGTCTCGACGTGGAGTTGCTCGCCGTCGGTGTGCGCCCAGAGGAGCTATCCGAATACAAGACGCTCGAGCACGCAACCTCCAGCGGGCTCTCCTTCGCCGCCTCGAGCGATGCGCAGGAGGCAGCGGTCGAACAGGCCGCCGAGCGCGGGCGCCGGATCGCGCTGCGCGGCGGCGACAGCGTGCTGCTGATAGACACCCTCGACGGGCTCGGTGCAGGCGCGGCCAGGCGCACGATGGCGTCCGCGCGCAACCTGCGCGGAGCCGGCTCGCTGACCGTCATCGCGACCGCGCGCGCGCCGATCGGTGGCGAGACGACAACGATCGCCCTGCTCACCGATGGCGAGTTCCCCGCGCTCGATACCGCGCAGAGCGGGACGCTGCGCCCCGAGCTCCTCGCGCCGCCGGCCGCCGCGAGGCCGGCCCGTGTCCGCAAGCCGCGCACCACCGCCGCCTCAACCCCCGCCAGCTCGACGCCGCGCGCGACAGCACCTCGCACAAGGGCGCGGCGCAAGCCGGAGCCCGCCGCGCCAGAGGAGTCCGCGGAGCGCGATCGCGACGACGAGTAGCGCCGCCGGTCGGTGCGGACGCACCGCCCCAGGGCCTGTGCCCGCCGCGGCCGGAGCGGCTCTCAGCTGCTGCGGTATGCGACCCGGCCCCAGGAGGGCTCGGGTGAGAGCTCGATCGGCTCGCCGCCGCGGTCGGGCTGGACGTAGGCGAAACTGTTGGTCTGCTCGTTGAACGCGACGTCGAGCTCGCCCTCGCGCACGCGCTGGTCGAGCCAGGCGCCGCGGAAGACCAGGCGCCGTAGCCAGTGCACCAGCGATCGCTCCGCCGGGCCGATGATCTCCGGCCAGCAGTCGTTGACGTGGTCGCCGAGCCCCGAGGCGGGGTCCAGGATCTCGCCGTTCACGGCGAGGTTGACGAGGTCTTCCAGCTCAGGCTCGTCGAGCCGATCGCCGATGAAGCCCAGGCGCAGAGCGGCCTGTTCGCAACGCTCGCGGAAGTCCGCTTCATTGAAGGTGAAGCGCAACTCTCCGTACTCGAGCACGAAGTCCTCGCCAGAGTTGTAGTTTCCACGTCGCGCAGTGTCCATGAGCAGCCCTTTCCCAAGGGCCGTCGGCATCATAAGCCGCTTTCCTGCATTGGCGACCGCGCTGCACGCTTTCTTTCAGAGCGATAACAACGAGGATCGACATTGGGCTGCCATGAGGGGAGGTCGTCATCGCCCGGCTGAGTGAGCATGGATTGCGCAGAACGATCGGGGTGCCGGGCCTGTTCGCGACCGCCTACGGCAACGTCGGCTCCTCGATCTACTACGCGCTCGGCCTGGTCGCGGCGCACGCGCTCGGGCTCACACCACTCGTCTTCCTGTTCGCCGGCGGCCTCTTCGCGCTGACCGCGAAGACCTACGCCGAGGGCGCCTCGATGTTCCCCGAGGCGGGCGGATCCTCGTCGTTCGCGCGCCACGCGTTCAACGACTGGATCTCGTTCTTCGCCGGCTGGGCGCTGTCGCTCGACTACATCCTGACGATCGCGATCTCCGCCTACTTCGTGCCGTTCTACGCGAGCGCGCTGCCCGGGCTGCACGCGATCGGTCACCCGCCGGGCAACATCATCGCCGCGCTCGGCGCGCTGGTTATCCTCGTCGTGCTCAACATCCGCGGCCTCGGCGAGTCCGCGAAGGTCAACTTCATTCTCGCGGTGACGGATCTCGGGACCCAGGTCCTGGTCGTGATCCTCGGCGCGATCCTCGTGCTGAACCCGTCGCTGTTGGTACACCAGGTGCATCTATGGAGCGCGCCGAGCCTCTCGCAGCTGATCTTCGCGCTGTCGATCGCGATGCTCGCCTACACCGGCATCGAGACCGTCTCGAACATGGCAGAGGAGGCCGAGGATCCTGGCAACGACGTGCCCAAGGCGGTCAATCTGGTGCTGATCGCCGTGCTCGGCGTGTACATGGGCATCTCGGTCATCGCGCTGTCGGCACTGCCGGTGACCCACGTCCACGGCGTCTACAGCACACTGCTCGGCGTCGACAAGAACCCGCCGCAAGGATTCGAGTCCGAGCCGGTGCTCGGGATCGTCGACCACCTCGGCCTTTCCGGTGTTCTGCTGAACGCTGCCCAGTACTACGTCGGACTGCTCGCGACGACGATCCTGTTCATCGCGACCAACGCCGGCCTGATCGGCATCTCGCGGCTGTCGTGGTCGCTGTCCGAGCACCGCCAGCTGCCCGGCGTCTTCTCGCGCCTTCACCCGACCTACCGGACGCCGTGGTTCACGATCATCTTCTTCTCGGCTTTCGCGGTGCTGCTGATCACGTTCGCCAACATCAACGTGCTCGGCAACCTGTACTCGTTCGGCGCGATGCTCTCGTTCACGACCGCGCACGCCGCGATCGTCGCGCTGCGCATCAAGGACCCCGATCGCGAGCGCCCGTACCGCATGCCTGGCAACGTGCGGATCCGCGGGCGCCAGATCCCGATCACTGCGGTGATCGGCGGGATCGGGACGTTTCTCGCGTGGGTGGCGGTCGTCGCGCTGCACCCCGAGGCGAAATACGTCGGCATCCCATGGATGGTCGTCGGGATGGTCGGCTACGTGGTCTATCGCAAGCGCTCCGGCCTCAGCCTGTCCAAGAGCGTCATCGTGGTGCGCCCCGAACGCCCGCCCGACTTCCACGAGCTCGGCTACCGCACGGCGCTGGTGCCGATCTTCGGCGCCGACGTGAGCGCGCAGACGCTCGTCAGCGCGGCCAAGCTGATCGGCAAGGACGGGATCGTCTACGCCGTGTTCGTGCTGCCGGTCCCGCGCCAGCTGTCGCTTGACTCCGGGCTCGAGGCCGAGGAGGCGCTGGGGCGCTCGATCCTCGAGAGCGCGCGCATCCAGGGGCGCCGTGCCGGGATCAAGGTTCACACGGGCCTGATCCGGGCGCGCAACCCCGGCGCGGCGCTCGCTGACGAGGCCCTGCGGATCGGCGCCGACGTGATCTACCTCTCCACCCGACACGCCCCCTCCAGCGAGCAGCGCATCGGCCTGACCGCTTCCTACCTGCTCGACCGCCGGCCCTGCCGCATCGTGATCGAGACCGACAGCGCCGCGCCCGGCTCGCTCGCCCTCGCCTGATCGCGCTCGCCGGGTCACGACGGATGCGTGCGTGTGCCCGGAGCGGGGGTGCACACACGCTGCCGGGAGGATGCACCGACGGTCACCGGTATGCGCCCTCCGCTGGTGCATCCCGGTCGGGAGGGGAATGTGCCGGCGCGAAAGGCCCCGCCGCCGCCGGGCTGGTGCGCATGTCGTGATGGGAAAGTGGATGCAAGTGGGAGAGAAGTGTGGATTTGTGTTGCAAAGTGGGGGAGACGTGCTACGGTCCCGCGAAGCGAACCGGGGTGGATGGGTTCCTCCCGCCTCTTCCAGCCCGGTTCGACCTTCTTTGCGAAGCAGACCGGCATGGCGTTCCGCGGCTACTACGACAACACCCTCGACGCGAAAAACCGGCTGACGATTCCGGCAAAGCTGCGCAAGGCGCTCGCCGACGGCGTGGTCGTGGCGCTGCAGCGCGACGCCCCGGAGTGCGTGGCGATCTGGTGTCCCGACGACTATGAGGACTACGTCGGCGGCCTGCTCGGCGGCATCGACCGGCTCTCCCCGGACTACGGCGCGGTCGAGCGCTTCACCAACGCCTGGTCGCAGGAGCTCGAGCTCGACGCCGCCGGGCGCGTGATGGTGCCTTCGAAGATGCTCGCCAAGGCCGGCCTCGGCAAGGAGGTGGCCGTGATCGGCGCCGGCAACCGCCTGGAGATCTGGGACCGCGAGGTGTGGGGGCGGATGAGCGATGAGATCGTCAGCAACGTCCAGCAGATCGGATCGGGATCATCGAGTGGCCACACTGCTTGAGATGACGATCAACCACGTGCCCGTCCTGGCCGGCGAGCTGATCGAGCTGCTCGACCCACAGCCCGGTTCACTCGCCGTCGACTGCACCGTCGGCGGTGGCGGCCACGCACGCCTGATCGCCGAGCGGATCGGCTCGAGCGGCACGCTGATCGGGATCGACCGCGACCCCACGGCCCAGGAGCGCTTCGAGGAGCTCTCGCGCGAGGTCAGCTGCGCCACGCGTTTCATCCGGGCCAGCTTCGCCGACGGGCTCGCGCTGCTGCTCGACGAGGGCGTCAGCGCCGACTGCGTCTACTTCGATCTCGGCACCTCGTCGATGCAGATCGACACTTGGGAGCGCGGGTTCTCCTACGCCTACGACGCGCCACTGGACATGCGGATGGACCCCGATCAGGAGCTGACCGCGGGAGAGATCGTGGGCGTTTGGGATCAGCGGCGGCTGGCCCGACTGCTGCGCGAGTTCGGCGAGGAACGCTTCGCCGCCCAGATCGCCCGAGCAATCGTCGCCGAGCGCGAGCGCGCGCCGATCGTCACGACACTCGAGCTCGTCGAGGTGATCAAGGCCGCCGTGCCGGCGCCCGCGCGCTTCGCTGGCGGCCACCCCGCCAAGCGCACGTTCCAGGCGATCCGGATCGCCGTCAATGACGAGCTCGACCAGCTCGACACCGCCCTGCCGCTGGCCTGGGAGCTGCTGCGCACGGGCGGGTCGCTGGCGGCGATCTCGTTCCACTCGCTCGAGGATCGCCGTGTCAAGCAGTTCCTTGCAGCCCGCACGCGCGGGTGCATCTGCCCGCCCGACCTGCCGGTCTGCGGCTGCGGCCGCCAGCCCGAGGCGGAACTCGCGCACCGCCGCGCGATCGCGCCGAGCGCCGGCGAGATCGCCGCGAACCCTCGCTCCGCGAGCGCCCACCTGCGCGTCGCCCGCAAGCTCGGAACCCCGGCATGAGCCCGCCGGCCGCCTCCACCGCCGCCGCACGCGCGCGCAACGCCGACGCGCCACCGCTTCGCCTGCCTGCGGCGCCACGCCGCGTCTCGGGCCCGAGCCGCCATCCGCGCGCCGCCTCGGCGCAGCCGGCGCTCACGCCGGGCCTGCTCGTGCGGATCCTCGACCATCCGTGGCTCGAGCGCCTGGTGCGAGGGCGCGCGTGGATCGCGATCGTCGCGACAGCGCTGCTCGGGATCGTCGGGATGCAGGTCGCGCTGCTTCGGCTCGGCGCGCAGATCGGCAACGAGACAACGGCGGTGAACGCGCTGACGGCGCAGAATGAAACCGCGCGGACCGAGAACGCGGTGCTCGAGGCAGGCCACCGCCTGACCTCCGCCGCGCGCGACCTCGGCATGGTCTATCCGGCTCCGGGTGCTGTCACCTACCTCGCGGTCAATACCGGCGACGCGCTGCGGGCGGTGCACGAGATGACGGCCCCGTCGGGCGCCGCGCTAAGCGCCGCTGCTGCGGACGCGCACCGCCTCGCCGTCACGCCGCCGCCGACGCAGGCGGCCACGACCGCCGCCACGGTTGCCCCGGCGATCGGCGCCACAGCCGCGACGGGCGCGGCGACGGCGACGGGAGCAGCGACGACGGGCCCGACAAATGCGACGGGCGCGGTGAGCACGAGCACCACGACCGTGAACACGCCCTCAACCACCGCCGCGGGGACGCCCGCCACCGGCGCCGCCACCACGACCTCGACCGGCACGAACTCCGCGACACCGACCGCCGGCACGACGACGACCACGACCGCCGGCACGACGACGACACCGACCGCCGGCACGACGACGACCACGACCGCCGGCACGACGACGACACCGACCGCCACCACGCCCGCCTCGACAACGCCCGCCGCCGTGACGACGACCGCCGGCGGCGCGACGCCCGGGGCATAGTGGCCCCGTCCGCAATTGCCGCAGCTTCCCGGCGACGTCTCGATGTCCGTGGCGTCGTCCTTCCGCCATCGCGGGAGGCAGGCGGTCGCGGCGAGCCAGCCAGGCTTGCCCGCTCCGTGCATGTGCCCGAAAGGGTGCGTCCTCGGCGCGCGGCTGAAGCCACTCGCCGGACGCGGCACACCGCTCACGGACGGAACCACTAGTGGCAATCAGTCAGCGCCGGATCGGCTGGCTGCTCGCAATCTTCGCGCTGCTGCTGGCCGTCGCCGCAGTACGTGCGCTGCAGCTCGCCACGCTCAGTTCGGGGCGGCTCTCGAGCGTGGCCAACGCGGAGCACGTGACGACCGTGACGACACCCGCGCCGCGCGGCTCGATCGTCGACCGCCACGGCGACCTGCTCGCCGTGACCGCGGCCGCCGACGACATCACGGCGACGCCGAAGCTCGTGAAGGATCCCGCCGCCGCCGCGGCCGCGCTCTCGCCCCTGCTGCACGTTCCCGTGGCGACGCTCGAAGCCGACATCACCAATCCGGTCGCTCCCGACTGGGCGCGGCTGGCCCTTCACGTGCCGGTCGCCACAGCGGCGGCTGTGAAGAAGCTCGCGATAGCCGGCGTCGCGCTGACACCCGACCCGCGCACCGTCTACCCCAACAACACCCTCGCCGCCCAGGTCCTCGGCGGTGTGGGCACCGACGGCAACGGACTCTCCGGCATCGAGCTCGAGTACAACAAGCAGCTGACTGGCATCCCCGGTCACCAGACCGTGGTCTCCGACGGGCAGGGGCAGCCGATCCAGGTGAGCGGGCCGACGGCGGTACCCGGCAAGACCGTGGCGCTCACACTCGATGCGGCGCTGCAACAGTACACCGACTCGGTCGTCTCGCAGACCGGCCAGGCCTTCCGGGCGCAGCACGCCACGGCGATCGTGCTGAACCCTCGGACCGGAGCGATCCTTGCGATGTCCAACTGGCCGCGGGTCAACGCGAACGACGCGAGCCAGGTCGGCGTGTCGGAGAACTACGCGGTCGGCCTCGACTACGAGCCGGGCTCCACCTTCAAGGTCGTTGCGATCGGCGGCGCGCTGTCGGACGGTCTGATCGCGCCGAACACCCCGTTCAAGATCCCGCAGTGCATCCAGGTCGCCAACTACTGCATCGCCGACTCCGAAACCCACCCGACCGAGGTTCTCACGACGCGCCAGATCCTCGCCGAGTCGAGCAACGTCGGGGCGATCAAGATCGGCGAGCTGCTCGGCGACGAACGCATGTACTACTGGATGCGCCGCTACGGCTTCGGCGCCCCGACCGGAGTCGATCTGCCAGACGACGAGCAGGGAAAGGTTCTGCCGGTGCCGCTGTGGTCAGGCTCCTCGATAGGCAACATGCCGATCGGCCAGGGCGTCGACGTAACGCCGCTGCAGGTCGCCATGGCATACGCGGCGATCGCCAACGGCGGCCTGCTGCGCGCACCCCACATCGTCTCGAGCGTCGGCGGCGTGGCGGTACGCCCGCCGGCGGCGACGCGGATCCTCACGCCGCAGGTCGCCGCCGAGCTGCGCAGCATGCTCGAGGGTGTGACCCGCGCGGGCGGGACCGCATCGGAGATCCAGATCCCCGGATACACGCTGGCTGGCAAGACCGGCACAGCCAACAAGGTCGTCAACGGGACCTACTCGCACACCGACTACTACGCCTCGTTCGTCGGCTTCGCGCCGGCGCAGAACCCGCAGGTCGAGGCGATCGTAATGGTCGATTCGCCGCAGACCGGCGAGATCTACGGCACCGAGGTCGCCGCCCCGGCATGGCAGAAGATCATGGACTTCGCCCTGCCGTACCTGAAGATCGCGCCCGGCTGAGCCACCCGCGAGGGCGGCCGTGCGCTCGTTGCCCGGCTCCCGCGTCATACACTCCGAGCGCATGTTGCTCTCGCAGCTGAGCGCCGGTGCGGCGCCGATCGAGATCACCTCGCTCGCCTATGACAGCCGGTCGGTGACGCCCGGAGCGCTGTTCTTCTGTGTCGCCGGCCGCCACAGCGACGGCCACGATCACGCGGGCGACGCGGTCGCGCGCGGGGCGGTCGCGCTGGTCGTGGAGCGCCCGCTGGCGCTCGATGCGCCGCAGCTGGAGGTCGTCTCGGCGCGCGGCGCGATGGCCGACATCGCGGTTCGCTTCCACGGCGATCCGAGCGCGTCGCTGCGCGTCGCCGGCGTCACCGGAACCAACGGCAAGACGACCAGCGTGTTCCTCCTGGCCGGGCTGCTGGCGTCCGGCGGCGAGCAATGCGGGCTGCTCGGGACGGTCAAGTCGGTGATCGGCGGTGTCGAGGGCCCGGTCATCCACACCACGCCGGAGTCAATCGACCTGCAGGCGAGCCTGCGCGCGATGCTCGACGGCGGTGACCGTGCGGCGGCGATCGAGGTCTCCTCGCACGCGCTCGCCCAGCAGCGTGTCGAGGGCACCCACTTCGCCGCCGCGCTGTTCACCAACCTGACCCAGGACCACCTCGACTTCCACGCCACGATGGAGGACTACTTCGAGGCCAAGCGGCGACTGTTCGCGGGCGATCCGAAGCTGCGCGTGATTAACGTCGACGACCCCTACGGCCGCCGGCTCGCGGCGGAGCATCCCGACGCGGTGACCTTCGCGCTCTCCGCGCCGGCCGCCTACGGTGCGCGCGAGCCGAGCTTCGGCGTCGCCGGCGCCCGCTTCGTCGCCACCACGCCGGACGGCGAGCTCGAGCTGACCAGTCGTCTGCCGGGGCGCTTCAACATCGCAAACGTGCTTGGCGCGGTTGCGACCGCGCATTCGATGGGCGTGTCGCTCGAGCGGATCGCGGCGGCGCTGCCGGCCATCGCGCCGGCGCCCGGCCGCTTCCAGGCACTCGACACGGGCCAGCGGTTCAGTGTGCTGATCGATTATGCGCACACGCCCGACTCGCTCGAGAATGTCCTGCGCGCGGCGCGCTCGCTGACGCAGGGGCGGCTGTTCTGTGTGTTCGGTTGCGGCGGCGACCGCGACCGCGGCAAGCGACCTCAGATGGGGCGGATCTCCTCCGAGCTGGCGGATCTGACGATCGTGACCTCCGACAATCCGCGTTCGGAGGATCCCGAAGCAATCATCGACGAGATCTTCTCGGGCATCCCGCCGGTCGGCGCCAGGGCCCAGGCGGTCGTCGACCGCCGGGCGGCGATCGCGCTGGCGATCTGCCTCGCGGAGCCCGGTGACGTGGTCGTGATCGCAGGCAAGGGCCACGAGCAGGGTCAGGAGTTCGCGGACGGCCGCCGGCTGCCCTTCGACGACGCGCAGGTGGCTCGCCGCGAGCTTCAGGCGCTCGCGTGAAGGACTGGAGCGCAGAGCAGGTCGCCGCGGCCGCCGGTGCGCGGGTGGTGGGCGGCGGCGCTGCGCAGTCCGGCGGCCCGGCGCGCGTGGTCGTCGACTCACGGATCGCGGGCCCCGGCGACCTGTTCTTCGCGCTGCCCGGCGCGCACACCGACGGCGGGCGCTTCGCTGCGGACGTGCTCGCCGCCGGGGGGTGGGGCGTGCTCGCTGAAAGCTCGCACCTCGAGCGGGTGGGCGACGCGGGCGCGGCGGTGCTCCTCGCCTGCGGCGATCCGCTGGCCGCGCTCGGGCGCCTCGCGCGGGCTTGGCGGCGCGAGCTGGGCGCGAAGGTCGTCGCGATCACGGGATCGACCGGCAAGACCTCGACGAAGGACATCCTCGCGGCGCTGCTGCGGCCCGCTCTCGCGACCGTCGCGAGCCCCCGCAATCACAACACCGAGATCGGCGTGCCGCTCGCGATCCTCGGCGCCGCCGCCGGCACGCAGGCGCTGGTGCTCGAGCTGGCGATGCGCGGCGCCGGCCAGATCGCGGAGCTCACCGCGATCTGCGAGCCCGACGTCGGCGTGATCGTCAATGTCGGGCCCGCCCATCTCGAGCTGCTCGGGTCGATCGAGGCGATCGCCGCGGCCAAGGGCGAGCTGATCGTCGGCCTGCGCGCCGGCGCGAGCGCCGTCGTGCCCGCCCGCGAGCCGCTGCTCGATCTGTTCCTGCGGGAGGACCTCGACGTCGTGCGCTTCGGCGAGGGCGGCGAGGTGTCGGTACTCGAGGCCGGGGACGAAGGCGTGCTCGTCGCGATGG
>Ga0302157_10002387_pt1 | contig 21900 bp, 16 predicted proteins | sample I_Bog_N3_3_FD_193502 | JGI IMG/M metagenome (GOLD analysis project Ga0302157, IMG submission 193502) | Peat permafrost microbial communities from Stordalen Mire near Abisko, Sweden - I_Bog_N3_3 | ecosystem: Environmental > Terrestrial > Soil > Wetlands > Peat | place: Sweden: Abisko, Stordalen... | reverse complement strand
GTCCGACCCGACCCGGGTCGAGCTGCCGGGTCGCTCAGGCTGGCTCGTCGACCTTCGCGGCCGGCCCGTCGCCCCCATCGAGGGTGGGTTCGACCTCCGGGGCCACGGGATCGCCACCGCCCGGCTCGACGACTGAGTCGACTCCGGCCGGCTCCGGCCCGGGCCGACCGGTGGGGGCGCCACCACCCCGCACGACCTGCTCGCCGCGCTCGCGCAGCCCTTCGAGCTCGTGGAGCACATGGGTCAGCCGGTCCCACCGCATGGTGCGCCGGAGGTCGAGGGCGGAATCGCTACCGACCCGCGTGAGCTTGAACGCCTGGATGCGACCGATGCTCTTGAGCGTGCGGGCCCGCAGTGGACGGGTCTCGAACCCGCGGGCCCCCTCCTCGGCCAGGGCCGTGCGGAACTCCTCGGAGACGAGGACGGTGCCGGGGTGGGCCACGCCCACCAGTCGGCTGGCCAGGTTGACCACCGCCCCGTAGAAGTCGCCGTCCTGGACCAGGACCGGCCCGATGGCCAGGCCCACCCGCACGTCGGACAGCAGATCGTCGTCGGCGTAGGCCTCGGCCAGGCCCAACCCGATCTCCGCGGCGCTGGAGGCGGACTGCACCACGAACATCACCTCGTCACCGATCATCTTGACCACGCGCCCGCCCCGGGCCACCACGGTGTCATGGGCGAGCTCCTCGAACCGGGTGACCACGGCGGCCAGCTCCTCGTCCCCGAGGTGCTGACTCAGCAGCGTGAAGCCCACCATGTCGGCGAAGCCCACGGCCAGCTGCGGGCTGGTTCCGGCCTCGGTGCCGCGTGCCCGCAGCATCATGGAGCGCCGGGTGGCCACCTGGAGGTGGCGCCGCCAGACGAACTCCAGCAGCCGGGCCATGGCCGGGATCGAGGTGCCGGCCTGGCTGGCGAACTGGTCGGCGTCGAGCACACTGTCGCCCGACGACACCAGGATGGGAGCGGTGCCCGCGCCGGTCTCGGCCTCGGCGATGCGGGCCATGGACGAACCGATGACGCGGGCCATCTGCACGGCGGTGTCCAGGTCGACCAGACCCATCGCCACCATGGTCTGGAACAGGTGGACGGCCTCGATGTCCATGGCCGTGAACACCGGGTCGTCCTCGCCCACGTCGAGGAAGCCGAGGGCGCGCCAGAACCGGTGCACCACCTCGATGGGGATACCGGTCTGCTCGGCCACCTCGACCTGGGTCATGCGGTGGCCGGGGGGCACCAACAAGGAGTCCACCACCAGCAGGTCGACCACGTCGTCGGCGATCGCCCGGTCGATCTCGTCGTCGGTGCACCCCAGTCCCTCGAGGAGGGACCGCACCCGGACCAGTGCCTGGGCCCGCCGACCATCGTGACCTGCATCTCCATCGGGCACGGGCCCCACCCTAGGTCGGGGGGTGCCGCCGGGGTCGGGTCCGGGATAGCCACCTACACTGATCCGGTGCCAGCCGCCCGACCCGGGCCGTCCCTGCCCGGCCAGCACCTGACCCTCGGGCCGAGGGCCGTGCTGGTGCCCGTCAAGGCGTTCGGCGAGGCCAAGCGTCGCCTGCACCGGGCCATGACCGGGCCGGAGCGGGCCGAGCTCTCCCGGGCCATGGCCGATCGCGTCGTGGGCGCCGCCCATCCGCTCCCCCTGGCCGTGGTGTGCGACGACGTCGACGTGGCCGAATGGGCCCGGAACCGGGGCGCCCTCGTGGTGTGGGAGCCGGGGCGGGGCCTCAACGGCGCGGTCGAGGCCGGGGTGGCCCGCCTGGGTGACGCCGGGGTGGTCCAGGTGACGGTGGCCCACGCCGACCTGCCCCGGGCCACCGACCTGGCCGACGTGGGCCGGGCGGACGGGATCACGCTGGTGCCCGACCGGTGGGGCAACGGCACCAATGTGATCGCCCTGCCCACCGACGCCGGCTTCCACTTCTCCTACGGTCCCGGCTCCTTCGCCCGGCACCGTGCCGAGGCGGCGCGCCTGGGCCTGGTGTGCCACGTGCTGGACCGTCCCGACCTGGCCTACGACGTGGACGAGCCGGGGGACATCGTCCCGGTGGCCACGTCGCGCCCGTCCTCGGCATGAGCGCGCCGAGCGGGTTGCCGGTCGGCGACCTGCCCTCTGCCGGGCCGGCGACGCGCGACCTGGCCGTGCCGGCCACCGCGCTGGCCATCGGCGCCCATCCCGACGACATCGAGTTCGGGTGCGGCGCCACGCTGGCCAAGTGGGCGGCGGCCGGGTGCCGGCTCCACCACCTGATCCTCACCGACGGCTCGAAGGGGAGTTGGGACCCCGGCGCCGACGTGGACCGCCTGGCCGCCGAGCGGATGGACGAGTGCCGGTCGGCCGCCCGCGTGCTCGACGGATCGGTGAACGCGCCACCGTCCGACGCGGCACCGCCCGACACCGGCCGGCTCTTCTTCCTCGGCCGCCGCGACGGGGAACTGGTCAACGGGGCGGACGAGCGCCGCGAGGTGGTGCGCATCCTGCGCCTCGTCCGTCCCGCCGTGGTGCTGGGGCACGATCCGTGGCGCCGCTACCGGCTCCACCCCGACCACCGGGCCGCCGGATGGATCACCACGGACTCGGTGGTGGCAGCCCGGGACCCCCACTTCTTTCCCGAGCTCGACCTGACCCCGCACCGGCCCGACGCGCTGCTCCTGTGGGAGGCGGACCAGCCGAACCACGTGGAGGGCGCGGCCGGGTACGAACGAGCGAAGATCAATGCCCTGCTGTGCCACCGGAGCCAGTTCGAATCGACCATGGGGATCGGTGGCGATTCCCTGGGCGGTCCCGCCGGCCCGGTGGACGACCCGGGGTTCACGGCCAAGGTGCACCGGCAGTTGGCCGCCCACGGACGCCTGGCCGGGCTGGGGTCGGGCGAGGCCTTCCACCTGATCACCGACCTGTGAGCGCCTGAGCGACGGCGGCGGAAACCACCGCAACCGTCGGGTCCTCCTGTCCGGACACGACGACAGGGGCCCCGGAGGGCCCCTGTCGTCGAAGTCCTCGGGCGGCACCGGGGTGCCGCACGATGCCTAGCGCTTGGCTGTCCGCTTGACCGCCTTGCGAGCGGTCGTCTTGCGGGCCGGAGCCTTGCGGACCACCTTCTTGGCGGCGGTCTTGCGGGCCGGAGCCTTGCGCACCGCCTTCTTGGCGGTGGTCTTCTTAGCCGCCGTCTTGCGGGCCGGAGCCTTGCGCACCGCCTTCTTGGCGGTGGTCTTCTTGGCCGCCGTCTTGCGGGCCGGAGCCTTGCGCACCGCCTTCTTGGCGGTGGTCTTGCGGGCCGGAGCCTTCTTCACCGTCTTCTTCGCGGTGGTCTTCTTGGCTGCGGTCTTGCGTGCAGGAGCCTTCTTCACCGCCTTCTTCGCGGTGGTCTTCTTGGCTGCCGTCTTCTTGGCCGGAGCCTTTCGGACCGCCTTTTTGGCTGCTGCCTTCTTTACTGCCATTGCTACTCCCTCCTTAGGGTTCAACGCCTGTTTGAACGCCGAACCGGTGGCGAACCGGACACCTTTCGACGCCGGGATCGGTACCACTGCACCCGTCCTCGGATTTCGACCTACACGAGGACCACGTGCGGTTGGGGTAAATGCCCCAAACCCGACCACCGTGACCTTCCGTCCAGATTGAACCTCGGTGACGATCGTCCCGAACAATTCGTCAACCACGTCTTCGACGACTTTGCGACTCGATGCTGTCTGCGCGCTGATCGTTCGGACGAGTTGCGACTTGTTCAAGATCACCTCCTCAGCGATACATGACAACTACCAGCAAAATGGCAAATCATCTCCAGGTCAAGCACCTGTTCGCCCTTCGACGCGCGGTCTCGACGACGCGCCGCGCCGCCCGACGCGGCGTGGCGCGCCCCCGTGGTGTCCCGCCCTCTCCGACCTGATCCGATCCATGGACAGAAAACTGTTTGTTTGCAAGGATTATTCGGCAACACCGCCACTCCTCCCACTCGCAGGACACGGGACCTGCCACCACTCCGTGCCATGGATCCCACTGTTGGCGAGGCCCGATACCGGTGAAAAAGAATTTTTCTGATGGGACGCCGCGACACGTCAAGACGCGCCATTCGTTGACGTTGCGCGCGTCAGCGCGCGCCGGACACGGCGTGTACCTCGGCGGCGATGGAGACGGTTGGTGCTTCGTACCACCCGAACATTCGGTGATGATCCTCGGACCTCCGCGCTCCGGCAAGACGACGTCGTTGGTCATTCCCAACGTGCTGTGTGCCAACGGTGCCGTGGTCACCACGTCGACGAAACCGGACGTGCTCGAGGCCACAGTGGCGACGCGTTCGGGGGTCGGGGAGGCGCGGCTGTTCGACCCCACCGGATCGGTCACCCCCAGGCGTGCGATGGCCGGCCTCCGATGGTCACCCCTACAGTCCTGCACCACGTGGCCCGGTGCGTTGTCGATGGCCCGGGCCCTGGTCGAGGTGGGCTCGATGTCGGCACCGTCCCACTGGACCGAGCGGGCCCAGGCACTGCTGGCACCGATGCTGCACGCCGCCGCCCTGGACCAGGCCGACATGCGCACCCTTGTGACCTGGGTGGACAGGCGTCAGGCACTGCCGGCCCAGCAGATCCTGGCCGGCGGGCCCGGCCAGTCCACCACCCTGGCCCGCAACCTGCTCGACGGCATGGTGGCCACCGATCCGCGGGAGCTGAGCGGCATCTGGTCCACGGCCTCGGGCGCACTGAGCGGATTCCGGTCCGACCAGGCACTCGACGCCTGTGCCCGGCCCGACTTCGATGCCGACCGCTTCGTGAATTCGTCGGACACCGTCTACATCGCCGCACCCGCCCATCTGCAGGCCCAGGCGGCTCCCCTGGTGGTGGGACTCATCGATGACATCCGGCGGGCCACCTACGCCCGCGCCGCCCGGAGCACGACCACGACGGGTGTACCCCCTCCCGTCCTACTGGCCCTGGACGAGGTGGCCAACGTGGCCCCGCTGCCCGACCTTCCGGCCATGATCAGCGAGGGCGGGGGCCAGGGCCTGATCACGCTGGCCTGCCTGCAGGACCTGTCCCAGGCCCGTCGGCGCTGGCCCGGCCACGCCGACGGATTCCCGTCGTTGTTCGGCACGACGGTCGTCCTGCCCGGCATCGGTGACGTGGGCACGCTGTCCGCCCTGTCCGCCCTGGCCGGTGACGAGGAGATCCCCACCCGCACGCTGTCGGTGGGCCGGGGCGCCGGCGGCCACCCCGTGAGCGACGTCCTGACCGGCGGCCGTGCCCAGTTCGGGGAGAGCGTGTCGACGCAGTGGCGGCCCCGGCTGCCCGTCGACGCCATCTCGCAGGGGACGGCCGGACACGCCCTGGCCTTCGACCACCGCAACCGGGCGTCGTGGATCCCCCTCACCCCCTCGCACAGCCACGAACCGTGGCGCGAGCTGCGGGCCCAGGACATCGCCCTCGACGGACCGGCCCCGGACCGCCGGCGTGGGATCGCCCCCGGCGGGCGGCAGGCTCCGGAGTTCGGGCGCTGAGCCGGGGTGGGCACGGTGGCAGCGGTCCTCACCGGCCGAGGCCACGATGGAGGCCCCGCCCGGACCCGAGGCTCCGGTCCGCCCCCCGGGCGACCTCCGGCACGGCCTCGGGTACCCCGGCGACCCGCGGTTCCGGGCCGGGCACGGCCGCCTCGAGGAGCTCCGGGCGGTGCTCGAGCACACGGAGCACGTCGGGCGCCGACCACCCCGGCCCCGACCGGCGGCCGAGCTCGGGGCATGCCTCGGCGATCCCCACCGCCACCGCCTCGATGCCTCGGCGCGTCGCGCCCCGGGTGGCCGACCGGGCGACGGCGGCGACCAGGTGGTGCGGGAGGACCGGTCCACCCCGGTCGGCCACGGCCGAAAGGTCGGTCACCATCCGGGCCGGATCGAAGGGTGACGTCGGCGACGGGCCGTCCCCCTGCCGGCCCCGTCCCACCGTCCTCGTCAGGTCACCCAGGTCGACGCCGAAGTCGGACGCCCGGGACCGCCAGCGCTCCACCAGCTCGTCGACGGTGTGGCTGCGGTCCTTGTCCGGTCGGGTGGCATGGAACCCCCCGGTCCGGCCACCCGCCCCGCCGGCGCCGGAGCGTCCCCGAGCGTGGTCGTACTCGGCCATCGACGCCGAGCGGGTCGAGAACAGGTGCTGCAGGCGGGGCTCGACCCCGACCACGTCCCCCATCCCGTTCGGCGGCACCGCCCACGCCGCACCCAGCCGGGTGGTGAGCTCGAGGCGCAGGCGGGCGTGGTAGACGGCCTGGACCGCCGGCGCGTGGACGAACAGCCTCCGGCTGTCGAGGGCCGACCACCGGCCGTCGACGCCCTGGGCGACGTTCGCCACCACCAGGTGGCTGTGGAGGTGGGGATCGAGGGCGCGGCTCGTCCGGTGGACGAAGTGGCCGGCCACCGGACCGGTCGACGCCCGCAGCTCACGGACGCGGCCCTGCCGGCGCACCACCCCGGTGGCGGCGTGGGCCAGGTAGCCCACCGCCTCGTCCACGGCGGCGTGGTGGCCGGCCCCGGCCTGGACGGCGATCTCGGTGGGGGCCAGTAGATGGAGCAGGCTCACCGACTTGGGGGCGCAGAAGGTGAGGTCGAACCCGGAGACGGTGCGGGCCCCCTGGGGCCGCCGCAGCCGCGCTCCCGACCGCGGATCGACGCCGTCCAACACCCGGCGGAAGGCCTCGGGGTCGACGCGGCCGTCGAGGCCCAGGACGGTGGCGCCCGGGCCCGTCCAGACCCCGGGCGACTCGCCGGCCACCCCGGTGCCCTCGGCCCGGCCGGGGACGAGGTCGTCCACGTAGTAGCGGTAGCCCTCCCCCCGGACCGGGTGGACCTTCAGCACGGCCGGACCGGGCGGGCCCGCGTCCCACGCCGCTGTCGGCGGTGTCCGACCCTGACGACCTGATCGATGTGCACCCGCCACGGATGTCACAGCGTGCTGTCCGCCACCTGGCCGCGGACCTTGCCCGCCGCCGGGCGGGCACCGACGGGACCCGGGCCGCTCAGTCCGACCGGTAGCGGTCGAGCACGCGGCGGGCGGCCGCCGGGGCCAAGGCGCGGAGCTCCTCGGGGAAGACCACCCGGGCGTCGGGGCCCAAGCGGAGGAGCAGGCGCTCCAACCAGGCGTCACCCCCGACGAAGAGCTCGAGCTCGATGCGGTCGCCGACCGGCTCGGGTGGGCCGGCGGACGGGATGGACTCGACCAGCCAGGCCGTGGAGGGGTCGAGCGACAGCCGGACCCTGCGGCTGTCCGGGCCCGGGACGAAGGTGTCGAATCCCGGCGTGCCGGGCTCGGGCGTGCCGGGATCGAGTGCGCCGGCCGCTTCGGGGTCGTCGGACGGGTGGGCCCCGGACGGTCGGTCGGGGTCGCCGCCCGTGACGGGCTCGGCGGCGTTGATGCGGTCGACCCGGAACCGCCGGATGCCCCCGGCCAACGAACACCACGCGTCCACGTACCAGTGGCCCTCGGAGGCGAAGAGGCGGACCGGGTCGATCTCCCGCTCGGTGACCCGGTCCGAGGATGCCGAGTAGTAGGAGATGGCCAGCCGGCCCCCCGAGGCCACGGCATCGCCCACCACGCCGAGCAGGGCCGGCGCGTCGAGCTCGATGGCGATCTGCTCGCCGCCCAGGGCCCGGTCGAGTTTCTCGAGGGCCCGCGACAGGGCACCGCCCTCGTCGCTCCCGGGCACGGCCAGCAGGGCGCGGGCCGACGCGGCCAGGGCGAACCCCTCGGGCGGGGTCAGCCGGCGGGGCCGGGTGAGGGCCGAACCCACCCGCGTCGACACCGTGGCGTCGGTCACCACGATCTCCATCAGCTGGTCCGGCGTGTAGGGCGGCACGCCGCAGCAGGCAGCCATCTCCAGCTCACCCACCAGGGCCTGGGGCGAGAGGTCGAAGCGGGCAGCCACCTCATCGATCGGAGCCTCCCCCACCTGCGACAGCCAGGCCAGGATGGCCAGCAGGCGGCGGAGACGGCCGGCCGTGTCGGGGGACGCGGCCATCAGCGGTCGCGGGCCGAGCCGGCCAGCTGGTGCAGGCGCTCGACGACCGCAGCCCGGGTCGGGGGCGGACCGAGGACCTCGGCGTGGTCCAGCAGGTCGAGCACCCACAGGACCAGGGCCTCCTGGTCGGTGACGGTCAGCCGCACCACCACCCCCCCGTCGTGGCGGCGCTCGACCACCGCCCCGGAACCGAGCTCCCCCACCACCCGGCCCGACTCGGCCCGGTCGACCAGCACGTCGACGTCGACCTCCTCGCCCTCACCGAACTGCCACGGGTCGCGGGAGAAGGCCAGCTCCACGTCGAATCCCTCGGGCAGCAGGGCCGACGACGGCGCGCCCACCTCGGGGATCCCCTCGATCCGGTCGACCCGGAACGTCCGGGCGTCCCCGCGGTCCCGGTCGAACCCGACCACGTACCAGAAGCCGTCGCGGAACCGCAGGCCGGCCGGGTCCACATGGCGCTCGGCGCCCCGGTAGCCGAACGTCACCCCGGCGCCGGTGCGCACCGCGTCGAACAGCAGGGGAAGGGCCGGCAGGCCGTCGACCGACCGGAGATCGACCAGGGGGGCGGTGCCCGAACGGAGCGGCGAATCACCGCCGGCGCCCAATTTCAGCAGCGCGTCGTGACCGATAGGCTGGCCGAGATGGACTCCGGCGACGGCCAGGTTCAGGGCAGCTTGCTCCTCCGGTTCGAGGCCGAGGTCGGGGAGGTAGTAGGCGTCCGGGTCGACCCGGTATCCCAGCTGGTCATCCCCCTCCACCGGCTCGACCAGCACCGGGACCCCCTCGTCGCGCAGCAGGCGCTTGTCCCGCTCGAAGGCCTGCCGTCGGGCGGCGTGGGCGTCGGGATAGCCGGGCACCCGGTCGGCGATCTCGCGCAGGCTGAGGGGGCGCGAGGTGTCGAGCAGGACCAGCAGGAGGTCGGTCACCCGTTCGAGTCGGTCGAGTCGCGGCATCGCCGTCAATCTAGGGCGGTGGGGGTCCGGTGCTGAACGTCCTGGCCGCTGTCGGCCCCTTCGCCTGGCACCCCCACCTGTTGCCCTGGCTGGGGTTGGTGATCGGGGTGGTGGCCGTGGTCCTCTTACACCGTCGCCTGTCGGCGTCGAACGCCCACCCGGTGCCGTGGACCCGTCGCCAGATCATCCAGTTCGCCGGGGCGGCGGTGGCGGCGGCGGTGGCCCTGACCTGGCCGCTGTCGGACCTGGCCGCCCACTGGTCGCTGACCGCGCTGGTGCTCCAGCGGGTGATCCTGGTGCTGGTGGTGGCACCCCTGCTGTTGCTGGGCCTCCCCTACGACGTGGTCCAGTGGGCCACCCGCCCGGCCGGGGTGGACGCCGTGCTCCTCCGGCTCCAACGTCCGCCCGTGGCCATCATCACCGTGTCGGTCCTGCTGGTCGGGTCGATGACGCCCCTGTTCGTCCGGGCCCAGTCCGACTCGCCGGCCGCGCAGGGGGCGGTGGCCGTGGTCATGGTGCTGGCCGGCCTGATCCTGTGGATCCCGGTCCTGGGCCGCATCCCGGGCATCCCGAGGCTGAAGCCGGTGGTCCGCTTCGCCTACCTGGTCGGCCAGGCGGTCATCCCCGCCTTCCTCTCGTTCATCTACATCTTCTCGCGCCACCCGCTCTACTCCGAGTTCTCGCGATCCCACCTGGCCATCGGCCTCCGGCCCCTGAACGACCAGCAGATCGCCGGCTTCGTGTCCAAGCTGTCGATGCTGCTGGTCCTGCTGACCGTGGGGGCGGTGGTGCTGGCCCGGGCGTCGACGTCCGACGACGAGTTCGCCAACGAGCAGCTGGTCTGGGCCGACGTGGAACGCCAGTTCGAGCGGGTCGACCGTCAGGGCCGCCGCCGGGTGCCCGACCCCCTGGAGCGCTCGGTCTTCCCCGGGACGTCGATCCCCCCGGCCCCGACCCCGGCCCCGGGTTCGGCACCCGAATCCACCGACCGCACCGGGCCCGGGACCACGCCGGAGGGCGGGGACCGCTCACCCGAGGACCCCTAGCCCCACGCGGCGGCCGGTCCACACCCGGACCGGGACCCGGAGCCGGCACCCGGAGCCAGTGCCCGTGCGGTATCCGCGGCGGCCACCGTGGGGCATCCGTAGCATGGGCCCGTGACCGTCGACGCCCCCTCCGCCCCGATCTTCCGTCACCTGGTCAGCGGCAGTGTCCAGTCGGGGATCGAGACCCTGGGCGGACGACCGGCCATGGTGGTGCGATCGGTGTCGTCCCTGCGTCGTGGCGCGCTGTCGGTGGACGACGGCGAGACCATCCGCAACGCCGCCGAGTACGCCCTCACCCTGCAGATCCCCGTGGTCCTGGTGCTGGCGTCCAGCGGTGCCGACGTGTCCCACGGCGTGGCCTCGCTGCACGGATGGGGACAGGCGGCACGGGCCCTGGTCCGGTGCTCCGGCATCGTCCCGGTGGTGGCCGTGGTGACCGGCCCGGCGCTGTCCGGCCCGGCGCTGCTCCTCGGCATCGCCGACCTGGTGGTGATGACCAGCGACGCCTTCGCGTTCGTATCGGGGCCGGCCCGGGTCGAGGAGTTCACCGGGATCCGGATCGGGATCCATCAGCTCGGGGGCACGGCCATGCACGCCCGGGCCAGCGGCCTGTGCACCATCGAGGCGGCCTCCGAGGAGGACGCCATGGCCCACGTCGACCATCTCCTCGGGCTGCTGCCGGCCAACGCCGACGAGATCCCCCCGCTCGATGCACCCGACGACGTGACCGACGGGCGGGTCGAGTCCCTGCGGGAGATCATCCCGGCCCGGGCCACCAGCTCCTACGATGTCCGCCACGTCGCCGCAGCGCTGGCCGACGCCCACGAGGTGACCGAGCTGTGGGGCCGGTGGTCACCCCAACTGGTGTGCGCCCTCGGCCGGATCGACGGCCGGCCGGTCGGCTTCGTGGCCAACCAGCCCCAGGCCCTGGCCGGCACCCTGGACATCGCCGCCTCGCAGAAGGGGGCGCGGTTCGTGCGCTTCTGCGACTCGTTCAACCTCCCCCTGGTGACCCTGGTCGACACGCCGGGCTTCCTGCCCGGCAAGGACCTCGAGTGGCGCGGCATGATCCGCCACGGCGCCGAGCTGGCCTTCGCCTACGCCGAGGCCACCGTGCCGCGGGTGTGCGTGATCCTGCGCAAGGCCTTCGGCGGGGCCTACATCGTCATGGACTCGAAGGGCCTGGGGAACGACCTGTGCTTCGCCTGGCCCGGTGCGGAGATCGCCGTCATGGGAGCCGAGGGCGCCGTCCAGATCCTCCACCGGCGGATCGAGCCCGAGGACCGCCGGGCGCTGCAGGACGAGTACTCGGCGCGGTTCCTCACCCCGTGGCAGGCGGCCGAGCGCGGCTTCGTCGACTCCGTGATCGACCCGGCCGACACCCGGTGGGTGGTGGCCGACGCCCTGAGGGCGCTGGCCACGGCGCGTGAGGTGCTCCCGGGCCGCAAGCACACCGTCGGACCGCTGTAGCCGGCACCGCCGTGGGTCAGTGGCAGAGCTCCTGCACGGCGTTGTTGGCGTCGGGGCTGAACGTCATCGACGTGTAGCTGAAGGCGTGGAGGACGTTCGACAGCGCCTGCGAGAACGTCAACGGTGTGGTGATGGCGCCCAGATAGGAATGGAGCGGGGCGCAGGCCAGAGCCTGCCTGGCCGCAGCTACCTCCTGCTTCAGCCCGAGGTAGCTGATGTCGGGCAGCCTGCCCCCGGGTATCCCGAAGCGGGCGATCATCCATTCGGGACCGATCGACTTCTCGTGCCCGGGAATGCCCCGGACCGCGACGGTCGTGTGCGACCCGATGGGATTGGCCAGGGACAAGGAGTCGTAGACGTAGACGTGCGGGCCGGCGATGTAGCCGATCACACCGATACTCGACAGATTGATGGCCATCCGAAACGGCACGCTCGAACGGGCCGGGAGGTCATGGGACGTGATGAACGAGCGCAATCGTCGCGTGAGGGGCGCTGCGCTCCCCGGATTCTCCGACGGCGGGAACCACACGAGTCCGGGATTCTCGATCACCACCATCCTGTGCTGCCCCGGTGGCACTCTCGCCGCAGTCGACTTGAGGGCGACGCCCAGCGAGATCATCTTGATGTACGACGACGCGTTGATCGGGTGCTGTTCGCCGGTGTCGGCGATCCATTGGGCGCGTTCATCGTGCATGTTGTTGACCCACGCCGTCACGTGGTCGTAGCGGAGGGAGCTGCCACAGACGACGGCCCAGACGGCGATGCCCACCAGCGGGACGACCATGAGCGTCCGGATCTGGGAGGCGTCCACGAAGACGACGAGGCAGAGGCAGAGGAACCCCGGGAGCAGGAGGCGGGCTTCCATATAGTCCCCACCCAGGCGGAGCACGTAGAGCCAATCGAGGACTCCGGCCACCAGTGGCGTGAGCAGCACCACCGTGCCGGTGTGGTCGCCCTCGCCCCACCAGTGCCGGATCCGGGGGACGAGAACCGGAAGGGCCAGGAGCAGCGGGATCCACAGTGCATAGGTGGAGATGAAGCTCCGGACGTAGACGATGCCCTGGGGCAGGTCGGAGCCTCCACCGGACTTCGCCAACTCGCTGTTGGAGACGACCATGGCGAAGTAGGCCATCCTCCACAGCTCGTAGGCCACCGGAAGACCGAGTGCAGCCACGAGGGGGAGGACCCACCGGCGCCAGATGCCTCGCGGCCCCTGCCACCCGGGTGCCGCGATCACGTAGGCCAATCCGGCCAGGAACACGGCGGACATCAGTGCCAGCTCCGGTCGGAGCAATGGGCCGAGCCCCATCACCAGTGCACATCGCACCACCGACCTCCGGCGTGCCTCGGTCCGGACGAGGAGCCAGAACGAGAGCCCGATCCAGCCGAACACCATCCCCATCTCCAGGCCCGAGGTGGCGAACTCCCACACGCCGGCCACCACCGAGAAGATCAGGAGACCGACCGGAACGATCACCCCGTCCGACCGCCTCGACCCGAGCCGCTGGATCCCGCGGCCACAGAGGATGACCCCCGTGGCGGTACCGGCCAGGCCGAGGACGACGGACAGCCATTCGAGGGAGACGAAGGGCACGATCTCGTGCGTCACGGCCAGCAGGCCCACCCAGAGGGGGTCCGAGTACACCTCCACCCGCTCACCGACGTTGAAGACAGGCCCGTACCCGGCCAGGAGATTGCCCACCACCCGGAAGTCGATGAAGGCGTCCTCCTGAACCCACCGGTAGCTCCAGGCCCCCACCAGGGTGATGGCCAGAGGGACCGCCAGGACGAGCCAGGACAGTGTCCGCGTGTGCGATCCCGGCCCTCGGTCGGCCCCCGGCCCCGTCGCCTCCGGATCGGCGCCGTGCCGAGGGTCGTCCCTGGTGTCGACAGCGGTCGGTCGCTCGGTCGCCAGAGTCACCCCGTAGTCATCGTCCGTTTGCCCAGGTGACTTGACCCCCGGGGACGCTCCGGCCGGCCAGGAAGGGGACCGCCGGGGCGGTCAGGAAAGCACGGGTTCGCCGACCCGGCCGGTGCTCCGTCGCTCCACCGGTTCCCGCGTCCCGACCGGCACGGGATCGGCCGGTCGCTCGGAATCACCCGGCACCCAGACGTCCTCATCCGACGTACCGGAGCCCCCCGTCGTCGTGGCGAGGTCAGTCGGGTAGCCGAGCGCCAGGACGGCCCCGGCACCGAGGGCCACGGGCAGCCACCAGACCCACGGGCTCAGGTGGTGATAGGCGAACACGGTGACCTCGAGGGCGATGACTGCGGCCGACCAGAACCGCGTGCCCCGCTGACGCGAGGCCATGACCAGGCACAGCAAAAGAGGAGGAGCCAGATAGTAGGGGGTCATCACCGGCTCGAAGAAGATCCTCGACACCAGTACGGCGGCGGCCAGCCAGAGGATCCGGAGTGGTGGCTGGGGGTGACGCCACACGTAGAACCCGAGGAGGACGGCGAGGATGACGTCGATCATGCGGCCCGGTCCACCGGACACCTCCACCACCTGGGCCCCTCGAGCCGTCGCCGCCGTGATGGCCGGATGGCCGAGCCCGGGGACGAGCGCGACCCCGTGGATGGTCCTCACCGCACCGGAGGTGAGCTTGGGCGCCAGGGCGGCCCACGGTGTGGCGTGGTTGACCGAGGGAGGGGTGGGTTGCTGCACCACCTGGCGATAGGTGTCGGCGGCGTCGCCCAGGAAGGCGATCCCGACCAGCACGACCGACAGGACAGCCGATCGGACGGCCAGCACGAGCCGCTGCCCGGCCGGGCTCGCTCCGATGAGGAGGGGAATCATCAGTCCGACCAGAGGCTGCATGAGGATGCCCAGTCCGAGCAACCAGCCCATGGCGGCCCACCGCTTGTTCAGCATGGCCACCATGGCGTAGACGGCGAAGGTCAGCGCCACCAGGTCTTCGGCGTGTCCCCACACCGCGACCGTCGGCCACGCGATGACCCCGACCACGACGCACAGCTCGATACGACGTCGCCTGGTCACCTGCAATTTCTGCGCCAGGGCATCACTGGCGAAGACGATGGTCGAACCCAGGACCAGCTCGATCGGCTGGAGGACCAGGGCCACCGAGGGATGAGCCAAGGTGAATGGCAGGAACGACTCGGTCATGTGGAGATGCCAGGTGATCAGCGCCACCGGCGCCAGAAGCACCTCCATGCCCGGAAAGGCGACCACTCCGGTCCCATTGGTGTAGAGGCCACCGAGCGACCCCCAGCCGACGTAATGGGCCCCTCGGTAGATTCCCCAGAGGTCACCCCCGACCGCCCACGAATGGGAGTGATGCACCAGCAGATTCCACGTGAACATGTAGACCATCCCCACGGCGATGAAGATGACCGAGACGACGGCGGGCCAGGTCCGGGACCTGAGACGGTCCCGCAGGGGAGGTGACGCGGCGCTACCGGCAGCACCGTCCGATGCGGAGGTGGGTGGGCAGTCGTCGGGGCAGGGTGGGCGGGCACGCATCATGTCGTTGGTATCGGCACCCTCGCCACCCGAGTTGAACGCGTGTCTCCGTGCCGGCCGACAGACGCGAAAGTGCCCCCCTCCACACGGGAGGGGGGCACTCTCGACTGTCAAGCCGATCCTCCTCGCCCCAGAGGGCACAGAGGACGTCAGCTCAGGTCAAGCTCAGGAGCCGAAGCCGCTGGCCTGAACCGTCATCGTCGACAGCGGGGTGGTCGAGCACGAGGTGTTCGGCCCCGGCACCTTGCCGTACCAGGTACCGGCAGCCAGTGCGGCAGCCGATCCGGTCGTACCGGTGCCGGTGAAGTTGGCATACGGGGTGCCGGCCGTGGCCGACTCAGCGACAGCGTTGTCGATGATGTACCAGCAGTTACCGGTGCCCTTGGCCTGCTCCACCAGGATCACGCCGTTGCCGTCAGAGGCAACCGCAACGCCGACCGCCGGGTTCCCCGTCCCACCATTGGTCACCGAACTGGTGGTAAACGACAGGTTGGGCTCTGCCGAGCTCAGCGACGCCTGCAGCGACGCAGCGTTGGCCGTCACACTGGCAGTACCGGTGGCACCGGCCAGAGCGTAGGACTGGCTGTTGTTCTGGAAGATCGACTTGGCGTTCACCAAGGCGGTGTTCAGGTTGGACTGCGCAGCCCGGTCGTTCGCCGACTTCGTCACACCCAGGAACGTGGGGATGGCGATAGCCAGCAGAATGGCCAGGATCAACAGGACAACCATGAGCTCGATCAGGGTGAAACCGGCGTCCTCGCCGATCTCCTCCGCCGAGTCACGCCTGTCCTGCAGGCGCTTGATCGTGGATGAAATCATTTACTGCCTCCTCGTCAATTGATGCATCAATGTGAAGGACCCCGGGGTGGGAATCCGCTAGGACTATCGACGCCCCCAAAGTGCACCTTTAGGAGATATTTAGGAGAATTTCCCGGTCGGGTGCGGGTCATGAAAGCACCTGGCGACCAGGACATTCCTACCGGCGGCGCGGCCCATCTGGTCCTGGCCCCGACGGCTGGGACACCGGGCATAGACCCTGTCCCGCTCTGCTGCGACCTGCGGCTACAGGTTCGGGAAGTTCGAGGCCTGATAGAGCACGGTCGGCGGCGTGTTCGAGGTCGGCACGGCGATCGGGGCCGAGGCGTTGCACGTCGGCGCCGTCCCGGTGTTCTTGGCCTCCCCGTAGTACGTGCCCGCCCCGTCGGGGAATCCGGTCGTGCTCCAGGCCCCGTTGGACGTGGCCGATTCGGTCGCCGTGTTGTCGACCACATACCAGCAGTTGCCGGTTCCCTTGGCCTGCGCCGCCATCACGGCGGCGTTGCCGTCGGCAGCCACCGACACGCTGATGGTGACGGGCGAGAGCGTGCTCGACACGGTACCCGTGACGTAGGACACGGCGGGATTGGCGCCGGCCATGGCGGACGCCAGGCTGGTCGAGAAGCTGGTGACGGTGGCACCCAGCGCGTACGACTGGCCGTTGGTCTGATAGGTCGACTTGGCCGCCACCAGCGAGGTGTTGAGATTCGACTGCGCAGCCCGGTCGTTGGCATTCTTCGTGACGCCCAGGAAGGTGGGGATGGCGATGGCCAGCAAGATGGCCAGGATCAACAGCACCACCATGAGCTCGATGAGCGTGAATCCGTGATCGTCCGCGGCTCGTGGCGCACGGCTCCGCTCGGCTCGCCGTTGCCTTCCCTGCCCACGGCATCGAACGTGCTGGCGCGAGCACGGCCTACCGGGACACACGCCCTCGGAGGACGATGGGCCGTGCCGCGCTCCTCCACGTCGATCCAACCTGAAATTGGCAATCATGCCCGAGTAATCGGCACGGGTCTGGAAGTCCTGAAGCGAAATATCCCCAGGTCAGAAGCTTGGAATACCCTTGGAATTCATGGGAGGACCCGAAACCTCATGAAATGTGGCGGAGCCACACGATCTGACCGCCCCACTCCCCCGCCACCGGCGACTCACTGCTGGTTGGGAACCAGCTTGATGTAGTCGAACATCGGGAGGTACAGGCAGATGACCATGGCTCCGACCATGGCGCCCATGACCACGGTCAGCAGCGGCTCGAGGAGGGCGGTCAGGTTGTTCACCGTGACCTCCACCTCCTGGTCGTAGAACTCACCGACCTTGCGCAGCATGCCATCGAGCGCACCGGTCTGCTCACCGACCTCGATCATCTGGACCACCAACGGCGGGATCACGTCCTCGTGCTCCCGGAGGGGATCGGCGAGGGGACGGCCCTCACGGACCCCGTTCTTCGCCTCCAGTAGCACGTCACCGACCGTCCGGTTGCCCGACACGTCGGCGCAGATGTCCAGGGACTCGAGGATGGGGACGCCCGACCCGATGAGCGACGCCAGTGAGCCGGTCATCCGGGCCAGGGCCACCTTGTGGAAGAGTGGGCCGAAGATCGGCGGCTTCAGCATCATCTTGTCCCAGCGCCGCCGCCCCTCGTCGGTGGCGATCCACTTCCGGATGGCCACGATGATCCCGATGATCACGGCGATGACCACGAAGGCCCACAGGCTGGTGAGGATGGAGGAGATCTTGATCAGGATCAGCGTGGGGAAGGGGAGCTTCCCGCCGAGCGACGCGAAGAGGTTCTTGAACACCGGGACGATGAACACGAGCATGGCCGTGAAGATGAGCAGCATCACGCACAGGACCACGGCGGGATAGGTCATGGCCGACTTGATGGTGCGATTCAGGTTGGCCTGCTTCTCCATGGTGGTGGCCAGGCTGTCGAGCACCTCGTCCAGGTTCCCGCCGATCTCGCCGGCGGCCACCAGTGTGCAGAACAGGTGGGAGAAGACGCGGGGGTACTTGGTGCAGGCCGCCGAGAGCGACGACCCGTGCTCGAGGTCCAACCGCACCTCGTTGAGCACCCGGGCCAGTTCCTTGTTCTCGACCTGTGAGGCCAGGATGCTGAGCGAGCGCACCACCGACAGGCCCGAGTCGACCATGGTCGAGAGCTGCCGGGTCATGACGGCGACCTCACGCAGCTTGACCCGGTCGGAGATACCGGGGATCTTGATCTCGGTCTTGAGGTTGACCTGCGACTTCGGGGTCACCGAGATGGGCATGTACCCCATCTCGCGCAGTCGCCGGATGACCAGCGCCATGCTGTCGCCCTCGAGCTGGCCCTCGACGAGGCTGCCGGAACGGTCCCGGACCTTGTAATCGAATGTCAGTGCCACAATTCCCCGTTTCGTCGGTCAGTCAGCGTTTGGTACTCAGGAGTTGAGATGGTTGCGGAGGTCTTCCTCGTTGGAGGAGCGGTCGTAGGCGATGGATTCGCTGATCTTCCCCTCCTTGACCAGCCGGGCCAGGCCCTGGTCCATGGTCTGCATGCCGAACGACGCACCCACCTGCATGAGGGAGTAGATCTGGTGGCTCTTGGACTGGCGGATCAGGTTGCGGATGGCCGACGTGCAGACCAGTACCTCCGAGCAGGGGATGCGGCCGGTGCCGTCGGCGTTCACGATCAGCTGCTGGGTCACCACGCCCTCGAGCGTGGAGGCCAGCATGACTCGGATCTGCTCCTGCTGGTTGGTGGGGAACACGTCGATGACGCGGTCGATGGTCTGGGGGGCATCCTGGGTGTGGAGGGTGCCGAAGACCAGGTGGCCCGTCTCGGCGGCCGTCAGCGCCATCGAGATGGTCTCGAGGTCCCGGAGCTCACCGACCAGGATCACGTCGGGGTCCTGGCGCAGCACACGGCGCAGGGCCTCGGCGAAGGACTTGGTGTCCTCGCCGATCTCCCGTTGGGTGATGATCGACTTCTTGTGGTCGTGGAGGAACTCGATGGGATCCTCCACGGTCACGATGTGGAGCGGTTTGGTCCGGTTGATGATGTCGATCAGAGAGGCGAGGGTGGTCGACTTCCCCGAGCCGGTGGGCCCGGTGACCAGGACCAGTCCCCGACGGAGGTCGGTGAAGGCCTTGACGGAGTCGGGAATGCCCAATGAGTCGAACTCCGGCATGTCGTGCGGGATCGGCCGCAGGGCGGCCGCCACCGTCCCCCGCTGGAGGGAGACGTTGACCCGGAAGCGACCCACGCCGGCGATGGAGTGGGAGGTGTCGAGCTCGTTCTCCTCCTCGAACCGCTCACGCTGGGACGCCGGCAGGATGCCGAACACCATCTCCCGGATGGTCTCGTTGTCCAGCATGGGGCAGCCCTCGATGGAGCGGATGGCGCCGTGCAGGCGGATGGACCCCGGCATGTTGGCCGTGAGATGGAGGTCGGACGCGCCCACCGCCACCGCGTAGCGGAGGAGGTCGTCGATGTGCAGCGGCATGCTCCCGTTGGACGCCGGGAGCTGGATCCCCTGCTCGAGCAGATGGGCCACCTGGGGCCGGTCGGTGGCGTAGGCGGCCGCCGACCCCTCCTCCTCGTCGTCCGTGCCGTCATCGACCAGCGGTGAGCTGGGCGCGGGCCCCGGAGCCGGAGGCGCGGCTGCCGCCAGTCCCCGGGCGATCAGCGTGGGGTCGGCCAGCACCGGGTTGATCCGGTAGCCCACCTTGGCCGCCAGCGCATCCACGTCCTGGGGCGACGGTGGCTCGGAGAAGGCCACCGAGAGCACCCGGCCGTCGAACTGGAGGGCCATGGCCTCGTACTCCTGGGCCACGGCCGGCGGCAGGCAGGCCACCGCCTCAGGGGCGGGCACCATGGCGGCGATGTCGACCGCCGGCAGGTGGGAGAGGTGGGCCAACGCGCCGACCACCACACCGGGCAGGGCCAGGTTCCTCGTGATCAGCAGGCTGGCCAGTGACTGCCCCGTGGCTCTGGACTCGGCCAGCAGCGGGGTCAGGTTGGCCTCGGTCTCGTAGCCGCTCTGGACCAGTGCCTGGGCCAGACGGTCGGACCACTCGATGCGCGTCTCGGTCGTGACCGGGCTCATGCCACCACCCGGAGCACTTCCTCGAGGGTGGTCTCGCCCTCGATCGCCTTGCGCAACCCGCTCTGTCGGAGGGTGCTCATGCCTTGGGTCACACCGACCCTGTGAATCTCTTCCACCGATCCTCCTTCAATGATCACTCGTTCGATCTCTTCGGTTATCGGCAAGAGTTCTGCCAAAGCTTTACGACCTCGATAGCCGGTGTTGGAACAGGCCGAGCAGCCGACGGCCCGGAAGACCTTGTCCAAACCGCCCATGGCCTGGACTTCTTCCATCTTCCAGCCGGCCGAAATGATGTCCGCCTCGGTCGGCTCGAACGCCTCTTTGCAGTGCACGCAGAGGCGTCGGGCGAGCCGCTGGGCCAGAACGCCCGACACGGCCGAGGTCACCAGGAAGGGCTCGAGGCCCATCTCGATGAGCCGCATCGGCGTCGATGCCGCACTGTTGGTGTGGAGGGTCGAGAGCACCATGTGGCCGGTGAGGGCGGCCTCGATGGAGATGACGGCGGTCTCCTTGTCCCGGATCTCCCCCACCAGCACGATGTCGGGGTCGGAACGGAGAATGGAGCGCAGGGCGGCGGCGAAGTCCAGGCCGGCCTTGGGGTTCAACTGGACCTGGTTCACACCCTTCAGGGGCAGCTCGACCGGGTCCTCGACGGTGATGATGTTCTTCTCCGGCGAGTTGAGCGCGGACAGCGTGGTGTAGAGCGTGGTGGACTTTCCCGAGCCCGTCGGTCCGGTCACCAGGATGGTCCCGTAGGGCTTGGTGTAGAGCCCTTCGTAGGTGCGCAGCAGCTCCTCGTCGAACCCGAGGTCGGCGAAGCCCAGGACCACGCTGGACTTGTCCAGGACCCGCATGACGATCTTCTCGCCGTAGATGGTGGGCAGGGTGGCCATCCGCAGGTCGATGCCCTTGGCCCCGACGTTCAGCGAGATGCGGCCGTCCTGGGGCACGCGGTGCTCGGCGATGTTCATGTCGGCCATGACCTTGAGGCGGGTGGTGACGGCGGGTGCGATGGACCTCGGCGCCGTCGACACGTCGTGGAGCACTCCGTCGATGCGGTAGCGGATCCGCAGCTCGGTGGCCGTGGGCTCGATGTGGATGTCCGAGGCCCGCTCATTCAGCGCCTGCAGGATGAGCAGGTTCACATAGCGGACGATCGGGGCCTCTTCGGTGACGGCCCCGATGTCCTCGACCGGCCCGCTGTCGGTGTGCTCGATCTCGAGGGACGCCTCCATGGCCATGTCGGCGGCATCGCCCCCGCTGTTGAAGGCCCGGCCGATATAGGCGCTGATCTGGGATCTCGTCGCCACCACCACGATGAAGTTGCGTCCCATGATGGTGCGCAGGTCGTCCATGGCGAACACATCGGTGGGGTTGGACGCCGCCACCACCGGGGTGCCATTGTCGTTGGCGATGACCATCACGTTGTGGTGACGGGCGGTGGCCTCGGGGATCGTCCCGGCCTCGGCCAGGTCGATCCCCACCGTGTCGAGGTCGACGAACTCGAGGCCCATCTCCTGGGCCATGCCCCACATGAGATCGGCCTCGGTCACCAGTTTCCGGGCCGTGAGGATGCGGGCGATGCTCTGGCCCGTCTCGTAGTGCTCGTCGAGCACGGTCTCCATGTCCTCGAGCGACACCCGCTCCCCGTCGACGAGGGCCTTGGCCAGCGGTGGGAACATGGCCGTGCCGCTCGGCACCTCGAATTCGTCGACGTCGGTCCGCTGGTCCTCGCTCAGCTGTTCCTGGTACGTGGCCACCGCCTCGTCGACCAGGTCGGCGGCGATGACCGCCTCGTCCCCGGTGGCCGGCGGCCCGGTCGACTGCAGCGAGCGGGCCAGTTCGGCCAGGTGGTCCACGCTCGGGGTCAGGGCCGACGGGCCGTGGTCCGGGTGGGGCCCGGCTTCGGACGGTTCCGAGCCGAAGGTGGGCAGCAGGCTGGTGGAGGGCTCCAACGAGTCGAAGTCGAAGTCCTCGACGGCGTCCATGGTGGGTTCGGTGGGCTCACCGAGTGCCGAAAGGCTCACCGTGGGCTGTA
>Ga0302157_10002385_pt1 | contig 21905 bp, 21 predicted proteins | sample I_Bog_N3_3_FD_193502 | JGI IMG/M metagenome (GOLD analysis project Ga0302157, IMG submission 193502) | Peat permafrost microbial communities from Stordalen Mire near Abisko, Sweden - I_Bog_N3_3 | ecosystem: Environmental > Terrestrial > Soil > Wetlands > Peat | place: Sweden: Abisko, Stordalen... | reverse complement strand
TCGGACCGAGGTAGCGGCTGAGGCGCAGCGCCGTCTCGGGGGTGATTCCGCGCTTGCCGTTGAGGATCTCGGTCAGTCGATTGGCCGGCACGCGCAGCTTCAGCGCCAACGCATTCGCGCTCAGGCCGCGCGCGCTCAATTCCCGCTGCAACACTTCTCCGGGATGCGCGGGGGCGAAGGCAAAGCCTTCGGCGGGCGCAACAAAGATTTCGTCGTCGCTTGGCATCGCTTATCGCCTCTAGTGATAGTCCACAATCTCGACTTCGAAGGCGTCGCCATCGTCGAACCGGAGTACGATCCGCCAGGGACCATTGACCCTGACCGCCCATTCCCCGCTCGGTCGCCGCTCAGTTTGTGCGGGCCGACGCTTCGCACGCGCGAGAGATCGTCGAGCTTGCGCGCCGCATTCAACGCCGACAGCCACTGCCGGGCGAGCCCTTCGTCGAGTCCGGAAAATTTCGATTTCCCGGTCTCGAGAAACTGTCGCGCCGCTGAGCCTTTGACGGACCGTATCATATGAGCAATATATTACAGCTCACGGATGATCGCAACGCTTTCTCATCCCCAGGGACGCAACGCTCGCCCCTACCCCATCAACACCCCCGCCCGCGCCAGCATGTTCAGCGCCTCCCCCCAGCCCGTCGCGCGCTTGCCCCTCGTCGAGCCCCGCCGCCGCGGCCCAATCTCCCGCCAACTCGGCGCGCCGCGCGTTCCGTCGAGCAGCGCCAGCAGCGCCACCAGCGGCCCGCCTTCGATGCGCAACACGCCGTGTGTCAACGTCGCCAGGTCGCGCTCGCCGCGCGCGGACTGCAGGCGGGCGAGGGAGCTGGCGAGGGGGCGCTCGCCGGCCTCGCGCGCCAATCGCGGCGGCGCGGTCGCCAAACCCATGACGCCGCTGACGAACAGTCGAAACACGTGGTCGGCGAGCGCTTCGAGGTCGGCGACGCCGTCGAGCGGCAGGGCTTGCGGATAGGCTTGTGCGAACTTGCGAAACAGCGCGACGAGGCGGGGGTCGTTGGTCGACATCCGAACGTTGGAGACGGTCTCGAACACGGCCTCGTTGGGCTTGGCAGGGTCGGCGGCGACTTCGCGCAGGCTGCAACTCGCCCACAGGCCCGGCAGGCGGTCCGCGACGCGCCGGCGGTCCGGCGCGCCTTTGACGAAGACGGCGTTGTGGAACGAGCGCAGTTGCTGGAAATCGAGATATTGCTGAAACCGGAGCCAGTCGCCGTCGGCGCGCTCGCGCAACGGCGCAGCGGCTGCGGACGGAAACAGCGTTTCCTCGCTCATATGTGGGCGCGTGTCGGCAAGGTAGGTCATGCCCTCAGCCGCCGCGAGCGCGGCGACGTCGGCGAGCAATTGCGGCGCGTAGAACTCCCCCAATTCGTCATGAAACAGCACTTCCGGCGCGCGGCCGAGGATGCGCTTGGCGACGCCGATCATTCATCGCCCGTCCGCCTCGTTCTCCGGCCAGAGCGCAACGCTGCGCTGGAGAAATTCGACGGCGAGCCTGAGCTTGTCCTCGGGCGCTTCAGCCTTGGCGGTCTCGTAGCGCAACATGTCGCGCATCGCCTGCCACGCACGCGCGCCGGGCAGCGCGTTGAAGCTCGCCATCGCCAGCCCGTGCGGGGCGAGGCGCGGACCGATCGCGGGAAACAGCGCGACGCGCACGGTATCGGGAACCCAGGCGAGCACGCCGTGGGCGGCGATGTAGTCGAACTCGCCGAACGACGCGTCGATGTCGCGCAGGTCGAGGGCGACGAACTCGACGTTGTCGCAGCCGCAGGCTGTCGCGTCGGCGCGCGCCCGCGCGATCGGCGCCTCGGCCAGATCGACGCCGACGAAGCGGGCGTTCGGCGCCGACAGCGCCAGATTGATGAGATTGACGCCGTCGCCGCAGCCGATCTCCAGCATGCGGCAGGTCTCGAACGGCGCGAACGGCAGCCCGAACAGCTTTGCGAACACGCCGAGCGCGGCGGGATGGGCCTGGATGTAGGGCTGTCCGGGATAATGAACCCGATCGTAGGCGTTGGGCATGGCGATTCCCCCGGTCTCTCCGACAATAAGCTTACGGGCCGGGCGCGCGCCGCTCCAGCGCGCGCCCGACGGCAAACAGCGCCGGGATCGAAGCGACGATCGCGATCACCGTCAGCGGCCCCGCCCAGGCGAAAGTCGCCAACGACACGCGGCCCTCGTCAAAGGCCGAGCGCAACAGCAGCAGCGCGGTCGGGAGTAGGAATAGGATAGCCGTCGCCGTTCCCGGCATGTAGCGGCGCATGACCAGCGTCGCCAGCCCATGCGGGATGACCGCGTTGAACGCCATCGCCAGGGCGTAACCGCCGACCAGACAGGCGCCGAGGCGACTGCCTGCGACCGCGAGCCCCACACAGATATAGCCGAACAACGTCAACGCGATCACTGCGAAGCGGAACTCCGCCGCGCCCACCGCCACATGCCAGCGACCCGCGGTCTTCGACCACGCGGGCAGCCATAGCGCTTCTTCGAGATTGTGCAGGGTCACAGCGAGGGCGAACAGCCACGCCAAGCCTGAGAAAGTCATAGGAGCCCCCCGCCGACCCCGCCACATTGCCTTTTCTCGGCGCTCGGCGCTATCCTCGCCGGCAACGAAAACAGCAACCAAACCGCGAGGCTTCCATGACCTTCGCCGCTGCGAACGACCGCGGGGAGCTCGTCGTCTACCGCGACGACAAGCGCTATTTGTGGTTGCTGACCCCGGCCCTGGCGCTGGCGACTCCGGTGTCGTTCGCGCTGTATTTCCTCACCGGCAAATCGCTGTTGACGACGCTGATCCCGTTCGCGGTCATCTTCGTCTTCATTCCGATCATGGACGTGATCCTCGGCGAAGACACGCACAATCCGCCTCCCGAAGTCGTCGCGGGGATGGAGGCGGACCCCTATTACCTGCGCCTCGCCCGCGCCACCGTGACGCTGGGCTGGCTGAACTTTGTCATCGCGTCGATCTGGGTCGGCACGCAGGATCTCCCCTGGTGGAGTTGGGTGGCGCTCGCCGTCGGCGTCGGCACTGCGGCGGGCGGCGGCGGGCTGACGGTCGGGCACGAACTCGGGCACAAGCCCGACAAGCTCAACAAGAGGTTCGCCTTTTTCGCCAACAACATCGTCGGCTACGGCCATTTCCGTATCGAGCACAATCGCGGCCATCACACCTGGGTCTCGACCCCGGAGGACCCGGCGAGTTCGCGCTACGGCGAGTCGATCTATCGTTTCGCCGCGCGGGAGCTGCCCGGCGCGTTCCACCGCGGCTGGGCCAACGAGGCCGAGCGGTTGACGCGGGCCGGCAGGAACGTCTGGTCGGTCGAGAACGAGATATTGCAAGGCTACGCCTTCGCGCTCGCCGTCGCCCTGGCGCTGATCGCGCTGCTGGGCTGGAAGATCCTGCCGTTCCTGGTCCTGCACCATTTCGTCGGCTGGTACGCGTTGACGCAAGCCAACTACGTCGAACATTACGGCCTCAAGCGGCAAAAGCTGGAGGACGGCCGCTACGAGCTGGTCGCGCCTCGCCATTCCTGGAACACCAACCACATCTTTTCCAATCTCTCGACCTTCCATCTGCAACGCCACTCGGACCATCACGCACATCCGATGCGGCCCTATCAATCGCTGCGGGATTTTCCCGACCTGCCGCGGCTGCCCAACGGCTATCCCGGCATGTTCGGCCTCGCCGCGATTCCGCCGCTGTGGTTCAGGGTGATGAACCCGCGCGTGCTCGCCTGGGCGGGCGGCGATCTTTCCAAGGTCAATACGATGCCGGGCGCGGGGCCGCCGGCGGCGAAGTAGGTTGACTTTTGGCGTCCGGTCAGGCGCCGAGCGTTTCCTCCACCCAGGCGGGCACGGTCTCGCTCGCCGGGCCGTAGCGCGCGTCGTCGAACAGACTTGCGTTGTCGGCGGCCTCCAGATTGATCTCGCAGGTCTCGATCAGCAGCGCGCGGGCCTCGGCGACGAAACCGGCCGCCGGGTAGACGGCGCCGGACGTGCCGATGGCGACGAACAGGTCGGCGCGCAACAACGCTCGGTAGATGTCGCTCATTTCCAGCGGCGTCTCGCCGAACCAGACGACATGCGGTCGCATCCCTCCGGCGGTTCCGCAATAAGCGCAGGCGTCGTTCTGGGAGAGGTCTCCGAGCCATTCGTCGACCCCCTCGCAGGTCACGCAGCGCGCCTTCAGCAATTCGCCGTGCATATGGACGACGCGGCGCGATCCCGCGCGCTCATGCAGGTTGTCGATGTTCTGCGTGACCAGCGTCAAATGGCCGCCACGCGCAGCGAGCCCCATTTCCAGCTTGGCGAGCGCGTGATGGGCGACGTTGGGCCGGGCGTTGCGCAGGTTGCGGCGGCGCTCGTCGTAGAAGGCGAGCACGGTCTTCGGATCGGCGGCAAAACCTTCGGGGGTGGCGAGTTTCATCGGATCGAAGCGCGCCCAAATCCCCTCGCCGCTCTTGTCGCGGAAGGTGCCGAGCCCGCTCTCGGCGGAGACGCCGGCGCCGGTGAGGACGAAAATGTTTCTGGACAACCTGGGTCCATCCTGAAGTTTGCGGCGTAACAATACCCTATGATCCGTGTCGCGCGCGAGAGCCAAACGTGACCCAACGCATCACAACCTGCCTGTGGTTCGACTTCAACGCGGAAGCGGCAGTCGAACGTTACCTGTCGATCTTCGCCGACGCACGCGTCGTGACTGACGCGCGTTACGGCGAGGCTCAACCCGGGCCCGCCGGCCGGGTGATGACGATCGAATTCGAGATCGAGGGACAGAGATTCCTCGCCCTCAACGGCGGCCCGCAGTTTCCGTTCACCCCGGCGATCTCGCTGATCGTCAACTGCGAGACTCAGGCGGAGATCGACCATTATTGGGACGCCTTGAGCGACGGCGGCAAGCCCGGCCGCTGCGGCTGGCTGACCGACCGCTTCGGCGTGTCCTGGCAGATCGTACCACGCCGGGTTGCCGAGTGGATGACGAGCGCCGACGCCGGCGCTGCGGCGCGCGTCATGAAAGCTGTGCTGGGCATGGGTAAGCTCGACATCGACGTGTTGCAAAAGGCCTTCGCGGCCGAAACCTGAGGGAGTGAAAACATGAACGACGCCAACGCACAGGGCCCGTTGGGAAAATTCTGCTGGTACGAATATATGGGCGACGACGTCGCCGCCGCCGCGGCGTTCTACGAAAAGGTCGTCGACTGGACCGTCAAGAGCGGAGGCTTGACCGACTACGAATATCGCATCGCCTCGGTGGGCGAGGTCGGCGTCGCCGGCCTGATGAAGATCCCGGCCGAAGCCAAGGCGATGGGCGCCCCGGCGTGCTGGAACGGTTATATCTGGGTTCCCGACGTCGATGCAGCGGCGACAAAGCTCGTCGCCGCCGGCGGCAGCGTCAAGCGTCCGGGAACCGACATTCCTGGCGTTGGCCGCTTCGCCGTCGTCGCCGATCCCGATGGCGCGATCTTCATGCTGTTTCGCGATCACGGCGGCAATCCGCCCCCCGCCCCGCCCGCCGGAACGCCCGGCCTCGTCGGCTGGCACGAGTTGCAGGCGAGCGACGGCGCCGCCGGGTTCGCGTTCTATTCAAAACTGTTCGGCTGGAAGAAGGACAGCGAGTTCGATATGGGCGCGATGGGGATCTACCACCTGTTCTCAACCGGCCATGGCGAATTCGGCGGAGTCATGACCAAGGCCCCGCAGGCGCCGGGACATTACTGGCTTTACTATTTCAACGTCGCGGCGATCGACGCGGCGGTCGAGCGGCTCACCGCTGCCGGCGGCAAGGTGGTCAACGGGCCGCACCCGGTGCCGGGCGACCATTGGATCGTGCAGGCGCTCGATCCCCAAGGCGCCTTGTTCGCGCTGGTCGCGCCCAAGCGGTGAGGGAGAAACCACGCGTGTAACGGTGATCGGCAAAGCCACTGCCTATTCCGAGGCCGGCAAGATGCCGAGCGCCGAGTTGATCCAGGCGATGGGGCTGTTCAACCCGCAACTCATCGAAGCCGGGGTGACGGACGGCGGCGCGCTGAAGCCGAGTTCGCAAGGCGCTCGCGTGGCCTTCGACGGCGCGGGGCGCGGGGTCCGCAAGGGGCCGTTCGAACCGGCGGGCGAACTGGTTTCCGGCTATTGGATCTGGAACGTCAAGGATCTCGACGAAGCGATCGATTGGCTCGAGCGCAGCCCCAATCCAACGCCTGGACCCTCCGAAATCGAAGTTCGGCCGCTCCACGGGATGGAAGACTTCCAATAATAACCCGCGGGGCGCTTGCCAGCGCCCCGCGAAACCGCTTAGCTCGGCGCCAGGCAAGTTGCGCTTGGCCGCCCCGGCTCCGTCATTGCGAGGAGCGAAGCGACGAAGCAATCCAGAGTCGCGTCACGCCCCTGGATTGCTTCGCTGCGCTCGCACTGACGAGGGTGGGCGATATCGCGTGTCTTGCAGTCTCGAGCCCGGGGCCGCGGCATGAGCAAGGCGTCGAAATTGCCAGTTACTGTCAGCTTCGTGAGCCAGAAGGGCGGCGTGGGCAAGAGCACGCTGGCGCGGCTCACCGCGGTGGGCGCCGCGCATCGGGGCCTGCGCACGCTGCTGGCCGATTTCGATCTCGAACAACTCACCTGCGTCGAGTGGAACGCGCTGCGGCTCAAACACGCCGTCGAGCCCAAAGTCGACGCGCGCGCGATAAAGAGCCTCAAAAAGCTGCGCAAGAGCAGCGACGACGTCGAGTTCGTCGTCGCCGACACCCGCGGGCTCGCCGACGATCTCAGTCACGAGATCGCCGAGGAGAGCGACGTCATATTCCTGCCGACGGGAACTTCCGGCGACGATCTGCGCCCGACGCTGGCGCTGGCCGGCAAACTCACCAAACACGGCGCCCAGGGGCGCGTCGTCCTCATCTTGTCGAAGATCGGCCGTTCGGAGAGTCAACTCGCGCGCGCCGTCCAAGCCATAGCAGAGGCAGGTTTCGAACGGCTCGCGGAACATTGGCCGCTACGCGACGGCTTCGCCGCCGAACTCGACTTCGGCCGCGCCGGGCGCGAGGTCCGCAATTCGCGTCTGCGCGATATCGCCGAGCGGGTGGAAAACGCGATCTTTGCCCGCGTGACGACGTCGAAGCCGCGGTAGCTCCGTCGGAGCGGCGGCGTCCTCGCCGCCGAACTCCCGAGCCTCGCCTCGTGACAAACGGCGGTGAGGACGCCGCCGCTCCAAGGCGGCGCCCCGTCCAATTCAGCCGACGATTTCGTTGCCGGCGAACCACTGGGCGATTTCGAGCGCCGCGGTCTCGGGAGCGTCGGAGCCGTGCGCCGAGTTCTCGCCCATCGACAGCGCGAAATCCTTGCGAATCGTGCCGGCGGCGGCCTTCTCGGGGTTGGTGGCGCCCATCACTTCGCGATAGCGAGCAATCGCGTTGACGCCTTCGAGCACCTGCACGACGACCGGCGCGGCCGTCATCATCTCCACGAGTTCGCCGAAGAACGGACGCTCGCGATGCACGCCGTAAAAGGTCTCGGCCTGACCCTTGGTCATGTGGACGCGCTTCTGGGCGACGATGCGAAGACCGGCGGCCTCGATGCGCGCGTTGACGGCGCCAGTGAGGTTGCGGCGGGTGACGTCGGGCTTCAGAATGGAAAAAGTGCGTTCGAGGGCCATGAGGCGCCTCCTTTCGGTGCAGTTACGGGGAATGCGCGCGGCTTATAGCGAGCAGCCCGCGCGCCGACAAGGCGCGGCGACCTGGCCGTCCGGCCGAGGACGCGGCTAAGGTTGGGTAGCGCCGCCTAAGCTTCTGCCTGTAGCTTGAAGCTTCTCCGCCCCCCGTCCCGTCGGGTGGGGTGACGGCGTCGCAACGCGAGGAGCCTCATGGCGGAAGCATCGACGAATCTCGCCTATTTCTCCGGCCTCTTACAGAGCGTCGCCGAGCGCGGACGCGCTTGGGCGCGCACCCGGCGCGCCGAGCCGCTCGGCGTTCCCGCTCTGCTCGATCTCTGCCAGAAATTGCTCAAGGGCCGCGGCGAAGCCTCGGAGGCCGCGACGGCGCGGCTGATCCTCGACGGCTACGGCGCGCTCAATCCTGCCGACAAGCGCGCCTTCCTGGTCGGCGCAACCGATCGTTTCACCGCCGACGTGGACGCGCTGACCACCGCCGCGCGGGCTTTCCTCGACAACGCGGACGCGGCCAATGCGACGACCCTGTTCGAGCGCGCAGAGCCGCCGCGCCAGGAATTGATCCGTCGCCTCAACCACGCGCCGGGCGGCACGCTGTCGCTGGTCAAGATGCGCGAAGATCTGCTGAGCGTGATGCGCGACGAACCCCGCGCGGAATTGTTCGATCGCGACTTCCGCCACATGTTCGCGTCCTGGTTCAACCGCGGCTTCCTGGTGCTCAGGCGCATCGACTGGACCTCACCGGCCAACATCCTGGAGAAGATCATCCAATATGAAGCGGTGCATGCGATCGCCGACTGGAACGACCTGCGCCGCCGCCTGGACCCGCCGGACCGTCGGCTCTACGGCTTTTTCCATCCCGCCATCGGCGACGAGCCGCTGATCTTCGTCGAAGTGGCGCTGACGCCCGCCATTCCCGACGCCATCCAGCCGGTGCTGGCGCCCGACCGCGCGCCGATCTCGCCCGCGCAGGCGACGACCGCCGTGTTCTATTCGATCTCCAACGCGCAGAAGGGACTCGCCGGCGTCAGTTTCGGCAATTTCCTCATCAAACAGGTCGTCGAAGACCTCAAGCGCGAATGGCCGAAACTGACGAACTTTGTCACGCTGTCGCCAGTCCCGGGCTTCGTCGCCTGGTTGAAGCGCGAGCGCGCCGACGAGGCCTCGCCGCTGATGAACGCCGAGACGCAGCGCGCGCTGGCGCTGACCGACCGCGCCGGCTGGACCGACAAGGCGGGCGCGCGCGAGGCGGTGGCGAAGGTTCTGCCCACGCTGGCGGCGCATTATTTCCTGCGCGCCAAGTCTGCGTCGGGAAAGCCGCTCGATCCGGTCGCGCGCTTCCATCTCGGCAATGGCGCGCGACTGGAGCGCCTGAACCCGTTCGGCGATCTCTCGGCGAGCGGGGTCAAACAATCTCTCGGGTTGATGGTCAATTATTTGTATGATCTCGACCGCATCGAGCAGAACCACGAGGCCTTCGCCAACAGGAACGAAGTGGCCGCGTCGGCCACGGTGAAGAAGCTGGCGCCGGCGCCGGTGGCGAAGGGGCCGTGAGACGAGCTCAACGGAGTTTGCGCCCATGAAAGTCTTCCTGACCGGCGGCACGGGGTTTATCGGGCAGGCGGTCGTGCGGCGCATTCGCGCCCGCGGCTGGGTTCTGAAAGTTCTGGTTCGCAATCCCGACAGCGCCCCGGCGCGCTGGATCGCGCGCCAGGGCGGCGAACTCGTCGCCGGGGACGTGACGGCGAAACAAGGCCTGACAGACGCCCTGGCGGGCGCGGACGTATTGATCCACAATGCCGGAGTCTATGAGATCGGAGCTGACGCGGCGACGATCGCGCGCATGCACGCCGTCAACGTCGAGGGCTCGCGCATTATTCTCGAAGTGGCGGCCGCGGCCAAAATTTCGCGCACGATCTACGTTTCGTCGATCGTCGCTCTGGGGGCCACCGGCTGGCCGCCGGCGCCCAGCATCCCCCGCGACGAGACCTTCGAGCGCGAGGCGCGATGCCTCACGCCCTACGAGACGACCAAGACCGAGGGACATCGCATTGCGCTCGAATTCCGCGCTCGCGGCCTGCCACTGACGATCGCGATGCCGAACGCCGTCGCCGGCGCCAACGACCACTCGGCGATCGGACACACCCTTCGGCTCGTGCTTCTCGGCGCCATGCCGCCAGTCGCCTGGGGCGGCGACGTGATCTTCGCCCTCGTCGATGTGGACGCGCTGGCCGAGGGTTTTTGCCTCGCCGCGGAAAAGGCCGCGATGGGAGAGGATTATTTGTTCTGCGGCGACAGCGCCAAGATGCGCGACGTGTTCGCGGCCTGGGGACGCATCTCCGGGAAAATGACGCCGCGCTGGTTTCTGCCCTACGACCTCATGCGCCCGTCAATGGCGCTGATGGAGCCGTTGCTGCGCGCACTCGGCGTGCCTGCGTTCCTGTCGCGCGACTCGGTCGACACACAGCGCGGCCATTTCAATTATACCTCCGCCAAGGCTCGCCGCGATCTCGGTTGGACGCATCCCGCCTTCGCCGACATGTGGCCTTCGATCATCGCCCGCGAGCAGGCGCTGATGGCGAAACGCTCAGGATTCCTCGCCAAGCTCAGGCATCAGCCGGTGGTCGAGGATTGAGCGCGGGACCGGCTTCGCCCTTCCCAAACACCCACTTCTGATAGACCAGCCCAATCCCGATCAGCGCCACGCCGAGGCCGATGAAGGAGAAGGCGCGCAGCGGGCCCTCCAATCCGGCGAAGTCGTAGAGAAACACCTTCAATGTCGTCGCCACGATGAAGAACGCCGAGGCGTAGCGCGATTCCGGCGACGAACGCAGCACGCCCCAGACCAGCAGCGCCAGTCCGAGCAGCAACCACACCGCCGAATAGGCGTAGATCTCGGCGTCGGTCGCGCCGATCTGCCAGCCGATCGCTGCGTCGTTGAACAGCCGTCGCGTTTCCAGCGTCACAAACGCGAAAGCCCAGAGGATCGCCGCGATCCGCATCGGCGCCGAGGCGAGCCGGCGCGCCAGCGCGGCGGTCAGCGCGCAGGGCAGCGCATAGCCGACTATGAGCGTATTGACGAGCGCCCAACCAGCGATTGCATGGTTGGTGAGGACTGGGTTTTCGAAGCCGGCGAGGCCGACTGCGCCAACGACCGCGCTTGCCGCAAACAACGCCCATTCGTAGCGCCGCCCGACCCAACCCAGCGCGTGCAGCCCATGAAACAGCAGCGCCAGCGCCAGCCAGATCGAAGCGTCGAGCCCGAGTTCGGAGATCGTGAACCCGTCGTCGAAGTTCAGATGAGGTCCATGCAGCCACAGCCGCAACTGCAACACCTGATAGGCGAAGGCGAGCGCGATGGCCAGCGCCGCCACGACTTGGACATAGGGCGCGGGGCGCGAACGCCGCGCCGCCAGCCACAGCGCGCCGGCGAGCAGCGCGGGAAGCGCGTAGGAAATCAGCAGCGCGTTGAAGATCGCGCCGCCTTCGACGCGCGCATCGTCGAACAGCGGATTGAAGCGCAACAGCAGGCCGATGGCCGCCGCGCCCATGCCGAGGACGCCTGATATCAGCGAAGCCCAGCGGAACACGACATTCGCCCGCGCCGTGTCGAGCCGCGTCAGCACCAGCGCGAAGCCGAAGCCGGACACCGCCATCAGCCCCTGCTCGACGAGGCCGGAGCCGCGCGCGAACGGGTCGCCGCCGTTGGTGGCGTGGCGGATCTCGAAGAACACCAGGAAGGCCGAGAACAGCACCGTCATCGCCTCGGCGACGCGCACCGGTGTATCTTCGCCCTCGCGCCGGAGCAGCTTCGCCGCCAAGCCGAAGGCGAGCGCGGGCGCGCCATAACCGAACAGCAGCCAGTTGAAGATGGGCGTCGGCGACAGCGCGACGCCGACGACGCGCGGCTCCCAGGCGAGCCGCGCCGCCACCGCGACGCCGAACCCCGCCACGCACCAGCGCAACGCCGGGATTTTCAATTTGATCGCGACATAGGCGGTCGCCAACGCGGCGGCGGCGAGCGACACCGTGAGCGCCGCGCCGTCGAGCGCGAACACCAGACCCGCCGCCAGCGAGGCGATGGCGGCGGCGGCGAGCGCGCCGAGGCCGAGTTTGGTCGCTTCCGACGCCCTATTCGCCAGTGTGCGGCGGAACCGCGTCGCGGCGGCGGCGTAGAGGCCCGCGAGCACGGCGGCGCTCGCCGCCAGATTGCCCGAAGGCGCGCCGTCGGCGAGCCTTGCGTCGGCGATGAAGATGGCGAGGAGCGGAGTCAGCGCCGCCGCGCCCGCATAGACGGCCGAGGGGACGGGGCCGAGCCTCGGCCCGAACAGCAGCCGCCAGCCGGCGAGCGCGGCGACGGCGAGGCCGACGACGATGGCGAAGCCGCAGAACGTCTTCGGGTCGGTCGGCGGCGGCCAGCGCCAATGCGCGACGAGGCCTTGGAAGTCGAGTGCGCGCGAGGCGTCGGCGGTCGGCCAGACGACGAGCGCGCCGAGCGTAAACAGCCCGGCGAGCGCCGTCAGCGCCGCCGCCGGCGTGGCGAACACGCCGACGATCGCCAGCGCCGCGACGAACAGCGCCGCCATCGCCACCCAGACGACATCGTAGGTGGCAAACCCCGGCGCGACGTGCAGCACCAGCAGCCCCAGAACCGCGAAGCCGGCCAGCGCCAGCGTTCCGACGCGATCGAGGAGCGCGTCGGCGTCGTCGACGCCCCGGTTGGGCTCGTAGCCGAGGAAGAACGCCGCTAACGCGCCTTGCAGCGCCAGCATCGCCTCTGCCGCGTGCTGCGTGTCGAGTTCCAGCCCCTTGCCGGCGCCGATGTCGAGCAAAATCATCCAGCCGGCCCCGCCCGCCAGCGCGGTGAGCGCCAGCCACAGCCAGCCGCGCAGCCGTGCGAGCCCGTAGGTCGCCGCGCCGACGATAGTGAGATAGACGACCAGCGGCCACGGCGAGGGATGGTCGGACGACACCAATATCGGCGCCGCATAAGCGCCGAGGAAGCCCAAGCCCGCCAGCGCCGGCCCGTGCAGCGCGGCGAGCGCCAGCGCGCTGAGACCCACCGCGCCGAGCGCGATAAAGGCGAAGGCCGAGCCGATATAGCCGTAGAGCGCATAGGCGGCATAAACGCTGCCAAAAGCGGCGACGACGCCGGCCCCGGTGAGCGCCGCCGGGGCGCTGGGCGCCTGCGCGAACTGGAACGCCCCGCCGCCGCGCCGCAGCTTTTCGCCGACGCCGAGCAAGGCCGCCGCGAGAATGAGGCCGAGGGCGATGCGCGCCGCCGGGCCGAAATAGCCGGCCGTGATCGAATAGCGCACCAGCAGCAGCGCGCCGAGCGCGGTGGCGAGACCGCCGACCCACACCGTCCAGCGCGCGCCGAAGCGCTCTTCCAGCGACAGCTTTGGCGGCGCAGGAGCTGGGGGCCGGGGCGGCGAGGGTGGAAGGAGGGCCGGTTCGGCCCCGACGACCTCGGGCTCGGCAGGTTCGACGACAAGCGGCTCGGGTTGCGGAGCCGCCTCGGCTTTCGCGGCCAGGACTTCCGCGATAGGCGGGGGTGGGGGCGCGAGCGGCGCGACTTCGCCGCGCCCGGCCGCGTCGAGCCGCCGCTCGGCCGCCTTCAGCCGCTCGCGCGTCTCCCGCAAATCGCGTTCGAGTTCCCTGAGGCGCCCGCTATGCGCGACCGATTTGAAAAAGCCGATGGGTCCGAGCACGAAAGCGGCGAGCGCCGCGAGCCCCAAGAGGACGATCAACCCATCCATGCGAATCCCCTCAGCGCCGCGCCGTCGCAGCGGGCAAGGCTTACGGTCCGCAGAACGACTGTCAACGGGTGGGCTCGGATCAGACCCGCGCTTCGTGATCCGGCGTTCGGTAAAGGCTCTCCGGAATTTGCGCGAGGCTCGCGGGGTCGAGACGCGGCCCGAGCCCATAGAATTTTTGGAAGCTCATGATGAGCGGGCGCCAGAGGTCGGGATCGACGCGGTCCGGCTCGCCCGCCATCATGATGGAATCCTCGAGATGAATGCGCAACACGCGCAGCTCGAAACATATCGCGCCGCCCTGCCAATCGTTCTGCGCCATCTGATGCTTCCCGGCGACTTTCGCTTCGAGCTGCGCCGGGCATTGTTTCACGCGCGGCGCGGCCACGAGTTCGGAGGGCTCCGCCGTCAGCCCGGCGCGCGCAAACTTATCGGCGCAGCTGACATAGCCGCGCCGCGCCTTGCCATCGGGCCCGTGCGGCGATCCCGTCGTCAACGCCAGCCGGTCGACGGCGCTCGCCTGATCGACGGCAGGAAGATTGATGACGCATTCGCCGGTTCGCAGGAGGTTCGCGGTCGTGTGCGCGGCGGCGCCGACACCGATCATACAGCGCCAGCCCAACCAGAAGATCGAGGATATCGGCGCGAGGTTGGCGCTCCTGTCCTCGTTCAGCGTGGAGATCAGAACCACAGGCGTGCCGAAGTACAGGATTCCCGGGTGTTGCGCGCGATGCATGAGCGGCTCCGAGTGTGGATAGCGTAGCCACGACTTGCGCCATGATCGGGGCGCACGGCCACCCGTTTTCTGCTCCGGCGCTCAACTTGCCGACGCTCTCTCACCCCCTCCCCCGCTCCCTCCGCAACTTCGCCCAATACTCCAGCCGCTTCCTCACCTCGCGCTCGAACCCGCGCTCCACAGGCTCGTACAACACCCGCCGCCCGATCTTGTCGGGCCAGTAATTCTGCCCTGAGAAGGCGTCGGGCGAGTCGTGGTCGTATTCGTAGTCGGCGCCGTAGCCTTCCTTCCTCATCAGCTTGGTCGGCGCGTTGAGGATGGTTTTGGGCGGCATGACGGAACCGGCGGAGCGGGCGAGCGCCTGCGCGGCGGAAAACGCCTTGTAGAGCGCGTTGGATTTGGGGGCGGTGGCGACATAGACGATGGCTTGCGCGATCGCCAGTTCGCCTTCGGGGCTGCCGAGGAAATCATAAGCGTCCTTGGCGGCGTTGGCGATGACGAGCGCTTGCGGGTCGGCCAGCCCGATGTCCTCCGAGGCCATCCGCACGACGCGGCGAGCCAGGAACAGCGGGCTCTCGCCGGCGTCGAGCATCCGGGCGAAATAATACAAGGCCGCGTCCGGGTCGGAGCCGCGCACGCATTTGTGCAGCGCCGAGATCAGGTTGTAATGCCCCTCCTGCGCCTTGTCGTAGATCGGCGCCCGCCGCTGCACGACCTCCACCAACCCGGCGGCGTCGAACACCTCGTCCGGCCGCGCGGCGCGCCAGACTTCTTCGGCCAGCGTCAGCGCCGCCCGCCCGTCGCCGTCGGCCATGCCGACCAGCGACGCGCGGGCTTCCGGGTCCAGCGGAAGGAGGCGGGTTTCGATCGCCTCCGCCCGCGCCAGCAGTTTTTCGATCGCCGCTTCGTCGAGCCGTTTGAACACCAGAACGCGCGCCCGGGACAGCAGCGCCGCGTTGAGTTCGAACGAGGGATTTTCCGTCGTCGCGCCGATCAGCGACAGCGAACCGTCCTCCATCACGGGCAGGAACGAATCCTGCTGCGCCCGGTTGAAGCGATGGATTTCGTCGACGAACAGCAGCGTCGAGCGGCCGCCGAGCCTTCGCCCCCGCGCGGCGTCGAAAATTTTCTTCAACTCCGCGACGCCGGAGTGGATCGCCGAAACCTGCACGAACTCCGCGTCCGCGCGCTGGCCGATCAGCCGCGCCAGCGTGGTCTTGCCGGTGCCCGGCGGCCCCCAGAAAATCATCGAGCCGAGGTTGGGGGCGTCGAGCAGCCGGGTCAGCGCGCCATCCGGTCCGGTCAGATGCTCCTGCCCCGCGACCTCGCCGATGTCGCGCGGCCGCAGCCGCTCGGCGAGCGGGGCGGAGGCGGCGGCTACGGAGTTGAACAGGTCGGGCATGGCGGGAGTTAGCGGCGAGAGAGCGGGAAAGTCCAGCGATGCGCCCGGGTTGCGCTTCGACCGCGCCGCAAGAGCTCGGCTACGTCGGCCCGTCCACGATCCAACGCCATCCGCCCGCGTCGATCTCCGGCTCGCTGAGAATGATTTGCCGGTGGGGACGTTTCTTATCGTAAATCCAGGCGATCGCGTCGCTGTTCTGACGTTCGTCGAGCGTCGCCTCCAAGGCCGTTTCCGCTTTCAGCCGGAGCAGCAGCGCATAGCTGCCCGGATCTAACTCCATCGGGATCGCGGCGCCGGACTTTTCGTCCTTCTCGGGCGCATTCGGATAGTTCTTCCATAGCGCCACTGCCCGCGACGGCTTCGTCTCGGGCTCGGATTCGGCAAGATACGCGATCGACCTCGCAACCAACCCGAACGACGTCAGCGTCAATACCGATGAGCCCGGGTCGTCCGCCAGGCTCGCCGCATAGGCTCCCGGCCAACGATTGGGAATTTGCGGTCCGTCCATCAACAGCGCAAACACCAGATTGGGGCCGAGCGCGCGCAGCATGGTCATGCCTGGATCGACCCGAGCGATATCTTCACAAATGACCGAAGTGAATGTCGACCCATTGCGGAAGACGTCGACATGCAGGACGCGCTGCTCGACTTCCAGATATTCCCACCAGATAACGTCCTTCGACAATTCTCTGGAGAGGCCGTAAGCGCTCAATTGCGAACGCGTCAGTCGCCATCTGTGGTGTTTGCGCCGGGAATGCGTCTCAACGTGAATCTCGCTGTCGGCTCCCGAACCGACGCGGCGAAAGATGCTGCTGACGACCAGGTTACCCTGGCGTCCGGTACAATCGCTGGAAACACCGGCGACGACGAACTCCAGATGCGGCCTCTCCGACGCCAGTTCGCGGACAATCTCGTCGTAAGTCTTCCAGTCGAACGCGTATTCCGGAAATATCAGGCCGTGGACTTCGGCGCCTTCGTCCTGGGCCTTCCCGATGAGGGCGTCGATGAACTCCACGAGAGACTGGCGCGATTCGGCGTCGCTCCAAACATCCTTCTCGGGGGGACAATCGCGTTGCTCTCGATTGAGCCATTTCTGATCAATGCAGAAACGTCCCCACTTACGTCCTTCGCCGGTCGTGTTTCTCGCGCCGCGAAACGAGTTCTTCGGGATGATGAAAGGAAAGGGAACGAGCAGAATATTCAATCGCGCGGCGTCCGTCGATCGTCGCATCGCGCCGGGATAGGGTTGGTGCCAATAGGCGTTGGGGCCTCCATGCCCCGGCAGCAGCGCCAGATTGTGGCTCAGCGTACGCATCGTGCATCCGAGCGGCGCCGTTCGCGCTTTGGGAAGAACACGTGCGACGCCACGGTCGGCGTATACGCAGAGACTGTCGAGCGCGACGTGCCGGCTCTGGTGCCCAACCCGTCGATAGTCGCGCCCGCCTGCGTCGCTGCGGCGAATATTCTCCCACTTCGTCGACTCTTTCAGCGCCCGCGCAATCAGCGCGTTGAACCAGTTGTGCGGGTCGTCGGCTTGCGTGTAGCCGAGATCGGAACAGGCTTCGTCGGCGATAATCAGCAGTCGATGGGCAATTGCCCACCAATCCGGCGCCGTTTCGGCGCGCGCCATGGTCGGTGCGACGAGCAGTTCGTTGCGCGATTCGAGCAATCTTCGCCAGATCGGCGTTATTTCACTGAGCCAGGTTTCGTACCCGCTGTCGGTGCTCGTGCGCCAACGGTAACCGATCAGGACGGCTTCCTTCGACAGCTTAGGTTCGAGAGGGCGCGTCGGACCCGGATAGAGGAGTTCGCGACCGATATGGTTATCAAAATCAGCCGCCGCAACGATGAACTGATAGGCGCCCGAGCACTCGAGCAGAAACGCAGCGGCCGCAAACAGATCGGTAGGAAATACCGGGCAAGGCGCGACGCTGCGGGTTTCGGGATCGCCGCGGGCGACGCCACCCGCCAGCCCGAACGGGTCAGTGCCGCCCGGAAACAGTCGCAACAGCGCCGATCCCACATCGACAGCCGCAGTTCGAGCCTGAGTGCTCGCGTCGCTCCCCGGCATGGGACCCGTCCCGAGTTCGATCGCGCTAAGAGCTCTCGCGGCCCATCAGCTCGTTGATCCGGGCGATATCCTCATAACCGGCTTCTCGCCATTGGTCGTTGGTGAAACGGTTTTCTCGCGTCTCCCCGGGATAGGCGGTCGCAAACGACTCGCGCATCCATTCGAGCGCCGCGCCGAACATCTTGGCCGACCGCGGGTTGCTCTCGAGCTGCTTGATATAACCCTTCTTCTCGGTCTCCGACGGGGTGCCGCCGGCGACGAGGCGCATCTCTTCTTCCACCGGAAGTATTTCGAGCCGATCACCTGTCACTGCAGCGCCCATTTCGTCGACCGCCTTCACAATAAATACGAGAAAAGACTTTTGCGAGTCTTAAGCCCACTCGACAGGAATTTCCAAAGCGCGACGTCCCCTCCCACGCTTCGACGGGCAGGGAACCTATTCTGCCAGGGCGCCGAATGTAAAGTCGGTGACACCGATTTCTGTGGGAATATTCGTCGATTCCGTCTCCGCGCCTCAGTTTCCCGCTGATTCCGCACCGGTTCGCCGATCCCCTACTCTGTTACCTCACGACTGTGGCCTCGTTATGTTCCGGTCGTGTTTCCGCGCCGGATGTCAGAAATGGAGGCCTGAGCGCGAACAGGTTTCTGGACAGAGCATGCGAACCTCCGTCCGCCGCCTCTTGCCTCCCGCGCCCGCTTCGGCGAACTTCGCCCGCGCAACCCAGGACCGTCTATGCCCGATTTCGCTCCCCCCGCCCTCGCCGATCTCCCGCGCATTCACCCCGAAGCCGTCGGGCTCGATCCGCGCGCGCTGGAGCGGCTCGTCAGCGTCATGCAGCGCGAGATCGACTCCGGCAAGGTTCCGGGCGCGACGCTGGCCATCGGCCGCCACGGCAAGATCGGCTTCGCCGCCGCGCTCGGCGCGCGCAAGCCCGAGGGTCCGGCCATGCCGCTCGACGCGATCTTCCGTATCTATTCGATGACCAAACCCGTCGTCACCATCGCCGCGATGCAGTTGGTCGAGGAAGGACGGCTGTTTCTCTCCGATCCGATCCAGCAATATATCCCCGCCTTCGCCGACACGAAGGTCGGCATCGAGCGCGGCGACGAACTCGATCTCGTGGCGCCGACGCGGCCGATTACGGTGCAGGATCTGATGCGCCATACGTCGGGTCTGACTTACGGCTTCACCGGCGTCTCGCAGGCGCAGCGGTTGCTGCGCCGCTCGGGCGCGCTGAGCCAGCAGCGCGATTCGGCCGGGCACATGGAGACGATCGCCGCGCTGCCGTTGCAGCACCAGCCGGGCAAAGTGTGGGAATATAGCGTCTCGACCGACGTGCTCGGGCGCATCGTCGAAGTGATCGAAGGGGCGCCGCTGAGCGTCGTGTTGCAGGAGCGGATCCTGGGTCCGCTCGGCATGACCGACACCGCCTTCTACACGCCGCCGGACAAGCTGGAGCGCCGCGCCGAGCCCGTGAGCCTGCAGATGTTCTCCACTATCGGCATCGATCCCAACAACATGACCGCGCCGCCGAAGTTCGAAATGGGCGGCGGCGGGTTACTCGGGACGCTCGGCGATTACCTGCGCTTCCTCGCCATGCTCGACGGCGGCGGGGTCTTGCAAGGTAAGCGCATCCTCGGCCCGCGCACGCTGGCTTTCATGACCAGCAATCATCTGTCGCCCCATGTGCGCAACAATCACCCGCTGCTGCCCCCCGGCAACGCGTTCGGCCTGGGCTTCGCGGTGCGCACGGACGCCGGGCTGGCGCCGACGGCGGGGTCGGTGGGCGAATATTTCTGGGGCGGCGTCGCCGGCACCGCGTTCTTCGTTTCGCCCGCGGATTCATTGTACGCCGTGCTGATGTTGCAGGCGCCCGAATACCGCGACTATTTCCGCCTGCTGTTCCGCACGCTGGTTTACGCGGCGGTGGTTTGAGGGGACGGCCAAATAGGGCGCTCACCGTCCCCCTCGCCCGCTTGCGGGGAGCGGGTCGGGGTGAGGGGCCGGTCGTCGAGCGCAACGGCCTGGTTCTTTGAGCGGCTATCGCTCACGAAACGGCGTATCGCGTCGGGCAGCCCCCCACCCTAACCCTCTCCCCGCAAGCGGGGAGAGGGGACTCCCCGGCGCCAATCAACTCCCTCAACTCAACCCGGCGTCCACCACAAACACCTGTTTGGTGATCATCCGGCTGTCGTCGGCGGCGAGGAACAGCGCCATGCGCGCGATCTCGTCGGCGAGCAGCGTGCGCGGCAGGCATTGCTGGGCGACAAACGACTTGATGTCGTCTTCGCTCAACCACAACTTGCGCTGCCGCTCGGTGACGACCGCGCCCGGCGCGATGGCGTTGACGCGGATATTCTCCGGCCCAAACTCGCGCGCCAGACTCTTGGTCAGGCCGACGATCCCCGCCTTCGCGGTCGAATAGACGGACAGATCTCTTCTCCCCAGCATCCAGGCCGTCGAGGAAAAGTTGACGATCGAACCGCCGCCGAGTTCGCGCATCGAGCGGCGCGCGATCCGCGCGGCGAAGAACTGGTGTTTGAGATTGACGGCAACCGCGCGGTCCCAGTCGGCTTCGCTGACCAGATCCGCGGGCTGGCGCTGATCGTTGGCGGCGTTGTTGATCAGCGCGCTCAAAGGTCCGAATTGCCGGATCGCCTCGGCCATCGCGCCTTCCAGCGCGGCGATGTCGGTGAGATCGCAGGACAGAAACAACGGGCGATGCGGCGCGTCGGCCAAGCTCTCGACCAGCGCCTGCGACGCCTCGCGCTGCACGTCGACGAAGGCGACCCTGGCGCCCTGTCCGGCGAAGGCTTCCACCATCGCCGCGCCGATGCCGGAACCGCCGCCGGAGATGAATACGACGCGGCCTTGCAGGCTCGGATAGCGCGCAAACGACATGAACGGTCTCCCCTGAGGAAACTCTTGTCTACTCCCACGATGTCGGCGTCGACAATCGCCGCGAGGCGCCGCTACAACAGCTATATCGAATTCTCGCGGCGAGGGGCTCATGGCGAAGACTGTTCTCATCACCGGCGCGTCGCGCGGCATCGGCCGCGCCGCCGCCTTGGCCTGCGCGGCGCGCGGCTGGGCGGTCGGCGTCAATTATACGCGCGACGAGGCGGCGGCGCTGGAGGTAGTCGCCGAGATCGCCGCCAAAGGCGTGAACGCGGTCGAAGTGCGGGGCGACGTCGCCGTGGAAGCCGACGTGATCGCGATGTTCGACGCCGTCGAAACCGCGCTCGGGCCGATCACCGACGTCGTCGTCAACGCCGGCGTAGTCGCGCCGACCTCGAAACTCGCCGACATGAGCGTCGAGCGCATGCGTCGGGTGTTCGATGTCAATACGCTGGGCGCCTATATCACCGCGCGTGAGGCGGCGCGGCGGATGATGACGAGCCGGGGCGGCGCCGGCGGCTCGATCCTGTTCATCTCCTCGGCCGCCGCGCGGCTCGGCTCGCCCAATTCCTATGTCGACTACGCCGGCGCGAAAGGCGCCATCGACACGCTGACCCGCGGCTTGTCGATCGAACTGGGACCGGACGGCGTGCGCGTCAACGCCATCCGCCCCGGCCTCATCTCCACCGAAATCCACGCCAGCGGCGGCGAGCCCGACCGCGCGGCCCGGCTGGGCGCGACGGCGCCGATAGGCCGCCCGGGAACGCCTGAGGAAATCGCCGAAGCGGTCGCCTATCTGCTCGACGACCGCGCCGCATCCTACGTGACCGGCGCGATCCTCGATGTGACGGGCGGGCGGTAAACGGAGCGGCGGCCTGGTGGCTGCCGAAAGCCGGCGGCCTGGAGGCCGCCGCTCCTCAGTGAAAAGCCGGGTGAACGAAGATCACGACCGTCAGCACGAGGCCGACGAAGAACGCGGCCGAGCGCGGCGGCTGCTTGTCGGCGAGATAGAAGCCCATATGGGCGAGGCGAGCGACGAGATAGAGAACCGCCAGCACGTTGACGGTCGCGCTGGCGCCCTCGACGAGATGGGCGACGATCACCGCCGCGGCGAATGGCGGGAAGGTCTCGAAGGCGTTGAGATGGGCGCCCAGGGCTCGCCCCGGCAGCCCATCGAGGTCGCGCTCGCCCTTGCGCGGCGCGCGTGCGTCGACCTTGCTGGAAACCAGCGCGAACGGGGCATAGGGCAGCAGCGCGGCGACGAGCACGCACCAGAAAGCAATCGTCATGGTCTTTTCCTCACGGCTAGAGCGGTATCCGATGGAGCAGCATCGGCGCCGTGCTCTCCCTCCCCCTTGACGGGGGAGGG